>WNGF01000495.1_pt1 | contig 64674 bp, 60 predicted proteins | sample 5400641 | NCBI WGS metagenome assembly WNGF01 (sample SAMN13153371, study PRJNA577476) | soil metagenome | isolation source: 80 cm soil or saprolite under grassland replicate 2 | place: USA:California | collected 2016-06-15
GTGCCCGGCAAGCCGGGAGGCTTTCACCACGCGGCATTCGTGGTGGACTCCGCGGACGCGCTGTTCAGGGCGGCAGACATCCTGGCCATGCACAAAGCTCGAATCGACTACGGACCAGGGCGCCACGGGATTACGCGCGGGACGACGATTTATTTCTTCGATCCTTCCGGCAACCGCCTGGAAACCTTCGGCGGGTATACCGCATACCAGATGGATCCGGACTGCCGAGCCATCCGGTGGACGCAGGACCAAATCGGGCCTGCCGTCTTCTATTATTCGCAGGAGCTGAACGAGACCTTCTTGAGCGTCTACACATAGGAAGTCGTCGCCATGAGACCTCCAAGCTGGCGAGATGGTGTGTACACGATCACACTGAGCCCGGTCGGCAACACCGTCCCGTGTCGTCCCGAGGAGACCGTGCTGGCCGCTATCCTCAGGTCAGGGGCGAGCGTCGTGTTCGGCTGCCGAGGTGGCGGCTGTGGCACGTGCAAGATGCGCGTGATCTCGGGCCATATCGAACACGGGCGCTGCTCCGCGGCCGTTCTCCTGGAGGCGGAAAAGAAGTCCGGCTGGTTCCTTTCGTGTCAGGCGCGTGCCCTCAGTGATCTCACCATCAACCTGACCGAGGCGAATAAATATCGTGTGCTGACCTGGTGGCGCTGACTGAGCCTGATGACGCCTGATCCTCGCCTTCGTCGACAAGATCTTGAAGGCGCCAACCCCGCCGACCTGCCGATCGAGCAGCCGACGAAGTTTCGATCTCGTGATCAATCTTGAGGCCGCGAAGTCCATCGGTCTCACGATCCCCCGGTCGATGCTGTTCCTGGGGGGCGCTCCAAGTTCCGGGAAGGCATGTTACGTCAACAGGGCCTTTGTCTCGCCTATGCTCTCCAAAAGGAGAAAGGAAGAGAAATGAATTCACTGATTCAGTTCAAAAAAATACGAACCGTGAAGAAGCTCATGCTCGCACTGCTCATCGCCGCGGTTGTCAACGTTCCGGCGGCTGAAGCGATTCTGATTCCACTACCCGGCGGCGGCCTTCAATCCGGCGTTCCATACATCTTCCGGATCAGCGCCAACGTCACCGACGTCGCCGTGATGCTCCAAGCGTTGGTCAGGAATCGGCTAGAACTGGAACAGACCCTGATGGTACCCGCGGGGGCCACCGTTGACCTGCCGTTCACGATTCCGTCCCGCGCCAGCCAACTGATCCTCGTGCTCGACCCCGGCATGATTGGATCCGACCCACAGTTCTTCGGAGATGTCACGCTGACTATCCTTGACCAGAATCTGGTTCCTATCATTCCCGCCTTGACGTTTAGGGACCCTCACATCGAAGTGGTGTGCGCGGTCGCACTCTAATCGCGAGGGTCGTCGGTTTCGGTCCATGTTGTTGCGAGCTTCGTCGATGCCAACATACCAACTCTGTTCCTGGGGGGCGCTCCAAGTTCCGGGAAGGGCGGTTACGTCAACAGGGCCTTTGTCTCGCCTATGCTCTCGCCGCGCCGGCCGGGACCAGCGGCAACCTCACGCTGGGCGGCGACGACCCCCTGAAGGAGCGGCACTACATAATGTACGTCTTCTCCGGCGGCGGGTACGGCGGCAGCGCCGGGGACGATGGCCTCACCAACGGCTGCCACGATCGGCATCTCCAAGACCCAGCCCGCCGAGGTGCTGGAGCAGCACTACCCGATCCTGTTCGAGCAGTACGCGCTGCGCGAGCGCTCGGGCGGGGCCGGCCGCACCCGCGGCGGCTTCGGCGTCGACTACAAGGTCCGCATCCGTCGCGGCGAGGCGCTGTTCTCGTTCCTGATGGACCACGGCCGCTTCGGCCCGCCCGGCTCTTCGGCGGCAAGGCCGGCGCGCCGAATGAAGTCGTCGTCGAGCGCCGGGGCACGACGTATCGCTCGCCGCACTGGTCCAAGGACGAGGACCTCCACGTGGTCGCCGGCGACGCCGTGCACGTGCGCACGCCGGGCGGCGGCGGCTACGGCGATCTGCTGACGCGCGACCCCGAGCTGGTGCGCCGGGACGTCGCGCGTGGCTACTTCACCGCCGAGGACGCGGAGCGCACTACGGTGTGGTGTTCACCGATGAGCCCCCGGTGGTCGACGCGATCGGGACCGAGCGGCGACGTAGGTCGCGATAGTTCACCTGGTTCGGGAGAGCTCGCTCGTCGCACTAAGAAAACTTCTTCCACTCAAGCGGTCGCCTGAGGCGCGACCGCCGCACTGGGGCGCGCATTCCGTTCTCGTGTCGCCCCAGCTCGCCGCCGCGAGCAGGTAACCCACCGATTTCGCGTGCGTCCGGTAGGGCATTGTGCGTGCACTCGATGCGGGCACGCGGAGGTGCACCATGAATCGACGTACGTTTCTCCAGGCGGCGATCACATCGACCGGCGTCGTCGCAGTCGGCGGGGTGGGCGTTCTCAATCCTCGCAGCGGTCTCGCGGCAAAGCCGGGCGGGGGCCCCCGCAACCCGCTCAACGTCCCACCCACCGTCGTCCCGAGCGGCGCTCTGACCGCGGCCCGCACCCAGGTCGATCTCGGGGGCCAAAAGATCTCGTGGGCCTGGGCGTACAACGGCTTCCAGTACAGCGGCTTCCTGCCGGGCCCCACGTTCCGCGCCAGCCGCGGCGATTCGGCCAGCATCCAGCTCACGAACGCCCTCGCCGAGCCGACGACCATCCACTGGCACGGCATGGTCGTCGAGACGGCGGCGGACGGACACCCGGGCGACCCCGTGCAGGCGGCCGACAGCTACACGTACCAGTTCCCGATCCGCCAGCGCGCGTGCCTCAACTGGTACCATCCCCATCCCGACATGCGCACCGGCGCGCAGGTGTGCTTCGGGCTGGCCGGCGCATTCATCGTCAACGACGCCGAGGAGGCCGCGCTCGGCCTGCCGTCCGGCCCGTACGAGGTGCCGTTGATCGTGCGGGACGCGAACCTGGACCGTGCGGACAACCTCACCTACAATCCGAAGAGCTCCGGCTTCACCGGCAACACCTGGCTCGTCAACGGCACGCTCAACCCGCAGCACCCGGTTGACGCGACCCTCTACCGCTTCCGCGTGGTCAACGGCGCCAACGCGAGGATCTTCCGGCTCGCCCTCGGCAACGGCGCGCCGCTCACGCTGATCGGCAACGATGGCGGGCTGCTGACGCAGGCCGTTCAGATCGGCTGGATCGCGATCTCTCCAGGCGAGCGCCTCGATTTCCTGATCGACTTCGCCACGCTTGCGGCGGGCGCGAGCGTCATGTTGAAGGATCTCGATTCTGGCTGGGATCTCCTCGAGTTCGTCGGCACCGGGGCGCCGCCCGCCCCCGGCGACGCCGGCACGATGCCGACGGGCGCGCTGTCGTCCATCACCCCGCTGTCGAATCCCGCGCGGACGCGCGTGTTCGACTTCGACGGCATGAGCCGCATCAACGGCAAGGAGTACGACCTCACCCGGATCGACTTCCAAGTGCCGTTCGGGGAGACCGAGCTGTGGCGGTTCAATACCGCGGGCAACGCGCCCCACCCGGTCCACGTCCACGGCGCTTCGTTCCAGGTTGTGTCGCGCGCCGGGGGTCGCAACACGGTGTTCCCGTGGGAGCGGGGCTGGAAGGATACCGTCTTGCTCGAGGACGGCGAGACCGTGGAAATCCTCATCCGGTTCGAGGGCTCCAGCGGCGTCTACCAGTATCGGGGGCTCGACAAAGGCCTCTACCTCCTGCACTGCCACAAGTTGGAGCACGAGGACAACGGCATGATGGCCAACTTCGTGGTCGTCTGACGCGCGAGGCCGATTCAGCGCCGAGTGCGACTACGGGGTCGTGATCACCGGCGAGCCGCCGCGGTGAGCCGGAAGGCGACCGGACGCCTCCGCCGAGAGCGCCGGTCGCCGTCGTCCGCACGGTGACTCCAGGCTCTGCTACCTCGCATCGGTCGTGGCGTCCTGCATTGTCAGTGCTCCACACCTCTCCGCGCTTTCGCCGCCTCGTACTCCGCTCGCAGGGTCTCGTTCAGCGGGTACGCCTGCGCGAGAGCGTACCCGGCTTCGATTTTGCTGCGCGAGAACGCGTCCCGGCGTTCTATAGGTGGGGGGAAGGGGGACCGACGCGAGGACAGGGTCGATGCCGAGAAGTAGACGTTGCGTCAACCAAGCCCTTTGTCCCGTCTACGCTCTCGTGGCGCATGATCTGATCGTTCTGAGGCGGTAATCCGGGGTGTGCAGGGCTGGCCACGAATTCGGTGGTTGTAGCCCGCCGCTCCGGCGCCGCTCAATCCCGAGGCCCCTGCTCGACACTGGTTGACGCAACGTCGGGACAGTTCGCCTCGGCGAGGATCTCGCTCACCACCCGCCGGAAGTTAGCGTAGCGCCGGTCCGCGCTCGCGGTCGCTTGGCCGTGACGTTCACGCGGCACCTCGGGCGTGTGGACGAGATAGGCAACGACGAATCGGTCGAGGATGGTCTCGAGCCGCCGCTGTCCCTCGCTGAGTTCGTCGATCCGCGCATTCAGTTCATCCGTCCGCGCGTCGATCGTCATGCTCAACTGTTCCTGGGGGGCGCTCCAAGTTCCGGGAAGGGCGGTTACGTCAACAGGGCCTTTGTCTCGCCTATGCTCTCTGCGCTCGTATGCTCTCTGGAGCGCCTCCACGCCGAGCAGCGCGTCGCAGGGGTCGCGCGACCGACGTGCTCACTCGACACCCCCCAGGTACGCCCTCTGCACGTCCGCGTTGGCGCGGATCTCGTCGGGCGTGCCCTCGGCGATGAGCTGGCCGAAGTGGAGCACGCTGATCCGGTCGGCCAGGTCGAAGACCACGTCCATGTCGTGCTCGACGAGGACGATCGTGAGGCGGCCGTCGCGCGCGATCTGGCGGATCACCGCCACGGTCGCCGCGGTGTCCTCCGGCGACAGCCCCTGGGTCGGCTCGTCGAGCAGGAGCAGGTCCGGGCCCTGGGCGACGGCCATCGCGATCTCGAGCAGGCGCTGGTCGCCGTGCGGCAGCGTCGCCGCCGGCTCCTGGGCGCGCTCGAGGAGGCCGAGGAACCGCAGGCTCTCGCGCGCGCGCCCCTCGGTCGCGTCGAGCAGCGTGGCGCCGCCGAGCAGGCGGAAATTGCCGGCGCCCTTGAGCTGGACGGCGATCCGCACGTTCTCGAGCACCGTGAGCTCCGGGAAGATGCTCGTGATCTGAAACGTGCGCGAGATGCCGCGCCGGCAGCGCGCCGGAGCGCCCAGCGCGGTGACGTCGTCGCCCCGGAACATGACCCGCCCCGACGTCGGCGGCATGAGGCCGGAGATCAGGTGGAAGAGCGTGGTCTTGCCGGCGCCGTTCGGCCCGATGATCGCGCGCAGCTCTCCGGCCGGGACGGCGAGGCTCACGCCCACCACCGCCTGCAGCGCTCCGAAGGCGCGTCCGAGCCCTCGGGTCTCGAGAATGGGGGTCACGCGCGTGTGGCGAGGAGCCTCCGGGCGGTTCCGACGAGACCGCCCGGGAGGAAGACCACCATGAGGACGAAGATGGCGCCGGTGAAGATCATCCAGTGCTCGGTGTAGCTCGAGAGGATCTCCTGGACCACCCAGAACATGACCTCCGGCGAGGCGAAGCCGCGGAACGGCGCGAACAGCGCCCCGGCCAGGCCGGCGAACACGGCCGCGATGACGAAGACCACGACCTTGAAGGGTCGCGGGTCCCGGCCGAGCGCGATGAACCGACGCTCGTTCTCGCGGACGGCCTGCAGCGCGCGGCCGAACGGCGAGCGCGTGAGCGCGCGGCAGAGGACGAGGGAGAGCACGACGGCGGCGGCGACCACGAAGTAGAAGGCGCGGGGCGAGGCGAGGCTCGGCCCGCCCCAGAAGAGGGCGGTCTTCGGCACGCCGGCGATGCCGTCGGAGCCTCCGGTGAGATCGCGCCACTTGTAGGCCACCGTGTAGAGGAGCTGGGCGAAGGCGAGGGTCAGCATGGCGAAGTAGATCCCGGTCGCCCGCGTGGAGAACCAGCCCACGGGCGCGGCGATCACGCCGGCCAGGAGGGCGCCGGCGAGGAGCGCCACGGGGATCGGTTGCCCGAAGTGGATGAGCACGAGCGCGCTGCCGTACGCGCCGAGGCCGAAGTACGCGGCGTGGCCGAACGAGACCATCCCCGTGTAGCCCATGATGAGATCGAGCGACAGCGCGAACAGGCCGAAGATCAGCAGGTCGGTGAGGAGGGAGAGCTGATGACGCGCGAGCACCCACGGCAGCATCGCCAGCGCCAGGACGGCCGCCAGCGCGAGCACCCGGTAGCGCGTCACTCTTCCTCCCCGAACAGTCCCCAGGGTCGGAAGATCAGGATCGCGCCCATCACGGCGTACATGATCACCATCGCGGTCTCGGGGAGGTAGAACGCGCCCCAGGTCTGGGCGGCGCCGACGATCAGGCTGCCGGCCATCGAGCCGGGGATGCTGCCGAGCCCGCCGATCACGACCACCACGAAGGCGTCGACGATCACCCCGATGCCCATGCCGAGGTAGGCGGTCGTCATGGGCGCCGCCGCCACGCCGCCCAGGCCGGCCAGCGCGCAGGCGGCGCCGAAGACCAGCGTGCGCACCCGCGCGACGTCGGCACCGAGACAGTCGGCCATCTCGGCGTTCTGGGCGACGGCGCGGATGACGAGCCCGGTGCGGGTCCGCTTGAGGAAGAGCCACACGGCCGCGCCGACGACGAGACCGAGGACGACGAGAAAGAGGCGGTAGCGCGGGTAGACGATGTCGCCGAGCGGGATCGCGCCCTGGAGCAGGGGCGGTGGGTCGACGCCCTTGGCCGTCGGGCCGTAGAGGACACGAATCGACTCCTCGAGAATCAGCGCGAGTCCGAACGTCAGCAAGAGCTGGTAGATCGGCAGCCGGCGGTAGATGAACCGCAGCGTCGTGGACTCGAGCAGCGCGCCCACGAGACCGACGACGGGCGGCACGATCAGGAGCGCCGGCCAGAACCAGCCCGTGAGCGCGACCACGGTGAAGCCCAGATAGGCGCCCAGCATGTAGAACACGCCGTGCGCGAAGTTCACCACGCGCAGGATGCCGAAGACGAGCGACAGCCCCGCGGAGACGAGGAAGAGGAGTCCCGCGAGGGCCAGCGCGTTGAGCAGCTGCTCGACGATCAGGGCCACGCCGCTACGAGAAGTCCTCCGTGCGGCACTTCGGGGTGACCTTGTCGCCGGGGAAGGTGGCGAGGATCTTGGGAATCAGGTGTGGGTACTTCGGGTCCTTCACCGCCTGGACGGCGAACCCCGGCTGCACCGCCTGGTGGTCGCACTTGCGCATGAAGAACGGGCCCTCGAGCCCCTCGTAGCTCGAGTCCTCCCACGCCTCGATGACCTTCTCCACGTCGTCGGCGGTGCCGGCCTTGCCGATGACCTGGGCCAGCCACTCCAGGCCCTCGTAGGTCTCGCCGTCGAACATGTCGGGATAGACCCCGTGCATGTCGTGGAAGCGCTTCACGAAGGCGTGGTTCTTCGGCGTGTCGACGGTGAAGGGATAGCGCGAGCTGCCGATCGTCCCCTCCATCGCGTCGCCCACGGCCTTCATGTTCTCGAGCTCGACGATCTCCATGATCGGCTTCACGTCCTTCGTGAGGCCGAACTGATGCGCTTGCTTGAGGAAGATCGTGGCGTCCTGACCGACGAGGACCAGGTAGACCCCCTCGGCCTTCGACTGGCGGACCTTGGCGATGTAGCTCGCGAAGTCCTTCGTCCCGACGGGTGGATACTCCTTGCCGACGACTTCCTTCTTCGCGGCCTCGATCTGCGCCGAGAACGAGGCGACGCTGTCGCGGCCCCACGCGTAGTCGCTGCCGAGCGCGAACAGGCGCTTCATCGGCCCTTCGGCCAGGTAGAGGCTGACCGCGCGGGCGCCCATCGGCCCGCTCGTGTTGATGCGGAAGAAGTACCGGTTGAAGGATTTCGCGGTCAAGGCGCCCGCGCCGTTGATGGTCGACATCAGGATGACTTTCCACTCGGGGCACTTGGCGGAGACGGCCAGCGCCTCGGACGAGAGCACGGTGCCGGTGAGGAACTTCACGCCGTCCTTCTCGACGAGCTTCTGGGCCTTGCGCACCGCGGTGGCGGGATCGGCCCCGGTGTCCTCGTAGATGAACTCGACGGGGCGGCCCAGGATGCCTTTGCCCTTGATGTCCTTGGCGAACAGCTCGGACGCGCGCTTGGCCTGGATCCCGTACTGCGCGTTGCCGCCGGAGAGCACGGTCGGCAGCCCGATCTTGATCGGGTTCTGCGCGTAGGCGCGCCGGAGGAACACCGGCCCGCCAACGCCCGCCGCCGCGCCGCTCACCACCGCCGTCATCAGGAAATCACGTCGCCTCATGGCTCACTCCTCCTCGTCGGACGATCGCCTGCGTTCCGTCGCGAGGCCGATTATAGCCGCAGGGACGTGCTAAGCTCCGGCCCGATCCAAGGAGGTCGCCATGCGGTCACTCGCCCTCGCCCTCGCGGCGCTCGCCCTGGTCATCGCCGGCGCCGACGCGCAGGAGAAGTACCCCTCGCGCCCGATCGACTTCATCTGCACGTGGGGCACCGGCGGAGGCGCCGACGCCATGGCGCGGCAGATCGGCGCGCTCAGCCAGCCGATGCTCGGCGTGGCGCTGCCCGTCTCCAACGTGCCCGGCGCCTCGGGCAACACGGGGATGGCCCAGCTCCTGAACGCGAAGCCCGATGGCTACACCATCGCGACCTACATCCAGGACACGCTGATGACGATTCCCATGGGGCTCGCCCGCCACAAGGTGGACGACTTCGAGTGGATCACGCGCACCCAGGTGGCGGACTCGTTCCTGTTCGTCAGGTCAGACAGCCCGTACCGGACCGTGCAGGAGCTGTTCAAGCACGCCCAGGCCAACCCCGGCAAGCTGCGCGTGGCCTCGACGGGCTTCGGCTCGGTCGACGACGTGAGCGTGCTGTTCCTCGCCAAGAAGGGCTACAAGATGACGACGGTGCCGTATCCCAAGCCGGGTGAGCGCTATGCCGCCGCCCTCGGCGGCCACGCCGAGGTGCTCTACGAGCAGGCCGGGGACGTCCTGCAGTACCTCAAGGCCGGCCAGCTCCGGCCCCTCGTGATCTTCGCGGAGAAGCGGCATCCGGCGTTTCCGGACGTGCCGACGACGAAGGAGCTGGGGCTGGACATCACGCTGCCCCAGTTCCGGGGCATCGTCGCGCGCAAGGGCACGTCGCCCGAGCGCCTCCAGGCGATGGCGGAGGCGTTTCGCAAGGCGATGGACACGCCCCAGTGGAAGAAGTTCGCGGAGGAGTGGTACTTCGCGCCCGACAGCTACATGGGACCCGATCGGTTCGGCAAGTGGGTGGCGGGCGAGGTCGACACGCTGGATCGGCTGGTGAAAGAGTTCGCGCTCAAGAAGTGACGTGCCGCCGCTCCGTCTGATCGCGCCGCTGGGGGGTGTCGCCCTCGCGGTCGCGCTCTACCCCGGCACCTGGGGGCTCGACGCGCTCGCCCGCGGACAGCTCGGGCCGGGGTTCTGGCCCCGCATGGCGCTGATCGGGCTCGCCGGCGCGTGTGCCGCGAAGTTCGTCGAGGAATGGCGGCGGGCGCGGAGGGCAGGCGTGATCGCCGCGGAGGCGGCGGAGCCCGCGCCGATCGCGCGGGCGAAGCTCGTCGCGGGAATCGTCTCGATCCTGCTGTACGCCCTCCTCGCCCCCTGGCTCGGCTTCGCGCTCGCGACCGCGGTCTTCGTGGCGGCCTTCCTCGTGCTCTGCGGGATGCGCGCGCTGCCGGCCATCGTGGCGAACGTCGTGATCGGAACCATCGGGCTCCTCTACCTCTTCGTCAAGGTCGTCTACCTGCCGCTGCCCAAGGGCGACGGGCCGTTCGAGGCCCTCACGCTCGTGCTCTACCGGGCGCTGCGCCTCTTCTGAGCGATGGGCGAGATCGTCGCGAATCTCGGCCTCGGGTTCGTCAACGCCATCCAGCCGCTGAACTTCGCCATGATCGTGCTCGGGCTGGCCATCGGCATCGTCGCGGGCGCCCTGCCCGGCATCACCATGCTCAACTCGATCGTGCTCGTGCTGCCCTTCACGTATCTGATGGGCATCGTGCCCGCCCTGCTCCTGATGATCGGCGTGTACTGCGGCGGCGTGTTCGGCGGGTCGATCACGGGGATCCTCTTCAACATCCCCGGCGATCCCATGAACGTGCCCACGACGTGGGAAGGCTACCGGCTGAGCCGGCAGGGGCGGACCCAGTACGCGCTCGGGCTGGCCATCATGTCGTCGGCCTTCGGCGGCCTCGTCAGCGCGCTGTTCCTGGCGTTCCTGGCGCCTCCGTTCGCCAGGTTCGCGCTGGGGTTCTCGACCGTCGAGTTCTTCGCCGTGGTCGTGTTCGGCCTGGCCAGCGTGTCCGTGCTCGGCCAGTCGTCGACGGCCGCGACGCTGATCTCGCTCTTCGCGGGGGTCTTTCTTGGCACGATCGGGACGGAGGCGCAGTACGGCGTGGAGCGCTTCACGCTGGGCGTGCCGTTTCTCAAGACCGGCGTCGATTTCGTCACCGTGCTCATCGGCCTGTTCGCCATCGGCGAGGTGCTCGAGCAGGTCGTCGCCGTCGGCGCCGAGGCGCCGTCCGAGCGCCCGGCGGCGCGCGCGGTGCCGCGGCTGCCGTTGCTGGATCTGTGGCCGCTGCGCTGGCCGCTCCTGCGGGGCACCGCCGTCGGGATCGCGGTCGGGGGACTGGCGGGCGCGGGCGCCACCGTCTCGTCATTCGTCTCGTACGGGCTCGAGAAGCAGATCTCCAAGCGGCCGGAGCTGTTCGGGACCGGACACGCCGGCGGCCTCGTCGCCTCCGAGAGCTCGGTGAACGGCTCGACGGGCGGCGCCATGATCCACCTCCTCACGCTCGGCATCCCCGGCAGCGCGGCGACGGCCGTGATGATGGGCGCCTTCCTGATCCACGGGATCCAGCCCGGCCCGCTGCTCTTCACCCGGCAGACCGAGCAGGTCTACACGATCATCGCGGGCATGATCCTCGCCAACGTCGTGATGATCGCGCTGGGCTTCGCGGCGGCGCTGTCGTTCGCGCTCCTGATGCGCGTGCCCGCGCCGATCCTGAACACCTTCATCGTCGTCTTCTGCTTCCTGGGGGCCTACGCGCTGCGCAACGACATGGCGGACGTCTGGCTGACCATGCTGTTCGGCGTCTGCGGATTCTTCATGCGGCGCTACGACCTGCCCATTCCCCCGATGGTCATGGGGATCATCCTCGGGCCCATGGCCGAGCAGTACTTCCTCACCAGCATGGTCTCGCACGACAACGACCTGACGATCTTCTTCACCCGCCCGGTGAGCGCCGTCGTCCTCGGGCTGTCGCTGCTGATGATCGCCTGGGCCGCCCTCCGGAAGACGCAACAGCGAGCGAGGGGTTGACCGTGCTGCGTCGCCTCCTGCTCGCCGCCACGCTCCTGGCCCTGGCGCGAGCGGAAACGGCAGGGGCCCAGGCGTGGCCGAAAGATCCGGGGACCACCGTCGACATCGACCGCCGCCAGGCGACGCTGCCGAAGCCGCTCACGGACTTCCTCGTCATCAACGGCGCGCTGATGGGGACGCTGCAGTGGGTCGCCAACGGCGACCGCGCGCCGGGCGCCGTGTATGGCGCCGGCTCGCTCGATCTCAACGTCACCGTCCGTCCCAGCGAGACCGTGCGGTTGTTCCTCGACGTCGAGGGCCTCGTGGGCCCGGGCCCCGACCAGCGGCTGGGCACGCTCTCGCGCCTGAACACCGACGCCGAGCGGCTCGAGGGCCGAGAGAAAGCGATCGTCGTCCGGGAGGCCTTCCTGCGCCTGTCCTGGCTTGACGAGCACGTCCGCTTCAGCATCGGCAAGCTCGACGTCGGCCACTACTTCGACCGCAACTTCATGGCCGAGGACGAGACCACCCAGTTCCTGGACATGGCCCTGATCAACAATCCGCTGCTCAAGCCGCCGCCGAACGGCCCGGGGGCCACCGTGCGGACCAGCGTGGGGGACTGGCGCTTCGCCTTCGGGGTCCACGCGCCGGGCGACGTCGACGACGATCTCTCCGGGCTGCCCTACGTGATCGGAGAGATCGGACGCCGCAACATCTTCCCTGAGCGTGGCCATTACCGGCTCTGGGCCCGCGTCAGCTCCGTGCCCGAGCATCGCGAGCGGGTGACGTGGGCCACCGGCGTGAGCATCGACCAGGTCGTGACCCACGAGGTCGGTGTCTTCTTCCGCGCGGGCCTCGGCCGCAGCCAGGGCGAGGACCTGACGTCGCACGCGTGGTCCACGGGCGTTCAGATCACCCCCACCTGGCTCGGCCGGCCGCACGATCGATTCGGCGCCGGCTACAGCGCGCAACGGGAGCCGGCCGGGCGCGAGCGGGTCGTCGAGACGTACTACAACCTCGCCCTGGCCGACTGGCTATTCCTCATCGCCGACGTGCAGTGGGTGATCTCCGGTCCGAACCAGCTGACCGGCGGCACGAACCGCAACGTCGTCGTCCCCGGTCTTCGCGCGCTGCTCCTGTTCTAGCCGGGGAAGTTGCACCGGCGCGCGAAGGCGTCTAGAAAGGGTGGCATGACGCGCTCGACCGGTCTCGTCCTCGGAGCCATCGCGGTCGCGCTGGCCGGTGTCTGGCTCGCGGTGGGGCCATCCATGACGGGCTCGGCGCCGACCCCGAGCCCGGGCACGCCGGTCGTCGCGGGATCACTCGAAGACCTCCTGATGGACGCGCAGCTCATCCCGATGGACGGGCAAGCGCCGAAGGCCTTCACGCTGGAGAGCCTCGATGGACGCCGAGTGACCCTGGCCGAGCTCGCCGGTCGCCCCGCGCTCCTCTACTTCTGGGCGACGTGGTGACCGTACTGCACGAGGGAGTTACCCTCGGAGATCGAGCGGGTGCAGCGGAAGTACAAGGATCGCCTCGCCGTGGTCGCCATCGACATCCAGGAGGGCCGCGACACCGTGGCGAAGTGGGCCAAGGACAAGAACCTCTCGTTCCCGATCCTCCTCGACACGAGCGGTGGCGTGACCCGCGACTACGAGGTGACGGCGACGCCGACCGTCTTCGTCCTGTCGCGCGACGGCAAGCTCGTCGGTAAGGCCCTCGGCACGAAGAGCTGGAACTCCGAGCGGGGCCACGCCCTGCTCGGCCGCCTCGTGGGCTCGTGATGGAGCGCCTGGCGACCGACATCCTGATCCTGGGCGCCGGAGGCGCCGGGCTCACCGCCGCGCTGCGCGCGGCCGACGCCTCGCCGTCGCTGCGGATCACCGTCGTCGTCAAGGGCCTCCTGGGACGCGCCGGCTGCACGCGCATGGTCCAGGGCGGCTACAACGCCGTCCTCACCGCGCCCGATTCGCTCGAGGCCCACCTGCGCGACACCCTCGAGGGCGGGGGCTGGATCAACGATCAGGAGCTCGTGTGGACGCTCGTGCGCGAGGCGCCCGATCGCGTGCTGGAGCTGGAGTCGCGGTACGGCTGCTTCTTCGACCGGACGCCGGAAGGCCGCATCCACCAGAAGCCGTTCGCGGGGCAGAGCCACGACCGCACGATCCATCGCGGCGATCTCACCGGCATCGAGATCATGAATCGTCTGAGCGAGCAGGTCCGGGCGCGTCCGAACGTCAGCGTGCTCGAGGAGTGCCGGGCCATCGAGCTGCTCCTCGACGGCGGGGGGCGGGCGGCGGGCGCCCTCGTCCTCGACGTTCGCCGGGGCGACCTGGTCGTGGCCGGCGCACGCGCCACGCTGCTCGCCATGGGCGGCGGTCCCACGATGTACAAGGTGATCGCCTGCTCGGCCGACAAGTCGGCGGACGGTCTCGCCCTGGCCTGGCGCGCCGGCCTCGAGCTGCGCGACATGGAGATGGTCCAGTTCCATCCGACCGGGCTCGTCATCCCCGGCTCGCTCATGACCGGCGCGCTCCTCGAGGAGGGGCTGCGCGGCGCGGGCGGACACCTGCGCAACGGGCGTGGCGAGCGCTTCATGGAGCGTTACGATCCGGCGCGCATGGAGCGCTCGACGCGTGATCTCGTGTCGCGGGCCTCGTTCCTCGAGATCGCCGAAGGGCGCGGGACGCCCAACGGCGGCGTCTGGATCGACGTCTCGCACCTCGGGGCCGAGCACGTCGAGCGCGCGTTCCGCGGGATGGTCCGGCGCTGCCGCGACTTCGGCCGCGACCTGGCGCGGGGGCCCGTGGAGGTCCAGCCGACCACCCACTTCATGATGGGAGGGGTCGTCGCCGATAGCGCCTGCCGGACCATGGTCGAGGGACTCTTCGTGGCCGGCGAGGACGCCGGCGGCGTCCACGGCGCCAACCGTCTCGGCGGCAACGGCGTCGCCGAATCGACGGTGTTCGGCGGCATCGCCGGCGACGTCATGGCGGAGTTCGTCGCCGGGCAGCCGATCGCCCGGATCGACGAGTCCGCGTTCGCGTCCACGGCCCGCGCCATGAACGCGCCCCGCGGCCGCACCTCGGGCGCCGACCTCTATGCGCTGCAGCGGGAGCTGCGGGCCCTCATGTGGGACAAGGCCGGGCTCGTCCGCGACGGCGCCGGGCTCCGCGAGGCGCGGGCCGGCATCGATCGCATCGCAGGTGCGCTGGAGCAGGTCGGCGTCCCCGGCCATGGCGCCTTCAACGTCGCGTGGCAGGACTGGCTGAACCTGACGAACCAGGTGACCGTCGCGGCGCTCATCGTCGCCGCCGCGCTCGAGCGGACGGAGAGCCGCGGCGCGCATCATCGCAGCGATTTCCCGTCGCGGGATCCCGGCCCGATCTACACCGTGCGGATCCGCCAGCGGCGCGGCGAGCCGGTGGTGTCGCGCGCGCCCGTCGACTTCACCCGGATGAGCCCACCCGCGACGACCCCGGTTGCCGTGCCTGTCGACAGCGGCGATTGATGATGGAAGAGAGGAGTGCGGCCATGCAGCGGAGCTGGGACGGGGAAGCGTTCGTCAAGGAGTTCATGGAGGTCTGGAACGCGCACGACGTGGACGGCATCATGCGGCTCATGACGGAGGACTGCGTGTTCGAGCCGTCGTTCGGGCCCCAGGCGTGGGGCGATCGCTACGTCGGCGCCGCCGCCGTCCGCGCGGGGGTCGAGAAGAACTTCCGCGACATTCCCGACATCCGATGGGACGAGATCCGGCACGTCGCGTATCCCGAGCACGCGGTGGTCGAGTGGCGCACGACGGGCACCCCGCGCGACGGCAAGCGCTTCGACGTGCATGGCGTCGACGTGCTCACGCTGCGCGACGGCAAGATCGTGGCCAAGCGGTCCTATCGGAAGTCGACGCTCTGACCGACCGGCCGATGACGACCGACGAGCCGGCACCGAAGACGTTGACCCGCGAGTGGACGACCCGCGAGGGCTGGCGTGACACCAAGCTCGGGATGTGGGCGTGGCTGATCCAGCGCGGCGCCGCCGTGGCGCTGCTCGTGGTCGTCGCCCTGCACCTCACCAACCCCTTCCGTCGCGGCGTGCAGGCCGCGTTGCTGGCCCTCGTCCTGCTCCACGCGCTGCTCGGCGTCCGCGCGCTCGTCCTCGACGTCGGGGTGCCGCTCCGCTGGCACCGCGCGCTGTTCTGGCTGGCCGTCGGCCTCGCGGCCGTTCTGTTCGTCCTGGTCTGGACCGGACGGTGGTACTGATGATCCCCTCCGACGATCCGTACGAGCGCCGGCGCATCCAGGTCCTCGACAGCGAGATGGCGTCCGTCGACACGGGGGCGGGTGATCCCATCGTCTTCCTGCACGGCAATCCGACGTCGTCGTACCTCTGGCGCCACGTCATCCCCCACGTGGCCGAGCAGGGCCGTTGCCTGGCGCCGGACCTCATCGGCATGGGCGAGTCGGGGAAGGCTCCTGGCGGCTCGTATCGCTTCGTGGATCACGCGAGATATCTCGACGCGTGGTTCGACGCCGTGGGCGTCGGTCGCAACGTGACGCTGGTCCTGCACGACTGGGGCTCGGCGCTGGGCTTCCACTGGGCGGCGCGCCATCCCGAGCGGGTCAGCGCTCTCGTCTACATGGAAGCGATCGTGCGCCCCCTCCGGTGGCCGGAGTGGCCGGAGAACGCGCGGGGGATCTTCCAGGCCATGCGGTCGCCGGCCGGAGAGAGCCTCATCCTCGACAAGAACGTGTTCGTGGAGCGGATCCTGCCGGCGAGCGTGATCCGACCGCTCGGCGAGGCGGAGATGGACGTCTATCGTCGCCCGTGGCTCGAGCCGGGCGAGTCGCGCCGCCCGATGCTCACGTGGCCGCGCGAGATCCCCGTCGACGGCCAGCCGCCCGACGTCGTGGCCGTGGTCGAGGCCTACGGCCGGTGGCTCGCGGCGAGCCCCGTCCCCAAGCTCTTCGTCAACGCCGATCCCGGCTCGATCCTCGTCGGCGCCCAGCGCGAGTTCTGCCGGACGTGGCCAAACCAGCGCGAGGTCACGGTCGCGGGCCGGCACTTCGTCCAGGAGGACTCGCCGGCGGAGATCGGCGCGGCCATCGCGCGGTTCATCGGGGATCTCGGCGTATGAGCGAGCGCGCCCTTCGCGTCTTCCGCTGGTCGCCCGACGCGGCCGAGCGCTGGCAGGACTACCGCGTCGCCACCGGCCCGGAGACGACGGTGCTCGACGCGCTGGTGGCGATCCAGCGGGAGCAGGACGCCACGCTGGCCTTCCGCTACGCCTGCCGCGTCGGGATGTGCGGCTCGTGCGCGATGGTCGTCAACGGGCGCGAGCGCTGGGCGTGCCGGACGCGCCTGGCCGCGCTCGGGGCCGGTGACCTCACCGTGCGCCCGCTCTACCATTTTCCGCTGCTGCGCGATCTCGTCGTGGACATGACGACGTTCGACACCCGCATGCGGGCCGTCGACGCAGTCTTCCGTCCGGCGCCAGACGCCGAGGCCTACGCCCTCGTCCCCCGCGACGCCCCCGAGCGGCGCGACATCGATCCCGCCATCGAATGCATCGGCTGCGGGATGTGCGTCTCCGCGTGCACCCTGACCGCGCACAACCCGCGCTTTGCCGGTCCCGCCGCGCTCAACCGCGCCTTCACGCTCCAGCGCGACCGCCGTGACGCCGGCGGCGACGCGCGCTGGACCGTGCTACTCGGAGATGACGCGCTCGCCCGCTGTCACGGGCAAGGCAACTGCACGGAGGTCTGCCCCCAGGGCCTGGCGCCGACCACGTCGATCATCCGCTTGCGCCAGATGGCGACTCGGCGGCTGTTGGCCTTTCCAGGGCGAGCAGCGCGGTGACAGCGTCGGTGAATTGCGTGATCGTGAACGGCTTCGCCAGGAAGTGGTCGATGACGGCTTCGCCGCCCGCGGCGCCGACGGGGCTGGCGCTGATCATCAGGATCGGCATCTCGGGGCGAAGCAGGCGCGCGCGGCGGGCGACCTCGAGCCCGTCGAGCCTCGGCATCCGTCGGTCCAGGATCACGAGATCCGGGAACAGGGCGGGCAGCGCGTCGAGGAACGTCTCGCCGTCGACGAAGGGATAGGTCGCGTGGCCGAGCGCGGCGAGCAGCTCCGCATACAGGTCGACGATGCTCCGATTGTCGTCGACGACCGCGCCGGTCATTCGGTCGCGGCCTGGCCGCCGGTGGAGGCCGTAGCCCCACAGTGATTCGCCTCGCCGAGCGCACGCATGCCGAGGCCCGGACGCTCGCGCGTGACCGCCGCTCCGTCGTGCTGTTGCCCCTCGGTGCCATCGAGCAGCACGGGCCCCACCTGCCGCTCGCCGTCGACTGGATCGGGGCCGAGGAGATCGCACGCCGGGTCGCGCCCCATCTGCGGCGCGGAGGCTATCGTCCGGTGCTGGCGCCGGCGCTTCCCTACGGCGTCAGCACGCTCGCCCTGGACTGGTGCGGGACGATCTCGCTGTCCGCCGCGACGCTGCGGCGGCTCGTCGTGGAGATCGTCGAGGCGCTGGCGGCCCACGGCTTCCGACGCTTCGTCCTGGCCAACTATCAGGCCGATCCCGATCACCTGCGCGTGATCGCGACCGCCGTCCGCCGACTCGAACGGAACGGACGATTGCAGGTGCTCGTCGCCGGCTTTGCCCCGGACGCGCCGGCGGACAACCCCATGGTGAATCGCCGCGTCCGCGCGCTCATGCGTAGCCCCGAGCCGCAGCTCGAATGGCATTCCGGCGAGATGGAGACCGCGGTGATGCTCTCGATCGATCCGCGTCTGGTCCGGCGCCGCGCCGCGCGGCGACTGTCGCCGGCGCGAGTCGACTTCGCCGCGGCGCTGCGTCGCGGGGTCAAGCGCTTCCGAGAGATGGATCCCGGCGGTCGAGGGTACTTCGGGTCGCCCGCCCTCGCGCGCGCCGAGACCGGCCGTCGGGCGATGACGCTCCGGGCCCGGCTCATCGCCGATGGCCTGCTCCGCGCACTCGACGCCTGGCCGCGGGCCGCCGCGCGCGCGCGCCGTTGACGCTCTGCGTAGCGGGCGGTAGGATGCCTAAGTTCGCGATTGCTGGCCTGCCGAGGGGACCCAGGAGGCGGTGATGCAAGTGGATCAGGTCCGGTCGCTGTACGCCTCGATGCCGGGGCGTCTCAGCCGGGCCCGCCGTAGCTTCGGTCGTCCCCTCACGCTCGCCGAGAAGATCCTCGTCAGCCACTGCGTCGACCTCGACCACCAGGTGTGGGAGCGCGGGAAGGCCATCCTGAGATTGTCCGTCGACCGCGTGTCCATGCAGGACGCCACGGGCCAGATGGCCCTGCTGCAGTTCATGCAGTCGGGGCGCAAGCGCGTGGCGGTCCCCTCGACGGTCCACTGCGATCACCTGATCCGGGCGCAGACCGGGAGCGCCGAGGATCTGGCGCGCGCGATCGCCGAGAACCGCGAGGTCTACGACTTCCTGCGCACGGCCTCGCGCAAGTTCGGGATCGGGTTCTGGCGGCCGGGCTCGGGAATCATTCACCAGGTCGTGCTGGAGAACTACGCGTTCCCCGGCGGGCTCATGATCGGCGCCGACTCCCACACGCCCAACGGTGGCGGGCTCGGGATGCTCGCGATCGGCGTCGGGGGCGCCGACTGCGGCGAGGTGATGGCGGGACTGCCGTGGGAGGTGCTTCACCCTAAGCTCATTGGCGTGCGCCTGACCGGCAAGCTCTCGGGGTGGACGGCGCCCAAGGACGTGATCACCTATCTCTGTCGCCTGCTCACCGTGAAGGGCGGCACCAACAAGATCATCGAGTACTTCGGGCCGGGAGCGGAATCGATCAGCGCGACCGGCAAGGGGACGATCTGCAACATGGGCGCGGAGGTGGGGGCGACCACGTCCGTCTTTCCCTTCGACCGACGCATGGCCACGTACCTGGAAGCCACCGAGCGGGCGGAGATCGCGCGCCTGGCCGAGCAATTCCGGGAGCACCTCACGGCCGACCCGGCGGTGTCCGCAAACCCCACGGCGTTCTACGACGAGCTGGTCGAGATCGACCTGGACGCGCTCGAGCCGCAGGTGGTCGGGCCCCACTCGCCGGACCGGGGCCGGCCGATCTCGCAGCTGGCGGCCGAGGTGCGGACGAACGGCTGGCCGGCCCGGATCACCAACGCGCTCGTGGGCTCGTGCACGAACTCCTCCTACGAGGACATGCGCCGCGCGGCGCACATCGCCACCCAAGCGCTCGGGGCCGGGATGCGGGCCAAGATGCCGTTCCTCGTCACCCCGGGCTCGGAGCGCGTGTACCAGACGATCAGGCGCGACGGGATCCTCGACACCTTCGAGAAGATCGGGGGCACCGTGCTCGCCAACGCCTGCGGGCCGTGCATCGGCCAGTGGAAGCGCAGCGATGTCCGGCGGGACGAGCCGAACACGATCGTGTCGTCGTTCAACCGGAACTTTCCGGGCCGCAACGACGGCAGCGCGGCCACGCTGTCCTTCCTGACGAGTCCGGACATCGTCACCGCGCTCGCCTTCGCGGGGACCCTCGAGTTCGACCCGGCCCACGACACGCTGACGACCCCGGGCGGCCAGGCCTTCCGATTCACCCCGCCCGAGGGCGAGGAGCTCCCGCGCGCGGGGTTCGCCCGCGGCGGGGAAGGCTACGAGCCGCCGGCCGACGATCCGGATTCCGTCGAGATCCTGGTGCCGGCGGACAGCGAGCGCCTGCAGCTCCTCGGGCCGTTCGTGGCGTGGGACGGCAAGGACTTCATCGATCTGCCCATCCTCGTCAAGACCAAGGGCAAGACGACGACCGACCACATCTCGCCGGCCGGACAGTGGCTGCGCTTCCGCGGCCATCTCGACCGGATCAGCGACAACATGTTCATGGGAGCGGTGAACGCCTTCACGGGCGAGGCCGGCAAGGGGATCAATCCCCTCACGGGCGCCGTGAACCAGCCCTTCAGCAAGATCGCGCGCGAGCTCCGGGCGGCCAGCCTCCAGTGGGTGGTCATCGGCGACGAGAACTACGGCGAGGGCTCGAGCCGCGAGCACGCCGCGATGTCGCCCCGCTACCTGGGCTGCGTCGCCGTCATCGCCAGGAGCTTCGCGCGGATCCACGAGACGAACCTCAAGAAGCAGGGCGTGCTGCCACTCACGTTCAAGGATCCGCGAGACTACGACCGGATCGAGCAGCACGACCGGATCAGCATCGTCGGGCTCGCCGCGCTGGAGCCAGGCAAGCCGGTCACGGTCGAGATCAAGAAGCCCCACGGTCGTCGGGAAAGGATCGAAGCGCTGCACACCATGACCCGAGAGCAGATCGCCTGGTTCAGGGCGGGCTCGGCGCTGAACGCCGGGACGCCGATCGACCTCGCGACGGGCGGCAAGGCCAGTTTCGCCGACGCCACGCTCGCCCCCGGCGACACCCAGGCGAAGCCCGGAAAGGACAACCCGTAATGGCCGCTCGGCCGAAGATCACGGTGGTGGGCGCCGGCAACGTCGGCGCCTCGGTCGCGCAGTACGCCGTCGAAAAGGAGCTCGGCGACGTCGTGCTGGTCGACGTCGTCGACGGTATTCCGCAGGGCAAGGCCCTCGACTTGCTGCAAGCAGGGCCGATCCATCGCTACGACTCGATGGTGAGCGGCTCCAACGGCTACGACGAGACCGCGAACTCCGACGTCGTCGTCATCACGGCCGGGCTCGCCCGCAAGCCCGGCATGACGCGGGACGACCTGCTGTTCAAGAATGCGGAGATCGTCGGCTCGGTCGTCGAGCAGGTCGTCGCGCGCTCGAAGCACGCCATCCTCGTCCTCGTCACCAACCCCCTCGACGCGATGGTGCAGCTCGCGTGGAAGAAGTCGGGCTTTCCGCACAAGCGCGTGATCGGCATGGCGGGGGTGCTCGATTCCGCGCGGTTCCGCACGTTCATCGCGCGCGAGCTCGACGTGTCGGTCGAGAACGTGACCGCCTTCGTGCTCGGCGGCCACGGCGACACCATGGTGCCGCTGCCGCGGTACTCGACGGTGGCGGGCATCCCGATCACCGATCTCTTGCCGAAGGAAAAGATCGACGCGCTGGTGACGCGCACGGCGAATGGCGGCGCCGAGATCGTGAACTATCTGAAGACGGGCAGCGCGTACTACGCGCCCGCCGCCTCGGCCGTCGAGATGGTGGAAGCGATCCTCAAGGACAAGAAGAAGATTCTCCCGTGCGCCGCGTATCTCGAGGGCCAGTATCGGACGAAAGGCGTCTACGTCGGCGTGCCGGTGAAGCTCGGGCGCAACGGCGTCGAAGAGATCATCGAGATCACGCTCACGCCGGACGAGCAGGCGGCGTTCGACAAGTCCGCGGCGGCGGTGCGGGAGCTCGTCGAAAAGCTCAAACTGACATAGAGGTGGATGATGGCAGTAAAGGCGATCCCCGAGGGGTATCACACGGTGACGGCGTCGCTCACCGTCAAGGACGGGGCGAAGGCGATCGACTTCTACAAGAAGGCGTTCGGCGCGCAAGAGCGCATGCGGCTTCCCGGTCCCGACGGGCGCCTGATGCACGCCGAGCTGCAGATGGGCGACTCGATCGTCATGCTGGCCGAAGAGATGCCGGACATGGGCTGCAAGGCGCCGGTGTCGGTGGGGTCGGTCTCGAGCTCACTGTACGTGTACGTTCCCGACGTGGACGCCGCGTTCAAGCGCGCGGTCGAGGCGGGGGCCAAGGCGCTCATGCCCCCCGGCGACATGTTCTGGGGCGATCGATTCGGGACGGTCGAGGACCCATCCGGGCATCGGTGGGGGCTCGCGACCCACAAGGAAGACCCCTCCCCGGCGGAGATCGAGAAGCGGCGGAAGGAGTTCTTCGCCTCCATGGGACAGGGATCGAGATGAGCGTACGCGACATCCACGTCAGCGCGGTGACCGACACGGTCAAGAAGCTCTGCATCGACGCCAACCTCGTGCTGGAGCCGGACATGCGGCGGGCGTTCGAGCGCGCGCTGACGACGGAGCGCTCGGAGGCCGGTCGGCACGTGCTGCGCCTGCTGCAGAACAACGCCCATCTGGCCGAGACCCGGCGCATCCCGTACTGCCAGGACACCGGCTTCGTGATCTGCTTCGTGGAGCTGGGCCAGGACGTCCACGTGACGGGGGGCGGGCTCTCCGACGCCATCAACGAGGGCGTGCGCCAGGGCTATACCGAGGGCTATCTGCGCGCGTCGATCGTCCGCTCGCCGTTCGACCGCGTGAACACCGGCGACAACACGCCGGCGGTGATCCACGTCGACGTGGTCCCGGGCGCCGAGCTCAGGCTCGCGATCATGGCCAAGGGCGGCGGCTGCGAGAACCGGTCGAAGTACACGATGCTGACGCCGGCCGCGGGCATCGAGGGCGTGAAGGAGTTCATCATCGACTGCGTGAAGATGGCGGGGCCGGACGCGTGCCCGCCGCTGATCCTCGGCGTCGGCGTCGGCGGCACCTTCGAGAAGGCGGCGCTGCTCTCGAAGAAGGCGCTGTTCCGCGAGCTCGGCTCGCCGCACCCCGAGCCGGCGATCGACGCGCTGGAAAGGGAGCTCCTCGACCGCGCGAACCGGCTGGGCATCGGGCCGCAGGGCTACGGCGGCGACACGACGTCGCTCGGCATCCACGTCCTCACGTATCCGTGTCACATCACGTCGCTGCCGGTGGCGGTGACGATCGAATGCCACGCGCATCGCCACAAGGAGGCCACGCTGTGACAGCGGCTGCAGGGAAGATCATCTGGACAGAGATCGACGAAGCGCCCGCGCTGGCCACCTACTCGCTGCTGCCGATCATCCGGAAATTCACCGGAGGCACCGGCATCACCATCGAAACGGCGGATATCTCCCTGGCGGGAAGAATTCTCGCCAGTTTCCCTGAAGGCCTGACTCCGGCCCAGCGAGTATCGGACTGGCTGACGCAGCTGGGCGAGCTGGCGAAGCGGCCCGAAGCCAACATCGTCAAGCTGCCGAACATCAGCGCGTCGGTCCCGCAGCTCAAGGCCGCGATCAGAGAGCTGCAGGCGCAGGGCTACAAGGTGCCGGACTATCCCGAGAATCCGACGAGCCCCGCGGAGCAGGCGATCAAGACGCGCTACGCGAAGGTGCTGGGAAGCGCCGTGAACCCGGTGCTGCGGGAAGGCAACTCCGACCGACGGGCCGCCGCCGCGGTGAAGGAATACGCGAGGAAGCATCCGCACCGGATGGGCCCATGGAGGCCGGACTCGAAGGCGCACGTCGCCACCATGAGCCGCGGCGATTTCGCGGCGAACGAGAAGTCGGTGACCGTCCACGAGGCGACCACCGTTCGGATCGAGCTCGTCGACAAGAAGGGCGGCGTCACGGTCCTGAAGGACAAGCTCGCCCTCAAGGCCGGCGAGGTGATCGACGGCACGTTCATGAGCAAGGCGGCGCTGGTGAGCTTCCTCGATGAGCAGATGGAGGACGCCAAGAAGCGCGGCGTGCTCTTCTCCATCCACCTCAAGGCCACGATGATGAAGGTCTCCGATCCGATCATCTTCGGCTATGCCGTGCGGACTTTCTTCCGGGAGGTCTTCGACAAGCATGCGGCGGTCTTCAAGGAGATCGGCGTCGATCCGAACAATGGCCTGGGGGACCTGTACGCGAAGATCAAGAGCCTGCCGGCGGCCAAGGGGAAGGAGATCGAAGCCGACATCCAGGCGTGCTACGCGCGGCGGCCCGCCCTGGCGATGGTGAACTCCGACAAGGGGATCACCAACCTGCACGTGCCGAGCGACGTGATCATCGACGCCTCGATCCCCCCGATGATCCGCGATTCCGGCCAAATATGGGGTCCTGACGGCAAACTTCACGACGCGAAAGCCGTCATTCCTGACCATAGCTATGCGCCCCTGTATGACGAGACCGTCCAGCACTGTAAGCAGCACGGCGCGTTCGACCCGAGGACCATGGGCACCGTGCCCAACGTCGGGCTGATGGCGCAGCAGGCCGAGGAGTACGGCTCCCACGACAAGACCTTCCTGATCCCGACGCCCGGCACGGTGCGCGTCGTCGACGAGCAAGGCAAGACGCTCATCGAGCACGCGGTGGAGGAGGGCGATATCTGGCGTGCCTGTCAGGTGAAGGACGCGCCGATCCGGGACTGGGTGAAGCTCGCGGTCACCCGCGCGAGGATCACCGGTGCGCCCGCGGTGTTCTGGCTCGACAAGAACCGGGCCCACGATCACCAGCTCATCGAGAAGGTGACCCGGTACCTCAAAGACCACGACACCAGCGGGCTCGACATCCGCATCATGTCCGTCGCCGAGGCCGCGCGCTTCTCGCTGGAGAGGATGCGGGCCGGCCAGGACACGATCTCGGTGACCGGCAACGTGCTCCGCGACTTCAACACGGACCTGTTCCCGATCCTCGAGCTCGGCACCAGCGCGAAGATGCTCTCCATCGTGCCGCTCATGGATGGTGGCGCCCTCTTCGAGACGGGCGCCGGCGGCTCGGCCCCCAAGCACGTCCAGCAGTTCCTGGAAGAGGGACATCTCCGGTGGGACTCCCTCGGCGAGTTCCTCGCCCTCGCGGAGTCGTTCGATCACATGGCCCGGGTCGGGAACAACGCCAAGGCGAAGGTGTTCGCCGAGACGCTCCACCAGGCCAACGCCAAGTTCCTGGACAGCGACAAGTCGCCGTCCCGGGCGGTCGGTCAGCTGGACACGCGCGGAAGCCACTTCTACCTCGCCATGTACTGGGCGGAGGCGCTGGCGGCACAGACCCAGGACCCGGAGCTCCAGGCGCGCTTCTCCAAGGTGGCCAAGCAGCTCGTGGAGAACGAGGCCAAGATCCTCGCCGAGCTGAACGCCGCGCAGGGCAAACCGGTCGACATCGGCGGTTACTACCGGCCGAACCCCGAAAAGACGTCCAAGGCGATGCGTCCCAGCCCGACGTTCAACGCCATCGTGGACACTATGGAATTGACCGTCCATGACGGTCAAATGACAGTCGCCTGATCATGAGTGTCACGACCGCTGCCGACGGGTTCAAGGAGCTCGTGCCGCCGCTCAGCGATGCCGACGTCGAGCAGCTCAGGGCGGGCGATCGCGTGCGGATCACCGGCGTGCTCTACACGGCCCGGGACGCCGCGCACGCCCGGCTCTGGCCGCTGATCGAGGGCGGGAAGCCGCTGCCGATCGACGTGCGGGGACAGATCATCTACTACACGGGGCCGTCGCCGGCGCGCCCGGGGGACGTCGTGGGGTCCGTCGGGCCGACGACGGGCAGCCGGATGGACAAGTTCACCCCGGCGCTGCTCCAGCTCGGGCTGAAGGGCACGATCGGCAAGGGCCATCGCGGCCAGGCGGTGAAGGACGCCCTGCGCCAGTACAAGGGGGTCTACTTTGGCGCCGTCGGCGGGGCCGGCGCGGTGCTCTCGGAATACGTGAAGAAGCTCGAGGTCGTGGCCTACGAGGACCTGGGCACCGAGGCCATCCGTCGCCTCGAGGTGAAGGACTTCCCCGTGATCGTCGTCAACGACTGCCACGGGGGCAATCTCTACGAGGACGGGATGAAGGCGTACGCGCGGGAGGGCGCATGATCGACCGGCTCGTTCGGATCGTCCGTGACCAGCGGGGACACGTCCTCGGCGAGGCGCGCCCGCCCATCGCGGCGGCGACGCTGCGGAAGGACGCGTGGTGGGCGCTCCCCGCGACCGTCGTCCTCGTGCTCGGCAGCTTCATCGTCTACTCGACGTGGGCGGCGCTCCAGAACGCGCATTACTACGCCGCCCCGTATCTCTCACCGTTCTACTCGCCGTGCATCTCGAAGTCCTGCCTGCACGTGACCTTCGGCTACGGGTTCCCGGACTTCACGTTCCCCGTCATCGGGATCGTGTCGCCGGCCTTCCTGATCCTGTGGGGCCCCGGGCTCTTCCGGCTCACGTGCTACTACTACCGCAAGGCCTACTACCGTTCGTTCTGGCTGGCCCCGGCGGCCTGCGCCGTCCGCGACGTCAAGCGGGGCTACACGGGGGAGACGCGCTTCCCGCTGATCCTCCAGAACTTCCATCGCTACGCGTGGTACGTGGCGGTGATCTTCATCGTGCTGCTCACCTGGGACGCGCTCCTGGCCTTCCGCTTTCCCGTGCCCGGCGGGGGCCACCGGTTCGGCATCGGCGTCGGCACGCTCGTCATGTGGATCAACGTGATCCTGCTCGCGGGCTACACGTTCTCCTGCCATTCGTGCCGTCACGTCTGCGGGGGCCACGTCGACATGTTCTCGAAGGCGCCGACACGCTACGGCCTGTGGCACGTCGTCACCCGGCTGAACGAGCGTCACCCGATGTTCGCGTGGCTGTCGCTCTTCAGCGTGGGGCTGGCGGATCTCTACATCCGCCTCGTGTCGATGGGCGTCATCCGCGATCTCCATATCATCTTCTAGCGAGGGACGACAATGGCGACGCCCGACTACGAGACCCACGAACACGACGTCCTGGTGATCGGCGCCGGCGGCGCCGGCCTGCGCGCGGCGATCGAGGCGGCGGCGCAGGGCGTGTCGGTCGGGCTCGTCTGCAAGTCGCTCCTCGGCAAGGCCCACACGGTCATGGCGGAGGGCGGGATCGCCGCCGCCCTCGGCAACGTCTGGCCCGAGGACAACTGGCAGGTGCACTTCCGCGACACCATGCGCGGCGGCAAGATGCTCAACAACTGGCGGATGGCCCAGCTCCACGCGCAGGAGGCGCCCGAGCGCGTGCTGGAGCTCGAGCGATGGGGCGCGCTCTTCGACCGCACCAAGGATGGGCGGATCCTGCAGCGCGACTTCGGCGGACACCGCTACGCGCGGCTGGCCCACGTGGGCGACCGGACCGGCCTCGAGATGATCCGCACCCTCCAGTACCACGCGATCCACCAGGGCATCGACGTGTACATGGAGTGCAAGGTCGAGCGGCTGCTCAAGGACGACCAGGGCCGCGTGATCGGCGCCTTCGGCTACTGGCGCAACACCGGCAAGTTCGTCCTGTTCAAGACCAAGGCGATCGTGCTGGCGACGGGCGGCATCGGCAAGGCGTGGAAGATTACGTCGAATTCCTGGGAATACACGGGTGACGGTCACTCGCTCGCGCTGTGGGCGGGCGCCGACCTCATCGACATGGAGTTCGTCCAGTTCCATCCGACCCACATGGTGTGGCCACCATCGGTGGCCGGTCTCCTCGTGACCGAGGGCGTGCGCGGGGACGGCGGGACGTTGAAGAACAAGGACGGCGTGCGCTTCATGTTCAACTACATCCCCGAGTTCTTCAAAGGGGAGACCGCGGACAACGAGGCCGAGGCCGACCGCTGGTACACGGACAAGAAGAACAACCGCCGCACGCCGGACCTGCTGCCGCGCGACGAGGTGGCCCGCGCCATCAATGCGGAGGTCAAGGCCGGGCGGGGGAGCCCGCACGGCGGCGTGTTCCTCGACATCGCGACGCGCCGTCCGGCCGACTACATCCGGCGTCGCCTGCCCTCGATGTACCACCAGTTCAAGGAGCTGGCCGACGTCGACATCACCAAGGAACCGATGGAAGTGGGACCGGCCCAGCACTACGTGATGGGTGGAGTGCGCGTGGACGCGGACTCCACGGCGGCCACGATCCAGGGACTCTTCGCCGCGGGCGAGGTCGCGGGTGGGATGCACGGCAGCAATCGTCTCGGCGGCAACTCGCTGTCGGATCTGGTCGTGTTCGGACGCCGCGCGGGTCTCTACGCCGCCCTCTATGCCAAGAACTTCGGCGGGCAGCTCGCCGTCAACGGCGCCCAGCTCGACGCGATCGCGCAGGAGTCGCTCGCGCCGCTCACGCGCAGCGGCAACGAGAATCCCTACGCGATCCAGGCGGAGCTGCAAGAGACGATGCACAATCTGGTGGGCATCATCCGCAGGGAGGCCGACCTGAAGGAAGCGCTGAAGAAGATCGAGACGCTCAAGGAGCGCGTGAAGAAAGTGCGGGTCGAAGGCGGACGGACCTACAACCCCGGCTGGCATACCGCGCTCGATCTCCGGTCACTGCTGACCGTGGCGGAATGCTCGGCGATGGCGGCGCTGGAGCGCAAAGAGAGCCGCGGCGGCCACACCCGCGACGACCATCCCTACACCGACGACACGTGGGCCAAGTACAACATCGTGCTGCGGCTCAAGGACGGGCAGCTCACGCACACGCGGGAGCCGCTGCCCGAGATGCCGCCGGAGCTGCGCGAGCTCGTCCGGGAGAGGAAATAAATGCCGACCTTCACGATGCAGGTGTTCCGGGGCGATCCCCGCGGCGGAGACTTCAAGGAGTACCGCGTGGAGAGCGACGAGGGCATGGTCGTGCTCGACGTGATCCACCGCCTCCAGGCCACGCAGGCCAACGACCTCGCCTGCCGGTGGAACTGCAAGGCCGGCAAGTGCGGCTCGTGCAGCGCGGAGATCAACGGCAAGCCGCGGCTCATGTGCATGACCCGGATGAACACCTTCCCGGAGGGGGAGCCCATCGCGGTGGCCCCGATCCGGACCTTCCCGCTCATCCGCGACCTGGTCACCGACGTGTCGTACAACTACGAGAAGGCGCGGCAGGTCCCGCCGCTCCGCCTCAAGCCGCCGGAGGCCGACGGCACCTACCGGATGATGCAGGAGGACATCGATCGCATCCAGGAGTTCCACAAGTGCATCGAGTGCTTCCTGTGCCAGGACGTCTGCCACGTGATCCGCGACCACGATCTCAAGACATCGTTCGCGGGCCCGCGGTTCTTCATCAAGATCGCCGGGCTCGACATGCATCCGCTCGACACCGTGGACCGTACGGCGTTCGTGCAGAAGGCCGCGGGCATCGGCCTCTGCAACATCACCAAGTGCTGCAGCGAGGTCTGCCCCGAGCACATCCACATCACCGACAACGGCATCATCCCCATGAAGGAGCGGATGGCCGACAACTTCGACCCCATCGTCTGGCTCCTCCGCAAGTTCCGCGGCCAGCGGAAAGGGACGCCGGCGTGACCGCCGTATCGCTTCAGACACTCTTGCCTGCCTCGTGGTTTCCCTCCACGATGACGCCGCGACGACACGAGTCACCGCGAAGGAACCCGGAAGCGTCGTCGCGGAGGCCGATCGCCATGGGTGTGACCACGCTCGTTATCGACATCGCCAATCCCGGCAAGCCGTCCGTCACGGAGCGCCTCGAGTTCACGGTTGACTCAGGCGCGGTCTACTCCGTCGTTCCGATGGCGGTACTGCGTAAGCTCCGAATCCGGCCCCAAAAGCGTGAAACCTTTCGTCTCGCGAACGGACAAACCATCGTCCGTTGGAAGGGTGGGGCACTGTTCAAGTTCCGAGAGTACGTGGGTTTCGCTGACGTGATCTTCGGCGAGAAGGGCGACGCGATACTGCTGGGGGCGTTGAGCCTTGAAGCGCTCGGGCTGTCCCTCGATCCGATCAAGCGCGAGCTGCGGCCAATGCAGCTGATTCTTTAGAGACAGTCAATGCGGTCCACCTTCTCTGCCCTGCTCTGCCAGTGTTCGTGACCTCCCGGGCTGGAACGAAATCCTGAGGATCTACGACGTCGTCGTGGTGGGCGGCGGCGCAGCCGGGTTGGCGGCAGCCGAGCGCCTCGCCGAAAAGGGTTGCAGCGTCGCTTTACTCGAGGCACGTGACCGGCTTGGAGGCAGAATCTGGACGGACGACCCCTGGAAGAGGGGATTCCGAGTCGAGCATAGCATCCACCGAAGTGGAAGGCCTCTACTGCGCCGATGCGCGTGACCTGAGTGCGTGTCTTGTATATGAGGAGATGAAGAACGGGCACTATCGCGACTCCCGTCCTCAGGGGGGTTACGAGTCTCTGGTGAGGAAACGCCAGGGTAACCTGCGTTTTATGGACTCGTTGGACGAAGTGCATTTCAGCGATAGGTGAGACAACCGACATGCGATGCACCTGGGCGGCTAGGAAGCGACAACGGAAGACGGGATAAGATGGCAATGGGCTCTGGTAACGCATGAAGATCCACGAATATCAGGCCAAGGCGCTGCTGCGCGAGTCCGGGGTGCCCGTGCCACGCGGCGAGTGGGCGGACACGCCGGCGGCGGCGAAGGCGATCGCCCAGCGGCTCGGGGGCAAGGTCATCGTCAAGGCGCAGGTCCACGCGGGCGGGCGCGGCAAGGCCGGCGGGATCAAGCTTGCGGATGATCCGGCCGCGGCGGAGCGCGCCGCCGCACAGATCATCGGGATGCGGCTCAAGACGCCGCAGACGCCGCCCGAGGGGATCCAGGTGCGCTCGGTGCTCGTCGAGGAGGCCTCGGCGGTGGAGCGTGAGCTGTACCTCTCGATCACGCTCGATCGCGCCCGCGGTACGCACGTGGCCATGGCGTCGGTGGCTGGAGGCATGGAGATCGAGGAGGTCGCGGCGCGGACGCCCGAGAAGATCCTCCGCGAGTGCGCGCACCCGGCGCTCGGCCTCGGCGACTTCCAGGCCCGCCGTCTCGCCTTCGGCCTCGGGCTCGCGGGCGACGCGCTCAAGCAGGGCGTGGGGCTGATCCGGAGCCTCTTCGCCTTCTATCTCGCGAAGGACTGCTCGCTCGCCGAGATCAACCCGCTGGTCGAGACCACGGACGGCCGGGTGCTGGCGCTGGACGCCAAGCTCAACTTCGACGACAGCGCGCTCTTCCGGCACGCCGATATCCTCGCCCTGCGCGACACCCACGAGGAGGATCCGCTCGACGTCGAGGCGTCGAAGTACGGTCTCAACTACATCAAGCTCGACGGCGACGTCGGCTGCATGGTCAACGGCGCGGGCCTGGCCATGGCGACGATGGACATCGTCAAGCTCGCGGGCGGCGAGCCCGCCAACTTTCTCGACGTCGGCGGCGGCGCCTCGCCCGAGCAGATCGAGAACGCGTTCCGCATCCTCTCGTCCGACCCGCGCGTGAAGGCGGTCTTCATCAACGTCTTCGGCGGGATCCTGCGCTGCGACCGGCTCGCCGAGGGCGTGATCGCGGCCGTGAAGACGCTCGGCCTCCGCCTGCCCGTCGTCGTCCGCATGGAAGGCACGAACGTGGAGCTCGGCAAGAAGATGCTGGCCGAGTCCGGCCTGCACCTCACGAACGCCGACGACATGGGCGACGGCGCGCGCAAGGCCGTGGCCCTGGCCAGGGGTCGCGCGTGAGCATCCTCGTCGACAAGAGGACGCGCGTGGTGGTGCAGGGCATCACCGGCAAGGAGGGCGCCTTCCACGCCGCGCGCTGCAAGGAGTACGGCACGCAGGTGGTGGGCGGCGTGACGCCGGGCAAGGGCGGCACGACCCACGAGGGCTTCCCGGTGTGGAACACCGTGGCCGCGGCCGTGGAGGCGGAGAGCGCGGACTGCGCGCTCATCTTCGTCCCGCCCGCGGCGGCCGCCGACGCCATCATGGAGGCCGCGGCCGCCGGCCTGCCGCTGGTCGTGTGCATCACCGAGGGCATCCCCGTCGGGGACATGGTCCGCGCGAAGCACTTCCTGGCCGGCACGCGCAGCCGGCTGATCGGGCCGAACTGCCCGGGCGTCATCACCCCCGACCAGGCCAAGATCGGGATCATGCCCGGCCACATCCACAAGGCAGGCGCCGTCGGCGTGGTCTCCCGCAGCGGAACCTTGACCTACGAGGTCGTGGGCCAGCTCACGGCGCGCGGGATCGGGCAGTCGACCTGCGTGGGCATCGGCGGCGACCCCGTCAACGGCACGAGCTTCGTCGACGTGCTACGCCTGTTCAACGAGGACGCCGACACGCGGGCGATCATGATGATCGGCGAGATCGGCGGCACCGCCGAGGAGGACGCCGCCGAGTTCATCCGCGCGAGCGTCGAGAAGCCGGTCGTGGCGTTCATCTGCGGCCAGACCGCGCCGCCCGGGCGTCGGATGGGGCACGCCGGCGCGATCATCGCGGGCGGCAAGGGGACGGCGGCCGAGAAGATGCGGGCACTCGAGCACGCGGGGGCGACGCTCGTCCGCAGCCCCGCCGACATGGGAGCCACGGTGGCGGAGGTATTGCGAGCCGCAGAACGTCGCGGGGCTGGGGCCCCGCCGTTCGAGGCGAGCGTGTGAAGGGGTGATCGGGGCATGAGCACACGGGCCGTTCAGCGGACGCTCTCCATCATCAAGCCGGATGCCGTTGCCAAGGGCGCCACGGGGCAGATCATCCACCGGATCGAGCAGGCCGGCTTCACGATCCTCGCCCTCAAGCTCGTGCAGCTGTCGGCGGCGGAGGCGGCGGGATTCTACGCCGTCCACAGGGAGCGGCCGTTCTACGCGAGCCTCTGCGCCTTCATGACGCAGGGACCGTGCGTGCCGATGGTGCTGGAGGGCGAGAACGCCATCCAGCGCTGGCGCGATCTCATGGGCGCCACGGATCCCGCCAAGGCGGGCCCGGGAACGATCCGCCGGGAGTTCGCCTCGTCGATCGAAGCCAACGCGGTCCACGGCTCCGACGCCCCGGAGACCGCGGCCTTCGAGATCCCCTACTTCTTCAGCGCGCTGGAGCTCTGTCCGCGCTAGAGCCGGATTTCTTTCCGGCGACGCTCGGGGGGCGCGAGCGATGGTCGACCCTCGCGGCCGTCGTGCTCACCGTGGGCGTGTTGACGATCGTCGGCATCGTCTGCGCCATGAAGCGCGGGGATCCCCGCTGGATGTTCCTGAGCCTGCCCTTCACGCTCATGGTCTTCGTCATGGCCCGGTACGGGCCAACCGGTTATCGCCTGGCTGCCGACGGCATCCGTGTCGAGCGGCGTGCCGGCGCCGTGGTGATCCCCTATCGGCGCATCCGCGGCGTCGACCGCGAATCCCGTTCGATCGTCGGGATGTCGATCTTCGGCTCCCAGGGCGTCTTCGGTCGCTTCGGGCGCTTCTGGAACATGCGCCTGGGCTTCTATCGCCTGTTCCTCACGAATCGCGACACCGTCGTGTGGCTGGCCACCGATGACGGCTGGCTCGGACTGTCGCCCGACCGCCCCGACGAGTTCGTGAGGCGTCTGCGCGCCCATCTCGCCCTGACGCGGTAGAATCCCGCACCGAGGAGGCGGCCATGATGGATGCGGTACTCCCGTTCGACCTGCGAAAGATCGGGCACGTCGTGCTCAACGTCGCCGACCTCGAGGCGTCGGTGCGCTTCTACACCGAGACGCTGGGGCTGCAGGTCTCCGATCGCTATCCCGAGACCATGGTCCCCGGCGGCATGGTGTTCCTGCGCTGCCATACCGATCATCACGGCGTGGCGCTGGTCGGCGGCGCCCGGAAGACCGAGCGCAGCAGCCTGAACCACTTCGCCTTCGAGGTGGGCAGCCTCGACGAGGTCTTCCGCGCGCGCGCCTGGCTCCGAGCGCACGGCGTGCCGATTCACTTCGAGGGGCGCCGCCGCGCGGGGTGTCAGATCGCCGTCGAGTTCACGGACCCCGACGGCAACAACCTCGAGATCTACTGGAACATCGATCAGATCGGCACCGACGGCTCGGTGCGCCCGGCGAGCGAGTGGCGGCCGGCCGCGACCCTGGAGGACGCGGTCGCCGAGCCGGTGGCCGGCCAGCGTCTGCCGTCCGTCGACGAGCTGCGTGCATGAAAGCAATCGTCTTCGGCGACCCCGTCGGCTTCCCGGGTCAGACCCTCTCGACGGCCGGCCGGCCGAACAGCCCGTAGGGACGCAGGAAGAGCACGATCAGGAGCACCAAGTAGGAGGCGACGTGACTGAAGCCGCCTCCCACCATGGGATCGAGGTAGCCCGCCACCAGAGACTCGAAGATGCCGATGGCGAACGCGCCGATGATGGTGCCATGGATGCTGTCGAGACCGCCGACGATGACGATCGGGAACACCCGGAGCCCCAGGAGCGCGACGCTGAAGCCTCCGGCCGACACGACCGTCCACAGGGTGCCCGCCACGACGGACAGGATGCCGACCACGGCCCAGGCAATGGCGAAGTGGCGCTGGAGATCGATTCCGACCGCCATGGCGACTTGCCGATCGCTGGCGATGGCCCGCAGCGCCAGCCCCGTGCGGCTCATGTGAAAGAACCAGCTCAGGGCGGCGATGCAGATCATGGCAATCACGGCCGCGATGAGCTTGCCGGCCGAGAGCGGCCCAAGGACGAGCACGTCACCCGTGATCGGTAATGCGATGTCGGCGGGGATGCCGGCGAACACGATGGCGGAGGCGCCGCGTATGAGGATCCCGAGACCGAGGGTCACCATGATGAACGAGATCAGCGGCTGGCCGGACAATCGGCGCAGGACTGCCCAGTTGAAGACCACCGCCATTCCCACCATGCCCGCACAGCCGAGACCGAGCGCCCCAGCCAGCCCGACGCCGAACGCATGGATTCCGGAGGCGACCATCCGCGACCCGAGCATGACCCATTCCCCGAGGGAGAAGTTCGCCATGCGGGCTGCCTTGTAGACGACCACGAAGGCCAAGGCGACGAGGGCATAGATCGCTCCCGCGAGCGCCCCGTCCACGACCAGGAAGGTGAGGAACGCTATCCCAGCGTCACCACTTGCTCGCCGAGCTTCTCGATCGTGCTCGTGATCTTGTCGCCCGGCTTGAGCCACACCTGCTTGTCCTTGGGGTAGCCGGAGATCACGCCTTCGGGAGTGCCCGTGAAGATGATGTCGCCGGGCACCAGCGTGAAGTGTCGCGAGATGTAGCTGACGAGGCTCGCGCAGTTGAAGACCATGTCCGAGGTGTTCGACGACTGGCGGACCTCGCCGTTGACCCGGCACTCGATCTTGAGGCCGTTGGGGTCGGCCACCTGATCGGCGGTGACGAGGTAGGGCCCGATCGGCCCGAAGCCGTCGAGGCTCTTGCCCAGCATCCACTGGCTCGTCCGCGCCTGCAGATCGCGGGCGGTGAAGTCGTTGCCGGTACAGTACCCGAACACGTGCGACAGCGCGTCGGCGGGGCCGACGTTCCGCGCGGTCTTGCCCATCACGATCACCAGCTCGACCTCGTAGTCGAACTTCTCGGCGGGCTGGTGCGACACGTTGACGACGGCGCGGTGCCCGGCGAGCGCGGAGTTGTACTTGTTGAACAGGATCGGCACCGACGGGACCGGCTGCCCGACCTCGGCGGCGTGGCGGCGATAGTTGAGTCCGACGCAGATGATCTTCTCCGGGTGCGTCACGCACGGCCCGAACTCCACGGCCGCCTCGGACACGTACAACCCGTTCGGCCCCTTGGCGGCCGCCCGATCCACGAGGCGGCCGAGCGCCGCGGCTCCGCCGGCGCGGCCATGGATCAGGTCGTCGATGGTGGTGGGCGCCTTCGTCTTGAGGGCGGCCTCGGCGCGACGCACGTCGAGGAGGCCGCGGTCGGTCTTGATCCCGAGCGACAGGTCGGCGCCGCGGCGAATGGTGGCGAAGGTCATGTGCTTCGGCAGCTCGGGGCTCGGCCCCGGCCCGCCGGCGCTCGGGGTCGCCTCCCCGGACGCTGCCGTGAACACCGGCGTGGCGGTCGCCGCGAGCGCCGCGCCGCCCGCCACGCCGGCGGCCCTGAGAAAGCTTCGACGGTCCTGAGGCATGGCTCCTTCCGCGCGGATCGACGGGTCGAACGGCCGAACTATGGTCATGGATGGAGGGAGTGTCAAGCGTGCCCTTTCCGTTAGAATCGACGGAGTGATCGCGCCCGAACGCTTCAACGCCGCCGAGTTCTTCGTCGATCGTCACGTCGCCGAGGGCCGCGGCGCCCGCACCGTCTTCCGCGCCGCCGGCGCCGTCACGACCTACGGGGAGCTGGCGGAGGCGGTGAGCCGCGCCGCGCACGTCTTCGCGGGTCTCGGCGTCGAGATCGAGAACCGGGTGGTCCTCGTCCTGTCCGACGGCCCGCTCTTCGCCGCGGCGTTCTGGGGTGCGCTCAAGCTCGGAGCCGTCGCCGTCCCGCTCAACACGCTGATGAGCCCCGAAGACTACGCCTTCATCCTCGACGACAGCCGGGCGAAGGTCGTCATCGCCGACGACACGCTCCTGCCGAAGCTCGAGACCGTGCGCGGCCGCTGCCGCTGGGTGCGCGCCGTCGTCGGCGTGAGCCAGCTCGAGACGCTGATGGCGCGCGCGCCGGCGACGCTGGACGCCACGCCGACCATCCGCGAGGACATGGCGTACTGGGGCTACACGTCGGGGTCGACCGGGCGCCCCAAGGCGGCGGTGCACTCCCACAAGGATTTCCTGGCTGCCGCCGATCTCGTCGGCGTCGGGATCTTCGGCCTCGGGCCCGACGACCTGGTGTTCTCGGCCTCGAAGATGTACTTCGCGTTCGGCCTGGGCAATTCACTCTACTTCCCGGCGCGCGTCGGCGCCGCCTCCGTCCTGGTGGCCGAGCGCGTGACGCCGGAGCGCACGTTCGAGATCATCGCGGCGGAGCGTCCGACCGTGTTCTTCGCCGTGGCCACGCTCTACGCGCGGATGCTGGAGGTGACGGACGCCGAGCGCCGCTGGGACCTCTCGTCGCTCCGGCTCTGCGTCTCGTCGGGCGAGGTCTTGCCGCCCGCGGTGTTCGACGCCTGGCGAGCCCGCTTCGGGCACGAGCTCGTCGACGTCGTGGGCTCGACGGAGGCGCTCCACGATTTCATCGCCAACCGCCCGGGCGCGGTACGCCGCGGCTCGGCCGGACGGGTCGTCCCCGGCTTCGAGGCCCGCCTCGTCGACGACGCCGGCGCTCCGACACCCACCGGGATGGTCGGCCACCTGCTGATCAAGGGCGAGACGCTCTCTCCGTATTACTGGAACCGGCTCGAGCGTACACGGGCGACGATGCTCGGCGAGTGGGCGCGCACGGGGGACATGTTCTCGCAGGACGCCGACGGGTACTTCTACTTCGCCGGTCGCTCGGACGACATGCTGAAGGTCGCGGGCCAATGGGTCTCGCCGGCGGAGATCGAGGCGCTCCTCGTCGAGCATCCCGCGGTGCTGGAAGCCGGGGTGGTGGGCGCCGCCGACCCCGACGGGCTGACGACCGCGCACGCCTTCGTGGTGCTCAAGGGGGATCATGCGCCGGCCAGCGCGACGGAATCCGAGGCCCTGGCCGCCGAGCTGCGGGGCTGGGTGAAGCGGCGGGCGGCGGGCTACAAGGTGCCCCGGACCGTCGAGTTCGTCGCCGATCTCCCGAAGACCGCCACCGGGAAGATCCAGCGCTTCCGCCTCCGCGCGTCCGCGGGCGAGCGGACCTGAGCGAGGTGCGCGTCGTCGTCGATCACGTGTCGAAGACCTACACCGTGCGCGGGCAGGACGCGGTGACGGCGCTGAGCGAGGTCGACGTGACGGTGGACTCCCAGGAGCTCGTCGCCCTCGTCGGCCCCTCGGGCTGCGGCAAGTCGACGCTGCTCAACATCCTCGCGGGCCTGCTCGCCCCGTCGACCGGAGCCGTCTTCTTCGAGGGCACGCTCGGCGCCGGTCGTCCCGCGACGGCCATGGTCTTCCAGGAGTTCGCGCTCTTTCCCTGGCGCACCGTCCAGGGCAACGTGGAGTTCGGTCTCGAGGAGCTGTCGGTGGGCGCCGACGAGCGCTCCCGTCGCGCGCGCCACTACGTCGAGATGATGGGCCTCGCCGGGTTCGAGACGAGATATCCCCACCAGCTGTCGGGTGGCATGCGTCAGCGCGTGGGCATCGCCCGGGCGCTCGCCGTCGATCCCGCCGTGCTGCTCATGGACGAGCCGTTCTCGGCCCTGGACGCCCAGACGCGACAGCTCATGCAGGAAGAGCTGCTGACGATCTGGGAGCGCACCCGCCAGACGATCGTCTACGTCACGCACAACATCCACGAGGCCGTTTACATGGCCGATCGGGTGGTCGTGCTCTCGCGCCGCCCCGGCCCCGGCGTTCGTCGAGGCCGCCGAGCGCATCTGGGGCCTCATCAAGGCCCAGGCGCAGGAGGCCCTGCGCGAGTGACGACGCCGGCGCGCATCCCGGTCGAGGACCGCACCCGGTTCCTGCGGCGTCCCGACCATCGGCTGCTGCGCGTGGGCGCGCTCCTCGGGCTGCTCGCGCTGTGGGAGGCGCTGGCCCGCCTCGGCTGGGTGCCCGTGCTCTTCCTGCCCTCGCCGGTCGGCGTCCTCCACGAGGGATGGGACATGCTCGTCTCCGGGGAGATCGCCCTGCACGTGGCGGCCAGCCTGCGCCGCCTCGCGCTGGGCTTCCTCGTGGGCGGCGTCCTCGGCGTCGTGGTGGGGGTCGCCATCGGCTTCTTCGCGATCGCCGAGGCCGTCGGCATGCCGCTCGTCGCCGCGACCTTTCCGATCCCCAAGATCGCGCTGCTGCCGCTGCTGATCCTCTGGCTCGGGATCGGCGAGACCTCCAAGGTCGCGGTCATCGCGCTCGGCGTGTTCTTTCCCATGGCGATCAACACCTACACCGGGGTGCGGCAGGCCGATCCGCTCCTCGTCCGGGCCGCCGTCGCCTTCGGCGCGCGGCGGTGGAGCGTGATCCGCAAGGTCGTGCTGCCGTCGGCGTTGCCGATGATCTTCGCGGGTCTCCGCTTGGGCGCGGGGACGGCACTGCTGCTGCTGGTCGCCGCCGAGATGATCGCCGTCGAATCGGGCATCGGCTTCCTCGTGCTCCACGCCGGCAATCTCATGGCAACGACGAAGCTGATGGTCGGCATCGTGCTGCTGTCGCTGCTCGGCGTGCTCGCGCACTGGGGACTCGGCGCGCTCGAGCGGCTGGCGATCCCCTGGCGGGCCGGGTGACGCAGTCGCCTGGGGTAGACTAGCTCTTCATGATCGCCTCTCGAATGCTCGTGGCCGCCTGCGCGCTCTGGCTGGCGCTGGCCCCGGCCGCGCACGCCCAGGACAAGGTCAAGGTCGGCGTGCTCAAGCTCACGTCGTCGGCACCGATCTTCGTCGGTGTCGACAAGGGGTTCTTCAAGGAATTCGGCGTGGAGCCGGAGCTGGTCTTCTTCCAGGCGGCCGCGCCCATCGCGACCGCGCTGGCCGCCGGCCAGGTGGAGGTGGGCGCGACCGGCCTGACCGCGGCGCTCTACAACATCGTGCTCGGCGGGCAGCAGCTGTGGATCGTCGCCGACAAGGGCCGCGAGTGGCCGGGCTATCCGCTCACGGCCATCGTCGTCCAGAAGGAGCTGTGGGACGGCGGGCTCCGATCGGTCGGTGACCTCAAGGGCAAGCGCATCGGGATCACCCAGCTGGGGTCGACCTTCCACTACCACCTCGGCAACATCCTCGAGAAGGAACGGCTCACGCTCGCCGACGTGAAGGTCGTGCCGCTGCAGGCCATGCCGGCGGTGATGGAAGCGCTCAAGGGCCGGCAGGTCGACGCCATCCTGCTCCCGCAGCCGTTTCCGGGGACGGCCGCGGCGCAGGGGTTCGGCCGGATCCTCGCCTGGGCCGGCGATCTCTTCCCATGGCAGGTCGCGACGGTCTTCTATTCCGGGAAATTCGCCAGCGACCGGGCGCGCGCGGTGAGCTTCATGAAGGGCTACGTCAAATCGTCGCGCTACTACCACGACGCGGTGCTGGTGCAGAAGGACGGTCGCATCCAGCCCGGTGCCCACCACGACGAGGTCGTCGCCATCACCTCGAAGTACACCGGGGCCAGGCCCGAGATCATCCGGCTGGGCTTTCCATACCAGGACCGCAACGGCCGCCTGCTCGTCGGCGATATCGACCGGCAGATGACGTGGTGGGTGAAGCACGGCTTCATGAAGACGACGCTCCCGCTCAAGGCCGTCGTCGACACCTCGTTCCTCGAGGCCGCGGCGCAGGCCGTCAAGGACTAGCGATGGCGGACATTCGCCGGATCACCAGAGTCCTCATCGCCAACCGGGGCGAGATCGCGGTGCGCGTGATCCGCGCCTGCCGAGAGCGGGGGCTCGCCACCGTCGCGGTGTTCTCGGAAGCGGACCGCGACGCCCTGCACGTGATGCTGGCGGACGAGGCCCAGCCGATCGGGCCCGCGCCCTCCGCCGACAGCTACCTCGCCATCGATCACATCCTGGCCGCGGCCAAGACCGCCGGCGCCGACGCCGTCCATCCCGGCTATGGCTTCCTCGCCGAGAACGCGGACTTCGCCGAGGCGTGCGGCGCGGCGGGGCTCACGTTCATCGGTCCGCCGCCGGCGGCCATCCGCGCCATGGGTGACAAGACCGCGGCGCGGCGCATCGCGCGCGACCTGGGCGTGCCCATGGTCCCGGGCAGCGTCGAGGCGCTCGCCTCCGACGCCGCCGCGCGGGCGGCGGCGCGCGACATCGGCTACCCGGTCATGGTGAAGGCGGCGCGCGGGGGCGGCGGCAAGGGCATGCGGCTCGTGCACCGTGAAGAGGAGCTCGAGGGGGCGCTGCGGATGGCGCGCGGGGAGGCCGGCGCCGCGTTCGGCGACGCGGCGCTCTACCTCGAGCGCGCCATCGTCGAGCCCCGCCACATCGAGGTCCAGATCCTCGCCGACGCGCACGGGCACGTCGTCCACCTCGGCGAGCGCGAGTGCTCCATCCAGCGCCGCCACCAGAAGCTCGTCGAGGAGTCGCCGTCGCCGTTCGTCGACCCCGAGATGCGCCGGCGGATGGGCGAGGCGGCCTGTCGCATCGCCCGGGCCGCCGGCTACGTCAATGCGGGGACCCTCGAGTTCCTCGTCGACGCCGAGCGGCGGTTCTACTTTCTCGAGATGAACACGCGGCTGCAGGTGGAGCATCCCGTCACCGAGATGGTCACCGGGCTCGACCTGGTGCGCGAGCAGCTCCGGATCGCGGCGGGCGAGCCGCTGGGCTACGCGCAGGAAGACATCGGCTGGCGCGGCGCGGCCATCGAGTGCCGCATCAACGCCGAGGACCCGTTCGCGGGCTGGCTGCCGTCGCCGGGCACGATCACCGGGCTGCGACCGGCCGGAGGACCGTGGGTGCGCGACGACTCGGGCGTGTATGCGGGCTGGACCATCCCGCGGTTCTACGACACGCTGATCGCCAAGCTGATCGTCTGGGGTCCCGACCGCCCGGCGGCGCTGGCGCGCATGACGCGCGCGCTCGGCGAGTACCGCGTGGCCGGCGTGCGCACCACGATCCCGCTGCTCCGGCGACTGATCGGCCACGACGAGTTCCGCGCGGGCCGGCTCTCGACGGCTCTGCTCGAGCGCCTCATGCCCGAGCTCACCGCCGCCGAGGCCTCCCACGAGACGCTCGCCATCGTGGCCGCCGTCCTCGCCGAGCACGAGCGCGGCGCCGATATCGCGCCGGCGCCGCCTGCCAGCGCGTGGCGCCAGGCCACGCAAAGCGCCTGGAGGGCACGATGACCCGCTGGGTGGCGACGGTCGACGGGCAGCCCACACCTGTGGACGTCGAAGGCCGGGACGGACGGTACCGCATCGTGGTCGGCGATCGGGTCCTGGAGATCGACGCGCGCCGCACGGCCGACGGCCAGTACTCGCTGCTCGTCGACGGCGTCAGCCACGTGGCCGACGTCGCGCCGGCCGACCGCGGCGCGCGCGTGGATGTGGACGGCGCGACGTATCTCGTCGAGGTCGAGGAGCACACCCGCCATCTGATCCGCACGCGGGGTGCCGCGGGCACGCGCGGCGGAAGTCAGACGACCACGGCGCCGTTGCCCGGCAAGGTCACCCACGTCGCGGTCGCTCCGGGTGACCGCGTGGAGCGCGGCGATACCCTGGTCGTCATCGAAGCGATGAAGATGGAGAACGAGTTCAAGGCCACCGCCGCCGGCACCGTCCACGAGGTGCGTGTCCAGCCCGGTCAGTCCGTCAACGCCGGCGACGTCCTCCTCGTGATCGGCTGATCTCAGCCGATCACGAGGATCCGGTCGGGCTGACTACCGCGCGGTCCAGCTGGCCAGGTTCCCCAGGCTGAAGCTGCCCCCGTTCGTCAGCCACATCGTCACTTTCCCCGCGGCGTCCTGCCACAGGATGTCCACGAACCCGTCGCCGTTGAAGTCGGCGACCTCCACGATCGACCAGTCGGTGGGTACCGTGCCGAAGGGGATTTGGGCGACGACGTCGTGCCCGTTCATCAGCCACAGGGCCACATTCCCTGCCGTGGAAAGCCACACGATGTCGGCCTTCCCGTCGCCGTTGAAGTCGCCGATCTTGGGCTTCCAGCCGGCCGCGTTCCCCAGGCTGATGTTGGGATCGAGGAGGTGGCCCCCGTTCATGTGCCACAGGGCCAGGTTCCCCGAGCCGTCCTGCCACAGGATATCGGAGTTTCCATCGCCATTGAAGTCGCCGATGGTGGGCGTCCAGCCGACCACCTTCCCCAAGGGAATGTCGCTGAGGACGATGCCAGGCTGCGATGCGTCCATCAGCCACACGTGCGTAATCCCCGAGGTGTGCTGCCAGAGGATGTCGGCCTTGCCGTCACCATTGAAGTCGCCGACCCTGGACGTCCAGCCGGTTCGATTCCCCAGCGTGATGTTGGGATTGATGACGGTGCCCCCGTCCATCAGCCAGATCACCGTATTGCCGCTGGTGTGCTGCCACATGATGTCGGCCTTGCCATCGCCATTGAAGTCGGCGGCGGTGGGCACCCAGCCGGCCAGGTTCCCCAGGCCCAGGTTGCCGTTGATGGCGGTGGGCCCGTTCATCAGCCACATCGACACGTTCCCGTTGGTGTGCTGCCACAGGATGTCGCTCAGACCGTCGGCATTGAAGTCGTGCTCCACCGAGGGCACCGGCCTGAGCCCCAGCGGTGGGAGATTCAGGCTCATCAACGGCCTGCCGCACTCGGCGTTGTAAGCCCGTGTCCTGACGTCAATGTTGGGGTCAGTGCAGTTCTGCTGCGATATGCCCACCATGGTCTCGATGGCGCCCCCGGGCGAGAGATTGGCCTGGAGGCATTTCCCGGCTGCCACGAAGTTGGGCGTCGAGAACTGGGCACAATACGCGTCATTGTCCAGCGTCGCCCCGGCCCAGTTCGCCCACGTGCCAGGGGCTTGCGCCCCCTTCAGCCCGTGAAGCGGCTGCGAGATCTGGGTATAGGTATCCGGCCGGGAGTACGACGTTTCGGTCACCTTGAACTTCATGAACTTCTGGGTTTCGTCCGGGGTGGCGTACAACGTGACCTCGCAGGGATCGTTCCGAACTCCGTCCTTCCAGAACGACATGTTCACGCTGAATCCCTTGGAGTAGCGAGTCAGCGGAGGCACATTGATCGTCCGGCCGCACACTGTCGCGTGGTGCCACCCCGGCCCCCAGCTCACCCGGTACTGCTTGTACGGATCGAAGGGCTCCGGGTTCGGCATATTCGACGTGCCGCCGACCTCGATGATCAGGGTGGATGCTTGGCCACCGAAGTTTCCGTAAAAATCGTCGATCGAGAAGGAGTACGCGCCCGGCGCGTCCAGTCCGACGTCGGGATTGTGGACGAAGCGGGCAAACGGGTTGAGATTGAAGGGGCTACTGTAGGGGGCCCAGAAGTGAAGGAACTTGTCGTGATGATAAACCAGAGCGTCGGGTGGCGGACTGTTGTCCGGGGGGAAGATACACGCAAACGGGCAGCTCGGCCCCGGGCAGGCCGTGCACTGTGACGGCGAGCCCGAAGGGGTCCACGGCAGACTCCTGAGCAGGGCCTGAACGCTCTCGTTACGTTGGGTTTCCTCCGTGCAGATCGCCGGGCAGTCCTGGGGGCCGTTACCGGGACACTTCTTGCACTTGTTCGGGTCATAGCCGGACTTCTTGTCGTAGCCGATGATGGCCGCGACCAGGCACTGGTTCTTCTGGGGCGTGCCGTCCGCGATGCTCGTGCACTGCGTCGCTTTGAAGTCATTCCAGATGAAGTCGATCGTGTTCTTGAACGCGGCGCAGAAGCCCTGCTTGTCCAGGACGGGCGCTTCCGAGAACGCCGTCGGACACGGATTGTGTGTTGGTCCGACCCACGTCGTCCAGCGGGCCACGATGTTGTCGAGCGTCGGGTTCGTGTACTCGTAATGCGCGGGGGGCGCTGCCCCGGTCCCGACGTAATGAGCGAGCACGCCTTCGATCAGGAAATTCTTGTTGTCACAGCAGCCCTGCATGACGTTGTTGACATCTGGACATTGATTACCGGTTAGGTGGTCGATCTGGAAACATGCCCGATTGAACGGGAACGTTGGGTCCGGGCCGCAGGTTCTCGAGTACTGTCCGTCCCACGTCGGAATGTAGAAATCGGTCCCGCCTCCCGTCTGCGTGTTTACGACGAGGATGTTTCCCGACGGCAGCTTGTCGGTCCTCGTTACGAGATTGCGGAATTGGGTCCGGTTCCCGAGAGTCGCGGAATCCCAGTTGGCCGGAGAAAATGCGGCATATCGAGACCATTGCGTGTTGGGGTCGGTCAAGAAGGCGGTGAGCCGGTCATTGAAGGTCTTTCCGGGAGGCACCCCCGACACGAGCTTGCTGCCCATGAACTGGGTGGCCCCGGTGTCGCCGAGCGCCATCGCCACCGGAAGGTAGGCGTCGTCGACATACGACACATCGAAATCGATGAACGGTCTCCCCCTCGTATCGTTCGGGTTGGGAAACGACGAGCCGTCCTCGGGGTTCAGGGAGATGATCGTATATTCCAGCAACTGTCCGGGCGCATCGGACCCGTAATCGGCCGCGGAGATGCCCGCCCAGCACGCGTTACCGGCGCACAGGGGAAGGTCCACCAGCGTGTTGTCCCTCACGGTCCGTTTGCTCGATTGGATCAGGCTTTCGAAGGCCGTGAGCTTGGCGGTGAGAATGAATATCCTCGAGGCGTTATAGAACCCGTTGAGGCATGGCTTGGTCTTCGGAATGGTGACCACGACGGTCCCCTTGGACGGGACACCCGCACCCTCCGTCTCGGCATTGACGATGATGCGCAGCTGCCTGGTGTCGCCCGGGCTGCAGTTGGCGTATGGCGACTGGATGACCGGATACACCGGGACGTCGAGCGAGTTGTGGAAGACGAAATAGCGCTGAAACGGGTCGTTGCCGGCGTCGACGAGATCCGTCTGGGCGATGGCGGCGGGCGACCCCGAAAGAATCAACGTCAGCCAGAGCACCGCGGATGCGAGATATGCCTGTTTCATGCTCCCCCCTTGACAGATCCTGAGACCAATCCCCTTTATGGCAATACAACAAAGGCAAAACTCTTGTCAAGCATGCCGGCCGAAAGACGATTGCCGAAGCCACGAGGGCCATTGGGACGACAAGCTATGGGTGACGTTATTACCAGGATCGTTGTTGACTTCGACGCGGGCCCGGTCTACCGTATCGGGTCGTAACGGCGCACGGTGGCTCACCCGAAACGGACCGGAGGGCTCGCGATGAAGACCACGATGTGTCTCTGCGCAGGCTTGCTTGCGCTGTTCCCACTCATGGTCGCCGCGGAGAGCGGTCCATCCGCCAACGGCGATTTCGATTTTGCAGTGGATGGGGCGGCGGGAGCGATCCAGTTCGACGCCCGAACGGCAGCGGACGGCACGTCCGGGGGCCAGATGAGCTTCTCGGGCGCCGTCGAGATCTCGAATGAAGACGTGGATGGCACCGGTGACCCCGTCACGGCGCTGTCGGGCCTCGCGATGGACGTGGCGTTCGATTGCCTGGAGGTCAATAGCAACAGGGCGGCCATGAGCGGCGTGGTCACGGCGGCGAGCGATCCCGCATATGTCGGGCAGCAGGCCGTGCTCGCGGTTGAAGACAACGGGGAGGGCGCCAAGGACCCGCCGGATACGTTCACGTGGGGCGTCTATCGATCGACAGCGCGAACGTGGATCCCGGTCGACGCGGAGGTTCCCGACGACAACGGCGCATCGCTCGTCTGGATCGCCACCGACGCCGAGCGCGAGGACGATGCCGGTGTTCCCTCGAACCGAAGCACGGTCGTCGACTGCAAGAGCTTTCCGCTCGGCGCCTATTCGCTCGTCACCATCCCGCACGGCGCCGGCAACGTGCAGGTGCGGCCGTAGGAGCAGCGGAAGAAGACCTCGTCGCGCGTTCGCCCCAACTCCCTAACGCCATAGGCTCTTCGGCCGGTTGACGGACCGGCCACGCCGTTTTCCCCAAGGCGATCCTCTGTGCTACGCTCGCCCGACAGAGCCGAGACCTCCGGTGATGAGCCCATGCCCGAATCGGTGATCCAGTTCCAGACCGTCAACAAGTGGTTCGGCAAGCTGCACGTCCTGCGCGACATCAATCTCTCGGTGGACGGCGGCGAGGTGGTCGTAGTCTGTGGTCCCTCGGGCTCCGGCAAGAGCACCCTGATCCGCTGCGTCAACGCGCTCGAGCGCGTGCAGCAGGGGGACATCGTCGTCCTCGGCGAGGCGATCACGGGGCCGAGCGTCAACCTGACCCGCCTGCGCACCCACGTCGGCATGGTCTTCCAGCAATTCAACCTGTTCCCGCACATGACGGCGCTCCAGAACATCATGCTGGCCCCCATGAAGGTACGGGGGCTGTCCCGCGACCAGGCCGACAAGACCGCGCGGGCGCTGCTGGAGCGGGTGGGGATCCCGGAGAAGGCGAATAACTACCCGGCGAATCTCTCCGGAGGGCAGCAACAACGGGTCGCTATCGCACGCGCGCTCGCCATGGAGCCGCGCATCATGCTCTTCGACGAACCGACATCAGCCCTCGACCCCGAGATGATCAACGAGGTGCTGGAGGTCATGACGGATCTCGCCAAGAGCGGCATGACCATGATGGTCGTGACCCACGAGATGGGCTTCGCGCGCCGGGTCGCCCACCGCGTCATCTTCATGGACGAGGGGCTGATCGTCGAAGCGGACACGCCGCAAACGTTCTTCGCGTCGCCCAAGTCGGATCGCGCCCAGCAGTTCCTCTCCAAGATCCTCTCTCACTGATGGAGGTGACGATGACACGCTTCGTGGCACTTCTCCTGACGGTTGCGCTGGGACTCGGCACGGCGGCCCCCGCCCTGGCCCAGTCGCCCACGCTCGACAAGATCAACCAGAGCGGCACGCTCGTGATCGGCACGCGCACGGGCTCGCCGCCGTTCGCGTTCGTGAACAAGGACAACCAGTGGGTCGGCTTCTCAATCGACCTCGTGGAGCAGGCGGTCCTGCCCGCGCTGTCCAAGAAGCTCGGCAAGGAGATCAAGCTCGAGAAGAAGGAATCGACGCCGCCGACCCGGATTCCGCTCTTGACCTCCAACGCCGTCGACCTGATCGCCGGCACCATGACCGACACGCGCGCGCGCCGCGACAGCGTCGACTTCAGCCTCACGTTCTTCGTGACCGGCGCCCAGTTCCTCGTCAAGAAGGGCAGCCCCATCAAGGGCATCCAGACCATCGCGGGCAAGCGCATCGCCGCCCAGCAGGGCTCGACGAACGCGCGGATCATCCGCGAGCGCGTGCCCAACGCGCAGCTCCGCGAGTTCCCCGACCAGCCGGCGGCCTTCCAGGCCCTCGTCCAGGGGCAGGTCGATGCCTACACGAACGACGGCATCCAGCTCGCCGGGCTCAAGACGAAGGCCCCCAAGCCGGATGATTGGGTGATCGTCGGCGACTTCTACTCGTACGAGCCGTACGGCATGGCCATGCGCAAGAACGACTCGGACTTCCGCGCCGCCGTCAACAACGGCCTCATGGAGGCCATCGAATCGGGCAAGTACTTCGAGCTGTACGAGAAGTGGTTCGGCCCCAAGGGCGAGGTGCCGTACCCGCTGACCCCGGAGAACAAGCGCTTCCTCCAGCTGCAGGTGGTTCCCAAGTAGCTCCCGCACCCGGGTGAACTACCGGTTCCAGTGGAGCGTGCTCTGGAGCGGCCAGTCGGGATCCTGGCTGCTCCAGGGCGTGCTCATGACGCTCGAGATCTCGGTGCTCGCCTGGATCCTGGCCGTGACGCTCGGCGTGCTCTCGGGCGCCCTTCGCACCGTTGCCTTTCGCCCGCTCCGTGCGGCGGCCACGTTCTATGTCGAGTTCTTCCGTAACGTTCCGCTGCTGGTCTGGATGTTCTTCTGGTACTTCGGCGTCCCGCCGCTCCTGCCGGCCGCGGTGCAGGACTGGCTCTTCAGCCACGGTGCCGAGTTCTGGGCCGGCATGTTCGCGCTGGGCGTCTACCACGGCGCGCGGTTCTCGGAGGTCATGCGCTCCGGCATTCAAGCGATCCCGCGGACGCAGTTCGAGGCCGCGCAGGCGATGGGCTTCACGACGTGGCAGGTCTACCGCCTGATCATCCTGCCCGTCGCGCTCCGCCTCATCGTGCCACCGGCCACGAACGAGTCGCTGAACCTGCTCAAGAACTCGTCGGTGGCCCTGACCATCAGCGTGGCCGAGCTGACCTTCCAGACGCGCCAGATCGAGACGTACACCGCGAGGGCCATCGAGGCGTTGACGGCGGGGACGCTGATCTACCTGGCCCTCTGCCTGTCGATCGCGACGATCATGTCCAGGGTCGAGCGCCGCTTCGCGATCCCCGGCCTGATCGTCCGGGTCGGCGGTTGACGATGTCGGCGTGCCGGCGGGCGGGGGTCATTGCCCTCGCGCTCGTGCTGGCCGGCGGGTGTGCGGGACTGCCGCGAGCGGACAGTCTACAGCCGATCCTGCGGCCGCACGACGTCGTCTACCGGCCGGTCGGCGAGGGCCGGTTCCCGGCCGTCATCCTCCTGCACGGGTGCGCGGGCGTGCGCAGCAAGGATGCGCGGTGGGCGGAGGCCTTCCGCGAGCAGGGATACGTGGCGCTGGTCGTCGACAGCCTGTCGGGTCGTGGCCTCACGAGCCGGGTGGACCGGCGCAAGGTCTGCCTCGGCCTCGACCTCTGGGGCTCGACGCGCGCCGGCGACCTCTTGGCGAGCCTCGAGTACGTTCGCGCGCTGCCGTTCGTGGACGGGACGCGGATCGCGGTCGTGGGCTGGTCGCACGGCGCGTGGACGGCGCTGGACTTCCTGGCCAGCGCCCCGCCGGAGGCGGTGAAGGGCGTGCGTGCCGTCGTCGCCTTCTATCCTTACTGCGGCATGGCGTCGCTGGCCCGCTGGCGCGGTCTGCGTGTCGGCGTCCCCCTGCTGATGTTGCTGGGCGAGGCCGACAGCACGGTGTCGACGAGCGAGTGTCTCCAGCTGGCCGAGGACGAGACCGGGCGCGGGCATCCGGTGACGACGAAGGTCTATCCGGAGGTCGGGCACGTCTTCGACTGGCGTGAGTCGCCGGCCACGCTCGACGCGCGCGAGCGCGTGCGCCGCTTCCTGGCCGACCGGCTCAGGACCTAGGCATGCTCGACCTGTTCGTCATCACGAGCAACTTCCGGTTCCTCATCGTGCAGGGGCTACTCGGTCTCGGTGGATTCGCGGGGGGGACGCTGCGCCTGGCCATTCCCGCCATCATGCTGGGGTTCCTGCTGGGGATCGTGATCGGGCTCGCGCGGCTGGCCTCGGCGCGGTGGATCCGCCTGCCCGCGACGGTCTACGTGGAGTTCTTCCGCGGCGTCCCGCTCGTCATGGTGATCTTCTGGATCTGGTTCATCATCCCGCAGGTGCTCCGTCTGCCCGTGCCGGAGTACGGGGTGGCGCTCACCGCCTTCGTGATCTTCGAGGCCGCGTACTTCGGCGAGATCGTCCGCGCCGGCGTGCAGTCGGTGGCGCGGGGTCAGGTCGAGGCGGCCCACGCGCTGGGGCTCGGCGGCATCCCGACGATGGTCTACGTCGTCCTGCCGCAGGCCCTCCGCAACATGGTGCCGTCCCTCGTCACCCAGATGATCGTGCTCTTCAAGGACACCTCGCTGGCCTCGATCATCGGCTACGTCGACCTCACCAAGGCGGCCCAGATCGTCAACAACCGCGAGATCCGCCCCTTCCAGCTCTACCTGTTCATCGCCGTGGTCTACTGGATCATCGCCTATTCGATGTCGCGCGTGGCCCGGCGCTTCGAGCGCAGCCCGAGCCGGGCCTGACAAGGACGGACATGTCGGGACCGGGCTTCTTCGATACGGTCAACAGCTATTTCGAGAAGGCGGCGGCGCTGACGGAGTATCCGCGAGGCTTGCTCGATCAGATCAAGCTGTGCAACAGCGTCTACGCATTCGAGTTTCCCATCCGGCGCGCCGGCGGTTTCGAGGTCATCTCGGGATGGCGGGTCGAGCACAGCCATCACCGGCTCCCCGTGAAAGGCGGCATCCGCTTCGCGCCCACCGTGAGCGAGGACGAGGTGAAGGCGCTCGCCGCGCTCATGACGTACAAGTGCGCGATCGTGGACGTCCCGTTCGGCGGCGCCAAGGGGGGCGTCCGCATCGACACCAAGCAGTACTCCGTCGAGGAGCTCGAGGCCATCACGCGCCGCTACACCGCGGAGCTGATCAAGAAGAACTTCATCGGGCCGGGCACCGACGTGCCGGCCCCCGATTACGGGACGGGGCCCCGCGAGATGGCGTGGATCTTCGACACGTACTCGGCGTTCAATCCCGGGCAGATCGACGCGCTGGCCTGCGTCACCGGCAAGCCCGTCAGCCAGGGCGGCGTTCGCGGCCGGGTCGAGGCGACGGGACGTGGTGTGTATTACGGGCTGCGGGAGGCCTGCGACGACCTCGAGGACATGAAGGCGGTGGGGCTTTCGCGCGGCCTCGACGGCAAGCGGATCGTCGTCCAGGGCCTCGGCAACGTCGGCTACCACACGGCGAGGTTCTGCCGGGACAACGGCGCCGTCATCGTGGCCGTGGCCGAGCGCGACGGCGCGATCGTGCGCCCCGAGGGGCTGGACGTCGAGGCCGTGGGGCGCCATCACCACGAGACGGGCACCATCCGAGATTTCCCCGGGGCGCGCACCCTGACGCCCAGCAATCTGGCGCTGGAGCTGGACTGCGACATCCTCATCCCCGCCGCCCTCGAGAACCAGATCACGGCGGAGAACGCTCCCCGGATCCGCGCCAGGATCGTGGCCGAGGCCGCCAACGGGCCGACCACGGCGGAGGCCGAGAAGATCCTCCTCGACCGCGGCGTCCTGATCGTCCCCGACATCTACCTCAACGCCGGCGGCGTGACCGTGTCGTACTTCGAATGGGTGAAGAACATCTCGCACGTCCGCTTCGGACGCGTGGGCAAGCGCTTCGAGGAGTCGTCCTTCGACCGCATGCTACGGGCCGTGGAGAAGGCCACCGGCCAGTCCTTCCCCGACGCCGAGCGACGTGTGATCGTCCACGGGCCCGAGGAGATCGACCTCGTCAACTCCGGGCTCGAGGAGACGATGGTCGCCGCCCACCAGCAGATCCGCGAGCTGGCGCGCTGCGACCCGCGCATCACGGATCTTCGAACCGCGGCCTTTCTCAGCGCGCTGAACAAGGTCGCGATCTCGTACCTGGAGCTCGGCATTTTTCCTTGAAGGGGGGCCCCGAGCGGGCCCCCAAGCCGGCTTTGCCCAACAAAGCCAGGCGACTGGGCCTCAATCGCCGCGCTTCAGTTCGCTGCGCCCGGCGAGCGTTGCGACCGCTGCCGCCAGCTCGGCCGGTTCGATCGGCTTGGCGGCGTGTTGCTGGAAGCCGGCCGAGAGCGCGGACTCTCGATCTTCGATCCTGGTGTACGCGGTAAGCGCGAGCGCGGGGATCCGCCCGCCGCGCTCGGCGTCGAGCGCCCTGACGCTGCGGATCAGATCGTAACCGTTCTCTTCTCGCATCCGGATATCGCTGACCAGGACATCGAACGGCTCCTGTTCGAGCGCCTCCAGCGCCGCCCGGGCGTTCTCCGCGGCGGTCACCTCGGCTCCGCATTGCGCGAGGATCGTTGTGAGTAGCTCTCGCGTGTCGGCCTCGTCGTCCACGACGAGGACCCGGACACCGTCGAGCGCCGGAAGGTGACTGGCCGCAAGGTCTCTGGCCGCGATCCGCCGGGCCTCCGCCTCGTGAGCGGGACGTTCGTCCGTCAGCGGGAGCGTCACGGTGAAGGTCGCGCCCTGTCCGGGCCCGGCGCTCGTGGCCTGGACGGCCCCGCCGTGGAGCTCCACGAGATGACGAACGATGGAGAGCCCGAGCCCCAGACCACTTCCATGAGACTTCGCGCTGGCATGCACGACGCTGGGCCGGCTGAAAATACCTGGGAGCTGTTCGGTCGTGATTCCCGTGCCGGTGTCGCATACGCTGATCTCGACGGCGGACTCCCGGCGCGCGACGCGAACGTCGACGCGACCTCCGCTCGGCGTGAACTTCATCGCGTTGGACACGAGGTTCGAGACGATCTGTTGCAGGCGGCTCGGGTCGCCACGGACCGGGCCGGCGTTCTCGTCCAGGACGCCCTGCAGCAGAACCCCCTTGACCTCGGCCGCCGGTTGCATCGCCGCGATCGCCGCCTCCACGACCGGCGCGACCATGATGGGGCGCGTCTCGAGACGCAGGGCGCCCGCGACGATGCGCGACACATCGAGGAGGTCCTCGATCATGCGCACCTGCAGCAGGGTGTTGCGCTCGATCACATCCAGGGCCCGCGCCGAAGCGGCCTGGTCCAGCTTCCGCGTCCGCAGCATCCGGGTCCACCCCAGCATCGCGGTCAGCGGCGTGCGCAGCTCGTGCGACAGGACCGCGAGGAACTGGTCCTTGGCCACGGTCGTCGCCTCCGCCGCTGCGCGCATACCCCGCTCGCGCTCGAGGGTCTTCATCCCGGTGACATCTTCGACGGCCAGGAGGACCAGGGCCGGCTGGCCCGGCGCCGAGAGCATACGGCGGGCGTTCAGGCGCATCGTTCGCCGCCCGATCGCAACGAAATCGTGCTCGACTTCGAAGTCTTCGAAGACGCTGTCCCGCGGCAGGACCTCCTCCAGCAGCGTCCGCAACCGCGGGATGTCCCACTGGCGGGCCCCGATGTCGAAAAGGGACCGACGCTCCGTCTCCTCGCGCCGCACCTGGAAGGTCTCGTAGAACGACCGGTTCGCCGTCACCACGCGGAAGTCGGCGTCGAGGATCACGAGCGGCTCGCGCACGGTCGCGATGATGGCCTGCGCCTGGTCGCGCGCCACCTTTGCCTCCTCGAAGCCCCGCTTGATGGCGTCGATGTCGACGAACGAGATCACCGCGCCGTCGATCTTGTTGTCGGCCGTCCGGTAGGGCCGGACCCGCACCGAATACCAGCGGCCGTCCCGGGTCTCGACCTCGCGTTCCTGGACGGTCAGGGTCTCGATCACTTCCCTGAGGAGCGCTTCCAGGTCCGGCACCTCGACGCTGAGCCTGAGGTGCCCGATCGGCCGCCCGACGTCGCCCGGGGCGATGTTGAGGGCCCGTTCGGTGACCGGCGTCATGCGACGGATGCGGAGATCGGACCCTACCATGATAATCGGGACGTGGGTGCTCGTGAGGAGGTTGCCGAGGTCGTTGCTGACCTGGCTCAGCTCGAGGTTCCGGCTGTTCATCTCGTCGTTCAGGGTGGTCAGTTCTTCGTTGGTCGCCTGCAGCTCCTCCTTGGAGGTCTCCAACTCCTCGTTCGTGCTCTGCAGCTCCTCGTTGCTCGACTGCGCCTCCTCGGTGGCGGCACGGAGCTCCTCCAAGGCCGCGTCGTGCTCTTCGCTGATGGCCTGGAGACGCTGAGCGGCGGCGAGCTCCTCCACCCGACGCTCGCCCGCCGGCCTCAGCTTAGGCGCGCGCCCGCGCGCAGGCACGGGCGGGACGCCCCCGACGCGTTCCTCGAAGAACAGGATGAGATGGTGGCGGCCCTTCACCGTCTCTGCCGGCCCGATCGGGATCACCTCGAGGCTGACCTCCCGGGTCCCGCCGTTCGTCTTGACCCGGAGGCCCTCCGCCTTCAGCCGGCCACCGCTCTTGGCCGCCCGGTTGACGGCCTGACGGAGTGCGGACGACAGGCCTTCCCGCGCCATCTTGAACAGGTCGAAGCTCGCCGCGCCCGGCGTCGCCTCGAGATAAGGGCCGGTCTTTCCGCGGAACTGCACGATCTCCATGTCGCGATTCACAATGACGCCCGCCGGCGCATATCGCCCCAGGATGAGACGGTCGGCCTCCTTCTCGATCGCCGCCGCGCTCCAGCCCTCCTCCTTCTGCTTCTCGCCAGTCGGAGCAGCAATCCGGTCGCCGACGGTGAGGCCGAAGCCGAGGTGGCCCGAAGGTCCCGGTTTCCGCGCGTAGATCCTGTACTTCTTGTCGACGGCCGAGAAAAGGTCCGTGAACCGGCCGACGCTCTCGGATGGGCCGAGCTTCAGGAAGCCGGTGGGCTTCAGCGCGTAGTGGAGAATCGGAAGGAGGCGCTCCTGTAGCGCGGCGTTGAGATAGATCAGTACGTTGCAGCAGGATATTAAATCGAGCTTCGAGAACGGCGGGTCCCTCGTCAGGTCTTGCTGCGCGAAGACGCAGACGTCTCGGATGGCCTTGCTGACCTGATAACGTCCATCCGTCAGGACGAAGAACCGTCGCAGCTGGGCCGCCGAGATCTTGTTCTCGATGCTCGCGGGAAACCTCCCGGCCCTGGCCCGGGTGACCGCGGCGGCGCTCAGGTCGGTGGCGAACATCTGAATCGGGAGATGGCTGTTCGTTTCCCCGAGGAACTCCAGCAGGCAGATCACGAGCGAGTAGGCCTCTTCGCCTGTGGCGCAGCCCGGCACCCAGATCCGGATGGGCTCGTCGGAAGCCCGCCCCTTCACGAGGCTCGGGAAGACGCTCCGCCTGAGAGCCTCGAACCCTTCCGGGTTCCGAAAGAACGCCGTCACCTTGATGAGGATGTCGTCGTACAGGGCCTGCGCTTCGTGGGGCGTCTGCCGGAGGTACCGGGCATACGTCGCGAGGTCGTCGATCTTCTGCAGGAGCATGCGGCGAGTGATCCGGCGCCGGATGCTGGCCGGCTTGTACTGCGCGAAATCGACGCCCGTGGCGGTGCGCAGCACACGGAGGACGGCGCTGACGTCAGCCCCTTCTTCCGGCTGGCCGGCGCCGGTGGGGGATGGCAACGCCGGCAACGCCTGGTTCACGTAGGCGTGGCCACTGATCCTCGCCAGCTCGCGGGCGATCCCTGCGGGGGGCAGCACGAAGTCAGCGCCCCCGCGCGCGCTCTGGGGCATTCCGGGGTGCCTCGCAGAGCTCTCGTCCTGGACGAACGTGATGCCGCCCTCTGCCTTGATCGCGCGGAGGCCGAGCGTGCCGTCCGAACCGGTCCCCGACAACACCACGCCGAGCGCGCGACCTTCCTGCTCCTGTGCGAGCGAGCGAAAGAAGTGGTCGATCGGCTTGTAGTGGTCGACCTTGGCGCGCGATGTGAGCGTGAAGACGCCGCCGCGGATCATCATGTCGGCGTTCGGCGGAATCACGTAGACGTGGTCCGGCTCCACGCGCAGGCGGTCGGTGATCGCGAGGACGGGCATCGCCGTGGTCCTGGACAGGACCTCGGGCAAATGGCTCTCGTGCTTGGGGTCCAGGTGCTGGACCAGCACGAAGGCCATGCCGGTGTCGGCGGGGAGTGCTCTGAGCAGTTGGCTGAAGGCTTCGAGGCCGCCGGCGGAGGCGCCGATGCCGACGATCGGGAACGGAGTTTTCGCCAACCGCTCCGAGGGGTCATCGGCGTGCGCAGATTTCTGCGTGACTGCGTCCCGCAACGGTTTGCGCGCGTGCGGCGGAGCTGGTTTCTTGCGTGGGGTCTTCCGTTTCATCGGGTGGGTCTTCACCCGATCCGAAGGGTGCGATGCGGGCGCGGTTCCCTGAACATGGCTGTCACGCTCTCACGGTTGAGCGATTCATCGTCGAAATTCACCCCGGCCTGGTCGAGCGGTCGCCAAATACTGGAAGCACTAACTTCAAAGGCATCTAAGGCATCTATAGACGCGGCAACGTGGTGCGTCAATCCGTAAGGCTACGGGTGATGGAGGTTACGCCTACTTCGCCGGGAACCGGGAATCTTTTCGGCGCCCGCCGCGTGGGCCTCGGCAAATCACGCAGAGGGTCCGAAGGCAACGCCACGATACCGCGCGCAATCGCGAAGAGGATGAGGTTGATCTGATTGCCGAGGTGCAGCTTGCGCATGATGTTCGCCCGGTGCGATTCGGCCGTGCGACGGCCGATCGACAAGCGACTGGCGATCGTGACGCTGCTGTGGCCCTCGGCAACGAGCTGAAGCACCTCGCGCTCCCGCGGCGTCAGTGTCTCGTAGGTGTCGCGCGGTGCGCTCTTTGCTCGCTGCAGCCAAGTCTGCAAGGGACGCTCGGACAGTGGCTCGCTCAGATAACAGCGCCCGGCGACGACCTCCCGGATCGCGCGCATCAGTTCAGCGGGTTTCGCATGCTTCACGACGTATCCCGACGCGCCGTTTTTCAACGCCTGGATGACGTACTGCTCGTGCGAGAACGTCGAGAGCACGATGACGGCTGTCGTCGGCGACTGCTGATGCACCTGGCGGGTGGTCTCGATGCCGTTCAGCCCTGGTATCGCCACGTCCACGATCAGAACGCGCGGCTTGAGGCGCTGGACAAGACGGACGGCCTCGAGGCCGTCCGTAACCTCGCCTACGACTTTGAAGTTCGCTTCCCTCTCGACTAAGCACCGGATCCCGCGACGGACCAGGTACTGGGGCTCGGCGAGAACGATGGTAGTCCGCACTGGCCCTTTCTTTTTGGCGGTTGTCTACGAGCGAACAGACACATCCTCACTGTGTGTCGCCGTGGATCGACGCAGACGTTCGGTTACCCGTGCCAGCAACCGGCGCTGGAGACGCTGATAGACAGGTGCAAGGCGCGGACCATCGTTGGAGCGCGATACAGGGCCTAAGACCGCCGAGTGTTACGACCGGGAGATCAAGCGCGAGTTCTGGCCGCCAGCGTCGTCGTCGCACCAAGCGGCGGAGAGAACGCTCAGCATAGGCGAGCCCGACCGGGCTTCGGAAGCGGGCGTCCACAGGCATCTGGTGAAGCCCATCGACCCGAACAACTGTTACAGGTTCTCGATGAGGTCCCTCAGTAGTGTCGGTCTGGCCGTTTCATGTCGGCTGCGTACCGTCGTTGTCGCCCTAGACCAGCGAGAATACTTCGGTATCGTGGAGGCAACGGAAGCATACGGCATAGGCGCGGTGAACGCGCACCGTGCTACCCAAGTTGCCGACCAAGAGCCCCACATTGTCAGGGGCGATGCCCGTCTTGGCCGAGATGCACTCCGTACAGAGCCCCTTGCCACCGTACAAGAGAAGCGAGGCCACGTCTTCCATGTCCGAGCCACCGGAAATCGGCGGCGCCATCTGCCCGGCTCGTTCCTGATGCCAAGCGTCAAAGCATCCCCGGTGAAACCGAAAGACGCCGTTGTCGACGTCGGCTTCGTATTCGATATCGGTAGGCGGGATCGGCTGATCGCAGGCGTTGCAGAGACCACCCCTCCCACTGCCGGCCCAGACTTGCGAGGGGCGCGTGCTCGGGAGGGTCCCTCTGGCGATTTTCGCCTGTATGACAGCGGTGAGATCACAGGTGCCCTGTTCGGAGCCCCCGGCGATGAGCCAGATGAAGGGATAGCGACACAGCAACTCGCCAATGTGCCCGACCAGCTCCCGCGATCGAGCGATCTCTGCGGCGGTCGCCGCTTGGAGCGTTACGCTCTTCGCGATCAGGGCACGCGTGTCGAGCCCGGCGCCTGTCGGAGCGTTACGCATACGATCCTCCTGTGTCGCGGGGTCGATTACAGCACTGTGGACCCTGGCTCCGCTAGTCCGTAGCTCTACGGATGGCTTTTGCCTTGTGGGCAAAGCCCCCGAAGCCCCCCGTTTCGCTCGGGACGCCCCGGCGAAGCCGTGGCGCCCCTCGAAATACTCCGACAGGTTCCTGCGGCCCAGAATCGTCCAGCGACCTCTCGTCGCCGATTTCCGGCCGTTCGTCCGATTGCCGTCGTCGGCCCGAGCGCGCGTGCGATGATGCGGGCGTCCGAGATGATGAGCGTGCTGAGCGTCGAGAATCTGAGGAAGAGCTTCGGCGACCTGGTCGCGGTGAGCGACGTGTCGTTCGCGGTGGCTCCCGGGCAGCTCGTCGGACTGCTCGGCCCAAACGGCGCCGGCAAGACGACGACGGTGTCGATGATCGCGGGCCTCGTCACGCCCGACCACGGCGAGGTGAGAATCGGCGGGCGACCCCTGACCGGCGACACCGATCTCCTCAAGCGTCGGATCGGGCTCGTCCCCCAGGACCTGGCACTCTACGACGAGCTCACGGCGCGCGAGAACCTCCGCTTCTTCGGCGCGCTCTACCGGCTGACGGGGGACGCGCTCGACGCGGCCATCGCGGCCAGCCTGGAGCTGGTGGGCCTCACCGAGCGCGGGCGCGATCGCGTCAAGTCCTTCAGCGGCGGGATGAAGCGGCGGCTCAACCTGGCCGCCGGCCTCCTGCACGATCCCGACGTGCTGCTGCTCGACGAGCCCACCGTTGGCGTCGATCCGCAGAGCCGCAACGCGATCTTCGAGAACCTCGAGATCCTCAAGCGCCGGGGCAAGGCCCTGCTCTACACCACCCACTACATGGAGGAGGCCGAGCGCCTCGCTGACCGCATCGTGGTCCTCGATCACGGCCGCGTGATCGCCGACGACACCCTCGCCGGCCTCTACGCGGGCGTCGCCGGGACCACCGACGACCGGCCCCGGTCGCTGGAGTCGGTCTTCCTGACCCTGACAGGGCGGAGTCTCAGGGATTGACGGCACTCGTCCCGATCCTGGCGATGGTCCGCAAGGACCTGCGGCTCTTCTTCAGCGACCGGCGGTCGGTGATCATGAGCTTCGCGCTGCCCATCGCGATCGCCTCGTTCTTCGGCGCCATCTTTCCCGGCCCGAGCCGCCCCGCCGAGCCCGCGCGGATCGCCGTGACCGTGGTCGACGAGGACGGCAGCGCGCTCTCGGCCGCGCTCGTCGCCGACGCGCGGAGCGACGCGAACCTGGCGGTCACGACGGCGACCGCCGCCGAGGCGCGTGCGCGCGTGCGCCGGGGCGCCAGCAGCGTCGCCATCGTCATTCCCGCGGGGTTCGGCGACCGGGCGGGCCGGGCGTTCTTCGGCGGCGGCGACAAGCCGCAAGTCGACGTGCTCTATGACCCGTCACACACGGCCGAGGTGGCCATGGTCCGCGGCATCTTCACCGAGCACGCGATGCAGGCGGTGAGCCGCGCGATGTTCGGCGGCGAGAGCGGCCGGCGGATCGTCGGCGAGACGCTCGAGCGGCTCGACGCATCGACGATGCCGGAGGAGCAGCGGCGGCGGCTCCGGAACGTGCTGACGGCGACGCGGGACTTCGTCGCCGAGCGGGAGCGAAGCGGCGCCGCGGGCTCGACGCCCGGCCTCACGCTGCCGTACACCGTACGCACGGAGGCCGTCACCGCGGGCGCCGGCGTCGCCTACAACGGCTACGCCCACTCGTTCGCCGGCATGGGCGTGCAGTTCCTCCTGTTCGCCACCGCGAACCTGGGCATCGAGCTGCTGCTCGAGCGCCAGCGGGGGCTGTGGAAGCGGCTCCGGAGCGCGCCCGTCTCGCGCTACGCGCTGCTCGCGGGCAAGGCCGCGAGCGGAACGGTCATCGCGCTGATGACGCTGCTCGTCTCGTTCGGCTTCGCCATGCTCGTCTTCGGCGTGCGGATCTCGGGCAGCGTGCTCGGATTCCTCGGTGTCGCCGTCGCGTGCTCGCTGATGGCCGCGACGTTCGGGGTGCTGGTGGCGGCGGTCGGTCGCACGCCGGCGACGGCGCGCGGGGTCACGACCTTCGCGGTGCTGCTGATGGTGATGCTCGGCGGCGCCTGGGTCCCGACCTTCGTGTTTCCCGCCTGGCTCCAGCGCCTGACCGTCGTCGTGCCCGCGCGCTGGGCCGTCGACGGCCTCGACGCCATGACCTGGCGCGGCCTGGGATTGTCCGCGGCGATGATCCCGACGCTGATCCTGCTCGGCTTTGCCGCGCTCTTCGCCGTCCTCGCCCTCGCCCGCTTCCGCTGGGAGGAAGCGTAGGAGGCTCGGTCAGGCCACGCCCGCGACGGCGAAGAGCGCCCACTCTCCCGGCAGACCCTTGAGGACGTGCGTCCCGCGCTCCTTGAATCCAATGCCGGCGCCCGCGACGAGGTCCTTGACGGTGTTCGACACGAGGACTTCGCCGGGAGCGGCCGCCGCCGCCACCCGCGCGCCGATATGGACCGCGATGCCGCCGATCTTCTCGCCGACGACCTCGCACTCACCGGCATGCAGGCCGCTGCGGATCTCGAGATCGAGCGGGCGCAGCTCGTCACGAATCCGGCACGCACAACGAATGGCCCGAGCCGGCCCGTCGAACGCGGCGAAGAGCCCGTCACCGGCGGTGTCGATCTCCCGCCCGCGGAACCGCAACAGCTCGCGTCGCGCCACGCCGTAGTACCGCTCGAGCAGCTCGCGCCACCGGCGATCGCCGAGGGCGAGCGCGCGCTCGGTGGACCCGACGATGTCGGTGAACAGGATCGTGGCGAGCACGCGGTCCGTGTCCGACGGTCGGATGCCGGTCAGGAACTCCTCGATCTCGTCGATGATCGCGTCGCCGTTGCCGATCGATGGGACGTGGTCCTCGCCGGCCAGCTCGACAAACTTCGCGCCGCGGATGTGCTCCGCGAGGTAGCGTCCCTGTTCGAGACGCGTGACCCGATCGCCCGTGCGATGCATCACCAGCGTGGGCACCCCGATGACGGGAAGGACGTGTCGGACGTCGATTTCCGTGGTCAGCCGCAGGATCGTCAGGGCCGCGCCGGGACTCGCCGCGAGACGCCAGTACGTCGCCACGGCTCGAGAAATCTCCTCGTTCTTCGCGACGCTCGGCGCCCAGAGGTCGAGGTTCGCGTCTTTCCCCCAATCACGCTCCATGCGCTCGAGGATCGCGCGCATGTCCGCCTCCGTCCGTCCCCACGGATGATCCGGCGCCCACATCCGTCGCGCGTAGGTGCCGTAGAGAATCAGCGCCGACGTCCGCTGCGGGTGCGTGGCGGCGAATAGGATGCTCATCGGTCCGCCCTCGGAGACACCGAAGAACGCCGCGCGTTCGGAGCCGACCGCATCCATGACGGCTCGCACGTCGTCGATTCGCTGCTCGAGGGTCGGGATGGAGGCGAGCCGATCCGAGAGACCGGTGCCGGGCTTGTCGAACATGATGACGCGGGCGAAGGAACCGAGCCGCCGGAGCATGTGAGCCCACCGCGGGTTCTGCCACTGGTGCTCCAGATGCGACACGAACCCCGGGACGTAGACCAAATCCAGTGAGCCGGTGCCGAAGACCTGATACGCGATATGCATGTCGCCGCTCTTCGCGTACCGGGTTTCGGGAACTTCTGGCATCGCGCGTCTCCCGCGACGAGGTTACTTCACGGCGCCGGCGGTGAGCCCCGAGACGTAGTAGTCGAGGAAGAAGACGTAGAGGATGACGATCGGGACCGAGCCGAGGACGGCGCCGGCCATGAGCTGGCCCCAGAAGTAGATGTCGCCCCGGATCAGCTCGCTGGTGACGCCGACGCTCGCCGTGATCTGGTCGGACGACGAGGTGAACGTCAGCGCGTAGATGAACTCGTTCCAGGACAGCGTGAAGGCGAAGAGCGCCGCGCAGACCAGCCCGGGGATCGCGATGGGGAGCACGATGCGGGTCAGCGCCTGGATGCGGGTCGCGCCGTCGACCATCGCGCACTCCTCCACTTCCTTGGGGACGGTGCGGAAGTATCCCATGAGGAGCCAGGTACAGAACGGGACGAGGAACGTGGGGTAGGTGACCACGAGCGCCCACTTGGAATCCGCCAGCCCAAGCCAGTTCACGACCTGGGCGAGCGGAAGGAAGAGCAGCGACGTCGGCACCAGATAGGTGACGAAGATGCCGGTGCCGAAGCTGCCCACGGCGAAGAACTTCAGGCGGGCCAGCGCGTAGGCGGCGACGGTGCCGATGACGCTCTCCCACAGAAGCTTCGTGTAGTGCTCGAGGGTGGCCCCCTGGCGGATGAGCAGCGGCACCGCCTGCCGGTCGTAGAGCTCGCGGTCCGTCTTCAGCGAGGTCAGCGCCATGTGATAGAAGGGGAACACCGCGAAGATCAGGAACGGCACCAAGAGCACGTGCATCAGCACCTTGTTCCAGAACTGCCGCCGCGACATCAGTTCACCTGCTTGCGCACGTACCGGAGCTGCGCGTACACGACGAACATGAGCACCGGGAAGAGATAGAGCGAGATGGCCGAGCCCTCACCGATGCGGCCGCTCTCGAGGCCGACCTGCCGGGAGAGCGTGGCGAAGAGGTGCGTGGAGTTGATGGGCCCGCCGTGCGTGAGCACGTAGACGATGTTGAACTCGCTGAACGTGAAGATCGTCGAGAACAGGATGACGATGGCCAGGACCCCCTTGAGCATGGGCAGCGTCACGTAGCAGAAGCGCGCCCACGGCCCGGCCCCGTCGGCCTGGGCCGCCTCGTACAGCTCCTTGGGGATGGCGACCAGCCCGGCCAGGATGGTGATCGCGAAGAAGGGCAGGCCGCGCCAGATGTTCACGAGCACGACCGCGGTCATCGCGTAGTACTTCTGGCCGAGCCAGTTCGGGCCCGGCGGGTCGACGATGCCCAGCGCGATCAGCGTCCAGTTCACCACGCTGTACAGCGAGTTGAACATCCACCACCAGCCGAGGGTCGACAGCGCGGTCGGGATGACCCAGGGCAGGAGCACGGCGCCGCGGATCAGGCGCTTGAACCAGAGCTGCTGGTTCAGCAGGAGCGCCAGCGAGATGCCGAGCACGATCTTGGCCGCGACGGCGGCGCCCGTGAAGACGAAGGCGTTCTGGAACGTCTGGCGGAAGGCGTCGCTCTGCCAGAGGTTGATGAAGTTCCGGATCCCGATCAGGTGACTGGGGCGGCCGATGAAGGCGTTGGACAGCGAGAAGTAGAGCGCCATGCAGAACGGATAGGCCACGAGGAGCAGGATCAGGATGAGGGCCGGCGTGATGAACAGCGGGCCCAGGTTCTGCTCGCGGTCGAGCCACTCGTGCATGCGCGCCCGCCACGGCAGGCGCGCGGTGGCCGGGACGGGGAGGGTGCCGATGGCCACCGGGCTACCCCGCCATCACCTTCTTCATCTCGCCCTCCGCCCACGCCACGGCGTCCTTGGTGGACGTCCCCGTCACGGCCTTGGCGATCATGTTGGGCAGGATGAAGGAGTTGGTGATGAGCTGCACCTTGTCACTCGGCGGGGCCGGCCAGCCGTAGGTGTGGTACTGCGCCCCCTCGTTCTTGAGGTGGACGTACTTGGGGTCGGTCTTGAGCACGGGGTGATCCTGCAGGTTCGTGTAGACCGGCAGGTTGAAGGCCGAGCCGGACATGATGTACTCGTCGTAGACCTCGCGCTTGCCGAGCAGATACCGGATCCACTCCTTGGCGGGCTCGACGTTCTTCGAGAACTTCCAGATCCCGATCGAGCGGGGCGCGTCCGTCTCGTGCCGGCCGGCGGGGCCGGAGAGACTCCGGTGGTGGTTGATGCCGTCGGCCGAGGGCAGCTTCCGGTCGCGGGCCACGATGTAGGCGCTCACCGGGTTGTGGATCCACCCCGCCTTGCCCTGCTGGAGCGACTCGTTGTTGCTGGCGTCGGTCCACGACAGGACCTCGGGGTCCATGCAGTCCTTGTACATCTTCTTGTACCACTCGACGACGGTCGCGGTCTGCGGCGAGTTGATGCGGACGGTCTTGCCGTCCTTGTCGATCTCCAGCGCGCCGTGGCACCACATCACGGCGTAGCCCGTGGAGATCGTGTCGTAGTTCTGGCTGATGGCGATGCCCAGCGGGTTCCCCATCTTCTTGAGCTCCTTGCCGATGGGGTAGAGGTCCTCCCAGGTCTCGGGCACCTTGAGCCCGGCCTTCTTGAAGAGGTCCTCGCGGTAGCAGCACACGAACTGGGCGTGGTACTGCGGGACCGCGCGCCACGTCGTGTGGACGTACGCCGCCTCGCGGGCCGAGGAGATGACCTTGCCGTACTTCTTCTCGAGGTCGGCCACGAGATCCGACACGTCGACGAGCTGCGGCTCGTAGAGCCAGGGGAAGTGCATGCGCATCTCGACCAGGTCGTGGCCGGCCTGCACCTGCACCTCCGAGGCATACTTGGCGGGCTGCTGCGGCGCCGCGATGTGGTCGATCTTGATCTTGATGCCCGTGTCCTTGGTGAAGCGCTGGCCGATCTCCGCGAGCTTCTTGTCCGAGGCCGGCGCGAAGTTGTTCCAGCACAGGTACGAGATCTCCCGCTGCTGGCCCCGAGCGGGCGGCACGCGGGCGGCGAGGATGCCGGCGAGGCCGGCAGTGCCCGTCACGAACTGGCGACGAGTGACCTCCATGGGTCCTCCTTGATGGTCAGAGCGGCCGAAACCGCTGGGTTGGCGTGGAGCAAACGTCGGACGACTGTAGACAGGCGCGTCTGTCCTGTCAAGGAATGCCGCCGCCGGCGCGTAGTGTCTCAGTTCGAAACTATGGCGACCCAATCGCCGCCGATCCACCGGGCGGGTGGGGCGGG
>WNGF01000371.1_pt1 | contig 64311 bp, 58 predicted proteins | sample 5400641 | NCBI WGS metagenome assembly WNGF01 (sample SAMN13153371, study PRJNA577476) | soil metagenome | isolation source: 80 cm soil or saprolite under grassland replicate 2 | place: USA:California | collected 2016-06-15
GAGGCGCAGCGGATCTGGGAGCTGCTGCGCCAGCAGTCGAACGTGGAGCTCGCTCCACCAGAGCTGGAGGGAACCGGCACCCGCCGCCGGGTCAAGCTGGACGTGACCGTGGACGGTGTCGGCGGTGCGGCGCTGGGGGTGATGAGCCAGGGCGAGCTGCACTCCCTGGCGCTCAGCCTGTTCCTGCCTCGGGCGATGCTGCCGGAGAGCCCGTTCCGGTTCATCGTGGTCGACGACCCCGTCCAGTCCATGGACCCCGCGAGAGTGGACGGGCTCGCGCGGGTCCTGGAGGAGGTGGGCCGCAAGCGGCAGCTGGTGGTCTTCACCCACGACGATCGCCTACCCGAGGCGGTCCGGCGCCTGGGGATCGACGCCAGGATCCTGGAGGTCACCCGTCAGCCCGGCTCGGTCGTCAGCGTCGTGGAGGCGCTGGACCCGGTCGACCGCCACATCAGCGATGCATGGGTGATCGCCCGGGATGAGGGGCTTCCCGCCGAGGTGGCTGCACGCCTGGTCCCCGGGTTCTGCCGTGGGGCCGTCGAAGCTGCCTGCACGGAGGTGGTGCGACGTCGCCGGCTCGGCCGAGGGGAGAACCATACGGCAGTGGAGCAGTTGCTGCTCGGGCTCACCACCAAGCAACGTGCGGCGCTTGCGCTGTACGACGACCAGAGCCGGGCCGGGAACGTCTATGTCCAATGAGGGAGCGCACGGGGAGTACGCGGGCGACCTGCCGAAGCTGATCCGGGACGTCCAAGACCTGGCGAACAGGATCCGGGGCCTGCGTTGAGGAGCGGGAGGTGACGCCGGACGAGCTCCTGGAGGCTGCTCGGTCGATGGTCAGACGGCCGCGTCCGGCCACCGCGGGTCTGTGGTCGCGCTCGGCCGCGCTGCTTGGCAGGCAGGCTCTGGAGGCTGAGCTGGACGAGCTGTGGTCTCAGACGGCTCCGGGTGTCGAACGGGCGTCCATGAGGTGCCAGCTGCTGTGCCTGCCCGCGTTTGTCCGGGACGCTGAGCTTGCGGGGCAGGTCGGGCACGCCTGGGCCGCCCTTACGTATGCCTGCCACCATCAGCCGTACGAGCTCTCGCCCACGGCCGAAGAGCTCGAAAGATGGCTCGACGCGGTGGAGGCCCTGATCGACAGATGACGTTTGGCATGTGCCGAGCCGGCCAGGCGGTCGCGCTGGACCGTGGAGAAGGGGCATGGGCAGGGCGAGCCAATCGTCATGGCATTCCCGAACAAGAATGGGCGCGGCAATCCGACTGCGTCAGCTCACCGGCGAGGACCCGGTGGCGTGGGCGTCGGCAGCGGCGACGTCCTTGTGGAAGCGCCGGTGGACCCACAGGACCTCGTTTCCCAGGCGGACCTTGGCCCACACGCCCCCGACAGGCCCGATCGTGGTCTGCCGTGGCAGGCGCGCCACCACGCGCCTTGGGGACGTGGCCGCGAACTTGCTCGCCTGGATCACCACCACCGCGCGGTCGGTGACGGCGATGATGCGCCGGGACACCCACGACTGCATCACCAGGGCGCCGAGGGCACCGAACAGCGGCAGGTTGGCGACCCAGGGCGTCATGCCCCCTTGAGCGATGAAGATCTGCTCCAATGCCTCCCCTGGCTGGAGGACGGGCTGGACACGCTTGCGGAGCTGGTCCCGGAGTGCCATAGAGCCTCCTCGATTCTCCCACCCGCTGGGACGGGCATCATGTGCCGAACCATGTCGAATCCGGCGTAGCATACACAACCAGATCAGCGACGTCCGACCGCGCTCCGGCGTGCCGGTCGAGCCGTGACCGCCTCTCGACATCTCTGGCGGCTCGGTTCTAGGGTTTGCGTGCCTCGGACGAACCGATGCGAGAACCGATTGAGATCTGAAAGGAGCCATGATGGCGACCGCCGAGCGGCAGGCGCGGGTGCTGTGGGAGGGTTCGCTACCGGATGGCAGCGGCGAGCTGGAGTTCGTGAGCAGCGGCATCGGCAAGTACCCGGTGACCTGGGCCTCGCGGATCGAGCAGCCGGGCGGCCGGACCAGCCCGGAGGAGCTGCTCGCGGCGAGCCATGCGTCCTGCTACGCGATGGCGTTCGCGGCCACGCTCGGCAGGGGAGGGAACCCGCCGCAGCGGCTGGACGTCTCGGCCACCGTCTCGCTCGACCCCAGGGAGGGCGGCGGCTTCCAGGTGACCAGCTCGGCGCTGGAGGTCGAGGGTGCCGTGCCCGGCCTCGACCAGGCTGGGTTCCAAGCCGTGGCCGAGCAGGCCGAGCAGGCATGCCCCATCTCCAACGCCCTGCGCAACAACGTCCGGATCACCGTGAAGGCGACGCTGGAACCCTGACCCGGAATCCCGCCCCGGAATCCTGAGACCTCGACGGCCTGATCTGCTAGTGTGCTCGCCCGGCAGGTCATCGTTGCGACCGGCGGATGAGGGGGGATCGCGGTGCCGCTGTACCTCGTGAAATTCAGCCTGACACCCGAGGCTTGGGCCAAGCTGATCAAGGAGCCGGAGGACCGCCGGGAGACGGTCGGGCGCCTGCTCGAAACAGCCGGAGGCAAGCTGCACGGCTTCTGGTACGCCTTCGGCGATCAGGACGGCTATGTCCTGGCCGAAGCGCCCGACAACACCTCGATGGCGAGCGCGATGGTTACCGTTGCGGGTAGTGGGGCGTTTCGCTCGCTGTCGACGACGGTGTTGCTGACCGTCGAGGAGACAATGGCCGCGCTCGCCGCCGCTCAGACCATCGCCTACCGTCCCCCGGGCGGCTAGAGCGAGCCGAAAGGGCGCAGCAGCTACGGGCGGTGACCAGCGGCGCTGGAGCTCTCGCGGACGATGAGCTCTGGTCGTTCGAGAACGTGCGCCTCAAAGCGCGGGGTGGCGATCTTGGCGGCCAGCAGGTCGACCACGCGCTCGGCGATCCGCTGGATCGGCTGGCGCAGGCTGGTCAGAGTCGGCACCGTCCGCTCGGCGAGGGCGGAATCGTCGCAGCCCACCACGGCGATCTCACCCGCCCCGCCCCCGACCTCGAGACCGAGGGAGGCGGCGGCGCGGATGAGGTCGTAGGCGAACTCGTCGCACGCGGCGACCACGGCGGTCGGCCGCGGCGAGCGATGCAGCAGGCTGCCGGCCTGCGCAAGGGCGGACTGGCCGTAGCTCTGCACCTCGATGCACTCGGGCAGATTGCCGGCGGCGGCCAAGGCGACCCGGTAGCCCTCCGACCGCCGGTCGGCCACCGCGTCGGAGGTCGGCCAGCCGAGGTAGGCAATGCGCTCGTGGCCCTGCTCCAGCAGGTGCTCGACCGCCATGACGGAGCCGGCGACGTTGTCGGTGTCGGCCCAGCAGTAGCCGGCCTCGTCCCGCTGCCGCCCGAAGAGCACGAAGGGCACTTCGGCGTCCTGAAGGTAGGCGACCCGCTCGTCGTCATAGGCCACGTCGGTCAGGACGAAGCCGCCGACCTCCCGCTGCTCCCACAATTGCTCGTAGTACGGCGCGCGGGAGCCGGGTTCCTTGTCGGTGACGAAGGGGTGCAGCCGGAAGCCCGCCGAGCGCGCTGCCCACAGCAGGCTCAGGAGCTGCTGGTTGAAGATGGGGTTGATGGCGGGGTCCTCGGCGCGCGGCACTTCGAAGCCGATCCGGCCGAGCTGGCGGCGTCCCAGCCCGGCGACGCTGCCGCGCGGGGTGTAGCCGGTCTCCCGCACCGCGGCTTTGATGCGTCCGTGGGTCTGCGCGCTCAGGACCCCGGGGCGGGAGAAGTAGTTGCGGGCCGAGCTGACGCTGACGCCGGCGAGCCTGGCGACCTCTTCGATCGTCGGGCTGCTCGCTGTGTCGCCTTCGCGCGTAGGGTTCGTTGCGCTGCCTTCCGTACTACTGCTACGTCGTTTAGAGATGATCCTTGTAAGAGTATTTGTAACAAACTCGGAGCGGGGCTGCTCGTCGGGGTCATCGGGGGGCGGCTTCGTGCCAGACCCGGGCAGCCCCTACTCAGCTCAGACCGCGATCGTGCTCGTTCGGGGTCCAGGTTCGACCCAGGGGCGTCTGGAGCGGGTGACGGGAATCGGACCCGCGTCACGAGCTTGGAAGGCTCGAGCTCTACCATTGAGCTACACCCGCCGGTGAAGCATCAGCGAGGGTACCATCCCCGCGCTCAATGGTCAGACCTGGGCGGGCGCTGAAGTGGCCGCGCGCTCGAGCGAGACGACCGCATTGTAGTCGGGGATGCCCGACTGGGGCGAGCGGCGCCTCGAGTCGATCAGCACCTCGCCCTCCGGCCAGTGGATCTCGAGGTTCCCGGGCTTGACCGGCGCAATCAGGGCGCGCCCGTGGAACTCGCCGATGTCGTTGCGGAGCACCACCGGCTCTCCGCCGGCGAGCCCGAGGCGCTCGGCGTCCGCCCTGCTGACCAGCACCGCCTCGCGGACGGCGCCGGTGAGGGCGTCGCGCCGCTCGTGCACCATGCTGTTGAACTGCTTGCCACGCCTGGTGGTCAGCAGGAACTTGCCCGCGGGCGTCTCGAGCCCTGGCAGCGGCACCACCGAGAAGCGGGCCTTGCCGTCCGGCGTCGGGAACCTCCAGCCGTCGGCCAGCCTCGGGCCGCCGTACTGGAACTGGTCGCCCTCCTCCGCGAGCCGCTGGATGCCGTCATAGGAGGGGATCGCGCGAGCGATGTCCCGCCGGATCGCCGGCGTGCCGTCGAAGTGGACCTTGCCCGCCAGCTCCGGCCGGGCCCGCTTCGCCAGGTCGACGAACACCTCCCACTCGGGGCGCGCCTCGCCGATGCGCGGCCCGCGGATCTCCGGGCTGAGCACCACCCGTCGCTCGGTGGTCGTCTCGGTGACGCCGCCGGGCATCTCGTAGCGGGTGGCCGCGGGCAGCAGCACGACCGTGTCGGCAGGGTCGACCAGCATCTGGCTGGACGGCACGATGTCCATGTGGACCCGCAGCGGCACGCGCGCCAGCGCCTCCTCGACATAGGGCGGGTCCGGCAGCACCTCGAGGAAGTTGCCGCCGGAGCTGACCAGCACGTCCAGGCGCCCGCCGTGCGCGGCGTCCATCATCTCGACCGCGGTCAGGCCGCGCTGGGCCGGCACCTCGAAGCCCCACAGCTCGCTGAACTTGCGTGCGTTCGCCTCGTCGACGGCCAGCCCGCCCGGGAACACCGTCGCGTAGGCGCCCATCTCGGCGCCGCCCTGGACTCCCGAGTGGCCGCGGACGGGCATCAGCCCGCATTTCTCCCGGCCGATGAAGCCCTTGGTGAGGCCGAGGTTGATGATCGCGCGGACGTTGTCCTCGCCGAACTCGTGCTGGGTCACGCCCATGCTCCAGACCAGCACGGCGGTGCGGGCCTGGGCGAGCATGCTGGCGAGCTCGCGCATCTCCTCCCGGGAGGCGCCGGACAGGCGCTCGAGCTCCACCCAGGACTGCGCGGCGAGCGAGGCGGCCATCTCGTCGAACCCGGTGGTGTGCTGCTCGACGAAGTCCCGGTCGACCCAGCCCTGCTCGACCATGTGCTCGAGGACCCCGTTCAGGAACGGCACGTCCCCGCCCACGTTGATGGCGAAGTGGCGGTCGGTGATCCTGGTGCCGAAGATGGCGCTCTCGAAGTTGGAGGGCACCCAGTAGCGCATCATCCCCGGCTCCCGGTACGGGTTGACGAGCGCGACCTTCGTGCCTTGCTTCTTGGCGTGGTAGAGGTACTTCATCATGACCGGCTGGTTGTTGGCGACGTTCGAGCCGATGAAGACGATCAGGTCGGTGCCGATCAGGTCGCTGTAGGAGCAGGTGGTGGCGGCCACCCCAACCGTCTGCTTGAGGCTGACGGTGCTGGGCGAGTGGCAGACGCGGGCGGCGTTGTCGATGGAGTTGGTGCCGATCGCCCGCACGGCCTTCTGCGCCGCGTAGTAGTTCTCGTTCGGCTCGCCCCGGCTGGTCATGTAGAAGCCGAGCCGGTCGGGCGCGGACGCCCGGATGCGCTCCGCGATGAGGTCGAGGGCGCTGTCCCAGGTCACCCGCTCGAAGCCCCGGTCGCCACGGCGGCGCACCATCGGGTAGGGGAGCCGCCCGAGGCCGCGCAGCTCCGCGCTGGACCTGTCGCGCAGCCCGGAGACGTCCTCGAGGAGCTTGAGGTCGAGCGCGGGCATGGTGTTGAGGCGCAGCAGGCGCAGGCGGATGTTGCACAGATGGACCTCGTCCAGGGTCCAGTCGTGCATGCCCATGGTCCCCAGGGAGCACCCGTCGCATACGCCGTGGTTGAGGATCCGCAAGGCGTACTGGAGGCTGTCGCGGTTCTCCCAGAGCGCCTTCCAGATCTCCAGGTAGTTGTTGGGCCGCTGCTCGCCGATGCCGAACGGCTTCTTGCTCGCCCACAGGGACGGGTCCAACCGCCTGGCTCTCGTCATCCCGTCTCCTTGTCCTCGTCTCTCGTCCGCACGCTTCCCGTCGCGGAGGTCCTGAAACCCGCGAGGGCCGCCAGTCAGCGCCGAGTCCGGCAACGAGCGGCGCTCACTGCAAACAGAATTCGTTGCCTTCAGGGTCCTGCATCACAACCCAGTACTGGTCGGCCTCGTCGTTGACCTTGAGCCGCGTTGCGCCGGCGCCGACGAGGCGCTCGACCTCGGCGTCGACCCGGGGGCGGCGCTCATCGAGCGTGACGCCCCGGTCGCCGCTCACGGTCACGTCCAGGTGAACACGGTTCTTCACGGTCTTGGGCTCGGGCACCCGCTGGAAGAAGAGGCGGGGACGGACGCCGTCCGGGTCGACCAGCGCGAAGGCGTCGTTCCACCGCTCCTCGGGGATGCCGACCGACCTGGCCCACTTCTCCCAGGATTCGTAGCCCTCGGGCGGTTCCTGTTCCACGTAGCCGAGCGCCGTCCCCCAGAAGGCGGCGAGCCGCTCCGGGTCGGCGGCGTCGAAGGTCACCTGGAACCGGAAGGACATGAGGAACCTCCTCGAAGAGCCGGTCAGGAGCCGGTGCCGAGCGCAGCAAGCTCCTCCAGTCCTCCGCAAGCCGCGGCTGCTGCTTGAAATGTCTCCCGAGGACGGCTGACCCGGACGGGCCAGAGCCAGTTGACCTGCAACGATGCTTCTCCTGGTCGGGACGGCGGGATTTGAACCCGCGACCCCCTGCTCCCAAAGCAGGTGCGCTGCCAAACTGCGCCACGTCCCGTCGCCTAGGGCCTCTGAGCTGCGAAGATAGCACCTGCTGCCAGGATGAGAGGCGAGCACAGCGCTCACTGCCCACCTAATCCGGACTCCGCACCTGCTCCGCGGCGTCCGGATCGGGCGATTGGGGAGGCCCATGGCAGCACCTAGCGTAGACGACTTGGCCCGATCCTTCGAGCGGCACCCGCGCGCCGCCAACAAGTCGCCCCGCACCGTCGAGGCCTACCTGGAGGCGTCGGGCAGTTCGCCGCCCACCTCCACGCCCACCGGCGGGCCAACGGCAATCGTGGCCTGCCCGACCGTGACTGGTGGGCGTCGCTCATGACCGACCGTGCCCGGTCCCGAGGAGCACGGGTGCGGCTGCTGGCACTGCCCAACGAGGGGTTGCCATCCCAACCGCGCTGGTGTCGGTGTGGGAAGGCAAGTCATAGGCTGTGCGTTCTGAGCGCGCACGGGCGGGCGGCAATGATTCGCGATTGGTTTCGGGTGGATGTCCGAGGTGAGCCGGTGGCCCCGACGTCTCTGGTGAGCGGCACTGGAGAGGTGCCAGCAGAGAGGAGTGACTGTGAAGTACATGATCTTGACGTACGGCTCGCAGCAGGACTACGACGCCATGGTCGGGAAGGCCACCGACAAGCCGGCCTGGTCCGCGGAGGACTTCGCGGCGATGGGCGCGTTCATGGAGTCGTTCAACAAGGACCTGGCGGAGTCCGGGGAGCTGGTTGACACGCGAGGTCTGACCGCCCCGGTCCACACCAGGAGAATCCAGTTGCAACGCGGTGTTCCGGTTGTGACGGACGGGCCGTACGCCGAAACCCAGGAGGTCCTGGCCGGCTTCTGGATCGTGGAGTGTGAAAGCTTCGACCGGGCAACCGAGATCGCCGCCCGGCTGGCGACCTGCCCAGCTCCGGACTTGGTCGCCGCCAGCGCCGTGGCGGACGTCCGGCCGATCGCCGATTCCCAGGCCGATCTGGAGCTCTGATCGCGCCCGTGCCTGACAGCGAGGTCGAGGACCTGTTGCGCCGGCTGGCGCCGCAGGTCCTCGGCGCTGTGGTCCGGCGTTACGGACATTTCGACACCGCCGAGGAGGCGGCGCAAGAGGCGCTCCTCGCAGCCGCCACGCAGTGGCCGAAGGATGACATCCCGGACAATCCGCGAGGTTGGCTGATCACGGTCACCTCGCGCAGGCTGACCGACCTGCTGCGCAGCCAGCAGGCTCGCCAGCGCCGTGAAGACACCGCCGCAACGTGGATCCTGCCGGAGCAATGGCTGGCGCCCGCCGCCGACAGGCCGGCAGCGGAGGCTGACGACACGCTCATCCTGCTGTTCATGTGCTGTCACCCCTCGCTGTCGCCGGCATCGCAGATTGCGCTGACCTTGCGGGCGGTCGGCGGCTTGACCACCGCGGAGGTCGCCCGTGCGTTTCTGGTGCCGCAGGCGACCATGACCCGACGCATCAGCCGGGCCAAGCAGCGCATCAAGGACAGCGGCATCCCCTTCGGCATGCCCCCGGGCTCCGAGCGCACCCAACGGCTCGGCGCGGTGCTCCACGTGCTCTACCTGATCTTCAACGAGGGCTACGCCGCGACGTCAGGGCCGAGCCTGCAGCGCGGTGAGCTGTCGGCCGAGGCGATCCGGCTGGCCCGCATGGTCCACCGGCTGCTGCCCGATGATGGCGAGGTGACGGGGCTGCTTGCGCTGATGTTGCTCACCGACGCGCGCCATCCGGCGCGTACCGCGCCGGATGGCGGGTTGATCCCGATGGCCGAGCAGGACCGGAGCCTCTGGAACGCTGGCTACGTCGCTGAGGGCGTGGCACTGATCACCGACGCGCTTGCGCAGGGGGCGACCGGCCCGTACCAGCTCCAGGCGGCGATCGCCGCGGTCCATGACGAGGCGCCAAGCGCCGAGGCGACCGACTGGCCGCAGATCCTGGCGCTGTATGAGCTGCTGCTGCGGATCTCCGATAACCCCATGGTGGCGCTGAACCACGCCGTCGCGGTGGCCATGGTCCGTGGCGCGCACGCGGGGCTTGACCTGCTCGGAAAGCTCGAGGCCGACGCGCGGATCGCCGGGGACCACCGGCTGCACGCGGTCCGCGCGCACCTGCTGGAGATGGCCGGTGACCGCGTGGCGGCACGCGACGCCTACCAGGCGGCGGCCCGGCGCGCGACCAGCCTCCCGCAGCAGCGCTACCTCCACGCAAGAGCCGCCCGCCTAACAGACGACCAGTGAGCCCGTTGCCGCCTTCAGGATCTCCGCGGACCCCGCCGACGCCGGACCCGCCACACCCCACCCTGCTCGGCGAGGTCGTCGACCACACGCTGGCCCCGACGGCCGCCCACGGCATCTATCGTGGCGCGCGCTTCGTACGGCGGGGCGGATGTCCGAGGTGGGCCGGTGGCCCCGACGTCTCTGGTCGGTGCCCTCGGGGTCGGGCCGGAGCGTGCGTTGCCACCGCGGTGGCGGTCCTGGTGCTCGCTTCGTGGCCGGACCTGGACAGCGTCCGCGTGCGACTGGTGCTGGCGTCGGCGGTCCAGTTCGGATTCGTGGCGGCCTTGGCGCTGCGGCTGTTGGCCGGACCCGCCGCTGCGAGAAGGCTGATGAGCGCATGGATCAGCCGAGATCGTCGAGCCGAACGTCGAGCACGGGCCTGACACCGGCGCCGATGAGTATCGACGGGCGCATCGGTCCTGACTGATGCTGGGGACGCCCAAGGGAGGAAAGACCGATGACGAAGGTGATCGCAGGAATCACGACCTCGCTGGACGGGTACGTCGAGCGGTATCTCGTTCATGCCGGCGACAAAGTACTCGGAGCGTCCAGACGTGGGTGCCGAGCCCGAAGAACGTTTATGGCGAGATGAAGGATGTCCTACCCAGTCAGGAAGCTTGTCGCCAACGACGCTGAGCAGCCGTGTCGTGAGCCTGGACGCGCAGCGACAGCCAGTAGCCGAGATCCTTCCGGTCGCTGCGCCGCAGCAGTTCCGTCCCCAGTCGGAACGCCAGGCAGGTCAGCACGCCGGTCAGGACCCACATGGCAAGCCGGGTCTGTGGCGAGCGCGTCCACAGATCATGGGTGAACGGGTTGCCGGTCAGCGCGCCGCCGAGAAAGAGCGCCACGATAGCGTTGCTGACCACAGCCGGAGGGTAGAAGCGCTGCTCGACGTGGATCACGGTGCCGGAGGACTCTGGTTGGACCCTCAGCCGGAAGTGGTCGCCCCATCGCCACAGCGGCTGGCGGACGTACAGGGCGCCGTCGCGGTGTCGCCGCACGGGCGGGATCTCGGTTCTCCGCTGCGGGACGGCAGGCGCCGCCCAGTCGGCGGTGATGCGCTCGACCTCCGCTGCTGGCAGCGCAGTTGTCGTGCGCCACCGCCAAGTGCCTGTGCCCGATACCAGATCCCGAAGGCGGCGGACATTGACCATCTGGTCACGCGGCCTCGGCCTGGAGCACTTCGGCCACGGGCCGACGCGCGCCGATGCGGACCGGGATGGCGGTGAGCACGGCGACGGCCAGCAGCGTCACGACGACCATCACGACAAGCCAGAGGGCAGACGGGATCGTCGTCGCGCCCCCGCCATTCTTCGAGGCGTCGTAGATGCCGATCCCGCCTGGGATGCCGAGCAGCGTCCCGGCCAGGGCCGGGAGCAGCTGCGCCACGGACAGGCCGGTGGTGATCTGCGCTGGCGTGGCGCCGAGGGCACGGGCGAGAGCGGCCGAGTGTCGTGCTTCGAGCGCCGTCGTCCAGGCGATGAAGACGGCGTTGACGGCGGCCAGGACGACGAGCATGACCGAGATGATGGTGGTCACCTCGCCCAGCTTGGGACCGAGGGACCGGCTCCCTGTAGTCGCAGTCGCGTGCAGGATCAGCACGGCCACGAGACCGCTGGCGGTGACGGCGACGCTGAACACGCTCAGCAGCAGTCGCCGCGGCCGGCGAACCGCAAGCCGGGCGCCGAGGAGAAGCGCTGCCGGCAAGTGCGCCGAGAGTCTGATCACCGCTGCCCGGCGCCGTGGCACCCGGGCCGAGTCGTCGAGCGCGGCGACCGTGCTCTGGCGCGCGGCACGAACCGCCGGCACGAACGTCGCCACGATCGCCACCGCCAGAGCCAGCGCGACCACCAGGCCGACCGTGGAGCCGCTCAGCGACGGGGCGCTCGGGGCACCGAGGAGGCCTGCCCCCGGTTGGTCGAGCAACGGTGCCGTCAGCCACCCGGCAACCAGCCCCACCCCGGCGGCGCACAGGCCGACGAGCACGTGCTCGAAGAGCAGCACGACGGCAACGAGCCCCGGCGTGCCGCCGACCGCCTTCAGCAGGCCCACCCGGCGGGTTTGCTCGGCCATGCGGCCGCCGACGAGCACCACCACGCTCGCGAGCGCCAGGAGGGCGAGCAGCCAGCTGCCCGTGATGAGGACCAGCTGCACCTCGGCGATCACCTGCGCGTCCCCGTCGCGGATGCTCTGCCAGGAATACAGAAACGGCGCCGTCGGTGCGGCGTTGGCGTTGTAGCGGTCGGCGAACGCGCTTGCCCCGGCAGGATCGTTGAGCTTCAGGTTCAGGAAGTAGGCGACGGGTGTGGCGAGCGCCACGCGCGCGATGTGCTCGGCATCGGCTTCGGTGGCCCAGACGAGGCCGGGGTTGGAGGAGCTGATGCTTCCCGCCAGGAAGCAGCCGGGGTGGGAGCAGGTGTCCGGATAGTCGGGGATAGCGGCGGTGACCGCCGTCCCTGTGACCCCGAACGAGCTCCCGCCCAGGCTGAGGCGGTCACCGACGTGAAGGCCGAGCGCGTTCGCGAACGCTGCCTCGACGACCACCCCGCCGGTCCGGACCCAGGTGCCCTCTAGCAGCTTCGGCCGATCGACCGACGAGGGCGCCGTGCTCCGCCCTTCCACCTCAGCGCCTCCCGTCGTGTGCCCCGCCCGGAGGAGCGTCCACGTCACGGGGAACGGCCCGCTGTGCGCGGCCACCCCGGAGGCGTGCTCGAGGGGCACCAGCCCGCCCACATCGGCCGACCCGGGGCCACTCGGGCCTCCCGAACCGCCCGGGCGGGCCGTTTCCGGCCCAGAGCCACTCGAGCCGTCCGGGAAGACCGTCGCTATAACGTCCGGTCCGTTCGTCGCCGCGCGGGTCCTCGCGTACGGGTTGTTCGTCGTACCCTGGAGCGCGAGCCCGAGCGCCAACGTCGTCGCCCCCGCCGCGATCGCGAGCAGCAGCAGGATCGCCTGGGCTGGCCGGCGACGGAGGTCCTTCACCGCGAGGCGGCAGACGAGCAGGACCTTGCCCATCGGTCAGCCTCCCAGCCCGGCCAGGTCAGCGAGGTTCCCCCTGGTACCGCCCGTGAGCCTGGTCTCGTCGACGAAGGCCCCGTCGCGCATCGAGATCATCCGGTCGGCGGTGGCCGCGATCCGGGAGTCGTGGGTGACGATGATCAGGGTCTGCCCGGCCACGTGCAGGCTCTCGAAGAGGCGGAGCAGCTCCAAGGTGGCCGCACTGTCGAGGTTGCCGGTCGGCTCGTCGGCCAGCACCACTGCGGGCTCGTTGGCGAGCGCGCGGGCGATGGCAACCCGCTGGCGCTGGCCCCCGGACAGCGCGGCGGGCAGGAACGTGGCGCGGTCGGCCAGCCCGACCCGTTCCAGCAGGTCCGCGGCCAGCCGCCGGGCCGCCCGCGGCGAGCGCCCGGCCAGCAGCGCGGGCAGCTCGACGTTCTCCACCGCGGTCAGCTCGTCCATCAGGTGAAATGCCTGGAACACGAACCCGACAGCCTCACGCCGCATCCGGGCCAGCGCCCTTTCGGTAACCCGGTCCACGCGCTGCCCGGCCAGCCAGATCTCCCCGGCTGTGGGCCGGTCCAGCCCGCCAAGCAGGTGCAGCAGCGTCGACTTCCCGCACCCGCTCGGCCCCATCACCGCCAGCGTCTCGCCCGGCGCGACGTCCAGGTCCACCCCGTCGACCGCGCGGACCAGTCCCGCGTCCCGGCCGTACTCCTTGCGCAGCCCGCGGGCGCGCAGCACCCAGGTGCCGTCGATGTCGTTCATGGTCGCTCCTTCCGGCCGGTCCAGTTCCGCTCGCACGCCTCCAGCCAGCGCAGGTCCGCCTGCAGCCGGAGCACGATGCCCTCCAGCAGCAGCGCCGCGTCCGAGCGGTCCGGCTCGGCCATCGCCGCGCGCTGGGCATCCCGCAGCCGGCGCAGCAGTTCCCGGCGCTGCGCGTCGATGATCGCCAGCGGATCGGCGAGCCTGGCCGCCGCGGCCGCGATCAGCTTGAGATGAAACTCCGCCAGCCCCGGGCCGGGCCAGCTCACATCCGCGATCCAGGCGGTGACCCGCTGCTGGCCGGCCGCGGTCAGCGCGTGCACCTTGCGGTCCGGCCGGTCCGGCAGGCCGGCCGCATGTTCGCAGGTCACCAGGCCCGCCTTCTCCAGCCGCGACAGGGTGACGTAGATCTGCCCGGCGTTCATCGCGTCCCCGGCCGGGCCGAGCGCCTGCTGCAGCCGCGAGCGGAGCTGGTAGCCGTGCGACGGCTCCTTGGCCAGCATCGCCAGCACCACTTCCTGTTGCACGGCTCCCTCTCCTCTAACGGCTAGCTATATGAATAGCGGTTATCCTAGTGGCTGTCAAGCTCGCGCCCGGAGGCGGATGCTTGAGACGAGTTAGCCGGACCCGCCAGCTGCGGCGACTGTGTCGAGCGCCTTGAGGACGCGCTGACGGCGCCGGGCGGTATCTGCGCGCCGCCCGGGCGGTCATCGCCGCGGTCCGGGAGTCTGCCTTCCCGCTCGCCGGGGATGTCATGCGGGCTGCTCCTGATCGTCGCGGCCGGCACGGTGCGGCAGGCTGGAGAGCGGGCCAGTTGCCGAGGAACGGGGCATGCCGAGCATGACAGTGCGGTGCCGGCGGCCCACGGCCACCGCCTGATCGACACCGGCGCGCTGCGCGGCGGGCAGCGAGTCCAGGTCGGCGGTGATGCGGTTGATGAGGGCGCGCACGCGCGTGATCTCCATCAGCCGACGGCATCGCATCGGATGCGGCCCACCTACTGGTATGGCCGCGTAATCGAGAGTCGTGTATTCCCTGGTGGTTACTCAGCCACCACCGCCGAGCGCGGCCCGCAGCGGCGCGAGCGTTGCGAGGAACTGGTGGTACTCCTCGCTATCCTCCCAGAGACCGCGCAACTCAGAGTCCTCCCCGAGGACCCGGTCGAGGACGGCGAGCGCCAGGCCATCAAGTTCCTGGGGGATGTCGAGCCCGCCCTCGGCGAGCCAGGGCGGCACGGTCGACACGTCCAGCCGGGAACCACCAAGCCGCTGCGCGGCCACGACCGCGGCAGCCGCGACGGCCGCCTGGCCGTCATCGACATCAAGGTAGCCGTCGTTGGCGGCGGCGCTGGCGAGGGTCTCGCCAAGCAGGTCAAGTGCCTGCGCGGGCGCAGCCTTGTCGAGCGCGCTGAGCAGGTCTGCCGCCGCGTCGTTGCTGAACGGGCCGACGTCCCAGGTTCCCATGTGAGCCTCCGCTGTCCTGCCGGGTCCGGTCACCGCCGATTGTGGGCGACGGCGGCGACAGCATGCGGTTGGCTGCGGGCCATGCCGCGTTGCCGTAGAACACGGCGAGGTGGGGCCAGTAGGCTCTTGGGTATGGAGCCAGCCTGGGTGCAAGTCGGCGCCGTCTTCCGGTGGTCGCACGACGACCGGCCCATGCGCGTGCTGGTGCACGACCGCGATGTGGTCATGTATGACGCCTGGTGGCCCCACCTTGCCGCCTGGGGACCGGCGGATGTGCAGCACATCAGGAACGAGCGCATTGGTTACTACGTCGCGCTGACCGCCACGCTGGCCGAGCACGCATCCTCTGTTCGCCTGGATCCCTTGACCGACGACGAGGTGGCGATCCACCGGCCTGATCTGCCCTTTGCCATTGGACAGTGCGCTGCGATCTCCTGGCCGTCGCAGGTGCCTGAGGCAGCGGCTAGGTTCGCGCAGGACTGGCGGGCTGCCGGATGCCCCGACGGTGCCATGTTGCAGGCGCCCGAGGTGTACCTGTACCCGTTCGGGCCTGATGGAGGGGTGTGGGCGGTGGCAGGGGCACGCGTGCAGGCCGCCAATGGCACCGCGTTCACCGCTGAGGAATTGCTCTTCAAGGCAGCGGTCATCCAGGCACCCTTCATCGGCGACGCGGCGCCGACGCAGGGCAGCGGCACCTACAGAGATGGCCTGTATCGAGGCATTCCTGCCTATTACCTGGGGGGCTTCAAGAGCCGGTTGCATGCAGCATAGTGATGATGCCCTGCCGGAATACTGGCAGAGTCGTCTGATCGAGAGTCGCGTATTCCCTGGTGGTTACCCAGGTTGATGACCGCGGCTGTGGGTCGCCTGGCTATGCCATCGAGAAGGGCACCGTTTGTAGGCGGGTTCGGGCAGCCGGTCGGCGTTCGATCGGCTCCCTCGCCAGGCAACCTTCATCCCAGGAACGTCGCGGTTGTCGCCACGAACCGGTCAGCGTCATCCAGCCACGGAAAGTGGCCTGCTTCTGGTTGAACGACGAGCTCGGCGTTCGGGAACAGCTCGGCGAATTCGGCCACGACGCTCGGAATCGTGTTCAGGTCGACCTCGCCGGCAAGCAGCAGCACCGGCGCGTCGAATGCGGCGAGTGCCGCGCGAGTGGCCTCCGGGTCGAAGGCGCCCGCAGCGCCGAAGGCGGCCGCGGCTTCCTCGTTCCGATGGCCGTCCTGGGCCGCTTGGTGGGCTTGTGCCGCCGCATCCCATCGGCCGTAGAAGAAGGGCTCGATGGCCTTCCAGCTGTCGTCGGTGGCGTTGCCGGCCACGATTGCTTCAAGCGCTGCGAAGGCCGCTCCGAACCAGGGCTCGTCCTTGCGGAGCCGCGCGGTCGCACGCCGGGCCTGCCCGGTGGCCGCGATGCCGACGGCCCTGGTGCTCGGAGTGATCAGCGCGAGCTTGCCGACGCGTTGTGGGTGCCGGGCCACATACAGCGCCGCGAGGTTCGCGGCGGCACAGTGCGCGAGCAGGTCCAACCGGTCAAGACCAAGGTGCTCGCGCAGCGCCTCGACATCATCGACAAGCCGGTCACAGCGATAGGAAGCAGCATCCTCCGGTATCGCGGACTGGCCGGTGCCCCGATGGTCCACCATGAGCAACTGCCGATGCGCCGACAGGCCACCGAGGTCACCGAGGTACACGGAGTCCTGCATCGGGCCGCCCGGCAGGCAGATCACCGGGATGCCCGCTCCGAACACGTGGTGAGCGAGGTCGGTTCCATCATGTGCGGAGAAGGTCGGCATGGCGAAGATCCTGTCAGCGGCATCCCGACCAAGGCAACCGATTATCCCGACGGGTTGCACAGGCCCCCGTCCGCCGGGTCACCCCGTAGTTGTGCTCCAGGGCCCGGCCCCGACAGCCCAGCCCGAGAGCCACGGCGAATCACCGCATACAACGTAACGTTCTCGGACTGCGACGCGACGGCGCCCCCTCACTGGGAGTAGCACCTTGATACTCCCACCGCAACCAGGCCAGTGGTGCCCAACCTCATCGACATCGGTAACCAGCGCACAAGGGTGCGACCATGTGCAGCCGGGCCATGCCCGGGGCGGTCGTGTGGTCCTCCACCGAAAGTGACTCCGACCGTCGTCGCATCGGATGCGGGACTCTCGCATCTGATACGAAGAGGGTCAAACGCGCAGCGCAAGGAAGGCAGGCACGGACGGCGACCCCGAGATCGCGTGGCGTCCGTCATGTTGCGGCCTCGGGTCCCAAGCGACGGGAGCACCAGGTCGGAGGCGGCAACGCCGACGACTCCCCACTGCTCGTACGCAGCTCATCGCGTATTCGCATCCAATGGAATTCGCGGCGAAGCCCCGATTCCGCTTCCGCCGGAATCAGGTGAGACCGGCAGCGGCTGGATGACCGCCCACCGGCGGCGCTGGCGAGGCCGGCCGGGCCAGGCCCCGGCCGACCAGGACGCCGGCGGCGAGGCCGGCCACCGCGGCCAGCACCAGCCAGCCACGCCGCGGCCAGTGCTTGGACCGGCCGTCCGATCCTGCCGGCGCGCTGCTGTCACGGTGCATGGTCGCTCCCCTCTGCCTGGCGCGGCCAGCAGGTTCAGCCCCTCCTGGACCAGGTGCTGCCCGGCGCTGAACAGGCTCCAGTCCGGGCTGTAGGAGACCCTTCCGCCGCCCGTGCCCCGGCCACCGGCCTGGGCGAGCACGACGACCAGTCGGTGCATACGTTCCTCCTGTCCACTGCGGCCGCCCGCCCGCGCACCGTGACCGGGCGGCCTTCTGCTCTCGGCGGGGGCGTCTGCGCGACGCCCGCCGCCAACCGTCGCCGGATACGATCGCGAAGGCCGCGTACTGACAGGCTCAACAGCCGGCTGGCAGCGCTCGACCAGCACCACAGGGCGTGTCTGTGCGTGGGCGTCGACAAGACGGCCCGGCTCGGGCCTGGCGACCTGCGCGGGCCTGCTCGGGGGTCACGCCCACGCGCACGCTCCGAGCCAGATCGCGTTCGACAGTGGCCGGATCGGATGGCACGCGGACGCCGATGGCCTCGCCGAACCCCTCGGAACCGCCCCGCAGAAACGAACAGGCCGGTCAACGACGGATCGGCGACGCTGCCGCCGCCTTGCCGCTGCCTGCCCCGGTGCCACGCCGTGAGCGAAATCCGTATCCCGCCAGCGTGGTGGCTGCCATGCTGCGGCGATGACGGAGCGCGACGACCCCTACGACCCGTTCAGCCGGGGCCGGTTCCCGGTCGGCGTGGCCACCATCCAGGCCCCCGACCCGACCCGGGGCCGGGCGCTGCCCTGCGAGCTCTGGTACCCGGCGGCGGCGCGCCACGCGGGCCAGGACCTGGCGGCAGCAACCCAGGACCGCTTCACGCCTCCCGGCGGCACGCCGCGCGTGCAGGCCGCCGTGCGCGACGCCGCGGCCCAGCCCGGCACCTTTGCCCTGGTGGCGTTCTCGCATTCCAGCGGCGGGCACCGGCGGTCGGCCACCTTCCTGTGCACCCACCTGGCCAGCCACGGGTACGTGGTCGCGGCGCTGGACCACTGGGAGGTGGTCGCCGAGGACCTGGCGCCACGAGCTGGCGAGACCGCCGCGCAGCGCGCTACGCGGGTCGACGCCTGGATCGCCAACCGGGTGCCGGACATCCGCCTGCTGCTCGACCACCTGCTCGGCGGCGGGTGGCCGTCGCCAGCCGCCCCCGATCCCGCCAGGATCGGCGTCGTCGGGCACAGCTTCGGCGGGTGGACCGCGCTGGCCGCGCCCGACGTCGAGGGGCGCATCCGGGCGGTGGTGGCGCTGGCGCCGGCTGGCAGCGCCCGGCCGCGGCCGGGGATCATCCCGGCGACGCTGGCGTTCGGGTGGGGTCGGGACGTGCCGACGCTGTACCTGGTCGCCGAGCGCGATACCGCCACGCCGCTTGCCGGCATGTACGAGCTGTTCGACCGAACCCCGGCCGCGCGCCAGCTGGTCATCTTGCGCCGGGCCGACCACCTGCATTTCATCGACCACGTCGAGGCCGAGCACGAGGCCATGCGGGCGATGTCGTTGCCGGGGGAGGCCGCCTGGCTTCCAAGCGCGATGCCGCCGATCGGGGAGCTGTGCTCCGGGGAAGCTGCGCTCCGGGGAAGCTGCGCACCTGGCGGTTCGGGGACTGACGCTGTGCCACCTGGACGCGACCCTCCGGCACCATCCGTCGGCGCGGCGCCTGCTGGCCGCAGACCTCGAAGCGCACCTGGCCGCGCGGGGCGTCGAGGTAATTTCGCACAAGCCCTGACGGTCAGCCGGGCGGATGGGGATGAGGCGCGCGTCCTCCCAGGTCAGCCCGGTCGAAGCTCGGCACCGAGATCGCCGGCTGGCAGCGCAGGCCCCAGCCGCTCGCGACCGGCCGGCAATCCGGGAGCGATCTCTCCTGCCATGCTCGCGCCCTGCCCGGCCGCGCCCCGACCGTCTGGAGCGGCTGCGGCAGCGGTTCGACGGGGGGGAGTCTCGCCGACACGTCGGGCTGTTTCTCGATATCGACAGCGTAGACGACTTGGAGCGTTCGTTCGAGCGGCACTCCGGGCGGAATGCGGGCTACTGGGCGCTGAAGATCACGGCTGCGCGGAGGGCCAGCACGCCGAGCAGGACCAGCGCTGGCACGGCGACTGAGGCGAGGGCCGCCTGGCTGGCGACGGCCCCGCCGCCGGTGACGGCCCCGGCGGCCCCGCCGGCCCCGCCGGTGACGGCGCCTTCGCCGGTGAGGGCCAGGCGGGCGGTGAGGAGACCGCGGAGCCCTGGCAGGAGGCCTGCGAACGCCACGAGCCACAGGAGGATCCACGGGAAGCCGAAGGCGTCGCCCAGGGTGCCGGCCGGGACCAGCGTGAGCACGAAGAACACGAGCAGCACGAGCTCGAGGAGCGCGAACAGGCGCTCGGAGAGCACCAGCATGCCGGTGCTGGCCTGCGCGTCCGGCCGGTAGCGGACGAGCAGCGCGAGCAGGGCGGCCGATCCGGAGAGCCCCGACGCGAGGAAGAGCCCGCCCAGCGCCCAGGTGTCGCTCCATACCGGCTGGTTCGAGACGGCCAGGAGCACGCCCGTGTAGCCGGCGATGAACAGGCCCGCGACGCCTCCCACGATGCTCCAGACCTTGCCCGCGGCGCTGTCCAGCACCCGCGCCGCCCGGTCGGCGAGCGGGAGGCGGAGGACCCGGTCGCGTACCAGCATCTCAAGGAACGACACCGTAACGAAGATGCCGAACACGACAAGCGCCCACGATCCGACCGACATCGGCGACCAGACCTTGAAGCTGACGCCTGTCGCGCCCGGCGTCGTGTTCACCAGCATGTGCCAGAAGCGCAGCGGCTTGCCCAGGTCGAGCGTCAGCAGGACCGGGCACAGGACGTAGAGCGGGAAGGCGGCGTAGTAGCCGAGCCGTACCGCGGGCTCGTCCGAGGGGTCGCCCCAGAGGCGGAGCAGCGTGGCGATGGCGTAGGAGCCGCCGGCCAGTCCGGCCAGGAAGAAGTAGAACAGGATGTACCAGGTCCAGTCCGGCGCGCGGACGAAATGCTCGGCGGCGGCCAGCGGCATCATCCCTCACCGCCCTCGGCCCGGCCCGGCGCCTCCCGCGTCGGCCCTCCCTGGGGCGGCGCCCCAGGGGGCGGCCCGCCAGGGGGCGGTGTCTCCTGCGCCGGCGGCCGGCGGCGGCGCAGCGCGACCAGCCCGGCGAACACCCCGAGCACCGCGGTGACCATCCCGGTCAGGTAGCCGCCCGGGTTGTTGCGCTTCGGCAGCACCGCGTTCTCCGCGTTGGGCAGGTTGTACGCCTCCGGCTTGTCCATGAGCAGGAAGAACGCGTTGAGCCCGCCGTAGACCGAATCGTCGTCCCCGTACAGGCGTGCCTCCGTGACCCCCTGCGCGTGCAGGTCGGCCACGCGCTTGCCCGCCTGCTGCCGCAGCTCCGAGACCGGGCCGAACTGGATCGACTGGGTCGGGCAGGCCTTGGCGCAGGCCGGCTCGAGCCCGCCCTGGAGCCGGTCGTAGCAGAGCGTGCACTTGCGCGCGACGTGGGTGTCCTCGTCGAAGCCGATCACGCTGTAGGGGCAGGCCGAGATGCAGTCGCGGCAGCCGTTGCAGACCGACGGCTGGATGTAGACGGTATCGAACTCGGTGCGGATGATCGCCCCGGTCGGGCAGACGTCCATGCAGCTCGCGTGCTGGCAGTGCTTGCAGACGTCCGACATCATCAGCCAGGCCTTTCCCTGGCCGGTGCCGATGGGCGTGTCCGGCACGTTGTCGATGAACTGCACGTGCCGCCAGTTCTGGTCGTCCAGGCTCCCGGTGTTGTCGAAGCCGTCGAGGAAGGCCGGCTCGTTGCCGGGGAGCTGGTTCCACTGCTTGCAGGCTACCTCGCAGGCCTTGCAGCCGATGCAGACGCTGGTGTCGGTGAAGAACCCGTAGGCCTGGCCGGGCGTGATCTCCGCCATCTCAGAACCCCATCAGGTTGGGTGTGATCTTGAACAGGCCGCGCTCGGCCGCGTAGAGGTCGAGCGGCAGCGCCGACAGCTCGTCCACCTCGGGCACGGCGCGGGTGTCGCGGCCCAGGTCGACGTCGATCAGGTACCGCTTGCAGCGCTCACAGCCCTCGATGCGGAGGTGCGGGAACACCGGGGCGCCGTCCTGCGTGGAGGCGGTGGCGTCGCCCCGCCCCACCACGGGCTGCTCGCTCCGCTCGGCGTAGATGACGCGCCGCGAGCCCACGGCCTCCCCGCACGACGCGCAGGAGCTGCCGGAGTAGCTCCATCCCGCCCCGCAGCGGGCGCAGACCAGGCGCCGGCGCTCGGTCACCAGCCCGTCCTCCGAGCGGGGGCGGAAGCTGAGCTGCGGTGGCCCTCCGCACCGCGGGCAGCGCCGGCCGCCCCTGGGCGCCGGGTCGGCGGCGCACGCGGCGGCGGCGCCTTCACCGATCGCCTCCAGCGGACCCCGCAGCGAGGCGCGGGCCAGGTAGCGCTCGACCGGATCGAGCTCGCCGCCCGTGAGCCACGCGACCAGCGGCTCGGAGGCCATGCCCTCCTCGACGAGCTTGTGGGTGGCGTCGGCGAGCGGCTCGGGGCCGGCACGCCCCGTCGCCTCCACGACCTGCGGGAGCACGCGCCCGGCCGCCCATTCGGCCAGCGCCGCGGGCTCCGGCGGCGCCTCGCGCGCGGCGTTCCACGCCTCCTCCCAGACGTCGAGCAGGGCGAGGTAGAGGGTGAGCACCTCCTCGGCGAAGGGGTGCCGCTCGCGCAGTGTCTCCGCCCGCCGGCGCCAGGGCACCCACCCGTCGGTCGCGGCCACGTCGGACGGAGCCATCAGATCTTCTCGATGTTCACGAGGAAGGCCTTGAACTCGGGCGTTCGGGCGCTGGCGTCGCCGACGAACGGGGTGAGGGCGTTGGCGAGCCAGTGCTGGCCGCTCTTGAGGCCGACGAAGCCCCAGTGGATGGGGATGCCGATCTGGTAGACCTTCTTGCCGTCCACCTGGAGCGGCCCGAGGCGCCGGGTCACCACCGCGCGCACCTCGAGCTTGCCCCGCTTGGACGAGACCCGCACCTTGTCGCCGCTGGCGATCCCCTTCTCGCGGGCGAGCTCGGCGGGCACCTCGACGAAGGCCTCCGGCTGGAGCTGGACCAGTTGCTCGACGTGCTGGGTGACATAGTGCTCGTGCTCGGTGAGCCGGTAGCTCGTGGCCACGTAGGGGAATTCCTCGCGGGTGCCGAACCGGTCGGGCCGGCCGGCCGCCTTGTCGTAGAGGAAGGCGACGGGCGTCGCCGAGACCTCGGGGTGGAGCGGGTTGTCGACCGGCGATTCGATCGGCTCGTAGTGCTCGGGGAACGGCCCGTCCGCAACCGAATTGCTGAACAGCCGCCCCGTCCCTTCCCCGGTCATGATGAACGGCAGCGGGGACTTGGGGTCGCTCGGGTCGGCCTTGGGCGGGTAGTCCGGTACGTCACCCATCCACTGGCCGGCAGCGGCATCCCAGCGGATCCCCGGCCGGCGGGGGTCCCACGGTCGTCCCTGGGGGTCGGCCGAGGCCCGGTTGTAGAGCACGCGCCGGTTGAGCGGCCAGCTCCACGCCCAGTTCGAGTAGAAGCCCATGCCGGTGGGGTCGTTCTTCTGGGGGTCCTGCACGCCGTCCCGTCGCTTGGTCAGGTTGCCGCTCTCGGGGTAGTGCCCAGTGTAGATCCAGTCGCCGGCGGTCGTGGTGCCGTCGTCGGCGAGGTCGGCGAAGGTCTCGAGCCGCTTGCCCGTGGTGAGGTTCCGGCCGTTGATCTCCTGGGCGATCTCGTCCAGCTCGGGCCTGAGCGGGTCCTTGTACGGGAGGGTGAGCTCGAGGACCGGCGCCGGGAATTTCCCGCCTTGCTGGTCGTAGAGGCGGCGCACCCGCTGGAAGAGGTCGGCGAGGACCCAGTGGTCGTGGCGGGCGTCTCCCTCCGGGGGCAGGACCTGCTCCTTCCACTGCGCCCAGCGGCCGCTGTTGGTGAACGACCCGTCCTTCTCGATCCAGTGCGTGGCCGGGAGCATGAACACCTCGGTCTGGACCGTGCTGGGGTCGATTCCGGGGGCGCGCCAGAACTCCGAGCTGGTGGTGGGGAAGGCGTCCATCACGCACAGCCATTTGAGGTTCGAGAGTGCGTGCAGCACCTGGTTGGAGTCGGGCCCGATGCTCGTCGCCGTCATCCCCGACAGCAGGACGCCTTCCATCTTCCCCTGGAGCGCGTGATCGAAGATCGAGAGCCAGGACGAGTCACCGGCGGGCTTGGGGACGTGGTCGAACGCGAACTCGTTGCGCTTGGTCGCCGCGTCCCCGTACCACGTCTTCAGCAGGCTCACCATGAACTTGCGGTAGTGCGAGCCGAAGAAGTTCAGGGAGTTGGCGCGCCATTGCTTGGCCGCGCTCTGCTTCACGTAGTCGTCCAGGTTGCGCTGGCCTGGTGCCGGGATCCTCAGGTAGCCGGGCAGGATGTCCCAGGAGATCGCGTGGTCGGTGTTGCCCTGGATGTTGGCGTGGCCGCGCTCGGCGTTCATGCCGCCTCCGGGGCGCCCGACGTTGCCCAGCAGGAGCTGGAGCACCGCACCCGAGCGGATGAGCTGCACGCCGGTGGTGTGGTGGGTGAGGCCGACGGCGTAGATGATCGTCATCACCTTGTCGGGCCGCCCCATCTCGCCGACGAGCTTCGCCACCTCGAGGAACTGGTCCCTCGGGATGCCGGTGATGCGCTCGACCATCTCCGGGGTGTAGCGGCTGTAGTGGTTGCGCAGCAGGTTGAGCACCGAGCGCGGGTGCTCGACGTCCACCTTGGCGAAGCCGTCCGGCCCGGTCTCGTACGCCCAGGACTTGGTGTCGTAGATGCGCTTGGTCGGGTCGTAGCCGTTGAAGAGCCCGTCCTTGAACTCGTAGCCCTCCTTCACGATGAAGCCTGCGTTGGTCGCGTAGAGCACGTAGTCCTTGTGGTACAGCCCGTTCTGGAGGACGTAGTTGATCAGCCCGCCGAAGTAGGCGACGTCGGTGCCGACCCGGATCCGCACGTGCCTGTCGGCGACCGCCGAGGTCCGGGTGAAGCGGGGGTCGGCGTGGATCAGCTTCGCGCCTCGCTCGAGCTTCGCCCGCATGAACCACTGGAAGCCGACCGGATGGGCCTCGGCGGGGTTGGCTCCGTTGACGAGCATGAGGTCGGCGTGCCTGATGTCACGCCAATGGTTCGTCATTGCCCCTCTGCCAAACGTGGCGGCCAAACTGGTCACCGTGGGGCCGTGTCAGACGCGGGCCTGTTGCTCCAGGTGGACGACGCCGAGGCCGCGCATCACCTTGGTGGCGAAGTAGCCCTCCTCGGAGCTGAACGCGGCACCGCCGGCGAAGGCGATGCCTTCACAGCGGTTGACGACGTTCCCGTCGGCGTCGGTGGTGACGAACGTGCGGTCCCGCGACGCCTTGATGTTCTGGGCCAGCTTGTCCAGGACGAAGTCCCAGGAGACGTGCTGCCAGTCGCTCGCCCCCGACGCCCGGTAGAGCGGGCTCGTGACACGTTGCCGGGAGACGGCGAGCTGCAGCGCGGTCGCGCCCTTGGGGCACAGGCGCCCCTCGTTGACCGGGCTGTCCGGGTCGCCTTCGATCTGGAGGAGCTGGACCTTGCCGCTCGCATCCTTCTTCGTATAGGCGAGCAGCGCGCAGCCCACCGCGCAGTACGGGCAGACGGAGTGGGAGACGGTGGCGCCCTCGATGCGCAGCTGCTGCTGCACCTGCTTTGCCTGCGCGACGTCGAAGCCAAGGGTCGAGGCGCCGAGCGCGCCCGCGCCCACCGTGCTGATCTTCAGGAACTGGCGTCGTGTGACCTCCACGGTGGCCTCCTTCGGGGCGCCATCGCGTCGATGCCGCGGTTCGATGCACACCGTCACTGACACAGCGCCAAAACTGGCACATCGCCAAGAACATCGCCAAGTGTGGGCAATTTTGGATCGTTTTACAGACGGACGTCAACACCCGCGCGTGCTGATGCGCAGTCTCGAGGCCCGCCGGACACGCCGGCGTGGGCGCCCGGCCGGCTCAGCCCTGCGCGAGCTGGAGGTCGCGGCGGCCGCCTGGGTCGTCCGGGTTTCGCAGGATGTCCAATAGCCGCGGACCGGCGGGGACCAGCAGCCCGCGGGCGCCGCCCTGGGCCGCGTCGGCGAGCGCCGCCCGCCAGGCCGCCCGGCCCGCTGGGGGCGGGGTCTGGACCCAGCGCTCCGGCTCGTCCCCGCCGCGCGTGCGCTCGAAGGCTCCCGCTTCGCCGGGCAGCCGGCGGAAGGTCCTGAGACCGGGCGCCAAGGCGAGCTCGTCGAGCCGCTCGTGGTCGGCGACCAGCGCGAGACGGCCGTGGCTCAGGCGCCCGACGGTGGCGAGCGTGCGGGCGAGGGCCTCGGGCGGGCTGGCGGATTCGGGCAGGGCGGTGACCAGCAGCGACCGGGAGGTGAGCGCCGCGAGCGCGGCGAGCAGGGCGAGAGGGTCGAGCGCCGACTCCGCGGCGGGGTCGACCCACAGCGAGTCGGCGCCGGCTGCCTCGAAGGCCCTCGCGTCGGCGAGCCACTCGCCAAGGTCGTCGGGCCGTCCGGCGAGGAGGACGCCGACCATGACCGCTTGCGAATCCATCGGGGGGAGTATCGCATGCCGTCATCGCACCACCGATGAGTTTTCGTGCGGGCCGACGTTTCACCTCGTAGAGCGTCGGCGGCCACGAAGCAAGGGAGGCGGACATGACACAGCTCCTGCAGGGCAAGAGCGCGATCATCTACGGCGGCGGCGGCGGGATCGGCGGCGGCGTCGCCCGGGCGTTCGCCAGCGAGGGGGCCCGGGTCTTCCTCGCTGGACGCACGCGCGCCGCGCTCGAGGCCGTGGCCGAGGACGTCACGGCGTCAGGCGGGTCCGCCGACGTGGCCGTTCTCGACGCCCTGGACGAGCAGGCCGTGGACACCCACGTCCGGGACGTGGTGTCGAAAGCCGGCAGCGTCGACGTGTCGTTCAACCTCATCAGCCGCGGGGACGTCCAGGGCACCCCGCTGGTCGAGATGGCGACGGACGATCTCCTGCGGGCCGTGGTCAACGGCCTCCAGAGCAGCTTCGTCACCGCCCGCGCCGCGGGGCGGCGCATGATCGAGCAGGGGTCCGGCGTGATCCTTCACCTGAACAGCGCGTCGGGCGACGGAGCGATGCCCGGCATGGGCAGCACCGGACCGGCCGATGCGGCGGCCGAGGCGTTCATGCGCTACCTGGCGGCCGAGGTCGGACCGCACGGCGTGCGCGCCTGCGGCATCTGGACGGCGGGCGTCGCCGACACCCTGACGAAGGAGAAGCTCGCCAAGGTCGGCGGCGACAACGTGCCGGAGCCGCAGGCGGTGGAGGAGACGATCGCGGGGATGGCCGCGCTGCGCCGCGCCCCCAGGCTGGCCAACGTTGCGGAGACGGCGGTGTTCCTCGCGTCCGACCGAGCGGCGGGCATCACCGGGACGATGGCGAACGTGACCTGTGGGCTCGTCCTCAGGTAGCAAGCGACGGTACAGACGACGCCAAGGAGGCTGCGCCGTGGATCTGAAGCTTGAGCTCGTGCTGATCCCCGTCTCGGACGTGGACCGCGCCAAGAGCTTCTACGTCGAAAAGGTCGGCTTCAACCTGGACGTCGACCATCGCGGGGGCGACGAGTTCCGCGTCGTCCAGATGACCCCGCCGGGCTCGGCGTGCTCGATCGGCATCGGGACGGGGATCACGGACGCAGCGCCGGGCTCCGTCCGGGGCACGCACCTGGTCGTCTCCGACATCGAGGCCGCGCGCGCCGGGCTCCTCGAGCGTGGGGTTGACGTGAGCGAGATCCGGCATCTCGAGTCGGGCAGGTGGGTGCCGGGCCCGGATCCCGAGCGCCGCGACTACGGCTCGTTCGCCGACTTCAGCGATCCCGACGGCAACAGCTGGGTCTTGCAGGAGCGCGGACGAAGCGAGCGCGGGGCATGACGGAGAAGGACTTCGCCCCCCTCGCTGAGCGCCACCGCCGCGAGCTGCACGTCCACTGCTACCGGATGCTCGCCTCGTTCGACGAGGCGGAGGACGCCGTGCAGGAGACGTTCCTGCGCGCGTGGCGCAACCGCGCGAGCTTCGAGGGCGGCACCTTCTTCCGCGCCTGGCTCTACCGCATCGCGACCAACGTGTGCCTGGACATGATCCGGAGCAGATCGCGACGCGTGAGGGAGCTGCGCTCATTCGCGGAGATCCCGTGGCTCCAGCCGTATCCGGACGGGTTGCTGGACGAGATCGCGCCCACCGACGATCAGCCGGACGCCGTCGTCGTCTCGCGGGAGACGATAGAGCTGGCGTTCCTGGCCGCGTTGCAGGTCCTCCCGCCGCGACAGCGGGTGGCACTGATCCTGCGCGACGTGCTGGGGTGGCCGGCCAGCGAGACCGCGTCGCTGCTCGACACCAGCGTGGCGGCGGCCAACAGCGCGCTGCAGCGCGCCCGCGCGACGATGCAGGAGCACCTGCCCTCGCACCGCCTCGAGTGGTCGGCCTCGGAACCGACCGCACAGGAGCGCGTGCTGCTGGAGCGGTTCATCGACGCGCACGAGCGGTGCGACGCCGCGGCCGCCATCGCGATCGCGTCGGAGGACCTCAGGGTCACGATGCCGCCGAACCCGTTCCTGTACGACGGACTCGAGATGGTCGTGCCGCTGCTGGAGCGGGCGTTCGGCGAGGAGCGGGACGGCGACTGGCGGCTCGTCCCGGCGATGGCCAACCGGATGCCGACGGCGGCGAGCTACCTGCGGAGGTCCGGCGACAGCGAGTTCCGCGCGTTCAAGTTCGACGTGCTGCGCGTCGAGGACGGAGCCATCGCGGAGATCACGACATTCGGCGCCGCGCTGTTCCCGGCATTCGGCCTACCACCGACACTCTGAGGACGGAACTGCGCGAACTCGGGCGCAGGCCCTCCGGCTGCCTGGAGCACGCCACCGCAGCGCCATGTGCGGCGACATTCGTCGGGGCGGGTTTGTCGTCCCCTGGGTCCGGGACGAGCTGAGGTAGCTGAGGTAGCTGAGGTAGCTTGAGGGGATGCCGGCTCGGCCGACCTTCTGGTACCTCTGAAGGCTGCTGACGCTCAGGCCGCCCGGCGGGTCGGCGGCGCTGAGCCCCCGAGCCGCCGCGCGTCCCTGGAAACCGCTGCTTGTCGAATGTGAGGCCATGACGGACGAGAAGAGAGAGGAACGCCAGCGAGAGGAACGCCAGCCAAAGAGGATCAACCCGGTCGCGATTGTCGCCGGCGCGCTCGCGTCGCTGTCGGCGGCGGTGATCGCATCCTTCTTCGGCGTGGCGGGCACGCTCGTCGGCGCGGCCATGGCGAGCATCGTCAGCTCCCTGGCCGCGGCGCTCTACAGCGGTCTGCTCGTCGCGACCCACGGCTGGGTGCGGCGCGCCGTGCCGCCGCGGGACCGGCGTGGCGAGCGGACCGCAACGTCCTCCGAGCCGGAGGAGCCCCTGGACGCCGGGGAGCCCCGGGACGCGAGCGGGCCCCCGGACGCGAGCGAGCCCCTGGACGCCGGGGAGCCCCGGGACGTCCGGGCGACCCGGGCGGCCCAACAGCCTGGCCGGGGCAACCGCTCACCGCTTCGCCTGGGCGCCTGGCCGGTGCCCCGCTGGCTGGTGATCGGCGGCGCGGCGGTGGTGATCTTCGTGCTCGCGATCGGCACGCTGACCGCGGTCGAGGCGGCCATCAAGGAGCCGATCGCGAGCGCGCTCGGCGTCCGCGACAAGGGCCAGGCGCGCACGTCGGTCGGGGTCGCGGTGCGACGCGCCTCCGGTGGCGAGGGGGGCGGGCAGGGAACGCGACCGGCGGCCTCCACCACCACGCTGCCGGGAGCGCCGCCCTCGACCGCACCCGGGCCCGGTCAGGCACCGGGCCCGACCTCGACCACCACGCCCTCGGCCACCGGCGGCCGGGTCCCGCCCTCGACCGGCCCGCCTTCCACTTCCGGCGTCCAGCCGGCTCCCTCGACCAGCACCGGGGCACCGGGCGGGTAGGACGAGGACCATGGCGTCCTGAACGGGGGATGCGCCGCCGGGCGGGAGTTCTCTACAATTCCTACTATGTTGGTGGGAGTAGGTGAGATTCAGCGTCAGGTGGTGCCGCCTTGCACATCAGTCTCTCTGTCGCCACAGCCGGCCTGTTCGTGGGGTTCACCGTCGGGCTGACCGGGATGGGCGGGGGCGCGCTCATGACCCCGCTCCTGGTGCTGCTGTTCAACGTCCAGCCGCTGGCCGCCGTCTCCAGCGACCTGGTGGCCTCGGTGATCATGAAGCCGGTCGGCGGAGGCGTGCACCTGCGTCGCGGCACCGTCAACTTCGCCCTGGTCAAGTGGCTGGTGATCGGCTCCGTGCCCGCGGCCTTCGCCGGCGTGCTCGTGCTCAGGCAACTCGGCGACGGGGCGGTCGTCCAGGCCCGGGTCAAAGAGGCGCTCGGGGTCGCGCTGGTCGTCGCGGCCTCCTCCATCGCGGCCAAGGCGCTGCTCCAGGCGCGCCTGACCCGCCGGACCCGTGGAGAGGCCCCCGCCGCCGCGCGCCCGAACCCGGCCCCGGCCGCCGCGGCCGCCGCCGAGCGTCCGCCGTTCCGGGCGCGCCCGCTGGCCACCGTGCTGGTCGGGGTGGCCGGGGGCCTGGTGGTCGGCATGACCTCGGTCGGCTCGGGCTCGCTCATGATCGTGCTGCTCATGCTGCTGTACCCGGTGCTGACCTCGTCCGAGCTGGTCGGCACCGACCTGGTGCAGGCGATCCCCCTGGTGGCGTCGGCAGCCCTCGGCCACCTGCTGTTCGGGGACTTCAAGCTCGACCTGACCGCCTCGCTGCTGGTCGGGTGCGTGCCCGGGGTCTACCTCGGGGCAAAGGTCTCCTCGCGCGCCAGGGACGGGGTCGTCCGTCCCGCCCTCGCGGTCATCCTGCTCGCCTCCGGGCTCAAGCTGCTCGACCTCAGCGGCGGGTGGCTCGCCCTGGTGGTGGTCGTGGTCGTGCTGCTGGCCATGCCGGTCTGGGGCGTGCTGGACGCCGCCGGCCAGCCCGGTCACGCCTGGAGGGCGACCAGCGTGAGCCGGCGGGCGATGGTCGGGGTGCAGACGGCGGGCGCGCCCTTCGGCATCGGCTTCGTGGCCGCGCTGCTCTACTTCGGGCTGGTGCGGCCCAAGCTGGTCGCGGCCACCGTGCCGCTGCGGCCTGAACGGCTCGGCCGCTGAGCGGTCCCGAGCTCCCCACCCCGGGGCGTCCCGGGGCGTCCCGGCCCGGCGTCGCCGGTTCGCCAACGCGTATACTGATCGTCCGCCTGGCAGCGTTCACGAGCACCTCAGGGGGGCCCGCGGGACCGACACCTGCCCCCGACGGGTCAGGCAGCTCCCGAGGCAAGCTCGGTCTCTCAATCCCGTCCCGGAGGCAAACCCGTGCGTAGCACCGTTGAGCCCGTCGAGCCGACCAAGGTCAAGATCAGCGTCGTCGTCGAACCCGACGAGCTCGGCCCGGCGATCGAGCGGACCGCACGCCGTCTCGGCCGCGAGGTGAAAGTGCCCGGATTCCGCAAGGGCAAGGTGCCTCGCCAGGTGCTCGAGGCCCGCATCGGCCGCCAGGCGCTGGTCGCCGAGGCGATCGAGCACGAGGCGGTCCCGGAGTTCTACGCAAAAGCCGTGGAAGAGCACGGCGTCGAGCCGCTCTCGCGCGGCAAGGTCGACCCGCCCGACTACCAGGACGGCCAGCCGCTCCAGTTCTCCGCGACGGTCGAGGTCAAGCCCAAGATCGACCTGCCGCCCTACCGCGGGATAGAGGTCGAGCGGCCCGAGCTCGACGTGACCGACGAGCACGTCGACGCCCAGCTCGACCAGCTCCGCGAACGTTTCGCGCAGCTCGAGGTGATCGGGCGACCGCTCGCCAAGGGCGACTACGCCCAGATCGACCTGCGTGCGACCCGCCACAGCGAAGAGATCCCCGAGGCGACCAGGACCGACTTCCTCTACGAGGTGGGCTCCGGCACGGTCGTGCCCGAGCTCGACTCCCAGCTCGAGGGGACCCACAAGGGCGACATCCTGAAGTTCAACGCCACCCTGCCGGAGACGGCGTCCGAGCAGCTCAGGGGCCAGGAGGTCACCTTCACGGTACTGGTCAAGGAAGCCAAGGCCAAGATCCTGCCCAAGCTCGACGACGACTTCGCCCAGGAGGCGAGCGAGTTCGACACCCTGGACGAGCTCAGGTCCCATCTTCGCGAGCGCCTCCAGGAGGCCGCCTCCGCCCAGGTGCGCTCCGAGCTGGAGACGAGAGTGCTCGGCGCCTACCTCGACTCGGTCGAGGTGCCGCTGCCGGAGACGCTGGTCTCCGACGAGCTCCGCTACCGGGTGGACCGCCTGGTGCGGCAGCTCGACCTCATCGGCATGTCCCTCGACCAGTACCTCCAGAACGCCGAGACGACCCCGGAGCAGCTTCAGGCGGATCTGCGGGCGCAGGCCGCCCGGGCGGTCAAGGCGCAGCTCGTGCTCGAGGCGGTCGCGGTCGCCGAGGGCCTCCAGGCCAGCGACGAGGAGGCCGAAGCGCAGCTCGGCCAGCAGGCACAGCGGGTCGGCCGCGACCCCGAGGACCTCCGCAAAGCGCTCGGCGAGGGGCAGGCGCGCGTGTTCCGCGGTGATATCCTGCGAACGAAGGCCCTCGCGTTCCTGGTCGAGCACGCCAACGCCCGTGCCTCGGAGAGTGAGGGCGAGGCCGCCACCGAGACGGCCGACGGCGACCAAGACGCAGCAAAGGAGTAGCGCGTAATGCGGCCGATCTCGAACTATCTGGTCCCGATGGTCGTGGAGCAGACCAGTCGTGGCGAGCGTTCGTTCGACATCTATTCGCGGCTGCTGAGCGAGCGGATCATCTTCCTCGGCACGCCGATCGACGACACGGTGGCCAACCTCGTCATGGCTCAGATGATCCACCTGGAGGGCGAGGAGCCCGACAAGGACATCCAGCTCTACATCAACTCGCCCGGCGGCTCGGTGACCTCGCTGCTGGCGATCTACGACACCATGCAGTACATCAAGCCGGACGTGGTCACCCTCTGCATGGGCCAGGCGGCCTCGGCCGCAGCCGTGCTGCTGGCGGCCGGTGCCAAGGGCAAGCGCTTCGGCCTGCCGCACTCCCGGGTGCTGATCCACCAGCCGAGCGGCGGCGCGGAGGGCCAGAGCGTCGACATCGAGATCCAGGCGCGGGAGATCCTGCGCATGCGGAGCATGCTCGACGAGATCCTGGCCACCCACACGGGGCAGTCGGTCGAGAAAGTCTCCAGGGACACCGACCGCGACTTCATCATGACCGCCGAGCAGGCCAAGGAGTACGGCCTCATCGACGAGATCATCGCCACCCGCAGGGTGGCGGAGGAGCTGGTCGCCGCGTCCTCCAACGGGAGGCGCTAGATTCTGAAATGATGCTGGAAACCTGTCCTACCGGACGCGTACGCTCCAGCAGGCGAGGGCGAGCGGGGCGAGGCGCGGCAGCCGCACGAGGGGACTCGGACAGATGGCCAAGTTTGGAGACGGTGGCGACCTGTTGAAGTGCTCGTTCTGCGGCAAGTCGCAGAAGCAGGTCAAGAAGCTGATCGCCGGACCAGGTGTGTACATCTGCGACGAGTGCATCGATCTCTGCAATGAGATCATCGAGGAAGAGCTGTCCGAGACCTCGGAGTTGAAGTTCGACGAGCTCCCCAAGCCAACCGAGATCTTCCAGTTCCTCAACGACTACGTGATCGGCCAGGAGGAGGCCAAGAAGGTCCTCTCGGTCGCGGTCTACAACCACTACAAGCGGATCCAGGTCGGCGCGACCGCCTCTGGCGACGTCGAGCTGCAGAAGTCCAACATCGTCCTGCTGGGGCCGACCGGCTGCGGCAAGACGCTGCTGGCGCAGACCCTGGCGAAGATGCTCAACGTGCCGTTCGCGATCGCCGACGCCACCGCCCTCACCGAGGCGGGCTACGTCGGCGAGGACGTCGAGAACATCCTGCTGAAGCTGATCCAGGCGGCGGACTACGACGTCAAGAAGGCCGAGACGGGCATCATCTACATCGACGAGATCGACAAGATCGCACGCAAGTCCGAGAACCCGTCCATCACCCGCGACGTGTCCGGTGAGGGCGTGCAGCAGGCGCTGCTGAAGATCCTGGAGGGCACCACCGCCAGCGTGCCGCCCCAGGGCGGCCGCAAGCACCCCCACCAGGAGTTCATCCAGATCGACACCACCAACGTGCTGTTCATCTGCGGCGGGGCCTTCGCGGGGCTGGAGAAGATCATCGAGTCGCGCATCGGCCGCAAGGGCATCGGCTTCGGCGCGGACCTGCGCCGGATCGGCGAGAAGGACATCGGCGAGATCCTCTCCCACGTCCTGCCGGGGGACCTGCTCAAGTACGGCCTGATCCCCGAGTTCGTCGGCCGCCTGCCGGTCATCTGCTCGGTCGACTCGCTCGACAAGCAGGCGCTGGTGCGCATCCTGGTCGAGCCGAAGAACGCCCTGGCCAAGCAGTACCAGCGGCTGTTCGAGTTCGACGGGATCGAGCTGGAGTTCTCCGACGACGCCCTGGAGGCCATCGCCGACCAGGCGATCCTGCGCGGCACCGGCGCCCGCGGGCTGAAGGCCATCCTCGAGGAGGTGCTGCTCGACATGCAGTACGAACTGCCCTCCAGATCGGACGTGCGGCGCTGCGTGATCACCGCCGACGTGGTCCTCAAGGGCGTGAACCCCACGCTGGTGCCCCGCGACCGCGAGCCGCCCATTCGCCAGCGCCGCGAGCGCTCCGCGTAGCCGGCAGCGGCCGCCCGCCACCGCGCGGGCCGGTAGCCGGGCCCGCCCGGGGCAGGCCGAGGCAGCGACTGTCGGGCGGCTGTGATAGGTTCCCGTGCGAACACCAGTTCGAGCAGATTGGAGATGGCAATGGCCGAGGTCAGTTCCTACGCCCCTGGCACCCCCTGTTGGGTCGACCTCACGACGAGCGACCCGGAGGGCGCGCGCAACTTCTACGGCCCGCTGTTCGGTTGGGAGCTCGAGATCGGCCCTCCGGAGACCGGCCACTACACCCAGGCGAAGCTCCGTGGCAAGCCCGTCGCGGGGCTGGGCGGTGAGCCGAAGCCCGAGGAGGCGCCGGTCGCCTGGATCACCTACTTCGCGACCGACGACGTCGACGGGGCCGCCAAGCGCATCACCGAGAACGGCGGCACGCTCCTGATGCCCCCGATGGACGTCATGGGCGAGGGGCACATGGCGATTGCGGCCGACCCGACCGGCGCGGCCTTCGGCCTGTGGCAGGCGGGCAGGCACATGGGCTCCGTCCTGGTGAACGAGCCCGGCACGGCCTGCTGGAACGAGCTGGTCACTCCCGACCTGGAGGCGGCCCGCCACTTCTACTCGGCGGTGCTCGACTACCAGTGGGAGGACCTCGACACCGGCGCCGGCGGCCCGCCCTACGCGACCTTCGCTCTGGGCGACGGCCGTCCCGTCGGCGGCGCCATGCAGATGACCGACCAGGTGCCGGCGGGGACGCCGCCGAACTGGCTGGTGTACTTCGCGGTCGCCGACACCGACGCCACCGTGGCCAAGAGCGGGGAGCTCGGCGGCGGCGTGAGCATGGCCCCGATGGACTCGCCGTACGGCCGGTTCGCGGTGCTGAACGACCCGCAGGGCGGGGTCTTCGCGGTCATCCGCATGCCGGAGCAGACCTGACGCGCGCGGGCGCCCCGGCCGAGCGAGCCGGCAGGGGCGCCCACCACCGCCCCCCACAGCGGCGCAGCCCCGCCCTGCGGTCGCGGCTTGAGCGAAACGGGCATTGACCCGTACGCTTGCCACATTGAGAGCAACCTCGACGAGGACGGTTGGCGACGTGAGCAGGTTCGCGGCGACGCTGGCAGCGCAGACTGCCGCCCTGCGAGTACCCGGCTGACACGCACGCCGGACCGCTGAAGCTCGTTTCCTCCCGAGGAGCCCATTCCCATGACCGATGCCGCAGGGCGGCGCGAGCTGCCCAAGACCTACAACCCCCAGGCGGTCGAGGGGCCGACCTACCGGCGCTGGCTCGAGATGGGCGCCTTCCGGGCCGACGCCGGCTCCGGGCGGCCGCACTTCAGCATCGCCCTGCCTCCGCCGAACGTGACCGGCTCGCTGCACATCGGCCATGCCCTGGACCACACCTTCCAGGACTACCTGGCCCGCATGCACCGCATGCGCGGCGACGAGGTGCTGTGGCTGCCAGGCATGGACCACGCCGGCATCGCCACCCAGAACGTGGTCGAGCGCGAGCTGGCCAGGCAGGGCAGGACCCGCTTCGACCTGGGGCGCGAGGCCTTCGTCGAGCGCGTGTGGGCGTGGAAGGCCTCCTCGGGCGGGATGATCCTCGGCCAGATGCAGCGGCTCGGCGACTCGGTCGACTGGTCGCGCGAGCGCTTCACCATGGACGAGGGGCTGTCGCGGGCCGTGCGCGAGGTGTTCGTCAGCCTCTACGAGCAGGGCCTGCTCTATCGCGGCCAGCGGATCATCAACTGGTGCCCGCGCTGCCTCACCGCGCTCTCCGACATCGAGGTGGAGCACGAGGAGGTGCCCGGCGAGCTCGCCTACCTGCGCTACCCGTTCGCCGACGGCGGCGGTGCCCTGGTGGTGGCCACCTCCCGGGCCGAGACCATGCTCGGCGACACCGGCGTGGCCGTCCACCCCGACGATCCCCGCTACCGCCACGCGATCGGCAGGACCCTGCGCCTGCCCCTGGTCGAGCGGGAGATCCCCGTGGTGGCCGACGAGGCGGTCGACCGCGAGCTCGGCACCGGCGCGGTCAAGGTCACTCCCGCGCACGACCCGGGCGACTACGAGATCGCCCAGCGCCAGGGTCTCGAGGCGATCAACGTCCTCACCGAGGAGGCGGTCGTCAACGCCGCCGGCGGCCGCTTCCAGGGGCTGGACCGCTACGCGGCGCGGCGGGCGGTGAAGGACGCCCTGGCCGAGCAGGGGCTGCTCGAGAAGGTCACCGAAGCGCCGCACGCCGTGGGCCACTGCTACCGCTGCAGGACCGAGGTGGAGCCGCGCCTGTCGCTCCAGTGGTTCGTGGCCACCGGGCCGCTGGCGGCCAAGGCCGTGGAGGCGGTCCGCAGCGGCGAGACCCGCTTCGAGCCGGCGCGCTACCAGCGGACCTTCTTCGCCTGGATGGAGGGCATCCGCGACTGGTGCGTGTCGCGCCAGCTCTGGTGGGGCCACCGGATCCCCGCCTGGTACTGCCCGGACGGGCACGTCACCGTGTCCCGGCAGGAGCCGGCCGCCTGCGCCGGGTGCGGCTCCGGGGAGCTGCGCCAGGACGAGGACGTGCTCGACACCTGGTTCTCGAGCGGGCTGTGGCCCTTCTCCACGCTCGGCTGGCCGGACCGCTCCGAGGACCTCGACGCCTTCTACCCGACCTCGGTGCTGGTCACCGGCTACGACATCATCTTCTTCTGGGTCGCCCGGATGATGATGCTCGGCTGCCATTTCCAGCCGCCCACGCCCTTCAGGGTGGTGGCCATCCACGGGATGGTGCGCGACGCCCAGGGCAAGAAGATGTCGAAGTCGTTCGGCAACGTCATCGACCCGCTCGAGCTGATGGACCGCTACGGCACCGACGCGCTGCGGTTCGCGCTCATCCGCGGCGCCAACCCCGGCGGCGACGTGCCGCTGGCCGAGGAGTGGGTCTCCGGCGCCCGCAACTTCGCCAACAAGCTCTGGAACCTGGGGCGCTTCGTGCTGTCCTCCGTGCCCGAGGGCACCAAGCCGGAGGACCTGCCCGCCGGCGACCAGCGGGGCCTCGCGGACCGGTGGCTGCTGTCGCGCCTGGAGCGGACCAGGACGGCGGTGACCGCCGCCTACGACGCCTACGACCCGGCCGAGGCCGCCCGGCTGCTGCAGGCCTTCGCCTGGAGCGAGCTTGCCGACTGGGCGGTGGAGCTCGCCAAGCCTCGACTGGCCGCCGGCGGGGACGACGCCCGCCGTGCCGGCGCCACGCTCGCCTATGCCCTGGACGTCACCCTGCGGCTGCTCCACCCGGTGATGCCGTTCGTGACCGAGGAGCTCTGCCGGGCCCTCCGCGACGTGGACACCATCACGCTCGGCCCCTGGCCGGCAGAGCGGACCGACGACCTCGACGAGGGTGCGGAGGCAGACATGGCCGACCTCCAGGAGGCGATCGCCGCGGTGCGCCGCTTCCGCGCCGAGCACGCCGTGCCGCCCGCCCGCCGCCCGCGCCTGGCCATCGCCGCTGGCGACCGGCACCGTGCCGAGCTGTTCCGGGCCGAGGCGGAGAGCATCCGCCGCCTGGCGCGGCTGGAGGCGGTGGAGGTCGGCCCCGCGCCCGCCGGGGCCGGACCCTCGGCCAAGGTCCTGGCGGCCGGCGCCGAGCTGTACCTGCCGCTGGCGGGCCTGCTCGACCTCGAAGCGGAGCGGGCGCGCCTGGAGCGGGAGCGAGACGCCCTGGACGCGGAGGCCCGCCGCGCCGCGACCAAGCTCGCCAACGCCGACTTCGTGGCCAAGGCGCCGGCGGCGGTGGTCGACCGGGCCCGCGCGCGGCTCGCCGAGGTCGAGGCCGCCCGGGCCAAGGTAGTCGAGCGGATCCGGGAGCTCGCGGCGACCACAGGGGGGTAGGGCCATGAGTTGGGCCAGGCGGAGCCGCGAGGTCCAGGTGCCCGAGAAGCCGACCCTCGACGGCCTGGAGGCGAAGTGGCAGGCGCGGTGGGAGGCCGAGGGGACCTACCGGTTCGACGCGACCCGCCCGCGCGAGGCGGTCTTCTCGATCGACACGCCGCCGCTCACGGCGAGCGGCACGCTGCACGTCGGTCACGTCTTCTCCTACACCCACACCGACCTCGTGGCCCGCTACCAGCGGATGCGTGGCAAGGCGGTGTTCTACCCGGTCGGCTGGGACGACAACGGCCTGCCCACGGAGCGGCGCGTGGAGAACCATTTCGGCGTGCGCTGCGACCCGTCGCTGCCCTACGACCCGGGGTTCCGGCCGCGGCCCCGGCCCCAGCCCACCGGGTCCGGCCCGTCTCGTTCCGGCCGGTCGGGTTCCGGCCCGCCCCGTGACAAGCTGCCCGTCTCGCGGCGGAACTTCGTGGAGCTGTGCGGCCGGCAGACCGCCGAGGACGAGCGCATCTACGAGGAGCTGTGGCGCCGGCTCGGCTTCTCGTACGACTGGTCCCGCGACTACACCACCATCGGGGAGCGCGCCAGGCTGGTGTCGCAGCGGAGCTTCCTCGGCCTGCTGGCCAGGGGCGAGGCCTACCAGGCCGAGGCGCCGACCCTCTGGGACGTGACCTTCCGCACCGCGGTGGCCCAGGCGGAGCTGGCCGACCGCGAGGTGGCGGGCGCCGCCTACCGGCTGCGCTTCGAGCCGCCGGACAAGCCGGAGGGGTCCGGGGAGCCCGAGGGGGGTGCCCCGGCGGGTCGGGACGGCCGCGGCGGGGTGGTGGTCGAGACCACCCGGCCGGAGCTGCTGCCGGCGTGCGTGGCGCTGGTGGCCCACCCGGGCGACGAGCGCCACCGCGACCTGGTGGGCCGGACCGTGCGGACCCCGCTGCTCGGGGTCGAGGTGCCGGTGCTCGCCCACCACCTCGCCAGGCCGGACAAGGGCACCGGCATCGCCATGATCTGCACCTTCGGCGACACCACCGACGTGACCTGGTGGCGGGACCTCAAGCTGCCGGTCCGCTCGATCGTGACCCGCGACGGCCGCATCCGCGCGCAGCCGCCCGACGGCGTGCCCGCGGGAGACGCCTGGAAGGCGCTGGCCGGCCTCGAGCTGACCCAGGCGCGGCGCCGGACCGTCGAGCTGCTGGAGGCGGCCGGCGACCTGGTCGGGCCGCCGCGGCCGGTCACCCACCCGGTGAGCTTCTACGAGAACGGCGAGCGGCCGCTCGAGATCGTCACCAGCCGCCAGTGGTTCATCAGGCTGCTGCCCCACCGCGAGCGGCTGCTCGCCAGGGGGCGGGAGCTGGCCTGGCACCCGCCGTCCATGCGGCGCCGCTACGAGGACTGGGTGAAGGGCCTCACCGGCGACTGGCTGGTCAGCCGGCAGCGCTACTTCGGGGTGCCCGTCCCGCTGTGGTACCCGGTCGGCGAGGACGGCACGGTCGACCGCGCCCACCCGATCGTGCCGCCCGCCCGCCGGCTGCCCGTCGACCCCGCCAGCGACGTCCCCGACGGCTACGGCCCGGCCGACCGCGGCCGACCGGGGGGCTTCGCCGGCGACCCGGACGTGATGGACACCTGGGCGACCTCGTCGCTCACCCCGCTGATCGCCGGCGGCGCGGTCACCGACCCCGACCTGTTCGAGCGGGTGTTCCCCATGGACCTGCGCCCGCAGAGCCACGAGATCATCCGGACCTGGCTGTTCTACACGGTGGTCCGCGCCGAGCTGGAGCAGGGCGCGCTGCCCTGGACCGACGCCGCCATCTCCGGCTGGGTCGTCGACCCCTACGGCAGGAAGCTCTCCAAGTCGCGCGGGAACGTGGTGGCGCCCATCGAGCCGCTGGAGCGCTACGGCGCCGACGCGGTCCGCTACTGGGCCGCGGGCGGCCGCCTGGGCTCGGACGCGACCTTCGACGAGGGCCAGGTCCGGGTGGGCCGGCGGCTGGCCGTCAAGGTCCTGAACGCGAGCCGCTTCGTGCTGTCGCGGCTGGAAGGCGCGGCCGGCGCCGGGGCGGCCCGGGCCCCCGGGGTCGGGGCCGCCGGGGCCGGGGCCGTCACCGAGCCGCTCGACCGGGGCATGCTGGCTCGGCTGGACGAGGTGGTGGCCGAGGCGACCGCCGCGCTGGACGGCTACGACCACACCCGGGCGCTGGAGCGCACCGAGGCCTTCTTCTGGCAGTTCTGCGACGACTACCTGGAGCTGGTCAAGGACCGGGCCTACGGGGTGCGCGGCGAGTCCGCCCGGACCTCGGCCCTGCGCGCCCTGACGGCGGCGCTCGACGTCCTGCTGCGCCTGCTCGCGCCGTTCCTGCCCTACGTCACCGAGGAGGTCTGGTCCTGGTGGCGGGAGGGCTCGGTCCACCTGGCGCCGTGGCCGGGGCGCCTGGACGCCGCCGACCTCGGTGACCCGCTCGTCCTCGAGGTCACCGGTCAGGTGCTCGCCGCGGTCCGCCGCTCCAAGACCCGGGCCAGGCGCTCCATGCGCTCCCCGGTCGCGCGTGTCGCCGTGGCCGACGCCCCCGACCGCCTGCGCGCGCTGCGGGCGGCCGCCGCCGACCTGGAGGCGGCCGGCGCGGTCGCCGCGCTGGAGCTGACCCCGGGCGGCGCCCTGGCCGTCGAGGTGACGCTCGAGGAGACCGGCTGACCCCGGACCGACCAGGCCGCCGCCACGGCCGCCGTCACAGCCGCCGCCCTGGCGGGCACTACAATCGGCCGCGACCGACCGGTCCACCAGCTCCCCGGGGGCGAGCCAGCCAATGGAGTACCGCCAGGCCGTCGAAGCGCTCTACGCTCGCATGCCGAGCCGCATCGGGCCGACCCTCGAGCGCATCCAGCACCTGGTCGACCTGCTCGACCACCCCGAGCGGGCCGCGCCCGCGATCCACCTCACCGGCACCAACGGCAAGACCACCAGCGCCCGCATGATCACCGTGCTGCTCGCCTCGCTCGGGGTCGGCGCCGGCCGCTACACCAGCCCTCACCTGCAGGACGTCCGCGAGCGGCTGGCGCTGCCGACCCGGGTCATCTCCAAGGACGAGTTCACCGAGACCTGGGCGTACCTCGAGCCGTTCCTCGCCGAGGTCGACCGCTTCCACGCCGAGCCGGTCACCTTCCACGAGGCCCTGACCGCCATGGCCTTCGCCTGGTTCGCCGAGGTCCCGGTGGACGCCCAGGTCGTCGAGGTCGGCATGGGCGGCTCCTGGGACTCGACCAACGTGGTCGACGGCCGGGTCGCGGTCATCAACCGCGTCGGGCTCGACCACCCCCAGCTCGGCGACACGCCCGCCGAGGTGGCCGGCGAGAAGGCGGGGATCATCAAGCCCGACGCCACCGTGGTGAGCCAGACCCAGGAGCCGGAGGTGCTGGCGGTGATCGGCGAGCGGGTCGAGCGGCAGGACGCGCGCCTGCTGCTGGCCGGGCGCGACTTCGACGTGGAGCGGCGCCGCCTGGCGCACGGCGGCCAGCTCCTGGACCTGCGCACGCCCGCCGGCGGCGTCGAGGACGTGCTGCTGCGGCTGCACGGCCGGCACCAGGCCGACAACGCGGCCAGTGCGCTCGCGGCCGTGGAGACCTTCCTGGGCGGCCGGCAGCTCGACGAGGGCACGGTGCGGGAGGGCTTCGCCTCGGTGACCTCGCCCGGGCGGCTGGAGGCGGTGCGCCACGACCCGCTGGTGCTGCTCGACGGCGCCCACAACCCGGACGGCGCCCGCGCCCTGGCGGCCGCGCTGATCGAGGAGTTCGTGGTGGACCGGCGCACCCTGGTGGTGGCGTGCCTGGCCGACAAGGACCTGCGCGGCATCCTGCGGGCCCTCGCCCCGGCCACCGGCCGCCTGATCGTGACCGCCAACTCGAGCCCCCGGTCGGCCAGCGCCGAGCAGCTCAGCAAGGAGGCCGAGGCGCTCGGCCTGGTCGCCGAGGTGGAGCCCGACGTTCCCAGCGCCGTGCGCCGCGCCGTCGACGAGGCCGGCGAGTCCGAGGCCGTGGTGGTGACCGGCTCGCTCTACACCGTCGGCGAGGCGCGTGACCTGCTGATGGGCCCCGGGCCGGCGTGACCCGGCCCGGCCTGGCCCCTGCGGCCCAGATTGCCCGCGTCAGCTTGAGCCCATTGACGCTGCGCGGCCGGTATGATCGGCCCCGAACGCTGAAATTCTGCATGCTCCCGCCTGGAGGTAGTCGGTGGCCGTCGAACGTACCCGGGTCCTGGCCGGTCGAAGGGGGTGGTCACCTTGCAGAACGCCTTCCGCTTCCTCGGCCGTGACATGGCGGTCGACCTCGGGACGGCCAACACGCTCGCGTACGTGCGCGGCCGTGGGGTGGTGCTGAACGAGCCGTCGGTGGTGGCGATCAACACCAAGACCAACCAGGTCCTGGCGGTCGGTGCCGAGGCCAAGGCGATGATCGGCCGCACCCCGAGCCACATCCAGGCCATCCGGCCGCTCAAGGACGGGGTCATCGCCGACGCCGACACCACCGAGAAAATGCTGCGCTACTTTGTGCAGAAGGTGCACCGGCGCCAGTTCGTGGCAAAGCCGAGGGTGGTGGTGTGCGTCCCCTCCGGCATCACCGGGGTGGAGCGCCGCGCGGTGTTCGGCGCGACCATGCGCGCGGGCGCCCGCTCCGCGTTCATCATCGAGGAGCCGATGGCCGCGGCGATCGGCGTCGGCCTGCCTGTGCACGAGCCCACCGGCAACATGGTGGTCGACATCGGCGGCGGCACCACCGAGGTCGCGGTGGTCGCGCTCGGCGGCATCGTCACCAGCCAGTCCATCCGCATCGGCGGCGACGAGCTGGACGAGGCCATCATCAGCTACGTCAAGAAGGAATACTCGCTGCTGCTCGGCGAGCGCACCGCGGAGGAGCTCAAGATCAGCCTCGGCTCGGCCTTCCCCCTGGGGGAGGAGCCCACCGGCGAGGTGCGTGGCCGCGACCTGGTGAGCGGCCTGCCCAAGACCATCACGGTCGGCGCCGAGGAGATCCGCAAGGCGATCGAGGAACCGGTCAACGCGATCGTCGACGCGGTCAAGAACACCCTCGACATCACCCCGCCCGAGCTGGCGGCGGACGTGATGGACAAGGGCATCGTCCTCACCGGCGGCGGCGCGCTGCTGCGCGGTCTGGACGAGCGCCTCAAGCACGAGACGAGCATGCCGATCCACGTTGCGGACGAGCCGCTCCACTCGGTCGTCATCGGGTCCGGCAAGTGCATCGAGGAGTTCGAGGCCCTGAAACGGGTCCTCATCTCGTCCCAGTCACACAGCTACTAGCGCTCGAGGGGTCCTGCCGTGTACGACCGTCCGCGCCGTGCTGGGCGCGCCGTGCTGGCCGTGCTCCTGGTCGCGGCGGTGGTGGTGATCACCCTCGACTTCCGCGAGGGGCCGGACGGGCCGGTGGAGCGGCTCCAGCGGGCCGCGGTGACGCTGTTCGGGCCGGTGCAGCGCCTCACCGGCGCGGTGCTGCGCCCGGTCGGCGACTTCGCCGGCGGCGTGGCCCAGCTCGGCAGGCTGCGGGGCGAGAACCGGCGCCTGCACGCCGAGGTGGGCCGCCTGCACGCCGAGGAGCGCACCTACCAGGACCTGCTGAAAGAGAACGAGCGGCTGCGGGGTGCCCTGGCCATGGCCAGGCGCTGCGGCTGCCGGACCGTGGGCGCCACGGTGGTGGCCACCTCCGCCTCGAACTTCCAGTGGGCGGTCACGATCGACGCCGGCGCGAGCCGGGGGATCGCCGAGGACATGGCGGTGATCGACGCCAACGGGCTGGTCGGGCGGGTCACCCAGGTGACCGGCGACTACGCCACCGTGCTGCTGATCAGCGACCCGTCGAGCGCGGTCGCGTCCAGTGTCGCCCGCAACAAGGCGCCCGGCATCCTGCGTGGCCAGGGCGAGCAGGACCTCGCGTTCGCGCCCGTGCGGGCCGGCACCGACGTGCGCGCCGGCGACGCGGTCGTGACCCAGGGCTACCAGGGCGGGGTGTTCCCGGCCGGGATCCCCGTCGGCGCGGTCAGCCACGTCGACCGGGCCAGCGCCGAGAGCCTGGTCGCCAAGGTCGCGGTGCGGCCCTACGCCGACCTCGCCGCGCTCGACGTGGTGGCGGTGGTGGTCGCCAGGCCGGTCGCGCCGCCCGCCCCGAGGGGGACCTGATGCGCAGGGTGCTGCTGCTCGCCGCCGTCATCGCCGCCGGCGTGGTGATTGAGTCGACCGTGCTCGCGCACCTGCGGCTCGGCGGCGCGCGCCCCGACGTGCTGGTGATCGCGGTGACCGCGGTGGCGATGGCGGCCGGGCCGGTGCCCGGCGCGACCTTCGGGTTCGCCGCCGGGCTGGTGTCCGACCTGCTGTTCGCTAGCCCGGTGGGGGTGTCCGCCCTGGTCTACACCGTGATCGGCTTCGGCCTGGGGGCCGGGCGCATCTACGTGACCAGCTCGCGCACCCTGGTGCACCTGCTGCTCGCGGCCGCGGCCAGCTTCGTCTCGGTGTGGCTGTCCGGGCTGGTCCTGCGCGTGTTCGACCTGTCCTCGTGGGGCTTCCTGGTGCGCACCGCGCCCCTGATCGCCCTCTACAACCTGCTGCTCACCCCCGTCGTCTACCCGCCGGTCCGCGCCCTGCTCGAGCGCTTCGAGCCGGCGCCGACCGTCCGCTGGTAGGGCTGCGCCGTGCTGCCGTCCCAGTCGCCGCTCCGCTCCCGCATCGCCCTGCTGGCGGTCGTCGTGGCCGTGCTGTTCCTGGCGCTCCTGTCGCGGCTGTGGTTCCTGCAGGTGCTCGCCGCGCAGCGCTACGGCGACCTGGCCGAGGTGAACCGCGTGCGCCAGGTCGTGGTGGAGGCGCCCCGCGGGCGCATCCTCGACCGCCACGGCCGCGTCCTGGTGCGCAACCGGGCCGCCTGGGCGATCACCGTGAAGACCGCCGTGCTCTCCGGCCGCGAGCGCGACGCCGTCCTGCAGCGGCTCTCCCGCCTCCTCGGGGTCTCCAGGGCCAAGATCGACGAGCGCCTGCGCGACTACACCGGCTCGCCGCTGCGCGGCGTGCCCGTTGCCGAGGACGTGCCCACCGACAAGCTCTTCTACCTGGCGGAGCACGGCGGCGAGTTCCCGGGCGTGGCGCCCGAGGTGGTGGCGCTGCGCGACTACCCGTACGGCACGCTCGCCGCCCACGTCCTCGGCTACGTCGGCGAGATATCGCCCGACGAGCTGAAGTCCAGGGCCTTCCGGGGCCGGCAGCAGGGCGACACGGTCGGCAAGGCGGGCGTCGAGCTGACCTACGACCGCTACCTGCGCGGCCGCGACGGGGTCGAGGACTTCGAGGTCAACGCCTCCGGCCGGGTGGTCCGCTCGCTCGGCGGCCGTCCGCCGGTCCCGGGCATGGACCTCGAGCTCTCCATCGACCTCAACGTGCAGAAACAGGCGGAGCAGTCGCTCCGCGACGGCATGCGCCTGGCGCGCGGGCTGGCGGACAGCTCGCGCGGCGGCAGGTTCCCGGCGCCGGCCGCCACGGCGGTGGTGCTGGACCCGGGCGACGGCTCGCTGGTGGCGCTGGCGAGCCTGCCCGAGTACGACCCGCGCAAGTTCGTCGGCGGCATCTCCAGGCGGGACTTCGCCGCCTACTCCAACGACCCCGAGAACCCGCTGCTCAACCGCGCCATCCAGGCCGCGTACCCGCCCGGCTCGACCTGGAAGCCGGTCACGGCGCTGGCCGCCCTCGAGCACCACGTCGTCACCCCGTCGACGGTCTTCCACTGTCCCGGCTCGTACCGGTTCGGCAACTCCGTCAAGCACGACTGGACGCCGAGCGGCCACGGAACGGTCGACCTCACCAAGAGCCTGCAACTGTCGTGCGACGTGTACTACTACAACGTGGGCGCGAGCTTCTCGCGCTCGGAGATGACGCAGGAGGCGCGCGGCCAGAAGGCCGCCGAGGACATGCAGGCGACCGCCCGCAGCCTCGGCTTCGGGAGCCCGCCCCCGATCGACCTGCCGTTCTCGGCCGACGGCACCGTCCCGACCCGGGAGTGGCGCAAGCGGTTCTGGGAGGCGAACAAGTCGCTGTACTGCAAGGGGACCAGCGCCCTGTACCGGGAGCTGTGCCGCGACGGCTGGCAGTGGCAGGGCGGCGAGGACCTGAACGTCGCCATCGGCCAGGGCGCCCTGCTGGTGTCGCCGCTCCAGCTCGCGCTGGGCTACGGGGCGGTCGCCAACGGCGGCACGGTCTACCGGCCGCACGTGGCGCGGGCGGTCACCAGCCCGGCGACCGGCAAGGTGGTCCGCACGATCCAGCCAAAGGTGGCGCAGGTGGCGCGCATCCCGGCGGGGGACTTCGCCGCGGTCGCCAGAGGGCTGGCCACGGTCCCGTCGTCCGGCACCGCCGCCGGCGCCTTCGCCGGCTTCCCGCTGGACCGCATACCGGTCGCAGGCAAGACCGGCACCGCCGACCTCCCGCCGAAAGCTCCGTTCGCGTGGTTCGCTTCTTTTGCCCCTGTGGGAAACCCCCGCTACGTTGTGGTCGCTATGGTCGAGCAGGGCGGCCACGGCGGCGAGTCGGCCGCACCGGTCGCCCGCTCCCTCTACGAGAAGCTGTTCGGGCTGCCGATAAAACCGATCGTGGCGGGGAATGACCGGAGCGGCTAGATCGACCGGATCGAACGAGCGCCACAGGTGGGGAAGAAGGCGATGCAGGAATCTTGGGGATCGTGGACCGACCGGGTGTCGCGGCTCGGGTGGGAGGGCGCGAGCGAGCGTCCCATGGCCTGGCGCACGCCCTGGCGCCACCTCGACCCGGTCGCGGCGCTGGCCGCCTGCGCGCTGGCCGCATTCGGGCTGGCCGCGATCTACTCGTCCACCTTCGCGAGCCTCCGCCTCCAGGGGCTGCCCGGCGGCATGTTCATGCGCCGCCAGCTCGTCAGCCTCGGGCTCGGCATGGTGGCGATGGCGCTGGTCACCCTGGTCGACTACCGGCGGCTGGCGTCCTGGGCGCCGCTGGTCTACGGCCTGGAGGTGCTCGGGCTCGGCGCCGTGCTGAGCCCCCTCGGCTCGCGCGCCAACGGCGCCCAGTCCTGGTTCAGCCTCGGGCCCTACCAGCTCCAGCCGTCCGAGTTCGCCAAGGTGGGCCTGATCCTGACCCTGGCGGCCGTCCTCGGCGGGCGCCGGGAGCGGCCCGCCCGCCCTGGCCTCAAGCGGCTCGCCCTCGCGCTCGGCGCGCTCGCCCTGGTGGTGGGGGAGATCCTGCTGCAGCCGGACTTCGGCACGATGATGGTGTTCGTGGCGATCCTGCTCGGGATCCTGCTCGCCAGCGGCGTCCGCTTCCGGTGGCTGCTCGTGCTGCTGCTCATCGGCGGCGTCGGCGTGGTCGGCACCTTCAAGCTGAACGTGCTCAAGGAGTACCAGAAGGAGCGGCTGACCGCATTCGTGAACCCCAGCGCGGACACCAGCGGGCGCGGCTTCACCTACAACTACCGCCAGTCGCTGATCGCGATCGGCTCGGGCGGGCTGACCGGCAAGGGATATCTCCGCGGCACCCAGACCAACCTGCAGTACGTGCCGGAGCAGCGCACCGACTTCATCTTCACGGTGGTGGGCGAGGAGCTGGGCTTCGCCGGCTCGGCGGCGCTGCTGGCCCTGCTCGGCCTGCTGGTGTGGCGGGGGCTGCGCACCGCCGCGCTGGCCAGCGACCCGGTGGGGGCGCTGATCGCCGCGGGCGTGGTCTCCATGCTGGTGTTCCAGACCTTCGTCAACGTCGGCATGACCATCGGCATGATGCCGATCACCGGCATCCCGCTGCCGTTCGTGTCCTACGGCGGCTCGTCCCTGGTCGCCTGCTTCCTGGGCGTGGGTCTGCTCGAGAACGTCCACATGCGGCGCTACCTCTCGTCGTGACCGCTCTGATCAGGCCGTCTGGGCGCGAGAGCGCCGCACGGAGCCCCCGCGCCGCCGGTGGGCTGGCATGGCAGGCCGCGACCGGTTGACGCCGCGTTGAGCTCGCCTTTGCCCAGCACTGGCTCATCTGGCAGACTGGCAGTAGTCTTGCGCCATGCCGAACCTGTGGTACGGCCCGACGATGTGCTCGCCTTCATCGCGCTGATCTCTCGAAGCAGCACGCCATCCCCGGCGTTCTGCGCGACGAGCAATATGCCAGAGCACGAGCAGGCGAGACGTTGCGTTCGCGGCCGTCACCACGGGCGACGGGCGGCGCCCGCGGACGCGGACCGAGCAGGTCTCGTCCCGTCCGAGGGATCCGGATGGCATGGCGGCGCCGCCCGACCCGGGCGAAAGACTCTGCGCCTCCGGACAGCGGGGCGAGGGTCCAGCCCGGTTCGGCCGGGGATGGCACGTATCCCCGAGCGCGCAGGAGGTTTCGGCCGCCCCCGTCGGTGGCCGCCTGAACTTGGTGAGGAGCATTGATGGCTTCCCAGGAGGAGCCCCAGGTCGATGACACCCGGGGCCTGCCTGACATACCCGCGCCCCAGGAGACCCTGTTCGGTCAGGGGACCACGGACGAGGAGACGCCGAGCGCAGCAGCCGAGCACAACGGAGAGGCGGCGGCCCCCGCGGGCGAGCCCGCCGGCGCCGTTGTCTCGCCCGCGCGGCCGCGCGGGATCGCGTCGTTCCCCGGCGGACCACCGCCGGTCTCCACGCCGCCCCCGACCGTGCCGCTGTTCTCGCTGGCCGAGGCGCCGACCGCTGACGACGCCCCGCGCTTCCGCGTGACCACGGTCGAGAGCACGGCGGGGGCCTTCCGGCCGGCGGGCCCGCCGCCCCCGGTGCCACCGCCGGCTGCCGAGCCTCCCGACCGTCCGGCCGGCGAGGTCACGGCCGAGCCCGAGGAGGTCGAGGTCGAGGTCGAGGTCGAGCCCGAGGTCGCCGTGGAGGCCGAAGAGCCCAGGGAGGTCGAGCCCGAGGTCGCCGGGGCCGAGGAGGCCGAGACCACCGCCGTGGAGCCCGAGGTCGCCGTGGAGGCCGAGCCGACCAAGCCGGCCCGGTCTGGTCGGTTGGGCCGGTCAGGCCGGTTGGGCCGATCGGGCAGGACGAGGTCGGCCAGGGCGGCCCGGACCGCCAGAGCCGAGGAGGGTGCCGTGGCCGGCGCCACCGCCGAGGCCGGCGCAGAGGACGGCACCACTGTGGAGGTCCCGGCCGAGGTCACCGCCGAGGTCCCAGCCGCCGGCGCCGGGACCGGGGAGCCGGCCGCCCGCGCGGCGCCGAGCCGGTCCCGGCGCCGGCGGGGCCGCCCCAGCCGCGCCGCCGCCGTGGCGGGCGAGGGCGAGCCCGGCGCCGAGCCGGCCGCCACGGTGCCCACGGCGCCGGAGGGCGCGGAGGTGGCGGCAGCCCCAGGTCCCGCCACAGGTCCTGATGCGGTCCCTGAAGTGGTCCCCGACGCGGTCGCGGCGGCCCCCGAGGAGGCCGTGCCCGCCGGCACCGCCGGTCCAGCCGGCACCACGGGTCCCGCCGGCACCGCGGCGGCGGAGCCGGCCGCGGCCGAGGGCGAGGGCGAGGAGGACGCGGCCTCCGGGGACAACGGCACCGCGGCCGGCTCGGCGCGCACCCGTGCTCGCCGCCGCCGCCGGGCGGCCGCCAAGGCGAGGCTCCGAAGCGCCCCCGCCGACCAGGCCCCCGCGGCGGAGCCCGGCCCTGCGGCCGAGAGCCCCGACCCCGCCGCCCCGGCTCCCGACCCCGCCACCGCGGCGGCTCCCGCGGGACCCGCGTCCAGACCCACTCCCGCCAGGACAGGGCGGCCCGCGGCCAGCACCGCCGAGCGGGCACCCGGCAGGGACGCCCGGGGGCCCGGCCGACAGCGGCCCGCGGCGCCCGCCGCGCCCGCCGGCGAGGCTGGCTCGGACCAGGCCGCCCCGCCCAGGGCCAGGGGCCGCCGGCGCCGCCTCACCGGCTCCCGGTCCCAGGGCGAGGCGGCGCCCACGGCAACAGCCACAGCCGCCGAGCCGGCACCAGCCGCCGCCCCGGCCGCGCCCGCCGCGCCGTCCGAGCGTTCCACCCGCCTGGAGGCCAACCGCACGCGCGGCGTGCGGCAGGGCGCGGACCGCGGCCACCGGCGCCGACGCGGTGGGCTCTCCGAAGAGCAGAAGCGCGTGCTGCGCGAGGGGCCCGAGCGCCGGATGCTGGTCACCGAGGGCGCCGAGCGGACCCAGATCGGCGTGCTCGAGGGCCGCACGCTCGTGGAGCACTACGTCACCCGCAAGGCGGGCCGCTCCCTGGTCGGCAACATCTACCTCGGCCGGGTGCAGAACGTCCTGCCCGGCATGGAGGCGGCCTTCGTCGACATCGGCAAGGGACGCAACGCCGTGCTGTACGCCGGCGAGGTCAACTACTCGGAGGAGGACCTCGACGGCGAGGCGCCCCGCATCGAGAAGGCGCTGAAGCCCGGGCAGTCGATCCTGGTGCAGGTGACCAAGGACCCGATCGGCGCCAAGGGCGCCCGCCTCACCACCCAGGTCTCGCTGGCCGGCCGCTACCTGGTCCTGCAGCCGGAGGACTCGACCTTCGGGATCTCCCGGCGCCTCCCCGAGCCCGAGCGGGCCCGCCTGCGCGAGATCCTCAAGGAGGTGCGGCCCAAGGGCCTGGGGCTGATCGTCCGCACCGCCGCGGAGGGCGCGACCGCCGCCGACCTGCGCGCCGACCTGTCCCGCCTGCAGGCGCGCTGGGAGGCGATCGCGCGCAAGGCCCGGAAGGCCTCGCCGCCGGCCGTCATCTACCAGGAGCCGGAGCTGGTCGTGCGGGTGATCCGCGACATCTTCTCGCCGGACTTCGCCGAGCTGGTGGTCGACGCCTCCGGCCTGTACGAGCGCGTCAAGAGCTATCTCGACGAGGTCGCCCCGGACCTGCTGCCCAAGGTCCGCGCCCACGACGGGAGGCTGCCGCTGTTCGAGCAGTACCGGGTCTCCGAGCAGATCCACAAGGCCCTGGAGCGCAAGGTCTGGCTGCCGTCGGGCGGGTCGCTGGTCATCGACCAGACCGAGGCCATGACCGTGGTCGACGTCAACACCGGCAAGTACGTCGGCAAGTCGAACCTCGAGGAGACCGTGGTCGCCACCAACCTGGAGGCGGCCGAGGAGACCGTGCGCCAGCTCCGGCTGCGCGACATCGGCGGCATCATCATCATCGACTTCATCGACATGCTGTTCGAGAAGAACCAGCAGGCGGTGGTCGAGCGGCTCCGCTCGGCGCTGGCCAGGGACAAGACCAAGAGCCAGGTGATGGAGGTCTCCTCGCTGGGGCTCGTGCAGATGACCCGCAAGCGGGTCTCCGGCGGGCTGCTGGACAGCTTCTCCGAGACCTGCCCGACCTGCGAGGGCCGCGGGGTGGTGATCACCCACGAGGTCTAGGTTGACGCTCGCGGAGCAGCGCAACTACCCTGTCGGTTCGGTGTGCCGGGCCCCGCGGTGAAGTCCTCCCGCGGCGCCCGGGCCCCGAGGCCTCTGAAGCGAAAGGACGACACCACCGTGTACGCCGTCATCCGCACTGGCGGGAAGCAGTACAAGGTCACGCCCGGGGACGTCATCGACGTCGAGCGGCTCGCCGGTGACGACGGCGCGAGCCTCGAGTTCACGCCCCTGCTCGTGGTGGACGACGGGGGCCAGGTCACCACGGCGCCCGCCGAGCTCGCCGAGGCGACCGTCACCGCCACCGTGGTCAGCCAGCACCGGGGCAGGAAGGTGCTGGTCTACACCTACAAGAACAAGACCGGCCAGCAGCGCCACCAGGGCCACCGCCAGTCGCTGACCAGGCTCAGGGTCGAGGGCATCGACCTCGGCGGCGACCGGCGGGCCACCCAGGACCCACCGCAAGAGCAGGAGAGCTGATCCGAGATGGCCCACAAGAAAGGCGCTTCGTCCAGCCGCAACGGCCGCGACTCCACGGCCAAGCGCCTCGGGGTGAAGCGGTACGCCGGCCAGGTCGTCACCGCCGGAACGATCCTGGTGCGCCAGCGCGGCACCCGCATCCACCCTGGCGAGGGCGTCGGCCGTGGCGGCGACGACACGCTGTTCGCCAAGGCGGACGGTCGCGTCGTCTACCACCAGGTGGGCGGCCGCAGGCTGGCCAGCATCGAGAAGCTCGAGTAGCCGCCTCACCTCGGTGTTCGTCGACGAGACCACCATCGAGGTGACCGCCGGCCGCGGTGGCGACGGCGTCACCGCGTTCCACCGTGAGAAGTACCGGCCCCGCGGCGGGCCCGACGGTGGCGACGGCGGTCGTGGCGGGGACGTCCTCCTGGTCGCCGACCCGGGCATCGCCACCCTGGTGGAGTACCACTTCCACCCGCACCAGCGCGCCCGCAAGGGCACGCACGGGCAGGGCAGCAACCGCAAGGGCGCAGACGGCGGCGACCGCGTCCTGCCGGTGCCGGTCGGCACGCTGGTCCGCGACGACCACGGCCGGCTGCTGGCCGACCTCGCCGCTGCGGGCACGCGCTTCGTGGCCGCCAGGGGCGGCAGGGGCGGGCGCGGCAACGCCGCCCTGTCGGCCGGCCGCCGCGTGGCCCATTTCCACGAGCGGGGCGAGCCCGGCCAGCAGCGCCGCCTGCTGTTGGAGCTGCGCCTGCTGGCCGACGTCGGTCTGGTCGGCTTCCCGAACGCCGGCAAGTCGAGCATCGTGGCGCGCGCCTCGGCCGCTCGCCCGAAGGTCGCCGACTATCCCTTCACCACGCTGGAGCCCGTGCTCGGGATGGTGCGCGCCGGCGAGCGGGACTTCGTGCTCGCCGACGTTCCCGGGCTGATCCCCGGCGCCGCCGAGGGCAAGGGGCTCGGCCACCGCTTCCTGCGCCACCTGGCCCGCTCGGCCGTGCTGGTGCACGTCGTCGACCTCGTGCCGATGGAGCCGGGCCGCGGTCCCTCCAGCGACCTGGCCGCCCTGGAGGCGGAGCTGGAGGCCTTCGACCCTGCGCTGGCCGCCCGGCCCGCCCTGGTCGCCGCGAACAAGGTCGACCTGCCCGAGGGGCGGGCGCGCCTGCCCGAGGCCCAGGCGGCGGCCGCGCGCCGGGAGCTGCCCTGCTTCGCGGTCTCGGCCGCGACCGGCGAGGGCATGCCGGCGCTGCTGTACGCCCTGGCCGGCGCCGTGGCCCGGGCGCGCTCGGCGGAGACCGCCGACGGCCTGGGCCGGGCCGCCGCCGCGACGGCCGAGCCGGAGGTGCCCGTCGGGGTCGTGCGCGAGGCCGCCGGCTGGCGGGTCCTCGGCGACCGGCCTGCCCGCTGGGTGGCCATGACCGACCTCGACAACGCCGAAGGCGTCGCGTTCCTGCAGCGGCGGCTGCGCCGGGCTGGCGTCGACGACCTGCTGGCGGGTGCCGGGGCCGAGCCCGGCGACGAGGTGCTGGTCGGCGACGTCGTGTTCGAGTACCAGCCGGACGCCGACGACGCCGGCCCGTCATAGGACAGCCCGAGCGCGGGCCCTCAGAGGACACGCCCGGCCGGGGCACCGGCCGGGCGCGCGCTCCTCGTCCTCCTCGTCCTCCTCCGGCTATCCCTTCACGCCACCTGCCGTCAGGCCCGCGACGATGCGTCGCTGGAAGAACAGCACCACGATCACGAGCGGGACCGTGACCAGCACCCCGGCCGCCATGATCGAGCCGAACGGCTGCTCGAACTGGCTCGCGCCGGTGAACTTCGCGATCGCCACCGTCACCGGCTCGGCCTTGAGCGTCTGGGTCATCGTGTAGGCGATCAGGAACTCGTTCCACGCCGCGATGAACACGATGATCGCGGCCGTGAACACGCCGGGCGCGGCCAGCGGGACGATCACCTTGCGGAAGGCCTGCCCCGGGGTCGCCCCGTCCACCTTGGCCGCCATCTCGAGCTCCCACGGCATCTCCGAGAAGAACGTCGTGAGCACGTAGATCGACAGCGGCAGGGTGAAGCTGATGTCGGTGATGATCATCGGTGGGTAGGTGTCGATCCAGCCGAGGTCGCTGAACAGCTTGAACAGCGGCGTCAGCAGCGCGATGAGCGGGAACATCGCGGTTGCCAGGACCACGCCGAGCACAAGGCCCTTGCCACGGAACTGCAGCCGGGCGAGCGCGTAGGACGAGAACACGCCGATCAGCAGCGCCAGGATGGTGGCCGTGGCGGCGATGATCACGCTGTTGCGCAGGGCGAGCTGGAACTTGTTCTGGCTGGAGAAGACCGCCGTGTAGTTGGCGAACGTCAGGCGGTGCGGGTACAGCCCCTGGTCGAGCAGGGGATTGCCCTTCAGGCTGGAGACGATCATCCAGTAGAACGGCGCGAGGCAGTAGACGGCGATGACGGCGATGCCGATCCACAGCAGCCCGCGCTGCCGAAGAAATGTCCCGAAGCGGGACTTGGGCCGGACTCGGACCGCCGTGCGCCCGGGGGCGGTGGTGACGGCCATCTCACTTCACCCCCGCGCTGCTCTGCGTCTTGACGACGTCCGCCCTGGCAAGCCGGTTGACCACGAAGGCCGCGATGATGATGTAGACGAACGTGATGGTCGACAGCGCCGAACCGTAGTGGATGTGAACGTTCTGGACCGATTCCTTGAATGCGATGGTCGATAGCGTCTCGGTCTGGTTGGCGCCGTTGGTCATGATGAACGGCAGGTCGAAGATGCGCAGCACGTCCAGCATGCGGAACAGGACCGCGACGACCACGGCGCCCTTCACCATCGGCAGGGTGATGCGCCGGAAGCTCTGCCACGGCGTCGCCCCGTCGACCCTGGCCGCCTCGTACAGCTCGCCTGGGATGATCTGCAGGCCTGCCAGCACGAGCAGCGCGATGAACGGGGCCGTCTTCCAGATGTCGGCGATGGTGATCGCCCAGAACGAGGGCCAGTGCCTCCCGGTCCAGATGACCTGCGTGTGGAGGACCCCGTTGATCACCCCGTTCGGGTTGAAGTTCCACAGCCACAGCTTGGCCGACACTGCGGTGGGGATCGCCCACGGCACCAGCACGCTCGCGCGGACCAGGCCCCGCCCACGGAAGGCCTTGTTCATGACCAATGCCATCGAAAAGCCGATCACGAGCTCGAAGATCATCGTCACGATGGTCAGCAGCGTGGTGAACCAGAACGCCTCCCAGAAGACGCCGGAGTTCACTCCCGTGAAGGCGCGGATGTAGTTCCTGAAGCCGACGAAGCTCGATGTCCCGAAGCGGTTGTCACTGTAGAGCGACAACCAGACGGCGCGGATGACCGGGTAGATGATGATCAGCCCGAGGATGATCCCCGCGGGGATCAGCAGGTAGAACGCGAGCCGGGCGTCGGCCCGCGTGGCTTCTGCCCTTTGGCGGCGGCCCGGCGCGCGCCGGGCCGCCTTCGGGCCGACCGTCGTGGATGTCGCCACGGTGGCCCCCTTCTCCCGCTATCCGTTCTGGATGATGTCGTTGAGCTTGGCGGTCAGGTCGCTGATCGCCTTGTCGGGCGTCTTCTGCCCCTGCTCGGCGGCATAGGCTTCGTCCTCGATGGCCGAGGTGACCTCCTGGTAGTTGGGAGTGATCGGCCGTGGCTTCGCCGCGAGGATGCCCTGCTTCAGGACCGGCAGGTAGCCGAACTGCTTGACCATTGCGGGGTCGTCGTACAGGTCGGCCCGCACCGGCGGGTTGGAGCTGAGCGTGGCCGCGGCCTTCTGCTGCTCCCTGGTGCTGGCGAACTTGATGAAGTCGAGGGCGGACTGCTGGTGCTTGGAGAACTTGCTGATGGCGAAGTTGAGGCCGCCCAGCGAGCTCGACCCGGCACCGTTGAAGCCGGGGAGCGGCTCGATGCCGAACTTGCCGAGGATCTTGTTGGCCGGGTCGGGCCTGCTGGCCAGGCTGAACACGTACGGCCAGTTGCGCAGGAACAGCAGCTTGCCCGACATGAAGGCGATCCGGCTCTCCTCCTCCATATAGGTGATGCCTTCCTTGGGGATCACGCCGGACTTGAACCAGTTGGCGAGCAGGTTCAGCCCTTGCACCCCCTGCGGCCCGAGCGCGACCTTGGTGCCGTTGTCGGTCATGATCTGGCCGCCTGCCGCCTGCACGGCCTCGGAGAAGTTCACGGTCAGACCCTCGTACTTGGCGAACTGCCCCCCGTAGCAGCCCATGTTGTTCTGCTTGGCGATGGAGCAGTCGGCCTGCAGCTCGTCATACGTCTTGGGGGGCTGCTTGCCGGCCTTGTCGAGGATGTCCTTGCGGTAGTAGAGCAGGCCGGCGTTGGTGAAGAACGGGGCGGCCCAGAGCTTGCCCTCGAACATTGCGGTGTCGACGGCCGGTTTCAGCTCGTCCCCGAGTGGCAACTGGCCCTGGTCGAGCGGGAGCAGCCAGCCCGACTTGGCGAACTCCGCCGTCCAGACCACGTCGATGCCGAGGACGTCGTAGCTCGAGCTCTTCGCCGACAGGTTGGTGACGAACTGCGAGCGCTGCTGGTCGGCCGACGTGGGCAGCTCGATCAGCGAGGCCTTCTCGTTCGGGTGCGCCGTGTTCCAGTCGCTGAGCAGCTTCTTGGTGTACCCGGTCGTGTCCTTGCCGACGACGAAGGTGAAGGGCCCGGTCCCCTGGGGGGTGGTGCTCCCACCGCCGCCCCCGCCCCCGCCCCCGCCGCAGGAGGCCAGGACGAGCGTGGCCACCAAAGCGACGAATGCGAGTGAGAGCCGTTTACGGTACATGGACTTCCCTCCTGACTGGGCCTCCCCGGTCTGACAATCCCACCGGCGACTCCCTTGCTGACAGACGTGATCGGTCCTTGGAGGTAGCATGAACCCGCCTGATTCTACGGGCAGGCACCGTTTGGGTGGAGACTACACGGATCAGGTGCATCATGGCCGAGCCGTGGCGCACGAGGCTGAGAACTGGACTGGCGGCTATCGCGGCGGTCGGGCTGCTGGTCGTCGCCGGTCGCCTGTGGCAGCCCGGCTCGGAGCGGCTGGCCCCGCCCGGCGACGAGGCGTCCGCGCTCCCGCAGCCACTTCGCGGCGGGGTGGAGTTCGCCCAGCCGATCAGCGGCCTCGCGGTCACCCCCACGGCCGTGTGGGTCGCGCTCGGCACCACGATCGTCAGGCTGGACCCGCACACCCTGCGAGCGACCGCGCGCCTGCGGGTGAGCGCAGTCGTCGACGCCCCCGCCGGCACCGCCAGGCCGGTCCGTGGCCTGGCGGCAGGCGACCACGCGATCTGGGCGACCCTGCCGAGCCCCACCGGCGGCCTGCTGCGCATCGACCCCGACACCGCCCGGGTCGTCGCGGTCGTCCCGGTCGCCAGCGTGGCCCCGGCCGCCGTCAGCAGCACCGCCGTGTGGGTGGTGTGCTGCGGCGGGGAGACCTTTCTGGGCGCCGGGCAGTTGGTCCGGGTGGACCCCGCGACCAACCGGGTGGTGGCGCGGATCGCGCTGCCCGGGCTTGCCGACGCCGTCGGCGTGGGCCCCAGCGGGGTGTGGGTGCGGGCGGCCGCCGGGCCCGTCTGGCGGGTCGACCCGGTGACCAACCGGGTGGTCGCCACCTTGGAGGTCCCCCACGGCCTGGGCGGCGCCCAGGGCAGCGTGCTGGTCGACCCCGGTGCGGTCTGGGTGAGTGACCCGGCGGCGGCGACCGTCACGCGGATCGACCCCCGCAGCAACCGGATCGCCGCTCGGGTCGACGTGGCCGGCCGCGCGCTGGCCGCCGCCCCGGACGGGACCGTCCTGGCGACCAACCACCAGCAGGTGCTGGGCCTTTTCCCTGGGCCGGTCCGCAGCGTCGACGTCGACGGGCTCGACGGGGCGTACGCGACCGCGCTGGTCGCCGGGGCCGACACGATCTGGGTTGCCGAGTCGGGCGTCCTGTTCCACGTCGGCCAGCGCGAGCTGCGCTGACAGCGGCGGGGCTCTCCGGTGGGGGCGTGAAGGGACACCCTTCAGCCCTCGGTTGCCTTCCGCTCCATGAGCGGGGCCATGCTGGCCAGGTACGCGGCGACCGCCGCGTAGTCCTGGTCCGCCAGGCCCTGCCCCTTGGCGCCGGCGAACAGGTCGGCGACCCGCTCGGTGCCCGGGAGCGCCGCGCGGGCCGCCCTGGCCGCGTCCAGCGCCAGGCGCAGGTCCTTGTGCATGAGCGCGAGGCGGAAGCCGGCCTGCTCGTAGTCGCCCTCGAGCAGCCTGGCGCGCTTGCCGCGCACCGTCTGGCCCGCGACCGAGGCGCTCTCGAGCACGCCCAGCGCGACCTCCGGGTCCAGCCCGAGCACCCGGCCGAGCGTGTAGCCCTCGGCCACCGCCGTCATGACCCCGCCCAGCACCAGGTTGACCATCAGCTTGGCCGCCTGGCCAGCGCCGACCGGGCCCACGTGCCAGATCCGCTCGGGATCGCCCAGGACGGCGAGCAGGGGCCTGGCGCGCTCGACCGCCTCGCCGTCGCCTCCGATCATGATCGCCAGCCGGCCGTCGGCCGCCGGCCCGGTCGAGCCGGCCACCGGCGCGTCCACGAAGGCGATCTCGCGCGACTCCAGCGCCTTGGCGACCTTGCGCGCCGTCGCCGGACCGGTGGTCGACATGTCGACAAGGAGGCTTCCGCCGCCCAGGCCCTCCACCAGCCCCTCGCGCCCGAGCGCGACCTCCTCCAAGGCGCCGCCGTCCACGAGCATGGTGATGGCGATCTCGGCCTTGGTCCCGGCGGCGGCGGGCGAGTCGACCACGGTGGCGCGGTCGGCGAGCACCGCGGCGTGGGCGCGCGTACGCGACCACACGGTCAGCTCGTGGCCGGCGTCCGCCAGGCGCGCCGCCATGGGGGCGCCCATGCGTCCGAGACCCAGAAAGGCGAGTCGGGCCATCAGTTGCTGCTCGGGGAGCCCTGCGCCGCGACGATCGCCTGGCCGCTCTCGGGGTCGAAGTAGTGCAGCCCACGGTGGTCGATGGCCAGCTCGATGGTGCGCCCCGTCCGAGCCGAGGTCTTGGGGTTCACCCGAGCGGTCCACAGGGTCTGGCCCTCCTCGGCGGTGAGCTGCTCGGTCTCGTCCGCCTCCTGGGCCTGCTTGTCGAACTTGGCCAGCATCACCTCGTGCTGGACCGGGCGGGCGTTGACCGGGAAGATCAGGTTGACCTCGCTGCCCAGCTCCTCGGCGATCGCCACCTCGGCCTTGATCACCGGCCGGCCCTGCTCCCGCAGGAACGCCGCGTCCTCGAAGTCCGACGGCCGCACCCCCACGATCACGTTGCGGCCGATATAGCCGTCCAGGCCCTGGGCGAGCACCTCCGGCGGGACCGGCACCTTGTGCTCGGCGAACACCAGCGCGGGGCCGTCGTCACGGACCAGCTTGGCCTCCACGAGGTTCATCGACGGCGAGCCGATGAAGGTCGCGACGAACAGGTTCGCGGGACGGTCGAACAGCGACTGCGGGCCGTCGACCTGCTGGAGCTGCCCGTCCTTGAGCACCGCCACGCGGGAGCCCAGCGTCATCGCCTCGATCTGGTCGTGGGTGACGTAGATCGTGGTCGTCCCCAGCCGCTCGTGGAGCTGCGCCAGGTTGGCGCGCATGCTCACCCGCAGCTTCGCGTCCAGGTTCGACAGCGGCTCGTCCATCAGGTACGCCTGCGGCTCCCGCACGATCGCCCTGCCCATCGCCACCCGCTGCCGCTGCCCGCCCGAAAGCGCGGCCGGCTTGCGCTTCAGGTAGGGATCGAGGCCGAGCATCTTGGCGACCTCGCGGACACGGCGGTCCTGCTCCTGCTTGGGGGTCTTGCGTAGCTGTAGGCCGAAGGCGAGGTTCTGCTCGACCGTCATGTGCGGGTACAGAGCGTAGTTCTGGAACACCATCGCGATGTCGCGGTCCTTGGGTGGCAGGTCGTTGACGACCCGCTGACCGATCGTGATGGTGCCCGAGGTGATGTCCTCCAGCCCGGCGATCATCCGCAGCGCGGTCGACTTGCCGCATCCCGAGGGGCCCACGAACACCATGAAGTCCCCATCTGGGATGTCGAGCGACAGCGAGTCGACGGCTCGCGTGTTGCCCCCGTACACCTTGGTGACGTCCTCGAGCGTGATCTCCGCCATGGTCGCTCCCTCCCACGGGACCCCTGCCGGCCATCCGCCAGCAAACTTCGAACCATGAACCAATTACCCGGCACGTTAGCGTAGCCGCCCAAGAGGGCATCCTTCCAGCCACAACAGGCACGGGCCAGCCAGAAAGCAAGGGTGCGGGGCATTAACCGCGGGCGAATCGCGGTTTTTAATGGTATTCGAGCGTTTTATTTTTGGATCGGACCGGCCGCGCACCGGCCGGGGAGCGGCTGCTCGGTACACTGCAAGCTCATGAGGAGCCAGCGACGGGTCGGCCTCATGGGCGGCACGTTCGACCCGATCCATCACGGCCATCTGGTGGCCGCCGAGGAGGCTCGGTGGCAGTTCGAGCTGGACGAGGTGGTCTTCGTCCCCACCGGGCAGCCCTGGCAGAAGCCCGCCGGAGTGAGCCCCGCCGAGGACCGCTACCAGATGACGGTGACCGCCACCGCTTCCAACCCCGCCTTCGCGGTCAGCCGCACCGAGATCGACCGTCCCGGGCCGACCTACACGGTCGACACCCTGCGCCGGCTCCGCTCCGAGCTCGGTGGGCACGCGCGCCTGTACTTCATCACCGGTGCCGACGCCGTGCTGCACATCCTCACCTGGAAGGACGGGGAGGAGGTCCTCGCCCTGGCCGAGCTCATCGCCGCCACTCGGCCCGGCTTCGACCTGTCGAAGCTGGCCGAGCGGGTCCCGGGCGCGCGCGACCGGCTGCACCCCATGGAGATCCCCATGCTCGCGATCTCCTCGACGGAGATCCGGGCACGCGTCGCGCGCGGCGCCCCCATCCGCTACCTGGTCCCCGAGTCCGTGCTCCGCTACGTGGCCGAGCGCGGCCTGTACCGGCCAGAGCCGGCCGACCCGCACCAGCGCCGGCTCAGCCGCGAGGCCGGATCGTGACCGGCGCACCCTTCAGCAGGCCCCAGCGGGCGCCGATGGTTGCATCGCTGCGAGGCCGACGGTTGGCTCGCTACCGTTCAAGTGGGAAACTCGCCCAAGGTCGGTCGCGGGCCCGTCGCCGGCGGCCGCACCCGCACTAGCCCCGTTTTGAAGGAGCTGAGTCTCTGCCCACCATCCTTGACCTGGCCATGACCGCCGCAGCGGCGGCGTCCGCCAAGCAGGCTCGCGACGTGGTCGTCCTCGACGTCTCCGAGCCGCTCGTCATCTGCGACTACTTCGTCGTCTGCTCGGGCTCGAACGAACGCCAGGTTCGCGCGATCGCCGACGAGGTCGAGCGCGCCTGCCGCGACGAGGGCGCGCGACCACTGCGGCGCGAGGGCGAGCGCGAGGCCCGCTGGATCCTGCTGGATTTCATCGACGTCGTGGTCCACGTGTTCCATCAGGAAGAGCGCGAGTACTACGACCTCGAGCGGCTCTGGCGGGACGCCCCCGTGGTCGCGCACAGCGACGAGCTCGGCAGCCTGGTCACCGCCTGACGCCAGCGCTCGTTTGCGCCCAAGCCGCACCGGGCACACCCTTCACGTCCGAGCAGTTCAGGCCCAGGGGGGTGAAGGAGCTGAGCTCCCGTGCGACGCTTCAGCGTGCTCGGCCTGGTTTACGTCGGGATCGGGATCTACATCGCCTGGACGCACGACTACCTCAACGTCCGGGTGCTGAAGCTCGTCCTGCAGGCGCTCCTGGCGATCTTCCTGTGGTTCCTGATCCTCCTCGGGGTCGACCTCCACGTCCGCTGACCGCCCGCACGTGCCGCCCCCGGCCCCCGGCTCCAGCCGGGTGACCGCCCTTTGCAGCATCCGCCCCCGCTCGCTATATTCACCGAGCCCTCCGGGGCTAGGGGCTGTAGCTCAGCTGGCAGAGCACTTGCATGGCATGCAAGGGGTCAGGGGTTCAAATCCCCTCAGCTCCACTCCCACCGAAACCGCAGGTCAACCGGCACGTCCGGGTTTCTGCAGGCACCGCTCACCGCCTCGCTCGGCTGACCACCGTCAGCACGTTGTCAGCAACTCGCGTCGGTGGTGGCCTCGGCCAGCGCCTTGCGGGTGCGCTGCGCGACCTCGAGCACCACGTCAAGGCGGCGCTCAAGGGCGGCCACGACACGCGCGGCCATGTCCGGCGTGGTCTCGCGGTACACGCGGCCGATCGCGGCGCCACCGCCGGCTCACCGCGTGCTGCTGTGGCCCCCGCCGGGGCCGGTGAACACTGGTCACGAGTACCTCACTGGGCATCGTGCTGCCACCCCGCCCGCAGCGGCTGGCCCGGCAGCGACGCCGTCACGCCGAGGAGCGGATCGCCAAGCGGGGCGTCGAGCTTGGCTTCGCAGACGTGCGGGCGTATCTGGCCGACCGGCTCATCGAGTGGGAGTGGTTGCTGGTCGATGTGGCCGCCGAGCTTGCCGCGGATCGGCGGACAGTGCGTCGGCTGATGGAGCAGGCCGGGGTGCGGCGGGTGCGGCGGACCGCCCGGCAGGTGGCGGTGGCCGAACAGGGCCGGCGGGTGCAGTCGGTGTCCTGGCAGGCACGGCGGGCCGGGCGGCTGGTCGAACTTGGCTTTGCGGACCTGGCCGGCTACCTGCAGCGCAGATATCTGGAGCAGGGGTGGTCGATCAAGCGGATGCGGGCCGAGCTTGGGGTGGGCCCCAACTGGCTGGTGGCGGAGATGCGACGGCTCGGCCTGCGGTGATGCCGGCCGACCCGCTCGCCCGGGCTGCCGGGGGAGGCGCTTGGAGCTGGCCCAGGTCGATGAGCTGGTCGGCGGCTTGGCGATCCCAGCCGCTACGCGAGGGTGGCGGGCAGCAGCAGGCGCGCGCTGGCGATGACGTGGGGGTCAGATGTCGAGCTGGTCCAGGACAGGTGGTTGGGGGGAGACTGGCATCGAAAAGGTGCCCTCCTGCGCGGGTCGGGTGGACGTGTGAGCAACACCATTCTCCCAGGTCAGAGGCCCTTTTCACATTCCGGTCACTTCACTACCAATCCGCACCGCTGGATTCAGGCTCAGGGCGTATCGGCCCGCCGACCATCGGGAGGTTCGCCCGCTCGACCTGGCGCGCCTGGACGCGCAGTGCCATCAGCGGTCCCGGCGTCATGGTGATCGGCATCCAGAGCCAGAACCACCGGTCATCCGGGCCGCCCATCAGCCGGAGGATCACCCAACCCAGCGGCGCATTGACAAGCCATGCCGCCACCGCGGCCATCACCCAGCGCCGGAGCGGCGCCCGCAGCGTCGCGCGTGCGCGACCGACGGCGATCACGGCGACGCGCGGGTCGGGATGCCCGACCCCGCGCCGCGCGCGCCGCGCCACTTCCCAGCGGGTGCGACGGTCCAGGCGCCTCCAAGCCTGGACGGCCTGCCTCCTGGGAGGGGTGTCGATCTCCTCCAGTCCGATCGCCTCCGCCGCTCCCGGCTCATGAGCCTTGCTGATCGCGGCCGAGCCGGTCCCGAATCTGGGCCATCTGTCGGCGCCAACCCTCAAGGTACGGGGTGAGGTCCGTCACTGTCACAAGTTCGATGTCCTCGATTGGCCATTGCTGGGACTGCAACAGGACCCTGTGGTCCGGCAGGTTGAGCTCCGCGACTTGTGCCTCGCCCGCCTCGATGAGCACGAAGGTCCGCGGCACGTGGTCGATCGGAACGACGACTGGCCGCTCGGGCCCGCCGACATCCTCCCGTTTGGGCAGTGAGATGCGGCCGACCCTCCGCCTCGGTCGCCTCGTCGCGATCATCTCCGCCACAACTCGTTCCCAAAGAAACTGCCGCAATGGCGTTGGCCGGCGGGGTGGTTCGGGGTGCCTGGAGGTCGCCACGATCAGCGAGCGGGCCGGTCGCTCCCCTCGGTTGCCGTGGATGAGCTGGAAATGCACCGTGACGGTGTCGAGATCCCTCGTGCCCGAGCCTGCGGCCGCGACGCGGCGTTTCCCCGCCGTCTTGGTCCTTGGAACGATGGCGGTAGGCCGTAGAGGGGAACTTGCGCGCTACGAAATTGCTCCTCGTGCGCGTCGGCCCACGCGCCCGCGTGATGTACGGCGCCGTCCTGGACGCCGAGGCGTCACGGGTCGAGGTGGCGAGTGCGCGATCGTCTGCGAGCACGCCGTCCTGCGCGCCACCGCCGCGGGCGGGACCTCCCGCCCGGTCGTGGTCGCCGACCACGTCCTCGTCGGGCCACACGCCACCCTCCTCGGCTGTCGCCCACGCCGACGACGTGCTCCTCTCGCCCGATGACCAGCCCGCCCCGCCGGCGTCGTGACCGCCTCCGGCTGGTCAGTGACTCCCGCGGTCGCCGTCCTGCCTTGCTCTTCAAGCCAGGCAAAGCTGCGATGGAGCCGCACAAGCGTCGTGAGGTCCCTCCGTCTCCCCAAGGATGTGCCACACCGGACCTGCGATGGTCAGGACTTATCCGGAGCCTTCCGGAAGGCATGAAATTCGTCGGCCAGCCGGCAGCCGCTACGGTTCCCCAACCCACAGGACCCGGGCCAGCCAGGCGGGCAGATACCAGTTCCACTTGCCGAGCACACCGACGAGGGCTGGGACCAG
>WNGF01000947.1_pt1 | contig 64302 bp, 68 predicted proteins | sample 5400641 | NCBI WGS metagenome assembly WNGF01 (sample SAMN13153371, study PRJNA577476) | soil metagenome | isolation source: 80 cm soil or saprolite under grassland replicate 2 | place: USA:California | collected 2016-06-15
ACGGCGCCTTCTTGTAGACCTTGTCCGTCAGCGTTTCGGGAAGGTAGAGCTGCCCCGTGTGCACGACGTTGCCACCGACGTGCACCTTCACGTGGATGTGCACGGTGCGGCCCTGGTACCAGCCGGGATAGATCGTCTTGAGCAGCGCCAGCCCGTTCAGGTTCGTCCGCTGCATCCCGCGCAGGAACGTTCGGCTCGACGCGCCCTGCCCAAAGCCGGAATAGACGCCGCCGTCGTCGCAGTGCCAGATGTCCACCGCGGCGCCCTTGATCGGCTTGCACGTGGACGCGTCGACGACTGTCGCTCGCAACGTGAGCGGAACGCCTTGCTTGCCGTCCGTGATGTTGCGGCGCACCTTCTCGTTCGCGATGTAGTACGGCCCTTCCGTCTGCTCCGGCGTAAGGACGCATCTGACTGTCCCGCTCGCGACGCCGGCCGGGCCGTCGCCCGCCCGCCAGGCTTCGATTCCGAGCGCAGCGGCCACCAGCCCGCCGAGCCTCACCAGCGTCCCTCGGCGCGTGAGCAGCTCGTCCATGCGGACGAATCTACAGCCGTTTGCTGAGAACGGACTGTGAAGGTGCCCGGACCGTCGTCGGGCCGGGCACCTTCACCGCATTACGTGCCGGCGACGCCGGCGCCGTTGTAGAACGTCACCTTCAGCGCGACCTGAAAGAGCGAACGTCGCCACCGGCGGCGTGATGGTGACGACCTGGGCCGGGAGCCCGGGAAGCTCCGCCGCCGCCGATGTCGCGACCACGGCCAGCGCGGATGCAGTTGCGACCAGCCAGCGGGCCACAATGCCGCAGATCTTCATGTATCCCCGAGTGAAAGGTTCCGCAAGAGTCCGTGCTTGCAGCGTGATTCCCGCCGCGGAGGGTCTTTAAGCGCCGGAGGAAGTGGGCACAACGCCCGGCATGCGTTTTCGCCGCAACGCGCGCCTCGACCCGTCGCAGGTAGAGGATCGCCGTGGCGCAGGCCCGGGGATGAGCCTGCCCTCCGGCCCGATCGCCGTCGGCGGCGGTGGCCTAGGCCTCGTGATCCTCGTCGCCTATGTCCTCCTCCAGGTGCTGAGCGGCGGCGGTACAACGAATTCGGTACAGACGCCGTCCGATCTCGCCGCGAGTTGCCGCACCGGGAACGACGCGAACGCTCGCGAAGACTGTCGCATCGTCGGCGTCGTGAACAGCGTTCAGCAGTACTGGTCGAAGGCGCTGCCGAACTACACGATTGCGAAGACGGTCTTCTACACGGGATCGACGAACACCGGCTGTGGCGCCGCGAGCTCGGACGTCGGTCCGTTTTATTGCCCGCTCGACAAGCACGTTTACATCGACCTCGGTTTCTTCGACGAGCTTCGGTCGCGGTTCGGTGCAAAAGGAGGCCCGTTCGCCGAGTCATACGTGATTGCACACGAGTACGGCCATCACGTGCAGGATCTCGCCGGCAATCTCGACAAGGTGCGCAACTCGGCTCCGGGCCCGCAGAGCATTTCGGTCCGGACCGAGCTCCAGGCGGACTGCCTCGCCGGAGTCTGGGCGAACCACGCTGAGCAGACGGGCTTCATCACGGGCCTCACGCCGGCCGACGTCGCGACCGCGCTCGACGCCGCTGCCGCTGTCGGTGACGATCGGATCCAGAGCGAGACGCAGGGGCAGGTAAATCCCGAGCGGTGGACGCACGGCTCCTCGAAGCAGCGCGACCACTGGTTCACCACCGGCTACAAAGCTGGCAAGCTCGGCGCGTGCAAGACCTTCAAGGGCGACATCTGACCGCGAGCCGGCGCCGCATCGTCGTCGATGGCGAGAACGTCCGCCGTTCCGCGTGGCCGAATGTCTCGAAGGAGGAGCTTGTCGAGCGCTGCCGGGCGTGGGCCGGACGCGAGGGTTCGGACCTGCTCATCGTCTTCGACGGTGACCCGCCGGAGGAGGCGCACGATCTCGTCGGCTCCGGAGCCCGCTCGGCCGACGACGTCATTGCCGGGCTCGACGGATCGTTCTCGCTCGTGACCTCCGACCGCGCGCTTCGCGAGCGTGTGGGCGAGCGCGCCGACGACGTGATCGGCGGCGGCTCCTTTCTCCAGCAGATCTCGTCGGATCGCGAATGATCACGGCGCTGACGGGGCTCGCTCTCGCCATCGACGGCGTCGAGCTCGAGCGGGCGGAGATCGCCGTCTCGCCGGAGTTCCTTCGCGTGACGACGACCGTTCATCTGCGCGGCGGCGAGCACGAAGGGCGCGGGGAGGACGTGACGTACCTTGCTGAGCTGCACGAGCGCGTCCCCGTGCCGGACATTGCCGGCCGTTGGACACTCGCCTCCTTCTCCGAATCGCTCGACGGCTTTCGCTTCTTCGAAGGCACGCCCGACGACCAGGCCGGCATCGACTACAGGCGCTGGGCATGGGAGAGCGCTGCGCTCGACCTCGCATTGAGCCAGGCCGGAACGAATCTCGGCGAGGTGGTCGGTCGTTCGTCACGCCCCGTGACGTACGTCGTCTCGACGCGCGTGACAAAGGTCGAGCCGCTGCTCGAGGTCTATCCGGGCATGCGCTTCAAGCTCGATCCGGGCCTGGACTGGAGCGACGAGACGATAGACCGGCTCGCCGAGCTCGGGTGTGTCGACACGGCCGACTTCAAGGGCGTCTACCGAGGCTCGTTCGGGCAGCCGCCAGACCCGCGGCTCTACCGGCGCATCGCGGAAGCGTTCCCCGAGGCCTGGCTCGAGGATCCCGGCCTCGACGACGAGACGGACGAGGTGCTGCGTCCTCACCGCGACCGCGTCACGTGGGACACACCGATCCATTCCGTTGCAGACGCGGAGGCGCTGCCCTTTCCGCCGCGCTGCCTGAACGTGAAGCCGTCGCGCTTCGGCACAGTGCGGCGGCTGTTCGAGTTCTACGAGTGGTGCGACGCACGAGGCATTGCGATGTACGGCGGCGGCCAGTTCGAGCTCGCGATCGGCCGGGTGCAGATCCAGGAGCTCGCGTCGCTCTTCCATCCCGCCATGCCGAACGACGTCGCGCCCGCCGAGTTCAACCAGGCCGAGATTCCGCGTGGCGTGCAGCCCTCGCCTCTGCCGCCGCCGCGCGCGTTCGGCGCCTAGCGCGGCGGTTCCCGACGACGAAGTCGATACGGACGGCGCCGGCGGGACCCCTGGTCTTCCAGACTCCGAACCGCCACGTCGTTTTCGGGAACGGACAGCTCCCGCGCAACACGCAGACGTCGCTCGCGCCGCTTCGTCGGCACCTGAGGCCCTCCGGCGCCCAGGCCGTGTTCAGCGTGACGCCGGCGCCGCGGGGAATTCGGGCGTCGATTCGCACTGTCGCCCCGTGCGGGACAGTGGCACGGAACAACAGGACCACGCCGGCGCGCTCGTGAAGGCGGAGCGTCGCGTGGGCACGGCCGGAACCGAGATGCACGACGGCGACGGTGCTCAGAAGCGCGGCGAGCAGCACGTCAAGACTACGAAGCGGACGTCGTTCCAGGTCCCGACGCGCTTCCGGCACAGACGCGGCACGCGTACCGCGCTAGCGTTGCGTCCGTGGTCACGACGGCATTCGGGCGGGCGGAGATCGCAGAGCAGGTAACGCTCAGGCAGCGCGTCAAAGGCAAGCAGTTCGCGACGCTGGTTCAGCTGCTCGAGGACGACAAGGGCGACTGGCTGGTTCGGTTCGCCTACTCGACGGACGGCACGGCGCGACGCGGGCCGGTGACGTTCCGCGGCGCCGATCTCGAGCGGCTCAGGGTCGCTCTGCGCAAGACGCCGCGCCTGCGCGCGCTGCTCGGCATCTGCGAGTGAGCGAGCCCGAGCGGGACATCGAAGTCCCGCCCAACGTTCGAGCGGGGGGTGTGGGCAAACGACGTTCGGGTCTTTGGCGACGTCGAGGACGTTACGTTTGACTTTGTACGCCTAGAGCCGCGTGATCTCAGTACGGGCGTCGTCGTCGCTCGAGTCACGCTCCCGCCGTCGTGCATACTCAAGCTCAAGAGCGAACTCGAAGGATTCTGAATGTACAGCTACGAGCCAAAGCCGTATCACTACAAGATGAAGGTGTGGCAGCCGACGCCCGACCAGAAGGCGAAGCTCGACCGCTGGCACAAAGAGATCTGGGAGAGGGCGCGCCGGCGGCTACGCGAGCAAGACGGCCGCAGCTGACGCCCGCTCTCGCGCCGCGTCGAGCAGCGACGCAAGGATCAGCGCGCCGTCGCCTGAGCCGAGCAGCGGATCGACCGCGTGCTCGGGATGGGGCATGAGACCCATCACGTTGCCGCCCTCGTTCGTCACCCCGGCGACGTCACCGACCGCGCCGTTCGGGTTCTCTTCGTAGCGCAGCAGGATCTGCCCGCGCGACTCGAGCTCCTCGAGCAGCTCCGGCGGCGCGAACCAGGCGCCGTCGTGGTGCTTGATCGGGATCACGAGCCGCTGTCCGGGCTCGCAGCGCGACGTGAACGGCGTGTCGTTGCGCTCGACGCGCAAGGCGACGTCGCGACAGATGAAGGAGAGCGACGCGTTCGGCCGCAGCACACCCGGCAGCAGTCCCGCCTCGCACAGGATCTGGAAGCCGTTGCAGATCCCGAGCACAAAGCCGCCGCCGGCCGCGAAGCGCGTGACGGCGTCCATGATCGGCGCGAAGCGCGCGATCGCTCCACAGCGGAGGTAGTCGCCGTACGAGAAGCCGCCGGGCAGGACGACGGCGCCCGTTCCTTCCGGCAGCTCGCTCTCGGCGTGCCAGACGAGCATCGCGTCAGCTCCGAGCGCTCTCAGCGCCCAGACCGCGTCACGGTCGTCGTTCGAGCCCGGGAACTGGATGACGGCGACGCGCGGGTTCATTCGTGCACCTCCACCTCGTACGACTCGATCAGGGGATTCGCGAGCAATTGCCTGCACATCTCGTTCACGCGCTCGCGGGCCTCGTCCGCGGACGACGCCTCGACGTCGAAGTCGACGACGCGACCCACGCGCGCATGTTCGACGTCAAAGCCGAGCTTGCGCAGCGACTGCTCGATCGCCTGTCCTTGGGGATCGAGGATGCCCTCTTTCGGCCGCACGAGCACGGTCGCCTTCACCGAAGCACGACCTCCGGATCGGCGAGATAGTCATTGAACGAGATGCCGGTCAGCCGTTCGAACGCTTCGACGTACTTCGCGCGCGTCTCCACGACGATGTCGTCGGTCAGCTCGGGCCCCGGGTACGTCTTGTCCCAGCCGACCGACTCGCAGTAGTCGCGCACGTACTGCTTGTCGAACGAAGGTTGTGGCCCGCCCGGCGCGTAGGAGTCGGCAGGCCAGAAGCGTGACGAGTCTGGCGTCAGTGCTTCGTCCCCCAACACGAGTCGCCCCTCGTCGTCGACGCCGACCTCGAACTTCGTGTCGGCGAGGATGATCCCGCGCGCCTCCGCGTGCGCTGCGGCGAAGCGATAGAGCTCGAGCGCGATGCGCTCGACCTCCTCGAACCGGTCGCGCCCGACGAGCTCGCCGGCCTCGTCGCGCGTGATGTTCTCGTCGTGGCCGGTCTGCGCCTTCGTTGCCGGCGTGAAAATCGGCTCGGGCAGCCGGTCCGATTCGCGCAATCCGTCAGGGAGGCGATGACCGCAGATCTCGCCGGTCGCCCGGTAGTCCTTCCAGCCGGAACCGGTGATGTAGCCCCGGACGACGCATTCGATCGGCAGCATCTCGAGGCGCCTGCATTCGGTCGAGCGACCGTCGTCGCGCAGCGCGAGCAAATGGTTCGGGACAATGTGCTTGATGCGCGCGAACCAAAAGCCGGAGAGGCCGGTGAGCACGCGACCCTTGTCGGGGATCTCCGTGGGGAGGACCACGTCGAACGTCGAGATCCGATCGCTCGCGACGAGAAGCAGACGCTCGTCGTCGAGCGCATAGATCTCGCGGACCTTGCCGCTGGCGACGTGTGTTTCAGGCATGTACGGGCTCCTTTACGAGATCGTGGAGACGGTCGAAGACGACGTCGACGTGTTTTGTGTACGCCGAGTCGTCGAAGACAGCATCGAGGTCGACGTGGATGTCGGGGTCGGCCCGGACGAGCTTGCGGAAATCCTCATCCTCTTCCCAGGCACGCATCGCGTTGCGCTGCACAAGCCGGTACGCGTCGTCGCGCTCGAGGCCGGACTCGACGAGGGCGAGCAGTAGCCGCTGCGAGAAGTACAACCCGTGACTCGATTCGAGATTGCGCTGCATGCGCTCGGGGCGCACGACGAGGCCGTCGACGAGCCAGGTGAAGCGCTCGAGCATGTAGTCGAGCGCCAGGAACGCATCCGGAATGACGACGCGCTCCGCGGACGAATGGGAGATATCGCGCTCGTGCCAGAGCGCGACGTTCTCGAGCCCCACGACGGATGCTGCGCGCACCACGCGTGCGAGCCCGCAGATCCGCTCGGCGACGACCGGATTCCGCTTGTGCGGCATCGCCGAGGAACCCTTCTGGCCCTTGCCGAACGGCTCCTCGACCTCGCGCAGCTCCGTGCGCGCGAGGTGGCGGATCTCGAGCGCGAACTTGTCGAGCGACGACGCGCAGACCGCGAGCGCGGCGAGCAGCTCCGCGTGCCGGTCGCGCTGGATGATCTGCGTCGACGCCGGCGCGGGCTCGAGGCCGAGACGCTCGCACGCGACGCGCTCGACCTCCGGGTCGATCGCGGCGTACTGGCCGACGGCTCCCGAGAGCTTGCCGACGCGCACCCCCTCGAGCGCGCGTGCGATGCGCCTACGTGCGCGGTCGAGCTCGAACGCCCAGACGGCAAGCTTCAGGCCGAAGGTCGTCGGCTCCGCGTGGACGCCGTGTGTGCGGCCGATGGACAGCGTCAGCTTGTGTTCTTCTGCGCGCGCGACGACGGCCGCGAGTGCACGCTCGAGCCCTTCGAGCAGCAGCGTTCCCGCCTCCTGGATCTGCAGCGCCAGCGCGGTGTCGACGACATCCGAGGACGTGAGGCCGTAGTGGAACCAACGGCCGACGGGACCGAGATCTTCGGCGACTGCGTCGACGAATGCCGCCGTGTCGTGGTGCAGGCGCGCTTCGAGCTCGGCGACACGTTCGGGCGAGGGCGCCGCGGCGCGCTCGCGGATCTCACGGACGGCGTCGGCGGGAATCGCCCCGACCTCGGCCCACCCCTCGAGTGCCGCCAGCTCGACCTCGAGCCAGCGCGCCAGCTTCGCCTCGTCCGACCAGATGCGTGTCATGGCCGGTCGCGAGTAGCGGGCGATCACAGACCTAGGCTAGCCGCTCCACTCGACGGCAGCCTTCAGCACGACGTCGCGCACGCGCTCCAATGAAGCGAGATCGACCCACTCGACTTCCGCATGTGCGCCGTCCCCGACCGGCCCGTAGAGCACGGTCGGGATTCCGGCCGCCGCGATCAGCCCCGAGTCCGCCCAGAAGGAGACGCCCACGGGCTCCGGCTCGTCAGCGACGCGGCCGACGAGTTGCACGAATGCGTCGTCGGAAGCGATCTCGAAGGGGTCTCGGCTGACGCCCAGCCGCAGGTCGGCTTCGCCGGCCAGCTCGCGCAGCTCCCGCTCGACCTGCTTTACCGTTTCGCCGGGAATCGTGCGCCGTTCGGCGCTTAGCAGGCAGCGCGCCGGATAGCTCGAGAACTCCTGCCCGCCCTCGATCAGCGACGCATGCAGCGAGGGCGGTCCGACGAGTGGATGCGCGGTCCCGGCCTGCAGACGTTCGTCGAGCTGCTTCAACGCAACGAGGATAGGCCCCATCTTCGCGATCGCGTCGATGCCGAGGTGCGGACGCGAGCCGTGCGCGGCGACGCCGTGCGTTTCGAGCTCGAAGCCCACGAAGCCCTTGTGCGCGATCGCAAGCTTCAGCTCTGTCGGCTCCACGACGATCGCCGCATCGGCGCGGACGCGTTCGAGAACGGCTGCGGTGCCGATCGACGCGAGCTCTTCGTCCGCGACGGCAGTGACGATCACGTCGCCGCGAAGGCCTTCGACCTTCGCGGCTGCGTGGAGAATTGCAGCGAGCGCGCCTTTCATGTCATACGCGCCGCGGCCGTAGAGCCGGCCGTTCTCGATGCGCGGCTCGAACGGCGCGTTCATTCCCGCGACGCCGACCGTGTCGAGGTGCGCGTTGAGGAGCAGCGAGCGTCCGCCGCCGCTTCCGCGTGCGACCGCGATCACGCTCGGTCGCTCACGCGGACCGACGAGCTCTACCGCGAGGCCGGCGTGTTCGCACCACTCCGCAACGAAGTCGGCGAGCTCTCGCTCTCCCGCCGCATCTGGAATCAACTCCGGGTTGACGGAGTCGATGGCGACGAGTTGCGCGGCCAGATCGACGAGCGACGTGTCAGCCAACGCCGAGGATGCGCGCCGCGAGCACCGCCGCATTGCGAGCGTTGTCGACGCCGACTGCGGCGACCGGCACGCCCGGCGGCATCTGCGCAATCGCGAGCAGCGCATCGACACCGTCGAGCACCGAGAGGGGCGACCGCAGCGGCACTCCGATCACCGGCAGGTCGGTATGCGCCGCTGCGAAGCCCGGAAGCGCCGCCGAGAGACCTGCTCCGCAGATCAGCACCTTCAGACCGCGCTCCCGCGCAGTACGGCAGTACTCGGCAACCTCGTCCGGCTGCCGGTGCGCGGACCGCACCCCGAACTCGTAGGCGATCCCTCGCTTGCCAAGCTCGTCGAGCGCCCCTTGCATGCGCTCGCGGTCGGATTCCGAGCCGACGAGCACTCCCACTAGTGGTTCAGACAACAGCCGCTTCCTCGGCAATGTCCGTGCGGTAGCGCGCGCCCGGAAACGAGATGTGGGCGGCGGCCGCGTAGGCGCGGTCGCGGGCGGCGCCGATGGTCGGGCCGACGCCTGTCACATCGAGGATCCGGCCGCCGTTCGTGACGACACGGTCACCGTGCAGCGCCGTGCCTGCGTGGAAGACGAGCACTCCGGCGGCTTCCGCGTCTTCGATGCCGTCGATCGGCGAGCCTCTGTCGCCCGAATCGGGATAGCCGCCCGCTGCGATCACAAGCGTCACCGCCGCGTCGTCGCTCACCGGCAACTCGATACCTCGTGCGTCGCCCGTGGCCGCGGCGGCGAGTGCGTCGAGGAGGTTTTCCTCCAGGAGAGGCAAGATCGACTGCGTCTCGGGATCGCCGAAGCGGCAGTTGAACTCGAGCACGCGCGGACCGTTCTCGGTGAGCATCAATCCCGCGAAGAGGACGCCGACGAACGGCGAGTCGCGGCGCGCGAGCTCGGCGAGCACCGGCCGGTGGATCGCATCGACGAGCTCGTTCACGTCGACGTCGGGCGCCGGCGAGTACGAGCCCATGCCGCCGGTGTTCGGTCCTTCGTCACCGTCGTACGCACGCTTGAAGTCCTGCGCGGACGGCAGGGGAACGGCGTGGACTCCGTCGCATACCGCGAAGACCGAGACCTCGACGCCTTCGAGGAGCTCCTCGATCACGAGCGGCTGACCGAGTGCCGCGGCCGCGGGCAGTGCGGCATCGAGCTCCGCCTGCGTCCGGCAGACGAACACGCCCTTGCCGGCCGCGAGACCGTCGGCCTTGATCACGCAGGGAGGTTGGGCGATGGGAAGATCCTGCGCCGTCGGCACCTCTGCTGCGCGCATGACGTTCTTGGCGAAGGTCTTCGATCCCTCGATCGCCGCGGCCGCACGGCTGGGCCCGAAGATGGCCACGCCGTTCTTGCGGAGCGCGTCGGCGACGCCTTCGACGAGCGGCGCTTCCGGTCCGACGACGGCGAGGTCGATGTCGAGCTCGCGCGCGAGCCCGAGCAGTCCCTCGGCGTCCTCGGCTCGAACCGGGTGACAGGGGCCGTGCCGGGCAATCCCGGGATTGCCCGGGGCGCAATGCAGCTCCGTCAATCCACCGCTTTGCGCGAGCTTCCAGGCCAGCGCGTGCTCGCGCCCGCCCGACCCTACGAGGAGCACCTTCACGGCGCGACTATATGCGGGTTTGAGGACGACCCGCGAGGCGCAGGATTCGGGCATGGCAGAGCCGGGACTCGATCTTCACGAGTGGGAGACACGCTGGCAGCAGTTGCTCGAAAGTGCCGAGGAATCGCCCGGCGATGCGGTGGGGGAGATGGACCGGCTGCTCGAGGAGATGCTCCGGGAGCGCGGCCTGCTCGACGGCGACGACGAGGCAAGGAAGCAGTTCGAGGCGGCGCGCGACCTGTTCACGCGCTATGAGGTCGGCGGCGGAAGTCCGGGCGATCTCGCGGAAGCGATCAACGCATACCGCCTGCTCTACGAGTATGTGACGGCCGAGTTTCCTGCACCATAAGGCGCGTGTCGTTCGAGGCGGACGCGGCGGTCTATGACAGGTTCGTCGGGCGCTATGCGCCGCAGCTCTCCGCTGCACTGATCGAAGCGGCCGGCGTCGGGAGCAGCGACCGCGTTCTCGACGTCGGCTGCGGTCCCGGCGGCCTGACGCGTGCGCTGGCCGATCTAACCGGTGCGGGGAACGTTGCCGCGGTCGATCCGTCGAAGTCGTTCGTCGCTGCGTGTCGACAGCGGGTTCCCGGCGCAGATGCTCGCGAGGCTGCGGCGGAATCGCTGCCGTTCGACGCCGACTCGTTCGACACCGTCCTCTCGCAGCTGGTCGTGAACTTCATGCGCGATGCCGACGCCGGCCTCGCGGAGATGCGTCGCGTCACACGAGAAGGCGGCTCGGTCGCTTCGTGCGTGTGGGACTACGCCGAGGGGATGACGATGCTGCGCGCGTTCTGGGACGGCGCGCTCGACGTCGATCCTGATGCTCCCGACGAGGGACGGACGATGCGCTACTGCGGCGAAGCCGGGCTCGGCGAGCTCTGGCGTCGTGCCGGCCTGCGCGACGTCGAGACCGGCGCGCTCGTCGTGGAGGCGTCGTACGACGACTACGACGACTACTGGTTGCCCTTCACGGGCGGTATAGGTCCGGCCGGTGCCTATTACGCGTCACTCGACGGCGAGCGGCAGGAGGCCCTCCGCCAAGCCGTCTTCCGCCGGCTCGGCGAGCCGGACGGCCCGTTCACGCTCACGGCGCGGGCCTGGTACGCGCGCGGCCTCGTTTAGTGGTCTGACCGGCAACGTGCGCCAGGCCCCTGGCCCGCGATCACGCTGCGCCAGTGTCCGCGCTCGCCCTTGTCAAGGCAACCGGCCTTGCCTGCGGGCGATCCCGGCCTCTGGCTTGGTGCTCGCGACCCAGGAACCGGGCAACGTTACCGGCCAAACCACTAGGAACGCGCGAGCACGCGCTCGCGTTCTGCGCCCGTGCCGACGAGACGCACGGGCACCTCGAGCTCGCGCTCGACGAACTCGACGTATGCGCGTGCGGCCGGTGGTAGCTCGTCGCCGAGCGGTTGCTCCCAGCCCTCGAGCGTCTCGTAGACCGGGCGGCAGTGGTGGAAGTCCGACTGGTGCGCGGGGAAGTGGGGCGTTTCCGTGCCGTCCGGCAGCAGGTAGCGCACGCACACCGGAATCTCCGCGAACGCCGACAGAACATCGAGCTTCGTCAGCGCGAGCGAGGTGAAACCGTTCAGGCGCACCGCGTAGCGCAGCGCGACCAGGTCGAGCCAGCCGCAGCGGCGCTGGCGTCCGGTGACGGTGCCGAACTCACCGCCGAGCTCGCGAAGCTGCTCCTGCAGCGGGGACGGGATCTCGCTGGGGAAGGGTCCTTCGCCGACGCGTGTGACGTACGCCTTGGCGACGCCGATGATCTCGTCCAGCCGGTTCGGGCCGATGCCGATGCCGGTCGCCGCGCCCGACGCGACCGGGTTCGACGACGTGACGAACGGATACGTGCCGTGGTCGAGGTCGAGCAGCGTCGCCTGCGCGCCTTCGAAGAGGACGGACTTCCCGGCCCGCAGCGCTTCATCGACGAGGAGCGACGTGTCGGCGACGTACGGCCGCAGGCGTTGTGCGTACTGCTCGTAGCGCGCAGCGACCTCCTCGAGGTCGAACGTCTCCGCCTCGTAGACGCGCTCGAGCCAGAGGTTCTTCTCCGCGAGCGCGACTTCGATCTTCTGCCGCAGGATCTTCGGATCGAGGAGGTCCTGTACGCGGATGCCGAGGCGTGACGCCTTGTCCGCGTACGCGGGACCGATGCCGCGGCGCGTAGTGCCGATCTGAAGCTTGCCCAGCCGCCGTTCTGAGGCCTGGTCGATGGCAAGGTGCCACGGCATGATCAGGTGCGCGTTGCCGGAGAGGCAGAACGTACCGCGGTCGCCGTAGGCGTCGAGCTCGGCGATCAGCACTTCCGGATCGACGACGCAGCCTGCTCCGAGCACCGCGGTCTTGCCCGAGAGGATCCCCGTCGGGATCTGGCGGATCTTGTGCGTCTCGCCGTCGAAGATGATCGTGTGCCCCGCGTTGGGACCACCCTGATAGCGGCACACGAGGTCCGCCTCTTGGGCGAGCAGGTCGACGATCTTGCCCTTGCCTTCGTCGCCCCACTGCGCCCCGACGATCACGGTCGAAGGCACGACCGGGAAGTGTACGGCTAGATACGGCGCTTACCGTCGGCTGAGCTCGCGCAGCTGACCGCCTCCTCGGCAACCGGGGAGGCGGTGAGGGCGGCCGCTTTCGGCCCGGAGCGGGGCGGTCAGCTGGGGGAGGAACGGCGGAGCACGGCGACGACCTCGAGACCGTCGACGTCGAAGTGGTCGAGCTGGTATCCGTTGACGAGGTCTCCGGGGCGCAGGAATCGTCCGCGCGGATCGAAGCGCGCGGTCATGCCGTGCGGATACAGCAGCAGCAGGGGATCTCGCCACGCAGGCGGCGGCTCCGGCGGCGCGATCCAGTGGATGTTCACGCGCGAGCGCCTCTCGTTGGTCTCGGCGTCATGCGGCCTCCATCACGCGTACGCGCTTGATGAGGATGCGGTGCCCGCGTGCGCACGTGCGGAAGCCGACATCCACGGAGGCGCGCAACGTTCCGGCGACGTGCGGCTCGACCTTCGGCGCGTACAGCGTCGGCTCCACAGTCGAGCAGGCGTCGCAACGTCCCGCGAAGTGGGTCTCGTCGTCGCGTACGTAGATCGTCTGCATCAGACGTTCGCCAGGTCCGCGAACTTCGCGTAGCGCTTGAGGAACGAGAGCTTGACCGTGTCGGTGGGGCCGTTGCGGTGCTTCGCGATATGCACCTCCGCGAGCCCCTGCTGGTCCGTCTCCTCGGGGTTGTAGTACTCGTCGCGGTAAATGAACATCACGAGGTCGGCGTCCTGTTCGATGCTGCCCGATTCGCGCAGGTCCGAAAGGATCGGCCTCTTGTCATGCCGTTGCTCGACGGCGCGGGACAGCTGCGAGAGCGCGAGGATCGGAACATCGAGGTCACGTGCGAGCACTTTCAGTTGCCGCGAGATCTGCGACACCTCCTGCACGCGGTTCTCCATGTCCTTGCCCGACGTCATCAGCTGCAGGTAGTCGACGACGATGAGCCCGAGATTCGGCTGCTGCGTCTTCAGGCGCCGCGACTTCGAGCGGATGTCCATCATCGTCGTCGAGCCGGCGTCGTCCACGTAGATCGGCGCCTTCATCAGCTTGTCGCACGCGGCTGTCAACCGCGACCAGTCGTCCTGCGCGAGCTTGCCGGTGCGGAGGCGCTGCGACTCGACCTTGCCCTCGCTGCACATCAGGCGCTGCGTCACCTCCGACTTCGACATCTCGAGGGTGAACAGCGCGACGGGAACGCCGTGGCGCACGGCGATGTTCACCGCGGCGCAGAGCGCGAGCGCCGACTTGCCCATCGAGGGGCGCGCGGCGACGATGACGAGGTTGCCCGGCTGAAAGCCCGACGTGAGCTTGTCCAACTCGCGGAAGCCGGACGGAACGCCGGTGACGTCGACGCCGGCTTCGTACAGCGCCGTGATCCGCTCGAAGCTCTCCTTGAGCAGCTCCTCGATGTGGCTGAACTCGCTCTGGACGCGCCCTTGCGACAGGTCGAACAGCACCTGCTCCGCCTGGTCGAGCAGATCGGTCGTCTCGCCCGGCCGTTCCCATCCCAGGCGCGTGATCTCCTGGCCCACGCGGATGAGCCCGCGGAGCGTCCCCATCTCGTGGACGATGCGCGCGTAGTGCGCGGCGTTTGCGGTAGCTGGGACGAGCGCCGCCAGCTCGTGGATGCGCGAGCGCCCGCCGACGTCGTCGAGCTCGCCTCGTTCCTCGAGCTGGTCGACGAGCGTGATCGCATCCACGGGCTCGCCCTTCGCATACAGCGCGAGTGAGGCACGGTAGATCTTCGCGTGGCTTTCGCGGTAGAAATCGCCCGCGTCGACAACTTCGCTGACCGCCCCGATTGCGCCAGGGGAGATCATCATCGCCCCGAGGACGGACTCCTCGGCCTCGAGGTTCTGCGGCGGCACCGGGGCGGCCGGCGAAGGGGCGTGGGCGACCTGGACGACCACTACTCCGGAGTAGACGCCTCTTCGGACGTCACCGCAACGGGTGTGCACAAGTGGGCAGGTCCTACTAGGTCAATTGTCGCCTGACCAGCCAAAAGAGAACAGATGTTCGCAGAAGAGGCGGACGACGCTGTGGAACCGATTTTCGCTCGCAGCGCAAACTTTGAAGCGATTTCCCCAACCTGTGGACGAGGTGTGCAGAGCTTTCCCGGACCGCCGGCGGCACGGCTCTGCCGTGCCGCTCATCGGCACCCATCGAAGTAGAGCTCCCCCTTGGCTACAACCAATTTCGAGCGCCGAAGGCGCGAGCCCCCGAGCGCGAGCGAAGCGAAGCGAGGGACTAGGGGTGTTACGCGGTCTCTTCGGGCGTGTCGGTTGTTTCGGGCGCTTCGGCTGCCGGCTCTTCGCGCTCGTCGGCCTCGGGCTCGTCGCCCGCCGGCTCGGGCTCCTCGCCCGGCTCGACCTCGGTCGCCGCGGCCGCTTCGGCTGCGAGCACCGCCTCCAGGTCACCCTCGGCCTCCCCGGTAGGCGCGGCGGCCTCCGTCTCGGCGCGCTCCTGCGCCTCCATCGCCGCGAGCTCGTCGTCGCTCGGCAGCTCGCCGCCTTCCGGTACGACGACCGTGCTCACCTCGACGGTCACGTCCTGGAAGAGCTCGATCGGAACCGAGTAGCGGCCGATCCGCTTGATCGTGTCGATCTCGATCTTGCGCCGGTCGACGCGGATCTTGCGCGTGCTCCAGAGCTCGTCTGCGATCTGCGTCGGCGTCACCGAACCGAAGAGCGAGCCCGTGGGCCCGGCCTTCACCTCGAAGCGCAGCTCCGTCTTCTCGAGGACCTGCGCGATCTCCTGCGCCTGCTCGAACGAACGCGCCTCGTGCCGCGCGCGCTGCTCGTCGCGCTTGCGCAGGTCGGCGACCTTCGCCGGCGTCGCCGGCTCGGCGAGACGGCGTGGCAGCAGGAAGTTGCGCGCATAGCCGCGCGCGACATTCACGACCTCGCCGCGCAGCCCGACCTTGTCGACGTCGTCGAGGAGGATGACGTCCATCAGCGTTCCTAACCCGTCACGTAGGGCAGCAGCGCCATCTCGCGCGCTCGCTTGACGGCGACGGCGACCTGGCGCTGATGCCGCCGGCAGGCGCCCGTGATGCGGCGGTTGCGGATCTTGCCCTTCTCCGAGATGTAGCGACGAAGCTGGTTGACGTTCTTGTAGTCGATCTCGTCGACCTTGTCTTTGCAGAAGAAGCAGGACTTGCGCTTGATCGGGCCGGTCGGCGCGCGCTTGCGCCCGCCCTGCCTGCTGTCTCTGTCGGTCTTTCTGTCCGTCTTCTGAGCCATTCGGTCCTTCCTAGAACGGGATGTCGTCGTCGGCCGCCGAGGAGCCGAAATCGGCGTCGGACTGCGCAGTTGCCGAGGCCGGGACGTACTGCGGCTCGCCTCCGCCCGTATCGCCCTTGCTGCCGAGGAACTGCACGGTGTCGGCGATCACCTCGACCGCCTGGCGCTTCGAGCCGTCCTGTGCCTCCCATTCGCGCCACTCGAGCCGGCCGTCGACGCCGACGGGGCGCCCCTTCGAGAGGTACTGCGCGCAGTTCTCGCCCTGGTTGCCCCAGACGGTGATGTCGAAGTAGTTCGGCTTCTCCGTCCACTCGCCCGTGCTCGCGTCCTTGCGACGCGTGTTCACCGCGAGCCTCAGGCTGCAGACCGCCATGCCGCTCGGCGTGTGCCGTAGCTCGGGGTCGCGCGTGAGGTTGCCGACGAGGACGACTCTGTTGATGCTGGCCATGCTCTACGCCTCCTCTTCCATATTGCGTGACTCTTCTTGCGAACGAACGTTCGCGGCAGCGTACTCGGACTCCCGGCCGGCGCTCTCGACCGGCTCCGGCCCTGGGCGTCCCGGGCCATGTCCGCCTTTGACGCGCCGCGTGGGCAGATGGCGCATGACACCGTCCGTGATCTTGAGGACCCGCGTCAACTCGTCGAGTGTCTCCGGCTCGGCATCGAACTGGAGCAGGTGGTAGATCCCGTCCGTCTTCTTGTCGATCGGGTACGCGAGCTTGCGCCGTCCCCACGGATCGTGTCCGACCCACGTGCCGCCGCCCTTCTCGATCAGCTCGCGCGTGCGGGCGATGATCTCGTCCTGACGTGTCTCAGGCAGCTCAGCGTCGAGCATGAGCAGAATCTCGTAATCGTTCTGCAACCGCTTCCTCCTTCGGTCTGGGCGGCCCCGCCTGGGTTGCATGGCGGAGCAGGAGTCCTCCGCAGGTTAGCATCGGCGCCATGCGTTCTCGCGTCCGCGGTCGGCGTCGGCTCCCGCCGGGCGGAGCCCGGCTCCGCCGCCGCCTGACGCCGCTCGCGGCACGGTGCTCTGCGGACCCGTATTACCCATACTGTGCCCTCCGGCCCCGCACCGCGACCGGCGCCCCACGAACCCGAGAACGCGTGGCGTAGCGATGGACAGGCGATTCGCGTGGTTGGGAGGAGGAGTGGGTGCACTCGCGGTATGGCAGTGGTTCCGGCGGAAGCCGAAGCGGTCCCCTGCGCTCGATCCCGCGGATTCTCTGCGCGAAAAGCTCGAGCAATCCCGCGCGCTCGTCGACGAGCGCGAGTCGTTCGAGGAGGGGGAGACGCCTATCGACGAGGCGGATCCGAATGCGCGACGCCGCTCGGTTCACGAGCAGGCCCGCGCGCGACTGGACGAACTGCGCGGCGAGTGATCGAGACCAGGATCGAAAGGAGCTGAGATGGGATTTCTCGACAAGGCGAAGGCGGCAGCGGAGCAGGCCGCGACAAGGGCAAAGGAGACGGCCGGCGAGCTGCAGACGAAGCGTGAGCTCGGCCAGACCTACGACGAGCTCGGCCGCCGGACGTTCGAATTGGTCGAGTCCGGCGAGGTGTCGTCGACGACGCTCGATCCGCTCGTCGAGCGAATCCGCTCGCTGAAAGCACAGCTCGAGGAAAACAAGCCGGTCGCGGCTGCGACCAGCCCGGAGCCACCCGGGTCGGGCGCACCGCCCGCGTAACCTGGATCGAGTGATTCTCCGGCGCCTCCCCCTCCAGGGGAGGCCCGGGGACGAAGCCCTCCCTATCTTCAGCCCAATTGTGGCGCTGCGGCGCGCCGCGTTGATGCAGGGAAGGACGACATGCGGCGGAAGACCTTGGCGGGCACGGGCATTTCGTGCGAGCGTTTCGTGGGGTAGCGGCATCCGCGTCGCCAACTTCTCGCTGCAATCGGGCATCGCGACCTCCTTCAGGTACGACCCGCTCGACCAGGCCGTCGAGCGGCTCTGGCAGGCCGGGGTCGTCGTTGTCGCGGCCGCGGGCAACTACGCGTCCGGCGGCGCGCCGAGCAGCGTCCTGTTCTCGCCGGCGAACGACCCGTTCGTGCTCACGGTCGGGGCGCTCGACATCAACGACTCGCCGTTGTCCGGAGACGACTTCAACGCTCCGTGGTCGGCCTACGGCTACACGGTCGACGGCTTTGCGAAGCCGGAGATCGCCGCACCCGGGCGGTACATGATCGAATGGGTTCCCTCGGGCACGAGCCTTGCTGCGGAGCGCCCGTACGCCGTCGTGAAGGGCGGCATGCAGCTCTCGGGCACGTCCTTTGCGGCACCAATCGTCTGTGGCATCGCCACGACGCTGCTGATTGCGCATCCCGACTGGAAGCCGGACCAGGTGAAGGGCGCGCTGATGCGCGGGGCGTCTGCCACGCGTGCGACCGCGCTGTCGGCGGGCGTCGGCGAAGTGAAGGTCCAGACGACGCTCATCGACTGGTCGGCGCCGCCGAATCCGAATGCTCGGCTGAACCAGTTCCTCGTTCCGGATCCGAACGGCGGGACGTACCCGGTGTTCGATTCGGCGAGCTGGCTCAAGGTGGCGTCCGAGGACGCGTCCTGGAACAGCGGGTCGTACATCGACGCGTCGTGGAACTCGGCCTCGTGGAACAGCGCGTCCTGGAACAGCGCGTCGTGGAACAGCGACTCGTTCGACAGCGCGTCGTGGAACAGCGCGTCGTGGCTGAAGGTGCTCGCCACCGACAACGCCGCGCGCGAGTCCGCGGGCGACGGCTAACCCTCCGGCCGGACGCCGGCACGATTAGATCGAACTGAGCTGTACGACCGACGGCGCCCGGCCACACACCGGGCGCCGTCGCAGTTTTGGTGACCGTTCGGCAGGGCGCCGCATTCCTCGATCGAGGGATTTGCGGCTCCTCCCCCAACGGGGGGAGGTCGCAGCGGTGATCACCGCTTACGGTCAGCCAAGTCTGCGGCGCAGCGGCGCGTCGCACCGAGAACGGGGAAGGACTTACATGCGGCGGAAGATTCAAGTGGGTGGCGGTACTCGTGCAAGCGCGTTGTGGGGAACCGGAGGTCGGGGTCCTCGCTCGGCGTGCATCCTGACTGGACGCCCGATGACGTCAAGGGCGCGCTGATGCGCGGCGCGAGCGAGACGAAGGCGGTTTCGCTCTCGGACGGCGTCGGCGAGGTGAACATCAAGGAGGTGCTCTCCGACAAGACGGCGCCGCCCAATCCGAACGCGGCGCTGAATGAGTTCCTCGTGCCCGATCCGAGCGGCTCCGCCTATCCGGTCTTCGACTCGGCGAGCTGGCTGAAGGTGGCGCAGGGGGATGCCTCCTGGCACTCCGCCTCGTGGGCCGACGCGTCCTGGAACACCGCCTCCTGGCACAGCGACTCCTTCCTGAGCGCGTCCTGGAACACGGCGTCGTGGCTGAAGGTCCTCGCGGCGGACAACGCAGCGACCGAGACAGGAGGTGACGGTTGATGCTCTGGCCTGTCACATGGCCCGGCGCCTGGGCGATTCGCAAGCCCCGGGCGCACCGCAACTAGTCGGCGCTCTGGTCGAAGACGACCTCGTAGCGCTCGACGGCGGTGCGGCGGCCACTGAAGTTCTCGAAGACGTCGCCGAGCGCGCGAGGCATTTCCTCGTCGAAGATCTGCTCGGCGGCGTTCATGTTCTCCTCGGAGTCGAACAGCGCGATCGAGAGCATCTTTCCGCTCGAGCGGTCGGCGAGATCCACCGCCCGCTGCAGGCCTCGCATCTCCTTGATGAGAGGTTCGACGCGTTTGTTCGCCTCCTCCATCGCGTCGGCGGAAGCGTCGAAGTCGACACCTTCAAACGTTGCGACGCGCGCGTGCATGTGGCCCCTCCTTGGTCGTTGAGGATTCGCGAGCCTAGCGCGCCGTAAGCTCCCGCGATGGACGTCGTCGCGTACCAGGGCGAGGCGGGTGCGTATTCAGAGGAGGGCGCGCTCGCGCTCTTTCCCGATGCGGAGCGGCAGCCGTTCCCTTCGATCCGCAAGGTGTTCGAAGCCGTCGAGGTGGGGCGCGTCGCCGCGGGGCTCGTGCCGCTCGACAATTCGCAGGCGGGCAGCATCAACGAGACGTACGACCTGTTCCTTCGGCACGGCCTGCACCTCGTCGCCGAGGCGGTCGTGCGCGTCGATCATTGTCTACTCGCGCTGCCGGGCTCTTCGGCCGACGATCTGACCGAGGTGATGTCCCACCCGCAGGCGATTGCGCAGTGCGAAGAATTCCTGAGCGCACTCGAGGTGACGGTTCGCGCGGAGTACAACACCGCGGGTGCGGCGAAACGGATCGCCGAGCAGCGGCTCGAGAGCGTCGGCGCGATCGCGTCGAGGCGCGCGGCGGAGCTGTACGGGCTCGACGTGCTCGCGGAGCGCATTCAGACGTATCCCGACAACTACACGCGTTTCGGTGTGCTGTCGCGGAGCCCGCAACCGCTCGGCGAGCCCGACAAGACCTCGCTCGTCTTCGGTGTCGGTCACGTCGCCGGCTCGCTGTACCGCTGCCTCGGAGCGTTCGCGGAGCGTCATCTGAACCTGACGAAGCTCGAGTCGCGCCCGCGGCCGGGGCGTCCATGGGAGTACGTCTTCTATGCCGACGTCAACGCGCCGGCGCAACGGCCGGAGATGGTGGAGGCGCTCGCGGCGCTGAGCGAGCACGCCACCTTCACGCGCGTCCTCGGGACGTACGCGACGGCGGTACAGCGGCACCGGCCTCACGTCTAACGGTGACCGCCGAGCAGCCGGAGTTGATCGTGCGCGACGCCGCCGCCTGGCGGGCCTGGCTGCGCAAGCATCACCGTGAGGACGCCGGAGTGTGGCTCGTGCTCGCGAAGAAGGGCATCGTCAAGCCGACGAGCCTCGGCTACGACCAGGCGCTCGAGGAGGCGCTCTGCCACGGCTGGATCGACGGGCAGGTCCGGAGGCGCGACGAGACGACCTACCGGCAGCGGTTCACGCCGCGCCGACGGCGCAGCCCGTGGTCGAAGCGAAACGCGGGAATCGCCGAGGGGCTCGTCGCCGAAGGGCGGATGCACCCGGCCGGAGTCGCGGAGATCGAGCGGGCGAAGACCGACGGCCGTTGGGATGCAGCGTACGCCGGTCCCGCCGCGATCGAGGTGCCGCCCGAGCTCGCGGCCGCGCTGGCGGCCGAGCCGAAAGCGCAGGCGATGTTCGAGCGTCTGAATAGCCAAAACCGCTACGCCATCCTCTACCGCGTGACGACCGCGAAGCGGCACGAGACGCGCGCGCGGCGGATCGAGGAATACGTCGCGATGCTCGCCCGCGGCGAGACGATCTATCCGCAGAGAGGGCTCGATTGAGCAGCCGTAGGTCTACGCTCTGCGGATGCGAGGTCGTTCGACCGCGCTTTGGCTCTTGGCGCTCGCGCTCGTCGCCGGATGCGGGTCCTCGTCGGGTGGAGGGACGGCCGACATCAAACAAGATCTGCTCCGCGGCGTCGGCGAGATCCGCGCAACGCAGGACCGGCACATGCTCTACGCACAGCTGACCCGAATCGTCGAGAGCCTTCGTCGCGATCGCGCGTCAACGGCAGACGCGCGCCGAGCTCGAAACCTGGCCATTCAGGGGTTCGAGTGGACGCTGAAGGGAACCAGGAGTCAGCTCGACTTCAGCGAGAACGACAGCGGTAACGTCGCGGCTGCCACGCGAGATGCGAAACGGGCTGACCGCTACCTGACACGCGGAGCAAACTGTTTGCGCGCTGCCGGGCGGATCCTCGAGATTCGCATCGGCAAGCTCAACGCGCACTGACCCGATGCCGACGTGGGGGACGACGCAAGCTACGCAGCGTGCCCGTTCGTATAGGCGAAGGGATGGTTGTACACGTCGAGGGCGCGATCGCTTGGGGCATCAACGGTGAACGACTCGCCTGTTCGGAGGTCGGCGACGGCGACGACTACGCGGCCGGAGCAACGGCTCCACAGGAGCGCAACGTCCAAGCCGTTCGATGTGCGGTGGGCTAGCTCGCGCCTTGCCCATGGAGGCAGCAGGCGTCCAACAGTGCGGTTAGCCGTATGGCGCAAAGCGCCCGCGGGTGCGACCATTGAGCACGTGCCACCCACCGTCCTCATCGTCGACGACCACCCGAGTTTCCGCGTAACGGCGCGCGCCCTGCTCGAAGCCGAGGGGTTCGCGATCGTCGGCGAGGCTGAGGACGGCGCGAGCGCGATCGAGGCGGCGCGGCGTCTCCGTCCGCAGGTCGTACTGCTGGACATCCAGCTGCCGGACACGGATGGGTTCGACGTTGCCGCGAGGCTGATCTCGAACGGCAACTCGCCGGCCATCGTGCTGACGTCGAGCCGCGACGCGTCCGAGTTCGGCGCACTCGTCGAGCGCAGCGGCGCACGCGGCTTCATTCCAAAGGCCGAGCTTTCGGGGGCGAGGCTGGCGGCACTGCTCGGATGAGCTCGCTGACGCGGCGACCGTGGCTCGCGCTCCTGCTGGCGGGCATCGTCGCAGGAGCCGGCGCGCTTGCGCTCGTGCTGACGAGCGACCATGAGGAGAACGCCGTGGCGTTGAGCGTCTACGGGCTGATCCTCGGCTGGACGTTCATCGGCACGGGCCTCTTCGGCTGGGCACGGAGACCCGACAATGCCACCGGGCGACTCATGGTCGCCGTCGGGTTCGCTTGGTTCCTCGGCGCGTTGGGGGATGCGAACAGCTCGCTCCCGTACACGATCGGCATGGCTCTGGGCGCCCTGGCGCTCGCCGTCTTCATCCACCTGCTCTTCGCGTTCCCGAACGGACGCGTCGACGGCAAGTGGCAGCGGCGGATCGTCGCCGCGGCCTACCCCGTCGCCTTGCTCGCGAACCTGACGAGCCTGCTCGTCGATGCGACTCCCACCGACAACTGCGACGACTGCCCGTCGAACGCATTCCTCGTCGTCGATAGCGACACAGCCGCAAACGCGCTTCAGTTCTTCTGGAACATCGTCGGCCTCGCGTTCATGGTCGCCGCCGCCGTCGTGCTGGCACGGAGCTGGCGCGCGTCGACCGCCCCCGCGCGCCGCGTGCTCACGCCCGTGTACGTCGGCGGGCTCGCGAGTCTCATGCTCGTCGGGCTGAGCTTCGCGCTCCACCAGCTCACGCATTTCTCCGAGGTCGTCGGCACCGTCGGGATCATCGCGTTCATCTCGGTTCCGTTCTTCTTCCTCGTAGGCTTGCTCCGCACGCGGCTTGCGCGCGCCGGCGCCCTACTCCTCCAGGACACGGCCGAGACGCCGTCGATCGAGGAGGCACAGGCGGGACTGCGCCGCGCGCTCAACGACCCGTCCCTCCGGCTCCTCCTCCGGGACGATGAACGCGACGGATACGTCGACGCAACCGGTCGACGCGCCGATGTCCCGGACGAGTCGGAGCGCGCGGCCGTCACGCGGCTCGCGTACGAAGGGCGCCCCCTCGCAGTGATCGTCCACGACCCTGCGCTGAGAGGCGAGCCGGAGCTACTCGACGACGTTCTCGCGACTGCGCGGCTCGCGCTCGTCAAGGATCGCAGCGTCCACGCTCTGCGGGCGAGCGAGCGCCGCAACCGCGCGCTGCTCGACGCGATTCCGGACAACATGTTCCGGATCCGCGGCGACGGCACCTACGTCGACTTCCATTCGAACCAGCCCGAAATGCTGACCCTGCCCCCCGACCGGATCGTCGGCTCGACGATTGATCAGCACATGCCGCCCGAGGAGGCAGAGGTGCGGATGGAAGCGATTCGCCGCGTCATCGCGACCGGTCACGTCGAGACGTTCGAGCTGCACATGGTCGATCGCGAAGGGCGCGCGAGCGACCGCGAGGTGAGGATGGTCAAGAGCGGCGAGGACGAAGTGCTGGCGATCACGCGGGACATCACCGATCGAAAGCGCGCCGAGCAAGAGGTCGTTCACCAGCGTGACTTCCTGCGCACGGTCGTGAACACGGCCACGAGCGTCTTCCTGGTCGTGACGCCGATTGGCGAGATCGTGCGCTTCAACGACTTCTGTGCGCGGCTCACCGGTCGCGAGGACGACGAGCGTGCGCGCGGCCACTTCTACTGGGAGCTGTTCGCGGCGCCCGAGGACGCGACCGCGATGCGGGACGCGTTCGTCGCCGACACGGCGGGGCGAGAGTACGAGCACCGCTGGATCAGCGCCTCCGGCGAGCCGCGGCTGGTCGCCTGGTCGAGCACGCCGATCGTGGACGAGACAGGCGAGGAGCGGCGGCTCATCCACGGCGTCGACGTGTCAGAGCGGAGGCGTCAAGAGGAGGAGTTGCGCCGTTCGCGCACCCGCATCGTCGAGGCCGAGGCGACCGAGCGGCGGCGGCTCGAGCGCAACCTCCACGACGGCGCGCAGCAGCGCCTCGTCTCGCTGTCGCTGGCACTGCGGCTCGCTCAGGGACGGCTCTCCTCCGACCCGGCGGGCGCGTCGGAAATCCTCGGCAACGCCAGCGCCGAGCTCACGCACGCGCTCGAGGAGTTGCGAGAGCTCGCACGCGGCATTCATCCGGCCGTTCTCACCGACCGCGGCCTCGCGCCGGCGCTCGAGACGCTCTCGGCACGCGCGACCTTTCCGGTCGAGATCGAAGCGCTGCCCGAGCGGCGCCTGCCCGACCAGGTCGAAGCCGCGGCGTTCTACGTCGTCTCCGAGGCGCTGACGAACGTCGCCAAGTACGCACGGGCCTCGTTCGCACGCATCAGCGTCACGTGCGACGACCGTCACGCGTTCGTCGAAGTTGCAGACGACGGCGTGGGCGGCGCGGATGCCGCCCGTGGAAGCGGTTTGCGCGGCCTGGCCGATCGCGTGGATGCCCTCGACGGCGACCTCATCGTCGAGAGCAGCCCCGGCGAGGGTACGCGCATTCGCGCGATCATCCCGCTCGCCCAGCAACTCGTGCCGCGGGCATAGACTCGTAGCGGGTTGACCGGGAAGTCGTTGCCGAGTGGTGTCGTCACGCTCCTCTTCACCGACATCGAGGACTCGACGGGGTTGGTCCAGCGCCTCGGCGACGAATACCTCGACGTCCTCGAGCGCTACCGAACGGTGGTCCGGCAGGCCGTCGCCGAGTCCGGCGGGCGCGAGGTCGACTGTCGCGCCGACGAGCTCTTCGTCGCGTTCGAGCAACCCGCCCACGCACTGGGTGCGGCCGTCGCGGCGCAACAGGCGCTCGCCGGCGACGAGATCCGCGTGCGAATGGGAATTCACACGGGGCGGCCGGCGGTCTCGGAAGGCACGTACTTCGGCGTCGACGTGCATCGCGCTTCGCGGATCTGCGAGGCAGGGCACGGCGGCCAGATCCTGGCGTCGGCCGACACGGGATCCGCCCTCAACGGCGAGATCGAGTTTCGCGATCTCGGTTCACACGAGCTGCGCGGCTTGCCACAGCCGGAGCGGATCCTGCAGCTCGTCGCACCCGGTCTCACGGTTGACTTCCCGCCCCTGCGGGTGGATCGTGATCCGGCAGAAAGGGTGAACAACAAGACGGAGACTGAGCGGACACGGGTCGTGCTCGCGGAGGACTCGGTCCTCCTCCGGGAGGGCATCGCACGCCTGCTCGAAGACGGCGGTTTCGAGATCGTCGGTCAGGCGGGCAACGCCGAAGAGCTGCTGCTGAAGGTGCGCTCGTACAAGCCTGACGTCGCGATCGTCGACATCCGCATGCCGCCGACGCACACCGACGAGGGGCTGCAGGCGGCGAAGGAGATTCGCGAGAAGCACGCGGAGACGAGCGTGCTCGTCCTCTCGCAGTACGTCGAGGCCGGTTACGCGATGGAGCTCCTGTCGGAGAGCGCCGAGGGCGTCGGCTACCTGCTCAAGGACCGCGTCTCCGACGTGGAGGAGTTCCGCGCGGCCGTGCGTCGCGTCGCGGAAGGCGGCTCGGCGCTCGATCCGGCCATCGTCTCGCAGCTCGTGGGCCGCCGCCGCCGCGACGACCCGCTCACGGAGCTGACGCCACGCGAGCGCGAGGTGCTGGAGCTGATGGCGGAGGGACGGACGAACCAGGCGATCGCGGAGCAACTGGTCGTCACGGAACGCGCGATCGAGAAGCACGTCACGAACATCTTCGGAAAGCTGCGGCTCGCGCCGGCCGCAGAGGATCACCGGCGCGTGCTCGCGGTACTCGCGTTCCTCCGCGGCTAGCTCGGTCTGCCACACCCCGAGACGCCTGCTGGCCGCATTCCGCTCGCGGACGTGCGCTGAGAACGTGGGGACACAACGCAGGCCCCCGTCAAGGGAGAGTCATGTCCCCCCTGAAGCGCTCGAACAACATCGCGGCCCGGATGGGTCGCTGGAGCGCGAGCCACTGGAAGACCGCGGTCTTCGGCTGGCTCGCCTTTGTCGTCGCCGCGGTCGCCATGGGCGGCCAGGTCGGCACCAAGCAAATCAAGCTCGAAGACGTCAACAGCGGCCAGTCACACAAGGCCGATCAGATCTTGAAGAAGGGCTTTCCGCAGTCGAATCCGCTGACCGAGATCGTGCTCGTGCAGAGCACGACCCGGACCGTCGACGATCCGGCGTTCCGCGCGACCGTCAACGACGTCGTCCGCACGGTCAAGGGAAATCCTCAGACGAAGAACTTCAAGTCACCGCTCGATCGCGCGAACGGCGATCAGGTCTCGAAGGACCGCCGCACCGTGATGGTCGTGTGGGACATGAAGGGTGACCTCGACGCCGCCCAGACGAAGATCGACGCGATCCAGAACTCGATCAGCAGGGTCGGAGCACGTCATCCGGCGTTCTACGTCGGTCAGCCCGGCGCCGTCAGCTCGAGCAAGGCGCTCGACAAAATGTTCGGTGACCAGCTGAAGCTGGCCGGAGAGCGGTCGATCCCGATCACGATCTTCATCCTGCTGCTCGTGTTCGGCGCGCTCGTGGCAGTCGGCCTGCCGCTGCTGCTCGCGCTCACGGCCGTCATCGCGACGGTCTTCCTCGTCGCTCTGCCCAGCCAGATCGTTCCGATGGACCAGAACGTCTCCGCAGTGATCTTGCTGATCGGGCTCGCGGTGGGCGTCGACTACTCGCTCTTCTACCTCAAGCGCGAGCGTGAGGAGCGGGCGGCGGGACGGTCATCGCGTGCGGCGATCGAAGCAGCCGCGGCGACCTCCGGACGGTCGGTTCTGATCTCCGGTTTCACGGTGATGATCGCGATGGCCGGACTGCTGTTGTCCGGCGACAAGAGCTACCTGGGCTTCGGAATCGCCACGATGATGGTCGTCGGCATCGCGATGCTCGGCTCGCTGACCGTCCTGCCGGCGATGCTCTCGAAGCTCGGCGACCGGGTCGAGAAGGGCAGGATTCCCTTCCTCCACCGGCTTCGGCGCGGGAGCGGCGACAACCGGTTCTGGAAGGCAGTCCTGACGCCGGCGCTGCGCCGGCCCGGAATCGCGGCCGCGGCCTCAGCTGCCGCGCTTCTCACACTGGCCCTCCCGGTCTTGAATCTGCACACCTCGCAGAGCGGACTGGACGCGTTGCCGAACAGCGCACCGACGGTCCCGACGATCAAGAAGATCCAGAACGCCTTCTCGAACGGAAGCGCTGCTGGATCGGAAGTCGCGATCAAGGCGAACCTCGACGCACCGGCGACGCAGCAGGCCATCGCCGCGCTCAAGGCGAAAGTCGTAGCGGCTCGGCTGAACACGGGCTCGATCGACGTCGAGACCAACGCGGCGCATACGGTGGCCCGCGTCAACATCCCGCTCGTCGGCAAGGGCACGGACTCCGTGTCGAATGCCGCGCTGCGGACGCTCCGTAACGACATCCTCCCGTCGACGATCGGCAAGGTCGCCGGTGCCGAGTACGGCGTCACCGGCCCGACCGCAGCGTCGGCCGACCAGAACTCGATGCTGAAGCGGAAGGCTCCGATCGTCTTCGGCTTCGTGCTCATCTTCGCGTTCCTGTTGCTGCTGGTCACCTTCCGCTCGATCGTGATCGCGCTGAAGGCCGTCGTCCTGAACCTCCTCTCGGTCGGAGCCGCGTACGGCGTGCTCGTGGCCGTGTTCCAGTGGGGCTGGGGCGCGGGCCCGCTCGGCTTCCAGGCGAACGGCCGCATCGCGTCGTGGCTGCCGATCTTCATGTTCGTGATCCTCTTCGGCCTCTCGATGGACTACCACGTGTTCATCCTGAGCCGCGTGCGTGAGGCCTACGACCGCGGCATGAAGACGGAGGATGCCGTCGCGCACGGCATCATCACGACCGCCGGCGTCGTCTCCAGCGCGGCGCTCGTGATGGTCGGCGCGTTCGCGGTGTTCGCGTTGATGCCGATCCTCGACATGAAGGAAATGGGCATCGGCCTCGCGGTCGCTGTCCTCCTCGACGCCACCGTTGTACGGGCAGTGCTGCTGCCGGCGACGATGAAGCTGCTCGGCGACTGGAACTGGTACCTGCCGAAGTGGCTGGAGTGGCTGCCCCAGCTCGAGCATGACCGCTCGGTCGATCAGCCGGACGGCACGCCGGTGCTCCAGCCGGCGTAGCGAAACCGCCTCGTGCTCAGCCGAAGCCCGCGCCTTGTGGCGCGGGCTTCGGCGCGTCTGCGTTCGGCGAGGAAGCCGTGGTCATACTGGCGCGATGAGAACGAAACGGACGGCTGTTCTCGCGGCGGTTCTCGTCGCGTCGGTCGCGCTCGCTTCGACGCCCGTCGCCGATTCGGGAACGCCCTCGTTCTCGGCGGACAGCGGCTCCGCCGATCTCGCATCCGCGACCGTGCAGGCCACGGCGGTCGCCGCCGGTGCCGTCCACAGCTGCGCGTTGACCAGCGCCGGCGGCGTCAAGTGCTGGGGCTTCAACGGCCACGACGAGCTCGGCGACGGAGGAGGCACCAGCCGGAACAGCTCGACGCCGGTGGACGTCTCCGGCCTGCGCGCAGGCGTGGCGGCCATTGCCGCCGGCATCCGCCACAGCTGCGCGGTCACCGGTGCCGGCGGCGTCAAGTGCTGGGGCACCCCGTACTCCGGCGCGCTCGGCGACGGAACGGACAGCCGACGCTTCGCGCCGGTCGACGTCTCCGGCCTGGGCGGCGGCGTGACGGCGGTCGCCGCCGGCTCCGAGCACAGTTGCGCGCTCACGAGCGCCGGCGGGATGAAGTGCTGGGGCAACAACCGATCCGGCGCGGTCGGCGACGGAACGACCACCGACCGCTGGACGCCCGTCGACGTTTCCGGCCTGAGCAGCGGCGTTACCGCGATCGCCGCGGGCGGCGTTCGCAGCTGCGCGCTCACGAGCGCCGGCGGCATCAAGTGCTGGGGCGGATATCCGGATCCGGCGGGCGTCCGCTCGACGCCGGTCGACGTCTCCGGCGTGAGCGGCGGCGTGACGGCGATCACCGTCGGCTGCGCGTTGACGAGCGGCGGCCGCGTCCAGTGCTGGGGCAGCGACTTGGCGGCCGTCGACGTTCCGGGACTGAGCAGCGGCGTGACGGCGATCGCAGGCGGGCTCCTCCACGGCTGCGCGCTCACGAGCGCCGGCGGCGTCAAGTGCTGGGGCTCCAACGACCGCGGCCAACTCGGTGACGGAACGACCGTCGACCGCTCGACGCCGGTGGATGTCGTGGGCCTGAGCAGCGGCGTTGCGTCGATCTCCGTCGGCGTCCTCCATACCTGCGCAGTCACGCGCACCGCCGCCGTCAAGTGCTGGGGCTGGAACCCCAGTGGGCAACTCGGCGACGGAACGACCGTCGACCGCTCGACACCCGTCGACGTCATCGGCTTCGGCACCGCCAAGACCACGGTCGCCGTCGTCTCGCGCTCGGTCACGGTCACGCCGGCGCGGGTCGCGGCGGTCAACCTGCGCTGCGGCTCTCAGGCCCCTTGCCGGGGCACGCTCAGTCTCAGCGCGAACGCCTCCGCCGGCCGCGGTCACCTGAAGCTGGGCAGCCACAGCTTCTCGATCGCCGCAGGCCGCACGCGCACGGTCGAGGTGAAGCTCACGGCGCGCGGCTTCGCGCTTCTCGTCGGCGTGAAGCGGCTGCCGACACAGGCCCAGGTCAGCTACGACCAGCCGGCCGGTGGCACGACGACCGCGACGCGCACGATCACGCTGCGCGCGCCCTAGTCGGTCTTCCACCTCGCAATCGCGACAGCGTTGGCGCCGGGCCAAGGCCACCCGTACATCAATTTCGCCTGCTCGGGCTCCGCCTGCTCCCACTTCAGCCATTTGACGCGTCGGAGATAGCTGACAGTGCCGCCGAGCGCCCCGCCCATCAGGGCGTCATCGAGGTCGCGGTTGTGACCAATCGGGATTGTCGCGAGCATTCTCCCGCCGGGTGCGAGCAGGCCGAGCAGGTTACGAACAGCCCGCGCGGCCTTGTCCGGCTCGCGCGGTTCCTCGTCGTAGCCGACGTGCTCGAGCGTCGACACGCTGACGATCAAGTCGTACGGACCGCCGCTGAACGTCGCAGCGTCCTCGTTCAGAACGCCGGGCGCTCTCTCGTACTTGTCGAGGACATGGTGACGGGTGCGCGCGAAGTTCGGGAGGACGTTGCCGACCTCGAGGGTGCGAGCCGGGTCGGCTGTAGCGAGTTCGGCCAGCGCGATAGGTACCTCGACCGCACGCTCGCTCCTCCACGTGTGGGCGTGCTCGTGCCAGACGTAGTGGTGCTCCCGACCGTCGAGCGTGAAGCGCGTGTCGGCGATGTGCGGGAGGACCTTCGTGTAGGTGAACACGCGCCCTGCGTGGAAAGAGCGGCCGGCAATGCTTCTCAGTCCCGGCATCGTCGAGACCGTACCGAGGTTTCCGAAGGAAGCACCGGTACGGTAATGCAGCGGCCTTTTGAAATCGTTTGGTTTTGCACCGGGAGGGAGCGGCGCCGTCCCCTCACCAGCTCCACCCCGAGCCAGCCGTGAGGTGCACTGCACTTACGGGCGGCGCTACTTCTTCTGTCCCGACACCCAGACCGGACCCGTGTCCCACGCCGGGTCTCGCGTGAGCCGCCGTAGCTCGCTCCCGTCGGCGTTAATTGCGTAGATCTCGGGATTGCCGTCGCGCCTGCTCGCGAAGGCGATTTCGCGCCCCTCGGGCGACCAGGACCAAAACGGGTCCTGCGCCAGATTGCTGGCCAGCCGCCGCAGCCCGCTGCCGTCGGCGTTCATTACGTAGATCGCGGCGAGGTGGTCGTCGCGGTCGCGGTAGCTGACGAAGGCGATCTTTCGCCCGTCCGGCGACCATGCCGGATAGGAGTCGAACGCCCGGTTGCGGGTCAGGTTCCGCTGATCGCTCCCGTCCGCGTTCATGACGTAGATCTCGACGTTTTCCCAAGGGGCATAGATCGTCATGTCGCGGCTTCTCGTGAAGAGGATCTTCCGCCCGTCAGGCGACCAGGCAGGGGCGAAGTCGTGTCCAGGGCTGCGCGTCAGGTTCCGCAGCCCGCTGCCGTCGGCGTTCATGACGTAGATCTCGCCGTTGCCGCCGGCCCGGGGCCACCCGCCGAACGCGATCTTCTGCCCGTCGGGCGACCAGGAAAGACCGCTCTCGCGCGCCGCCTCGCTTGTCAGTTTTCGCAGCCCGCTCCCGTCGGCGTTCATGACGTAGATGTCGCCGTCGAAGAGCGCGTGCCGGCGCGACCTGATGAAGGCGATCTTTCGCCCGTCGGGCGACCAGGCGGCTGAGTTTTCGGTCGCCGGGTGGCGCGTCAGTCTTCGCCGCCCGCTGCCGTCGGCGTTCATGAGGTAGATCTCCCAGTTGCCGTCGCGCTCACTTCCGAACAGGATCTTCTGGCCATCGGGCGACCAGCCCGGAAACCCGTCGAGCCCCCATTCGCGCGTCAGGTTCCGCTGTCCGCTCCCGTCGGCGTTCATGACGTAGTACGCCCAGGGTGGCGGCCGGTTACCAGGGCCTCTGATGAAGGCGATCTTCGAGTCCGCCGCTCGCGCGGGAACGCTCGATCGTGCCGAGAGCGCAGGCGAAGCCGTCTCTGACCGGGCGCCGCGCTCGAGGACGGTGAAGACCGCGATTCCGCCGAGCGCCACCAGGGCCGCGAGGGCGCCGTAGATGCGCCGTCGCCGCCGCGCACGCTGCCTCGCCTCCTCGATCAGCGCCTCCAGCTCGTCGCGCTCGACGGGATCCCTCGGACGCGGTGGGCGAGGCGCAGCGGTGACGGTCATCGCTGCCTCTCCAGCACTATTACGCTATTGTTACTAGCACCATACTGGATGTCAAGGTAGACCGGACCGACCCCACTGATCTGTACGAACAGGTCGCGGGTGAGATTCGTCGTGCGATCGCCGAGGGAGAGGCGAAGCCGGGGGAACGCCTTCCGCCTGCGAAGGACCTTGCCGCGGTCCTCGGGGTCAACACGAACACCGTGCTGCGTTCTCTACGACTGCTTCGCGACGAGGGGCTGCTCGAATTCCGGCGCGGGCGTGGCATCTCGGTCACCGGGACTCCCGAGCGTGGCGCCGTCGTCCAGCGAGCGAAGGAGCTCGTCGATTTCGCCCGGCACCACGGGTACCGCTTGGACGAGCTCGTGGAGATCATCGAAGAGGTTGGCTGAGACGACTCTCGCCTGAGGCGGCCGCGGATTCGTTGGCACGCGGCCGTCCCGCGTCGTCGGAGACTCAAAGAAGAATGTAGTGGACTTGTTGGCGAGGCAGCTGCCCTGATCGGCTGCCGTTCTGTGGTGCGGTCACAAGTCGCGCGGAATCGTCATATAAGACGCATGAAGAACGGCGAGAAACGCTCGGACACCGAGCTTCTGCTCGCGGCGCGCACATGCTCTGAGCCGTTCGGCGTCTTCTACGAGCGGCACTTCGCTTCGGTGCTTGCCTTCTTTCGCCGCCGTGTGCGCGGGCCGGAGGAAGCGTTTGATCTCACCGCTGAGACCTTCGCCGCCGCACTTGTCTCCGTGCCTCGCTTCGAGCCGGGACCGGAACCGCCACGGGCGTGGTTGTTCGCGATCGCCCGCCACAAGTTGAGCGAGTCGCTGCGCAGGAGTCGTATTCAGGATGAGGCGCGGCGCGCGCTCGCGATGCAGCCGATCGAGCTCGATGACGAGGCGATCGAGATCCTGGAGACGACTGCACGCGCTTCAGCGGTCGAGCTCCTCGAGACCCTGGGCTCCCGAGCAGCTCGAGGCGGTCAAGGCCCACCACCTCGAGGAACGCGGGTACGCCGAGATCGCAGCCGAGCTCCGCTGCTCGGAGAGCGTCATCCGCAAGCGCGTGAGTCGTGGCCTGGCTGCGCTGCATGCCCAGCTTCGAAAAGGAGAGGCGTCATGAGTGATCCCGTCAGTGATCTAAAGCAGGAGCTTCTAGCCGCCGCTGAGCGCCAGCAGGGGCACGCTGCTGTGCGTGCCGGTCGTGGGCGGTTGCGAGGGTATTCGGGCCGGAAGCGCCTCGTTCTGGCTGCGGCGACGCTGCCGATCGCCGCTGCCGTGGCACTCCTCTTCACCGCTCCCTGGAGCAACTCGCCCGGTTTCCTCGAGCGAGCGCAGGCAGCGCTCACGCCGCCCGCCGGAATGATCCTGCACGAGAAGTGGGAGGTGACGTCGACTTCGACGGATCCCGCGTGCACCGTCACCCGCGGTCCGAACGAGATCTGGATCGATCAAGCGCCGTCGCACACGTTCCGCGCCCTCCTGGGTGATTTCCCGCCGGATCCAGCAGGGGCCGATCCGCGCGCGATCGTGTGCGCGAGCGGTACGGCGTCCGAGTTCGGCGGCACGCTCGACCCCACGTACACGCTCAGGTTCGAGCCGCCGAACACGCTGAGCCCCTCCGCGATCCAGTTCGCTCACCCACTGGACGCCGTTACGGAACTTCGCGAGGCGATCGCCGAAGGATACGCGCACGATGAAGGCAAGACGAAGCTCGTTGGGCGCACAGTCGAGCGGATCCGCATCGATTCTCCAGCCAAGTGTCCCGATCCCAATTGTCCGCGTGAGCCGAGTTACGCATACGTCGACCCCGAGACGTTCTATCCGGTTCAGCTAGAGAGCCCGCACGGATACATCGTGCTTGGCTCCGTCGTGCGATTCCATTTCGTCATGCGCACCCTGATCTACGAGTACCTCCCCCGAACTGCGGCCAACCTTGCGCTCACCGACATCGAGGCACAACACCCGAACGCGACCGGACCGTAGCCGCTCCGACGATTCCATCCCACGTTCCCTCGGCGAGGGCGGCTCGAACTGCTCTCTCGACGGAGCGGCGCCGGAGTCGAACCGACCGAGCCGTGGGCTACACGACCGCACTGGTTTTGAAGGTCTCCCAGACGACGCCCATCTGAGTACGGGAGCGGCGTTTTGGCGCGGCTCCCGCACTGTTGAGTGCGCCTCGGTCCGCTGAGGTCGGTACCAAATTCGGTACCAAGTTCCGCCGGCCGCTTGTGCGTGCGGAGCCGGCAAGGGACGCCCGAGCGCCAGTTGAGTCGCGGCCGTGACTCTCGCGGGACAGAGGATTAGGCTTTAAAAGCGATGCCTTGTCCTCAGTGCGGAGCGGAGAATCCCGCTGCGGCTAAGTTCTGCGGCACCTGCGGTCAGGCGCTGGCGCTGCCCTGTCCGGCCTGCGAGACGGCCAACCCGCCGGGAATGCGTTTCTGCATCGAATGCGGGACCAGTCTCGCCGGCGACAGCGCGGCGTCTCCGGTGTCGTCCGATACGCCTCAGCCGCCACCGACGTCGGAGCGACGACTCGTCTCCGTCCTCTTCGCTGATCTCGTCGGCTTTACGACGCTGTCGGAGAAGCGCGACGCGGAGGAGGTGCGCGAGCTGCTCTCGCGCTACTTCGACACGTGCCGCAGGTTGATCGAGCTGTACGGCGGGACGGTGGAGAAGTTCATCGGCGACGCGGTGATGGCCGTCTGGGGCACGCCCACTGCGACCGAGGACGACGCCGAGCGGGCCGTGCGCGCGGCCCTCGATCTGGTCGCCGCGGTGTCGGCGCTCGGCGACGAGGCGGGCGCCGAGGGCCTGCGGGCGCGGGCGGGCGTCCTCACCGGCGAGGCCGCCGTGACGCTCGGCGCGACGGGCGAAGGGATGGTCGCGGGCGATCTCGTCAACACCGCCTCACGGGTGCAGGCCGCGGCTGAGCCCGGGAGCGTGCTCGTCGGCGAGGCGACGCGACGGGCCACGGAGCAGGCGGTTGTCTACGAGGACGCCGGCACGTTCCAGCTGAAAGGAAGGGAAGGCGAGACTCGCCTCTGGAAACCACTGCGCGTCGTCTCCGGCCGCGGTGGCGCGCTGAAGTCGCAGGGTCTCGAGGCGCCGTTCGTCGGCAGGGACCGCGAGCTCCGGCAGGTCAAGGATCTCTTCCACATTTGCGCCGAGGAGCGAAAGGCGCACCTCGTCTCCGTGACGGGCATCGCCGGCATCGGCAAGTCCCGCTTGATGTGGGAGTTCTACAAGTACTTCGACGGCATCGCGGACACGATCTACTGGCATCGCGGCCGCTGTCTCGCCTACGGCGAGGGCGTTACGTACTGGGCGCTGGCGGACATGGTTCGCATGCGCTGCTCGATCGCCGAGGACGACGACCCGGCGACCGCGCTGCAGAAGCTGCGCGCGGCGCTGGAGGAGTACATCGTCGACACTGAGGAGCGGCGCTTCGTCGAGCCGCGGCTGGCGCAGCTGCTTGGGCTGAGCGCGCAGGAGGCGCGCGAGAAGCAGGACCTGTTTGCTGCTTGGCGTCTGTTCTTCGAGCGGCTCACCGAGCAGTACCCGACGGTGCTCGCGTTCGAGGATGTGCAGTGGGCGGACGCTTCGCTGCTCGACTTCATCGAGTACCTGCTCGAGTGGTCGCGCAACCATCCGCTGTACGTGATCACGCTGGCGCGGCCGGAGCTGCTCGAGCGGCGGCCGACCTGGGGCGCGGGGCACCGCAACTTCACTTCGTTCTACCTCGAGCCGCTCTCGCAGGCGGCGATGGAGGAGCTGCTCACGGGGCTCGTTCCCGGGCTACCGGACGCGCTGCGCACGCAGATCCTCGAACGCGCCGAAGGCGTCCCCCTGTACGCGGTCGAGACGGTGCGGATGCTGCTCGACCGGGGCCTGCTGGCCGAGAACGAGTCGGCGTACCGTGTGACGGGCGAAATCGAATCGCTCGAGATCCCGGAGACGCTCCACGCACTGGTCGCGGCCCGCCTCGACGCCCTGTCCGCGGAAGAGCGCCGGCTGCTTCAGCACGCGGCCGTGCTCGGCAAGACGTTCACACCGGGTGCACTCTCCACGCTCATGAAAGGCGATCGGGCCGCGCTCGAAGAACTGCTCAGCGCCCTCGTGCGCAAGGAGGTGCTCGGACAGCAATCCGATCCGCGTTCACCCGAGCACGGCCAGTACGGGTTCCTCCAGGACATCATTCGCCGCGTCGCCTATGAGACGCTGCCGAAGCGGGAGCGGCGCGCGCTCCACCTCGCGGCCGCAGACCACCTGTCCGGAGCCATGGCGGCGGACGAAGTCGCGGAGGTGGTTGCGTCGCACCTGCTCAATGCCTACCGACTCGATGTCGACGCCGCCGACGCGGTGCACCTCCGACAACGCGCACATGAGGCGCTCGTCCGCGCGGGCGAGCGCGCGGCCTCGCTCGGCGCTTCGACCGAGGCGGCGCGGTACTTCGAGCAGGCGGCAGAGCTCGCGACTCAGCAGGCAGAGCAGGCGCGCGTCCTCTTCCGCGCCGGCGAGATGACGTATGCCGCCGGCGACCTCGCGCATTCGTGTTCGCTATTCGAGCGGGCGATCGAGATCTACGAGGCGGCGGGAGAGACACATGCGGCCGCGCGCGTCGCGAGCCAGCTCGCGCTTGCAGAGTCGGCGCTGGGCATGCAGGAGCAGGCGCTCGAACGGATGGAGCGCGCGTACCGTGTTGTCGCCGACGACGAGGCCGACGCCGATCTCGGTTTCCTGGTCGCGCGTCTCGGCATGTCGCATCACTTCGCGGGGAACGTCGAGCGGGCAGTCGAGCTGACCGAGCGCGCGCTGGACATCGGCGAGGCGCTGGCCGCCCCGGAAGTGCTGCAACGTGCATGGCGCACGAAGGCCATGCTTGTCGCACCAAGCCGTCCGGAGGAAGCCCGCGGCTTCTATCAGCTTGCGCTGGACATTTCGCGGGAGCACGAGCTTTCCGCGGGCGTGATCTTCTGTTGCGCCGATCTCTCCGATTTCGGCTTCAGCCGCGACCGCTACGCCGAATCCCTCGGGTACCTCGGGGAGTCGCTCGAACACAGCCGGCGAATCGGCGATCGGCGAGCGGAGTGGTTCGCACTGAGCGAGATGACGTATGCCCTGTACATGCTGGGCCGCTGGGATGAGTCGCTCGCGCGGTTCGCTGAGATCCCCGGCGAGCAGCTTCCGCTCGGCAACCTCTTGAGCCCGCTCATGGGAGTGCTCGAGCTGCACCTTCACCGGGGTGAGCTGGAGCAGGCGCAGGCGCTGTTTGCGCGGTGGGAGGGATCGGCCGATTCGCTCGAGGTCCAGCGGCGTGCCGCGTACGCGGCCGCCGAGTCGACGATCAAGCTCGCCGAGGGGCGACCGGCGCAGGCACTCGCAGCGGCAGGGCGCGTCGTCGAAGAAGGATCTCGGGGCATGAGCACGCAGGACGTGAAGCAAGCCTTCCCCACCGCGCTCGAGGCCGCGCTTGCGCTCGGCGAGCGAGAGAAGGCCGACGAGCTGCTGACGATGGTCGAGCGCTTGCCGGTAGGCCTCCGCTCGCCTCTCCTCGACGCAACGGCGCGAAGGTTCCGCGCGCGCCTGGCGGCCGACGCTTCCGAAGCGGACGCCGGGTTCGCCGCCGCCGTCGACGGGCTACGCAAGCTCGAGCTGCCGTTCCATCTCGCCGTGGCAGAGCTCGAGCACGCCGAGTGGCTGCTCGCGCGCGGCCGGGAAGACGACGCGGAGCCGCTGCTCGCCGAAGCGACCGAGACGTTCGCGCGGCTGGGCGCCGCTCCGTGGGTCGAGCGAGCGACGGCCGTGCTGCCCGCGCGCACGCAGGCGTCTGCCTGATCCGCTGTCGGAGGTCGGTCGAACGGAGCGGCGCAGGAGTCGAACCTACCGAGCCGTGGGCTACACGACCGCACTGGTTTTGAAGACCAGCTGGGCCACCGGGCCCATGCCGCTCCACGGCGAACGCTAACCCAGGGCAGACACCGCTTCGGCCAAGTCGGCGTGCACGGACGCGGCGATGTACACCGTCCACGGGTGCGGCGGCGTCCCGCCCGTGTAGACGACGACCCGCTTGCCGGTTGCGTGCGCGTGCCACGCCTCCATCGCCGTCCCCTCGTCGGGGCGCGTGAAATCGGCGAGCACAGCGTCGCACGACGCGATCTCCTCGAGGTCGCCCTCGACGATCTCCGTCTCGCGTCCCTCGGTGCGGCCGCGGAAGTCGCGGCGCATCGGATCGATCGGCTCGAGGCCAGCCGCGCGCACCAGCTCGGCCGCGCGGCGACGGTACTCCTCGGCGAACGGCGGCCCGGCGAGGTAGACGCGTTTCACGCGCACTACAGTAGAGCCATGACCGAGACGAACGAATTCGTCGCGCTCGGACGCGCCGGCTCGGAGCACTACGCCGGGCTCGAGACGTTCCCCAATCCCGGCGTCGCGCGCGTCGAGCTGACGAGCGACGAGCTGACGGCCGTCTGTCCCATCACCGGCCAGCCCGATCTCTACCTCGCCGCGATCGAGTACGAGCCGGGACCGCTCTGCCTCGAGTCGAAGTCGCTGAAGATCTACCTCAGCCGCTTCCGGAACGAAGGCGCGTTCTGCGAGGCGCTTGCGGTGCGGATCCGCGACGACGTCGCCGAGGCGCTCCATCTTCCGCGCGAGCAGGTGCGCGTCACGCTGAAGCAGAAGGCGCGCGGCGGCATCACGATTACCGCCGCGACGTAGGAGGAATTAGAGTCCGCTTTCGTGGGCCACGCGTTCGGATCGATCGACGAGCTCGGAGAGGGTTTCGGCTTTCGCAAGGTACGTCGGGCGCTCGGTATCACCGCCTTCGGCGTCAACGCGGTCGTCTACCCGGCGCGCTACGAGGGCTTCCACCATTACCACGACACGCAAGACGAACTGTACTTCGTGCACAGCGGCACGGCGCGCGTCGAGGTGGAGGGCGAAGTGCGCGAGCTCGGGCCCGGCGGGCTGCTGCACGTCGAGTCGACGACGCCGCGAAAGGTCTCGAACGCGGGGGATGAGCCGCTGGTCATGCTCGTCATCGGCGGCAAAGGCGGTTACGTCGAACGCGACGGCCACATGGTCGACCCGGCAGACGTCGAACGGCGCGCGGCGTTCGGCAAGTCCTGACGCGAACCCAGCTAGGAGAGATAGCCGAGCACGACGGCGTTGAACGTCTCGGGGTCCTCGAGCATCACGTTGTGCCCGCGCCCTGCCAGCTCGACGTAGCGCGCGTTGGGGAGGCGCCGCGCGAGCGTGCGGCCGTTCTCGGTCGGCACGATCAGGTCGTCGTCGCCGTGCACGACGAGTACCGGAACGTCGATCCGCTCAACGGGGACGCCCTCGTCGTAGAAGCGATAGCAGGCCGCCATGTGCGTCTCGATCGTCTTCAGCGGCGTCGGGTACTCCAGCGTCGCAGCGACAATCTGCTCGAAGCGCTCCGGATTTGCCTCGGTCCAGCCCGCCGAGAAGGTGTACGGCAGCGTTGCCCGCCGCTGCTCCTCCGCCGGCAGCGCCAACGCGGCCTCGAACGCGTCGCGTACGTGTGCAGGCCGCGGGATGCGCTCAGGCCCACCCGCACCGGTGCCCACGAGGACGAGCGAGCGCACGAGCTCCGGATGGGCGAGCGCGAGCGTCAGCGCGACGTAACCGCCCATTGAGAAGCCGGCGACGTGCGCCGCGCGGCCGTCGAGGATCTCGGACGCGTCCTCGGCCAGTTCGTCGATGCCGTAAGGCTCGCTCGGTACCGGCGACCGGCCGGTGCCGCGCGTGTCGAAGACGATCGTGCGGAAGCGCTGCGCGAAGACGGGCGCCTGGTAGCGCCACGCCCAAGACCCCTGCCCCAGGCCCTGGTGGAGCAGGAGCGTGTCACCGGAGCCGTGCTCCTCGACGTGCAGGCGTTGTACGGACATCTCTTGCGACCTTAGTCGGCTTGTGGCTCAGACCCGCTCGTCCGGGACCCAGCCGCGCGTCAGCAGGAGCCAGAACGCTAGGCCGGCGAAGTCGCCGTAGCGGCGGAACTTGCGCGCGATCGTCTTGTCGCTCGCCTTCCGGCCGACGAGCTTCGCGTAGGCCGGACGAGTCCACGAGTCGAGCACCAGGGGCGAGTAGCGGCCGAGCGACGTCAGCATCACGTGCGCCGCCGCGTACGGCCCGACGCCGGGAAGCGCGAGCAAGCGCGCCTCGACCTCTTCGATCGGCAACGCGGGATCGTTCAGTTGCTCGAGATCGAGCTCTCCCGACGCGACCTCCTCTGCGAGTGTGCGGAGGTACGCGCCGCGGTAGCCGGCCCTTGCTACGTCGCGGTAGAAATCGTCACCCGCCTCGGCCATCGCCGTCGGCCGCGGAAACGTGTGCCCGCCGGTCGGCGATCGGACGCCGAGGTGATCGACGAGCGCCGTCACCATGCGCACCGTCCCGCCCCACGCGCAGTTCGTGGTGCAGATCGTCTTCACGACGTCCTCGAAGACCGTCGGACTGCGCAGCATCCGTCCCGCTCCGGCCGCGGCCCAGGCGAGCTGCGGATCGTCTCGCGCGACCGCGTAGAAGGCCGAGAGATCCTCGTCGAGTCGGAACATGTGCCGGAGCTGGGCGAGAACCGGGCTCGTCGCGCCTTCGACGCGCGCGTAACCCGGACGACCTTCGGAGACGTGGACGGTGCGAGCGCCCCGACCGCTCGGCAGCGTCACCTCGAGCGTCCACTCCGCCTCGTCGACGTGTGACGGCGGCAGCGACGCCACTCCGTGCGATGCGAGCGTGCGGCGGAAGTCAACGGGCTCGCCGCCGGCCCCGACGAGAGGCAACTCGTGGATCATTGAGGTCGTGCGCGTTCTCGGCATCGATGTTGGAGGAACGTTTACCGACGCCGTCTTCTTCCGCGACGGAGACATTCGCACGGCAAAGGTGCCCACGGCCGCGAGGCAAGAGGACTCCGTCGTCGCGGTGGCACATGCGGTAGTCGCCGACGATGTCGATCGTTTCACGCATGGGACCACCGTCGCGACGAACGCCCTCCTCGAACGCAAGGGAGCCCGTACCGCGTTCGTGACGAACGAAGGCTTCGAGCATCTGCTCTACCTACGCCGGCAGAATCGCGCCTCGCTCTACCGCCTTTGCGCCGATCATCCGGAGCCGATCGTGCCGCTCGATCGTTGCGTCGGCGTTCGCGGCCGGATCGGGCCCGAGGGAGAGCTGATGCCGCTCGAGCTCGAGTCGCTACCGGAGCTCGATGCCGAAGCGGTCGCGATCTGCCTCCTGCACGCGTACCGCGACGCGTCGCATGAGCGCGCGGTGGCGGCCGAGGTGCGCCGGCGCCTGCCGGGCGCGCATGTCGTCGCTTCGCATGAGATCGCACCCGAGTTCCGCGAGTACGAGCGCGCATCGACGACGGCGATCGATGCTTACCTCGCTCCCGGCGTCTCGCGGTATCTGCGGGCGCTCGCCGCCCGTTGCGCCGAGGCGGGTCTGCCGGCGCCGCTGGTGATGCGTTCGTCCGGCGGCGTTGCCGAGCTGACCGAAGCGGCTGCGCATCCCGCCGTTGCGCTCGTCTCCGGCCCCGCCGCCGGTGTCGTCGGCGCCGCGCGCGTCGCACGGACGGCGGGGTACGAGAACGCGATCTCCTTCGACATGGGCGGGACCTCCACCGACGTGTGTTTGATCGCCGCCGGCGCTGCGGTGCGGACGCCGGAACGCTTCGTCGGCGGTCTTCCCGTGAGGTTGCCGAGCGTCGACCTGCACACCGTGGGCGCCGGCGGCGGCTCGATTGTGTGGCGTGACGCAGGCGGCGCCCTCCACGTCGGGCCCGAGAGCGCGGGAGCGAATCCCGGCCCCGCGTGCTACGGGCACGGCGGGTCGGGGCCGACCGTCACAGACGCGAACCTGCTGCTCGGCCGGCTGCCCACGCAGCTCGCCGGCGGCATCGAGCTCGACCGGCAGGCGGCGGAGCGCGCGTTCGCCGACATCGACCCGGACGAGGCTGTCGCGGTCGTCAACGCCGAGATGCTGCACGCGCTGCGCCTTGTCTCGATCGAGCGCGGGCACGATCCGCGCGACTTTGCGCTCGTCGCGTTCGGCGGCGCCGGTCCGCTCCATGCGTGCGCGCTCGCCGACGAGCTCGAGATAGGGACCGTCCTCGTGCCCGACGCGGCCGGCGTGCTGTCGGCGCTTGGCCTGGTCGCGAGCGACGAGCGCCGCGACCGCGTCCGCTCCTACATCGTGCCTTTGCGCGAGGCCGGCGAGTTGCCGAGCGAGGGCGAGGCCGATTTGCGCTATGTCGGCCAGTCTTTCGAGTTGACGGTGTCGTTGCAACCGCAGCTCGAAGAGGCTTTCCACACTGCGCACGAAGAGCGTTACGGATACGCCGACAGGGAGCGTGAGATCGAGCTCGTCGCGGTACGCACAGCGGACGTTCGAAAAGCGCCGGCGTTCGAGCTGCCGCGCGGCATGCCGTTGCGTGTCGAGGGTCCTGCGGTGCTCGAGCTCGCCGGCGCCACCTGCTGGGTTCCCCCCGGGTGGGTGGAGGCTAGGGATGGTCCCACACTCGTCCTGACGAAACAGTGAACATCGAGCTCCAAATCATCGGCAGCGGCCTGCGCGCGATCGCCGAGGAGATGGGTGCCGTCCTGATTCGTTCCGCGTTCTCCGCGAACATCAAGGAGCGGCGCGACTGCTCGACGGCGCTCTTCGACGAGCGCGGGCGGATGATCGTGCAGGCCGAGCACATCCCCGTGCATCTCGGCGCGATGCCCGACGCCGTCGCCGCCGTGATGCGGTGCGAGCCGGAACCCGACGACGTGTACATCCTCAACGATCCGTACACGGGCGGCACGCACCTTCCCGACATCACGCTTGTCTCGCGCACGGCACTCGGGTTCGCCGCGTCGCGCGCCCACCATGCGGACGTCGGCGGGATCGAGCCCGGCAGCATGCCGGCAACGTCGCGAACGCTGGCGGACGAGGGCGTTGTCATCCCCCCGACGCGCCTCGACGACGCGACACTCGAAGCGCTCGTCGCGCGCATGCGGAACCCGGACGAGCGGCGCGGCGACCTCCGCGCGCAACTTGCGGCGCAGCGACTCGCCGCGCGGCGGATCGACGACGTCTGGGCGCGCCACGGACACGAGCGCGCCGAAGCGGCGATGGACGAGCTGTACGACTACTCCGAGCGGCTCATTCGCGCCGGCATCGCCGCCATGCCGGATGGGCGGTACGAGGCAGCCGACTTCCTCGACGACGGAACGACGATCGCCGTCGAGCTCACGATCGACGGCGACGCGGTCGGGCTCGATTTCGCCGGCACCGACCGGCAGCAGGACGGAAATCTGAACTGCCCGCTCGCCGTAACCCGGTCGGCGTGCTACTTCGTCGTGCGCTGCCTGGCCGCGCCTGAAGTCCCCGCGTCCGGCGGCGCCTTCGCCCCGGTGTCCGTGTGCGCGCGCGAAGGCTCGCTCGTCAACGCGCGTCCGCCGGCGGCGGTCGCGGGCGGGAACGTCGAGACGTCGAGCCGCATCGTCGACGCCGTCTTCGCAGCCTTCGCGCAGGCGCTGCCGGTGCCGGCGCAGGGTCAGGGCACGATGAACAACGTGACGCTCGGCAACGAGCGCTTCACGTATTACGAGACGATCGGCGGTGGGCAGGGCGCGTGCCCCGGCGGCGACGGCCCCTCAGGCGTGCACGTCACGATGTCGAACACGCTGACAACGCCGGTCGAAGCGCTGGAGCTGTCGTATCCGCTGCGCGTCGAGCGCTACGCGTTGCGGCTCGGCTCCGGCGGCGCCGGCGAACATCGTGGCGGAGAGGGAGTCGTACGGGAGCTGCGTGTCCTCGAAGACTGCAGGCTCTCGATCCTCAGCGAGCGCCGCACACGCGCGCCGCGCGGGGCGAGTGGCGGGAAAGACGGCGCGAGAGGCCGCAATCTCGTGAACGGCGAACCGATCCCGGCGAAGGTGACGACGGAGCTGCGCGTCGGCGACGTGCTGACGATCGAGACGCCCGGCGGCGGCGGGTACGGCGGGTAGGCTTGCGGCATGGGACGGGTCGAAGCGATCAACATCGGGCCGCCGGAGGAACTTCCCGCGCCGGTGGAACGCGTGCGCGCGCACGCCGGCAAGGGCCTCGTCGGCAATCGCTACTACTTCGAGGCGGGCGCGAAGCCGGGACAGGCCCTGACGCTGATCGCCGTGGAGGCGCTCGAGGCGATGGCTGCCGAGCACGGCGTCGAGATCACGGCCGCCGCCTCACGCCGCAACGTCCTCACGCGCGGCATCGACCTCAACGCGCTCGTCGGCAAGCGCTTCCGCGTCGGCGCCGTCGAATGCATCGGCGTCGAGTTGTGCGAGCCGTGCACGCACCTCGAGAGCCTCACGCAGCCGGGCGTCATCAAAGGCCTCACGCATCGCGGCGGGCTGAACGCCGACATCGTTTCGGACGGCGAGATCGCGGTCGGGGACGAAGTCGTCGCCACCGGCTGAATGGACGAAGCGGTCAAGGTCGCGTGCGCGCAGGTCGAGCCGGTGGTCTTCGACCGAGCCGCGACGCTCGACAAGGTCGCAACTGTCGCCGCCGAGGCCGCCGGGCAAGGTGCGCGGCTCGTCCTGCTGCCGGAGACCTTCGTTCCCGTTTACCCATCGAGCCGCTGGGTGCGAGAGCTCGTCGGCGGCGCAAACGGCAAGCCGCTCTTCGCGCGGCTCGCGCGGGAGTCCGTCGAGATCCCAGGCCCCGACTCCGACCGGCTCGGCGCGATCGCGCGCGAGCACCGCGTTCACCTCGCGCTCGGAGTGAACGAGCGCGACGGCGGAACTCTCTACAACAGCTTGCTCGTCTACACGCCCGACGGCGAGCTCGCGCTGCACCACCGCAAGCTGGTGCCCACGAATCACGAGCGGCTCGTGTGGGGATTCGGCGACGGCAAGGGCCTCGCCGCGATCCAGACGGATCTCGGCCGCGTCGGCGGGCTGATCTGCTGGGAGAACCACATGCCGCTGGCGCGCGCCGCCCTCTACGAATCGGGCGTCGAGGTCTACCTTGCGCCGACGGCCGACGACACCGAGAAGTGGCTCGAGTCGATCCGCCACATCGCGCGCGAGTCGCGTGCGTTCGTGCTTTCGTGCTGCGTCTTTCAGCGCGCATCTAGCTACCCCGCAGACGTCCCGCTCGGAGAAGGCGATGAACTGATGGGACGCGGAGGCTCCGCGATCGTCGGGCCCGACGGCGAGTACCTTGCCGGCCCGTTGTGGGACGAGGAGGGGCTTATCTACGCGGAACTCGATCCCCAGCGGCTGTACGAGGAACGGCAGCGGTTCGACGCTGCGGGCCACTACTCGAGGCCGGACGTGCTGCGTCTGAGCGTTCAGCCGATTTCGCGCGCGACGCCGAAGCCCGAGTAGACGTCCTTCCGCTTGATCTTTCCGTCCTCGATCGGAAAGACGTCGATGCCGTCCCACTCGAGCCGCTTGCCGTTCCGGGACGCCGTCGCCGTCCACTCGTTCACGACGAGCCCCTCGCTCGCATATAGGCGGCGCCCACGGAACTGGATGTCCGGGCTGTTGCGGAAGATCTGCGCGATGTGCTTACGCACGGCGTCCGCGCCTTCGGCGCGCTCGTTCGCGGAGTAGTTGTGGAACACGATGTCGGGCGCGTGCATCGAGACGATCGCATCGAGGTCGTGCGCATTCCACGCTTCGTTGTACCGCTCGATCAATTCGCGCTCGTTCATCGCTTCGCGGCCTTTCTTAACACACGCTCGTCGCCGACGCGCCGCGTCAGCCCGTCGGCGTCGTAGCGCTCGAGGAGGAGTTGCGCGACGCGACGTGAGATTCCGAGCGCGTCGCGGAAGCGCGCGAGCGTGATCGGCGTCAGCCCGCGGATCGTCTCCACGCCTCGTTCGTACAGCACTTCCGAAACGGCGAAGCCGTCGCCGACGCGGTGCAGGCGACCGGCGCGCTCGAGGAAGGCGCCCAGGTCCCGGTCGTCGAGCTTTGCGAATCCTTCCGCGGCGAGCTCGACTTCGAGGCGGCGCGCCTCCTCCTCCCGCGCGCCCAGCGACGGCGCCGTGCCCGGCAGGTACGCCTTGCCGCCGCGGCGCTCGAGCCCGAGCAGCGGCGCGACGGAGTTCGCCCACGGCCGGTTGAGCAGCAGCTGGCCGAGTGGTAGACCCGGATCCAGCGGCTCGCGGTCGGCGCGCTCGCGCAGGCGGTCATGCGCGCGCCGCCGCAGCTCGGCGAGCCATTCCTCCGCGAAGTACCAGTCGCCCGCTGCTCGCACCGCCGTCAGCCCGAGCGCGAGCTCGCCCGGCGGCAGCAGGCCTCGTGCCTGGAGCTCGGGGCCCGTGATCGGCGCATGCACCGTTGCGCGGACGATCGCAGCGGCGTCGCCTGTCTCCAGAAGCTCGAGGCGCGCGACGTCGATAGTGCGCGGGGGGGACGGATCGAGCACGACGCCTCCGGCGACGGTCGTGTGTGTCCGGAGCACGAAGCGGTCGCCCCGAGCCGCGACGACAGGCGCAGCGAGCCGCAGCTGCGCGTACCGCTCCCCGGCGCGGACGACGCGCGCGACCGTGTGCGACGTGCCGTGGTGGACGTTGAGCCTCGCGCCGTCCGCGATCGGCTCGAGCTCCTCCAGCACGACGTCGAGCCGGTAGCTCAAGGGAAAGAAGCCCGGCACAACCAACGCATCGCCCCGACGGAGCTCGCGCCGCTCGACCCCGGGGACGGCGAGCGCGACGCGCTGTCCCGCCTCCGCTCGTCCGACCGGCTCGTCGTGCACCTGCACGCTGCGCACGCGCACGTCGAGAGCGGCCGGCTCGGCCCGCAGCTCGTCACCTTCCGCCACCGTTCCGGACCAGAGCGTTCCGGTGACGACCGTCCCGATCCCGCGCAACGTGAACACGCGGTCGACGTAAAGGCGCGTCGGCCACTCGGCGCGATTCGACTCCACGGCGACGTTCGCGAGCGCTGCCCGCAGCTCGTCGAGACCCTGACCCGTCTTCGCGCTCACCGGGACGACCTCCGCCTCGGGCACGAGCTCGCCCGCCTCCGCGAGCGCCAGCTCCAGCGTCTCGGCGTCGACGGCGTCCGCCTTCGTCACCGCGACCACGCCGCGGTCGATCCCCAGCAGGCGCAGGATCGAGAGGTGCTCGTGCGTCTGCGGCCGCGCGCCCTCGCCGGCGTCGATCACGAGCAGGAAGAGGTCGACGCCCGTCGCACCCGCGACCATGTTGCGGACGAAGCGCTCGTGGCCGGGGACGTCGATCAGCGACAGGCGCCGGCCGTCGGGCAGCTCCAGCGGCGCGTAGCCGAGGTCGATCGAGATGCCGCGCTCTTGCTCCTCCGGAAGCCGGTCGGTGTCCTTGCCCGTGAGCGCGCGCACGAGCCAGGTCTTGCCGTGGTCGATGTGGCCGGCTGTGCCGACGGTCAGCGGCATCAGCTCATCGTGCGGCTGCGACGGCGGCGGCGACCTCGTCCACATCGTGGTCCGTCAGCGTGCGACAGTCGAGCAGCAGACGCCCATCGCGGATGATCCCAACCACCGGCGGCTCGGCCGAGCGGAGCGGCGCCGCCAGGTCTTCCTCGAGCGCACAGGCGAAGCTCGGCAGCTCCGCAAGCGGAAGCGCGCCGCCGCCGACGCGCGCGACGGTCTCTTCGACCGTTCCACCCGTGAGCTCGGCGAGGCGCTCCGCGCGTGCGCGTACGCCGTCGTCGCGGAGCATCCGCAGCACCGGGATCCGCTCCGGCGCGTCGAGGTAGAGCGCGAGCGTCCCTTCGAGCGCTGCGAGCGTCAGCTTGTCCGCGCGCAGCGCCCGCTGCAGCGGATGCCGGCGCAGGCGCTCGATGAGCTCGGCGCGGCCGACGACGATGCCGGCCTGCGGCCCGCCGAGCAGCTTGTCGCCGGAAAACGTGACGAGATCCGCGCCGGCGGCGAGGCTCTCCTTGGCCGACGGCTCGTCGCCAAGTGACAAAGTGTCACTTGGCGGAAGGAGCACGCCCGAGCCGAGATCGTCCACCAGCGGAAGCTTGTGGCTCTGCGCCACTTGCGCAAGGCGACGCAACGGCGTCAGCTCGGTGAAGCCGACGACCCGGAAGTTCGACTGGTGCACGCGCAGAATGAGTGCGGTGCCCTCGCCGATCGCACGCTCGTAGTCGGCCGCGCGGGTGCGGTTCGTCGTACCGACTTCGCGTAGCCGCGCACCCGAGCGCGCGAGGACGTCGGGAATGCGAAAGCCGTCGCCGATCTCGATCAGCTCGCCGCGCGAAACGAGCACCTCGCGTCCTTCGGCGAGCGCTGCCAGCGCCAGGAGCACGGCCGCGGCGTTGTTGTTGACGACGAGCGCGGCTTCGGCGCCGGTCAGCCGCCGCAGGATGTCCGCAACGTGGTCCTGCCGGGAGCCGCGCGCGCCGCCGGAAAGGTCGTACTCGAGGTTCGAGTAGCCGCGCGCCACCTCCTCGACTCGCGCGATCGCTTCGGCGGCGAGCGGCGCGCGTCCGAGGTTCGTGTGCACGATCACCCCGGTCGCGTTCAGGACGCGCCGCAGGCGCGGCCGTCGCGCGCGCGCGAGCTCGTCGCGAAGGCGGGCCTGTAGGTCGCCCGGCTCGGCGCCGACGCGGATCTCCTCGCGCGCCCGTGCCAGCACGCTACGCGCCGCGTCGACCGCCAGGGGGTCCTCCGCACCGCGCGCGAGCTCGTCGACTGACGGAAGGTCCCGGAGCTCCATGCTGCGAAGGCTACTGCGCACGTGCACGGGCTATCGTGCGGCCCTTGAGCAGCAACGAGCCGCGCACCCTTGACCTTGCACGCCACTACCTGTCGATCGACCGGCCGCAGGCGGCGCTCGACGCACTCGCGAAGGTCGCCGGCGACGAGCTGGAGGACGTCGACTACTGGGCGATCCGAGCCGAGGCGTTGCTCGAGCTCGACCGCCCGGACGACGCTGCGGAGGCGGCGCGCCGTGGGCTCGAGCGCGATCCGGAGGACGTCGAGCTGCTCGACGCGCTCGCGATCAGCGAGCTGCAGCGGGACAATTTCACCGAAGCCGACAAGGCACTGCGGACGGCGCTCGAGCTGTCGCCGGAGAACCCGATCCTGCTTTCGCACCGGGCGCTCGTGCTCGCAAACGACAAGCGCTTCGACGAGGCACGTGCGGCGGTCGCCGAAGCCATGCACGTCGACCCGGAAAGCACGTCCGTACTTCGGGTTCGCGCGTAGGTCGCGGTGCTCGCGGACGACGAGGACGCGGCGCGCTATATCGATGAGCTGCTCGCGGCCGCGCCGGAGGATCGCATCGCACACGCGCTCCGCGGCAACCTCGCCGTCCGGCGCAAGCGTTTCGGCCACGCCGCGCGGGCGTTCGCGGAAGCCGCGCGGCTCGACCCGCGTGACGCGGAGATCGCCGAGGTCGCGCGCGAGGCGCGGGTTGCGGCTCATCCGGTGCTCGCGCCGGTCAGGCCGATGTGGCGTTTCGGCCGCTGGCGCTCGTACTTCCTCTACTTGACGATCCTCACCGTGCTCGCCGCGGCCAAGCTCGAGACGCTCCGAATCGCCGTCGCGATCGTCTGGGTCTCGATCGTCCTCCTGAGCTGGTTCGGGCCGCGCATCCTCCGCCGGCGAGAGAAACGGAAGTACGGTGCCTTCTGACCGCGTCGAAGGCCTCCGGCACGCGCTCGAGTTGACGCCGGACAACCACGCGCTGCGCCTGCTGCTCGCTGAGGCGCTCGCTGACGAGGGCGACGCCGCCGCGGCTGCGCGCGAGTACGCCGTCCTGCGCGACGCCGGCGAGTTGCCGGTCGAAAGCCTGCTCGCCGCCGGGCACGCCGCACTCGCCGCGGGAGACGTGGCGCGGGCCGGTGCCTTCGCGGACGCCGCGCAGGAGGCGGGGATCGTCGGGGGCGTGGCCGAGTTGCGGCGCGAGATCGACGCATCGCTGGGCCTCGAGGGCGTGATGCAGATCGCGCGGCACGGCGGTCCGGACGGCACGGCGCCGCCCGTCGAGTTCGAATCGGGGCTGACGACGACGTTCGCCGACATCGGCGGGTTGGAGGACGTCAAGAAGACGATCCACCGCACGATCATCCTGCCGTTCCAGCGCGCCGATCTGTACGAGCGTTACGCGCGCCGCGCCGGCGGCGGCGTCCTGCTCTTCGGCCCGCCGGGCTGCGGCAAGACGATGCTCGCCCGCGCGACGGCGGCGGAGTGCGGGCTGCCCTTCTCGAACGTGCGGATCGAGGAGATCCTCGACCCGTTCATCGGAGTGAGCGAGCGCAATCTCCACGACGTCTTCGAGCAGGCTCGACGCGCGGTGCCATGCGTGCTCTTTCTCGACGAGATCGACGCGATCGGGTTCGCGCGGCGCCGGCACGTCGGCAGCGCCGGACGGCCGCTCGTCGACCAGTTGCTGCAGGAGCTCGACGCGATCGGCGCGGACAACGAGGGAATCCTCGTCCTCGCTGCGACAAACGCGCCGTGGGACGTGGACGAGGCGATCAAGCGCCCCGGCCGGTTCGACCGACTCATCTTCGTGCCGCCGCCCGACGAGCCGGCGCGGCAGCGGATCATCGAGCTTCTTCTTCGCAAGCGGCCGACGGAGAAGGTCGACGCCAAGCGGCTCGCAAAGCGCACGCCGCTCTTCAGCGGCGCGGACCTCGCCTCGCTCGTCGAACGCGCGGTCGACGCCGTGATCGACGAGGCGCTGGACAGCGGCGGCGAGCCGCCCCTCCGCACGGACCACCTCGAGCGGGCGCTCGCGGACATGCGGCCGACGACGCTCGAGTGGCTCGCGACCGCGCGCAACTACGTCGAGTTCGCGAACCAGAGCGGCCGCTACGAAGACGTCCGGAGCTTCCTCGTCTCCCGCGAGTCACGCGCCTGGAAGGAGTGAGTAGCTACTCCGCGTCTTCCTTGACCGCCGCGGCCGGCACGTGCGCGCAACGGCGGTCGTAGCACTCGACGATCAGGTCAACGGCTTCTTCCGGATCGTCGGTCAGGTGCAGCAACTCGACGTCGTCGGGCGAGATCATGCCGGCGCGTAACGGCTTGTCGCGCATCCACCCGAGCAGCTCGGTCCAGTGCTCCGAGCCGAACAGCACGACGGGAAAGTTCAACACCTTTCCGGTCTGGATGAGCGTCAGCGACTCGAAGAGCTCGTCGAGCGTGCCGAAGCCGCCCGGGAAGATGATGAAGCCCTCGCTCGGCTTCACGAAGCAGACCTTGCGCGCGTAGAAGTGCGCGAACGTGTACTCGATGTCGAGGTAGTGGTTCGGTTCTTGCTCGTGCGGCAGCTCGATGTTGAAGCCGACCGAAAGTCCGCCGCCCTCCTTCGCGCCGCGGTTCGCCGCCTCCATCACGCCGCTGCCGCCGCCGGTGACGACGGCCCAGCCGCGCTCGCCGAACAGCCGGCCGGTCTCGCGCGCCGCGACGTAGGCCGGATGCTCTTCGCCGATCCGCGCTGAGCCGAACATCGCCACGGCCGGGCTGTCGATCATCGCCACGCGGCGGAAGCCTTCGCGGAACTCGTCCGCGATCCGCTCGACCGCGTCGACGGGGTCGGCGACCTGCGTGTCGAGGATCCGCGTGTCCTGCATCAGAGGCGGTGCTGCGGCAGGTATGCCACGTACGCGCCGATCGCGAGGAACACCGCCGTCCCTGCGTAGAGGACGCCCGACACGAGCGACTGCGCGAACGCGTGGCCGCGCCAGAGGTAGCGCGTCGAGCGCCAGATCGCGCCGCCGTCGAGGATCCCGACCGGCAGCAGGTTCAGCAGGTTCAGGAAGAAGCCGAAGTACGCGAGCGCCTCGAGCAGCTGCGAGTCCTGCGAGCGCCCGACGACGTAGAAGCCCAGCGCGGCGATCCCTCCCAGGATCGGCCCCGCGAGCGCGACGCGCGCGGTCTGCCAGGCGTTGCCACCGGTGTAGCGCACGTATGCGCCGAGGAACGGGATGAACACCGGCCACGACGGGCGAAGCCCCTCGCGCCACGCCTCGATGAAGTGACCCATTTCGTGCAGGAAGATGAGGACGATGACGCCGAGCGCGAACTTCCAACCCCAGATGAGGGCGTAGCCGCCGAACGCGACGAAGATGCCGGCGAACTTCGCGAACGACCCGATCTTCACGAGCACGCCGAGCAGGACGGCGATCGGCGCCCAGATCTTCTTCAGCAGCTCGCGGAAGCCCGACCTCGGCTGGATCGGCTCGTAGTCGCGCTGCGGGTAGTCGTATTGGTTCACGATCCTCTTCCTATCCATTCTTCGCCGCCCACATACACCTCTTTCTTCCAGAGGGGGACGCGTTCTTTGAGGGTATCGATGGCGTCCTTGCATGCTGCGAGCGCGTCCTGCCTGTGTGGCGCGGAGACGGCGATCACGACGCTCCGCTCGCCGATGCCGACGCGTCCGACGCGGTGGTGGATCGCAACCTCACAGAGCTCGTAACGCGCCTTCAGCTCGTCGGCGATTTCCGCCATCACCTGTTCGGCCATTCCTTGGTACGCCTCGTACTCGAGCTGCGTCACGGTGCGGCCGCGTGAGTGGATGCGCGTCGTGCCGACGAACGTCGCGACGGCGCCGGCCTCCTCGGAGGCAACCTCCTCGACCACTGCCTCGAGCGACAACGGTTGCCCGCTGAGCAGAAACGCACCGCCGGAGACCGGCGGGATCAGCGCCACCTCGTCGCCGTCGGCGAGCTCGTGCTCGCGCTCGACGTACGCCTTGTTCAACGCGTAGAGCAACCCCGGCGGCTCGTCGCCGAGGTCGAGCGCCTCCCACACGTCGCCAACGCGCGCGACGCCGTCGACCTCGCGCTGCGACCACGCCGCGCGCTCGCGCAAGCCGGCGAAGAGACGAACCGTCACGCGCACGCGACCATCTTGCCGCACTCCATAGATCTAGACGTGGGACGTACCCTGAACGGATGCCCCGCCCCCGCTTCTTCGACTACCAGGAGCCGCCCGCGCGCCCGGAGGACCCCGCGGTGCGCAGTGCGAACCTGCGCCGGATCGGCCGGCTCTTCTCGGCGTACAAGCTTCGGCTCGCCGCCGTGCTCGCGCTGATCGTCCTGTCGGCCGCCCTGGGCGTGATCCCGGCCTTCCTGCTCCGAGGCGTCCTGCACGCGATCGAACGCTCGAACACGACAGAGCTGTCGTACCTCGCCGGCGGGATGATCGCGATCGCAGTTGTGACGGGCGTCCTCGGGGTCATCCAGACGCTCCTCTCCAACCAGGTCGGCCAGCGCGTCATGCACGACCTGCGCGCAGCGGTCTTTCGCCACCTGCAGCGGCTCTCGCTCGCGTTCTTCACACGCACGCGAACGGGCGAGGTGCAGTCGCGGATCTCGAACGACATCGGCGGCGTCCAGAGCGTCGTCACCAACACCGCGACGTCGATCGCATCGAGCGCGACGACCGTCGCCGCGACGATGATCGGCATGCTCGCGCTCAACTGGAAGCTCGCGCTGTTCGCGTTCGCGCTCATCCCTGTCTTCGTACTCCTGACGCGGCGGGTCGGGAACGAGCGGCGCCGGATCGCGAAGACGACCCAGGAGACGATGGCCGACATCTCGAGCCTCGTGCAGGAGTCGCTCTCGGTGTCCGGGATCATGCTCGGGAAGACGATGGGGCGAACGTCGGAGCTCGCGGACCGCTTCGAGTCCGACTCGCTGCGCCTCGCCGACCTCGAGGTGCGCCAGCGGATGGCCGGTCGCTGGGTGATGGCGTCGATCCAGACGAGCTTCTCCGTCATGCCGGCGGCGGTCTACTGGTTCGGCGGGCTCGCGCTCGCGCACGGCTCGCAGGCGATCGACGTGGCGACGCTCGTCGCCTTCACCACGTTGCAGACGCGGCTCTTTTTCCCGGTCGGGTCGCTGCTTGGAGTCGGGCTCGACGTGCAGACCTCGCTTGCGCTGTTCGACCGGATCTTCGAGTACCTCGACCAGCCGATCGACATCGAGGAAAAGCCCGACGCCGTGACGGTCGCGCGAGCGGGCGACGTCGTCTATGACCACGTGTGGTTCCGCTACGGCGAGGAATGGACGCTCGAGGACGTCACGTTCACCGTTCCCGCCGGCACGACGACCGCCCTCGTCGGCGAGACGGGCTCGGGCAAGACGACGCTCGGCTATCTCGCCGCGCGCCTCTACGACGTCGACCGCGGGAGCGTCACGATCGGCGGCACCGACGTTCGCGACCTCAGCTTCCATGCGCTTTCCGACCTCGTCGGCGTCGTCTCGCAGGAGACCTATCTCTTTCACGAGTCGGTGCGCGAGAACCTTCGCTTCGCGAAGCCGGATGCGACGGACGAGGAGGTCGAGGCGGCTGCGGAGGCAGCGCGCATTCACCACGTCATCGCGGCGTTGCCGGAGGGCTACGACACGGTTGTCGGCGAGCGCGGCTACCGCTTCTCGGGCGGCGAGAAGCAGCGGATCGCGATCGCGAGGACGATCCTGCGGAACCCGCCGATCCTCGTGCTCGACGAGGCGACGAGCTCGCTCGACACCGAGACCGAGCGGCTTGTGCAGGACGCGCTCGACCGTCTTTCGCAGGGTCGAACGACGATCGCGATCGCGCACCGGCTCTCGACGATCCGCGATGCGGATCAGATCGTCGTGGTCGACCGCGGCCGGGTCGTGGAGATCGGCACCCACGACGAGCTCGTCGCGGCCGGCGGCCGCTACACGGCGCTCGTGACGCGGGATGCCGAGATCGAGCCGCTCACGGCCGCCTGACTCCGAGCGACGTACGATGAGTTCCGTGGCCGCCACGGACAGCCGCGAGACCGACTCGGGCATCGAGATCGAACCCGTCTATACGGCGGACGACGTCGAGCACGAGCTAGAGCTCCCCGGAAAGTTTCCATTCACTCGCGGCCCGTACCCCGACATGTACCGCGGCCGCCCATGGACGATCCGCCAGTACGCGGGCTTTGCGTCGGCGGAGGAGACGAACGCGCGCTTTCGCTACCTGCTCGAGCGCGGCCAGACGGGTCTCTCGGTCGCGTTCGACCTGCCGACGCAGCTCGGCTACGACTCCGACGATCCGCGCGCGGTCGGCGAGGTGGGTCGCACCGGGGTCGCGATCGACTCGCTCGTCGACATGGAGCTGCTGTTCGCGGAGATCCCGCTAGACCAGGCCTCGACGTCGATGACGATCAACGCGCCGGCATCGCTGCTCCTTCTGCTCTACGAGCTCGTTGCGGAGGAGCAGGGCATCGCCGGCGACGCGCTACGCGGCACCACGCAGAACGACATCCTCAAGGAGTACATCGCGCGTGGGAACTACATCTTCCCGCCGAAGCCGTCGATGCGGCTGACCACGGATCTGTTCGCGTACTGCGCGGAGCGGATCCCGAACTGGAACACGATCTCGATCTCGGGTTACCACATCCGCGAAGCGGGCTCGACCGCCGTGCAGGAGCTCGCGTTCACGCTCGCGAACGGAATTGCGTACTGCGAGGCGGCGATCGCCGCCGGGCTGTCGCCCGACGACTTCGGCGCGCGTCTCTCCTTTTTCTTCAACGCGCACAACCACTTCTTCCAGGAGGTGGCGAAGTTCCGCGCCGCGCGAAGACTCTGGGCGCGGATCATGAGCGAGCGCTTCGGCGCCGCGAATCCGAAGGCCCAGGCCCTCCGCTTCCACGCACAGACCGGTGGCTCCACGCTTACGGCGCAGCAGCCGCAGAACAACATCGTGCGCGTTGCGATTCAGGCGCTGTCGGCGGTGTGCGGCGGCGCGCAGTCGCTGCACACGAACTCGTTCGACGAAGCGCTCGCGCTTCCGTCGCAACCTGCCGCGCGCCTGGCGCTGCGGACACAACAGATCCTCGCGAGCGAAGCCGGCGGCACGGACACGGCGGATCCGCTCGGCGGCTCGTTCTTCATCGAGGCGCTCACGGACGAGCTCGAGCAGCGCGCATCGGAGCTGATCGAGCGGATCGACGAGCTCGGCGGCGCAGTCGCCGCGGTCGAAGCAGGCTTCGTCCAGGACGAGATCGAGCAAGCGTCGTTCCGGTTCCAGCAGGAAGTGGAGTCGAGCGAGCGCGTCATCGTCGGCGTCAACCGCTTCCACGAGGACGAGGAGGAGCCGATCGAGCTGCATCGTCTCGACCCGGCGGCGGAGCGGCGGCAGCTCGAGCGCACTGCGCGGCTGCGCGCGGAGCGCAGCGCGGATGACGCGGCGGCTGCGCTCGCCCGTGTCCGAGACGCGGCGCGCGGCACCGAGAACATGCTGCCGCCTATGCGCGAGGCCCTGCGCGCGCGCTGCACGATCGGCGAGATCTGCAATGAGCTTCGGGCGGAGTGGGGAATGTTCGACGCGCGCTACGCGCGACCGTGAGCGCCGCCCTCGCGTACCACCGCGCAACGAACGTCGAGGCCGGGGGCAGCGACGAGGCGCCCGAGCTCGACTACTCGACACGCCCGCACCCGTTCAAGGACTACTCGGGGACGGAGCGGCTGCCGCTGGACGTCTCGCCGGCCGGACCGCTGCTGCGGGACGGGGCCGGGATCGTCCGCTCGCGCGTCGCGCGGTGGGGCCAGAAGGTCCACTTCCGCGCGTACTCCAGCGCGGGCGCGCTCTACCCCGTGGAGGTGTACGTGGCGACGCCCGCTGCCGTGCTGGGGTTCGATCCGCTCGAGCTGGGATTCGCGGTCCTCGGCGAGCTGGACCTTCGTCCGTCGCTCGCGCGGGCCGCCGCGTCACCGGAGCTCGGCCGCGCTGCTGCCGTCGTCGTGCTCACCGGCATTCATGCGCGCACCGGCTGGAAGTACCAGGAGCGCGGATACCGCCACATCTGGTGGGACGCCGGCACGATGCTCGCGAACCTGCTCGCGCTCGCTGCGGCCGACGACTTGCGCCCCCGCCTGCACACCGCGTTCGTCGATGCCGATGTGAACGCGCTCCTCGGTCTCGACGGGGTTCACGAGTACGCGCTCGCGCTGTTCGCCCTCGGTGAGGCCGATGCCGGTCAGGCCAACGCGACAGCGGCCGCTTCGAGTGACGGCGCGTCGGGCGGCCACTTCCCGCGGGCCGAGGAGGCGCATCGCGCCTCGTCTCTCGCGGACGGCGAAGCCGTGCAGCGGTGGCGCGCACCGTTCGTTGGCGACGAGCCCAAGCTGCCCCGCGACGAGCTCGTGCGTGCGATGCATCGGCGTGGGTCTGTCCGTGCATACATCGAGGAGCCGCTCCCGCGCGATGAGCTCTCTGCACTGCTGAGCTGGTCGGAGGCACGAGTGCCCGCGGACGCGCCGCGCGTCGTGCGTCAGGTCGTAACGGTCGCGGCGGTCGAGGGGCTCGAACCGGGCATTTACGATGCGCGGCTCGAGCTCTTGCGCCGCCACGAGGAGGGCGAGCTTCGGCGCCGCGCGGGGTTCGCGGCGATGGAGCAGGACCACCCTCGGCTCGCGGCGGCGAACGTGTTCCAGGTCGCCGGTCTCGAGGCGGTCGTTGCTCGGCTCGGCGAGCGGGGGTACCGCTGGGCGCAACTCGAGGCGGGGATCCGCGCAGGCCGGCTTCAGGTCGGCGCGTTCATGCGTGGGTGGGGCGCCGCGGCATCGACGTTCTACGACGAAGAGGTCTCAGGTCTGCTGGACACGGACGACGCGCCGCTGCTGATGGTCGCGCTCGGCCGTCGCTGAGCGGTGCGCATCCTGCTCGTCTCCCAGATGTACCCCGGGCCGGGCGATCCCGACCTCGGCGTCTTCGTGCGCCAGATGGAGTCCGCGCTTCGCGAGCGCGGCCACGAGATCGACCTTGCCGTCGTCGACCGGCGCGGCGGTGGCAAACGTCGCTACATGGAGCTCGCGCGTCGTGTTCGCCGTGCGCCGAAGCCGGACGTCGTCTACGCGCACTTCCTCGTTCCGTCGGGTCTGATCGCGTCACGAGTCGACGCGCCGCTCGTCGTCACCGCGCACGGCCGGGACGTGCGCAACGTCGGGACGATTCCGGGTGTCGCAGCGCTCACGCGTCGCGTCGTCGAGCGCGCGTCCGCAGTCGTCGCCGTTTCCGACTACTTACGCCGTGAGCTGGAGGCGAAGGTCCCGGCGGCGCGCGGCAAGACACACGTCGTCGACATGGGCGTCGACCTCGAGCGCTTCTCTTCAGACCAAGTGACAAACCGTCACTTGGCGTCTCCGGCCTTCCTGTGCGTCGGAGGCCTCAGCGAGCGCAAGAACGTCGTCCGCCTCGCCGATGCCTTCGCGCGCCTACGCGAAGGCAGTCTCACCTTCGTCGGCGACGGGCCGCTGCGGTCGCGGCTCGACGGCCGCGAAGGCGTGCAGGTCGTCGGGCGCGTTCCGCACGACGAGGTCCCCGGCTGGATGGCGAGCGCAGATGTCGTCTGCCAGCCGAGCCTGATCGAGCCGCTCGGCCAGTCGCTGCTCGAGGCGATGGCGTGCGGGCGCTCCGTGGTCGCGACGCGCATCGGCGGTCCGCCCGAGTTCGTGCCGGGGGACGCCGGCGTCCTCGTCGACCCGACCGACGTCGGCGATCTCGAGCGCGGCCTGCGGGCGGCGGCCGCATTACCCCGGCCGAACGACGCTGCGCGCGCCGCCGCGGCCGAGCACGACGTCAGGCGTCAGGCTCAGCGGGTCGAGGAGCTTCTGGAGCGAGCCGCTTCAGATCGGCGAGCCTGATCTCGACGAGCGGCCGCACCTTCTCCTCGAGCCCGGCCTCGCGCGCAACCTCGAGCGCCTGGAGGAACGACTGCCGGACTTTTTCCGGGTCGACGCCCTGCTTGAGCCGGTTATCACCTGTAACAAGCAGCTTTCGGACTTTTTCATAAGTTTCTTCTGACAATCTCTTTCCTTTTTTAGAACGAGCAACAACAATGGAAGCGTGAACCCGGTCCGTGTCCTGATCGCCGACGATCATTCCCTTTTTGCGGAGGCTCTGCAGGCGATCCTCGGCACAGACGCGCGCTTCGAGATCCTCGCGCTCGCACGCGACGGCCGCCAGGCGGTCGAATTGGCCGAGTCGCTCCACCCGGATGTCGTCCTGATGGACATCTCGATGCCGGTGATGGACGGGTTCCAGGCAACGCAAGAGCTGCGCAAGAAGGTGCCCGAGACATTCGTCCTGATCATCACGGGCTCGAACGCGCGCAACGACGTCGACAGGGCGCGCGCCGCGGGAGCCGCCGGATACGTGACGAAGGACCGCATTGCCGGGGAGCTGATCAACGCGATCGTGGAGGTCGTGGAGCGGTAGCTTCGCTACCCTTGAGTCGCGATGCTGCAGGTTCTAGCCGTCTGGCACGTTCTCATCTCGATGGGCCTGGTAGGCCTCATCCTCATGCACTCCGGCCGCGACGCCGGGCTCGGCGGCATGGGCTTCACGCCCCAGTCGCAGGGCGGGACTCACATCGTCGAGCGGAACCTGACGCGGCTGACGATCGCCGTCGCGATCGTCTTCGCGATCGATACGGTCGTCTTGTTCCGCATGCTCTAGTCGCGCTTGCGCTCGCCGGGTGCGCGTCGCACTCGAGCGTCGCGCCTCGACTGCCCGCGAACGGTCCGCCCGACGCGTTGCGCGTCGCGCTCGCCGACGTGCCGTGGCCGCTCCCGAAGCATCCGCACACGCGGGACGAGGCGCAGCTCGTGCAGACGCTCCGTACGTTTCACGTGGTTCGCGGCCGTCCGGGTGAGATCGTCGCCCGCCGCGGTCGCCTCGAGATCATCTTCCGAAAGGTCGAGCCGCACCGCGCGGCAGTGCTGTTCCGTCGCGGCGAGCTCGACGAGGCGCCGGTGCCGCTCGGCGACATCCGCGCCGCGCTCGCCGACGAAACCGTGAAGGGCGCGGTTCGCGTGACGCACCTCGATGCCGTCGACACCGTTCTCGCCAAGCAACTGCCGACGCGGCTGCTCAACGTGCTCTCCCGAACCGCGGATCGCCGAAGTTACGCGCTGCTCGTGCCGGAGGATCTGCACCTCGCAATGCCGTCACCGCCCGCGCGCGTGTTCCGCAACGCGCGGCGCGACATCCCCCGCCTGCCGCACGTGCAGGTGCGACTCGCCGTCCACGGCGACGCGACGCTGCGCTACGGAGCGTCGCTGCTCGTCGCATCGTGGCGCGACCTCGGACTCGACGTGCGGATCTCGGCCAAGGACCCGCACGCCGTCTTCACTCGGCGCGCCGCACCGGGCGCGATCGCAGTTGCGCGCGCCGTGGACGCGCGTTTCGTGTCGCCGCGCGTCTCCGGGTGGCGCGAGTCTGGCGACGGCGTCGTCGACTACGCCCGCGTCCGCGTGCGGTCAGGCTGATCCACGTTCAGATGCCCGGTGTCGAGCCGGTACCCGTGATGTTGAAGTGCGCGGTCGCGATCGCGGGCACGAGCGCCCCGACGGGATAGCGCTCGCCGTAGAAGTCGCTCTGGTTCACGAGCGTGACATCTCGCGACAGCGCGGGCACGTCGGCGAGCATCTCGGGTATCGCCACCGTAAAGCGCAGATTCACGAGCGGCTCCGCGATCGCGCCGTTCCGGATGCGGAACGTGCCGTCGCGCGTCATACCCGTGAGCACGCCCCGGCGGGGGTCGACGATGCCGAGATAGTGGACTCGCGTGACGTAGATGCCGTCGTCCACGGCTGCGACGAGCTCGTCCAGCGACGCAGCTTCCCCGCCCGCGAGCGAGAGCGCGAACGGCAACGGTCCCCACGCCTGCAAGCCGACGGGCGGTGCATGGCCGGTGCCGCGCACGTCGCCGCCGGCACGTTTAGCGCTCCGCCGGTCCCAGACGACGCCGCGCGCGACGCCGCGCTCCACGAGCGTTACCCGCTGCTTCGGCATGCCCTCGAAGTCGAATGCCTTCGGCAGGCCGCGCGCGTCGAGCGCGTCGTCCCAGAGCGTCACCTTCTCGTCGAACAAGCGCTCGCCCAGGCGCCCCGTCAGATAGCTGCGCTCCTCGAGCAGGCCGAAGCCGCCGAACGAGTCCCACGCGAAGTACTGGAGGAGATCCGCAAGCGCGTACGGCTCGAGCACTGCGCGATACGCGCGCGGCTCGACCTCGCGGGCGCCGGTCGTGCGAGCCGCCTTCTCGGCCGCCTCGACCGCGCACGCACCGGCATCGATTCCGGTCACCGCGGACGACGTCTGCGTCGCATAACCGGAGCGGCCCTCGGCCGATGCGAGCACGAGCACGGTTGCGTCGGTCAGCTGCTGGCTCACGTTGAGTCCGGTGGTCGAGCTGAGGGCGAGCTCGGTTACGCCGCTCGTGAAGAACCCATAGGCAGGGGTATCGCCGGTCGCTGCGATCGCCTGCGCGGCCAGCTGCGCCTGCGCGTCCGGGCCGAGCGCTTCCGTCTCGGCGTCGTATCCGTCCACGCGGGGCGCTTCCGTCGGGCGAGCAAGGCCGGGGAAGTCGGGATCGGCGCCCACGCGCTGTGCGGCGTCGGCCGCGCGCGCGGCGAGGTCGCGGAGGCCGTCGTCGCCCGTACGGTTGGTGACGGCGACGCCGACTCGTCCGTCGCGCACCGCGCGAAGCGTCACGACGGTGTCCTCGATGAGCGTGGGCTGGTGCTGCTGCGAGGCGGCAAAACGAGCGAGGCCTGAACGCTCGGAATGGACCAGCGCCTCCGCCTCGTCGGCCGCCGCCGAGGCATGCTCGAGCGCGCGGGCGGCGGTGTCGAGCGCGCTCAGTTGCGAACTCCGACTTGGACGCGTCGGAAGCGCGCCGGCGCCGTTCCGTGCGAGACGTGCGCGGTTTGGCCCGGCTGGCCCTTGCCGCAGTTCGTGAGGCCGTGCAGCTTCCACTCCTCGCGGCCCGCAACCGCGTCGAGTGATCCCCAAAACTGCGGTGTGATCCCCGTGTAGATCGGGTCGCGGAACATCCGGCCGAGTTTCCCGTCCACGATCTCCCAGGCGACCTGCGTGCCGAACTGGAAGTTGAGCCGCTTGTCGTCGATAGACCAGCTCTTGTTCGTCTCGAGGTACAGGCCCTTGTCGACGCCTGCGATCAAATCGGCGAGCGAGCCCTCGCCGGGCTCGAGGTGGAGGTTCGTCATGCGCACGAGCGGCATCCGGCTCCAGCCGTCCGCGCGCATCGAGCCGGGGAAGCCGACCTCCCTGGAGCCGAGCCAGCCGACGAGCACCCCTTCGCGCACGATCGGCTGCGCCGTTGCCGGAACACCTTCGTCGTCGAAGCCGAACGTTCCGAGGCCGCCGGGCGTCGTCGGGTCGGCCGTGACGTTCATGTGCTCCGAGCCGTAGCGGAGCGAGCCGCAGTCGCCCGGCTGGAGAAAGCTCGTGCCTGCGTACGCCGCTTCGAACCCGAGCACCCGGTCGAGCTCGGTCGGATGCCCGACGGACTCGTGTAGCTGCAGCTCCACCTGATCCGCGTCGAGAACGATGTCCGTCACACCTGCCGGACATTCCGGCGAGCGCAGCAGCGCCGCCCCCTGCTCTCCGACGCGCGGCGCCTCGCGCGCGAGGTCGAGGCCGCGGACGTACTCCCACCCGGCCTGCGCGCTGAGGCCGCCAGACGCCGGATAGCTGCGCATCTGCGTCAGACCGTCCGACACGGCTGTCGCCTGGATGCCGCCGCCGCACTCGACGAGCGTCTGCTCGACATCGGTTCCCTCGGACGAGACGAGCAACTTCCGCTCGAGAAGCGCGCGGACAAATGCCTCCGAGACCTTTACTTCGGGACGTTTGAGACCGTTTTCCGCCTCGAGGCAGAACGCGATCTTCTCGTCGAGCGAGATCGAGAACGGATCGATCTCCACCGCGGTCGCGAAGGTTCCGCGCTGCGGCTCGAGGTCGGCGAGGGTCCGCTTGCCGCCGCCGGCCGCGCGTGCGAACGCGCACGCGCGGCGTGCTGCATCGCGGGCGCCGTCTTCGCTCAGCCGCCGGTCGGCTGCAAAGCCCCATGCGCCGCCGACGAGGACACGGACCCCGAGCCCCTCGCTCTCGACGTCGTTGACGGCCTCGACGTTGCCGTTCTTGGTCGCCACGGATTGAGAACGCCGGAAGACGGCGCGCGCATCGGCGTACGAGGCGCCGGCGCCCACCGCGGCGTCGACGGCATTGCGGCAGACGTTTCGCACGGAAGGGTGACGCTACACTGATCGCGCTCTCAGGCGCTGGTGGCGGAATTGGTAGACGCGCTAGGTTGAGGGCCTAGTGGCCGCTTTAGGCCGTGTCGGTTACGCCGAAAAATCGGCGCCTGCGGCGCCAAAATTTTCCGGCGTGAGGGGTGCGTGACCCTCGCTACACTGCGTCGGCTCTCGCGCTGGTGGCGGAATTGGTAGACGCGCTAGGTTGAGGGCCTAGTGGCCGCTTTAGGCCGTGGAGGTTCAAGTCCTCTCCAGCGCATGTTGTTGGCCCGGCTCCGCCGGGCCTTCTCGTTTTATGGGTGGGCTCCTTCGGTGTTTGTGAGTGAGCAGCCGGGCAAAGCCCGGCTGCCGACGGATTGAAGATCGTTTGACTCCGTCCGGAGGAGTCTCTACTCTCCTGTCGAACACACGTTCGCAACGCGACCCTTGGAGGCGAGTGTGCTGACCGGTAGACAGCAGGAGATCTGGGACTTCCTGGTCGATTACGTCGACCGGCACGGCTATCCGCCGGCCGTGCGGGAGATCGGCGAACGGGTCGGGCTGGCGTCCCCGTCCACAGTCCACGCGCACCTGGCAAACCTGGAGCGGGCCGGCTTTCTCAAGCGGGACCCGACGAAGCCGCGCGCGCTCGAGCTCACCGGGCTACGCCGGCACGACGCTCGGACCGTCCGCGAGAGCGCCGGACAAGCCCTGCCGCTCGTGGGCGAGATCGCCGCGGGCGGGCCGTTGCTGGCAGAAGAGAACGTCGAGGAGTACGTCGAGCTCCCGGAACGCCTCGTCGGTCCCGCTGATTTCTTGTTGCGCGTGAAGGGCGACTCGATGATCGACGCCGGCATTCTCGACGGCGATCTCGTCGTCGTGCGCAAATCGGACACCGCCGTAAACGGCGACATCGTGGTGGCTCTGGCGGGCGACGACGAGAGCGCCGACGAAGCGACGGTGAAGCGCTACTTCCGCGAGAGCGGACGCATCCGGCTGCAGCCCGAGAACTCGGCACTCGACCCGATCTACGCGAAGCACGTCCAGATCCTGGGCAAGGTTGTCGGAGTGTTCCGATCGCTGTGAGCGTCGCGCCGTTGAATCGAACGCTCGAACAAGAGCTGTTCGCGGTGCTCAGGGGTGCGAGCCTCGAGTGCCTCGTCTGCGGTGAGTTCGTGCTGCACCGGCGCGGCGAGATCTGTTGCCCCGAATGCGGCATGACGCTCCCGCGCGAAGAGACGGCCGCGGGATCCGGGGTACAATTCGAGACGCAGGCCGGGTGACCGCGGAAGCTTCAGCTTCCGAGGAAAGTCCGGACACCGCAGGGCAGGACGCTGGGGAAACCCCAGGCGGCGAAAGCCGACGGAAAGTGGCACAGAAAGGAGACCGCCTCCGGCGAACGACTCTCCGGAGACGCCGGCGGTAAGGGTGAAAAGGTGGGGTAAGAGCCCACCAGCGTCGTGGCGACACGGCGGCTCGCCAAACCCCGTCCGGTGCAAGGTGAAGCAGGTTCCGACGACGCGGCCCGCCGAGGAACCGG
>WNGF01000372.1_pt1 | contig 64266 bp, 67 predicted proteins | sample 5400641 | NCBI WGS metagenome assembly WNGF01 (sample SAMN13153371, study PRJNA577476) | soil metagenome | isolation source: 80 cm soil or saprolite under grassland replicate 2 | place: USA:California | collected 2016-06-15
GGCTCAAAGGCCGCGACCTCGGCCGCGTTCCCGCAGCCATGACCAACGACACCTAAACCACCAACCGACCATGACCACACCGAGAAGGGGTCAGTTTTCATCCGTCGATACGGGGTCCACTTTCAGGCGTCGTTGACACTGCCCACTCCACGACCGCCCAGGTCACGATCCACGGCTGGAGTACTGACTAGGCGGGCTGCCTCTGAGGTAGGTTGGGCAGGCCCGGGACGGAGACGATGTTCCAAGTAAAGGATGGGGCTGTCGAGGCGCGGTCTGCTTCGAGTAGACAGATCGCACCCTCGCGTAGAAGTTCACTCACCGTGACGCCGCGTCGGTTGGCAAGTTCTCGTAGGGCCGCCGCCAGCTCTGGCTCAAGGCGGAGCGAGATCATCTGGTCTAGCCGTCTGGGAGCTACGGCCCTGCCCGAGCCCTCGACCACTTCCCCGGCGTGCTGCCGGGCCAGCTCCCGCCGCTCGCGCTCGCTGCGCTGGTGTTCGTCGCTCATCGTTGTCGCCTCCACCTGCGCCCCTTGACTCGCTCCCACTCTCTGATCTCAGCGGGCTTGGCCCTCCATCCTGTCACCGGCCGCAGCCAATCACCACGTTTGTATGACGTATCAAACAGTAGTGTCCACATCTGATTCCGTGCCCGGTCTGGCCCGACGAAGGCCGCTTCGACCGTCTCCAGAGGCAGCCGGATCTCAACAGGTTCTTCGGACAGCACCTCATCCACCACTCGCTCATCGACACCATGGCGAAGGCAGTGAAGGAGGTTGTTCGCCTGCTCGTCGGGTTCTTCCTCTTCATCGTCCCAGTCGATTGCCTCGTACTTGCTGAGATCCATCGCCTCCCCTACCCTGTAATACGAAGCTCGTGCCATTTGTATCACACCAGCTCAGGAGGCACCATGAGCGACCAGGAGCCCGGCCACGACCGGGAGCCCCAGGAGTCCGAGCATGACCGGGAGCCCCAGGAGCCCTTGAACCAGATCAGGGCAGCCGCGTTCTTCGCTGCCGACCATGTTGATGCAGCAGGCGGGAAGCTCTACACCAACGGCGGGTTCTTCAACATGCTTCGCTTCCCGAACTATCCAGCCATCGTCCAGACGCTCGGAATCGGAGCCTCACTCGTTGTCCCATGGCATGCCTACCAGCAAGATCATCACTTCGTCGTTACCTTGCGTGACGAGGATCGTCGAGAGCTACCACTCCGGGTTGAGGGAGGCTTCCGCGTGGGAGCCGACATCCTTCTGCGCCACGGTGATCCGAGCATCATCAACATCGCTGGGAACGTCACCAATGTGGTCTTCGAGCGACCTGGCCATTACCATCTGCTGCTTCACGTGGACGACGAAGAACTAGCTCGTTGGGACCTTCAGGTAGTTCAACTGCCTGGCGCGTTTCCGAGTGCCGCGATGCCAGGACTCCCTCAACCGTAGGCCCGTTGTCGGCAAGCAATGAGCCCCGAGGTCTCGCTCACTCGGCCCAGCACGGTCTCTCGGATGATGACACGGCCGTGATCGTCGGGGATCGGTTCACCGTCTTCCTGGACTGGCGCTACACCGAACATCCCGCCGAGTTCAACCCGAGCCCCGCCGAGCACGCCGGCGACCCCGGCCCCGACGGGATGCAGCGCCTGGGCGACCCCGAGGCGGTGCTGGTCATCGACATTGTCAGGCGGGGTCGTCGGCGAGGAGGGCGTCGACGAAGGCCTCGGGGTCGAAGGGGGCCAGGTCGTGGGCTCCTTCGCCGAGGCCGACGAGCTTGACCGGGATGCTCAGCTCGCGCTGGACCGCGATCACGATGCCGCCCTTGGCGGTGCCGTCCAGCTTGGTGAGGACCAGGCCGGTGACCCCGATCGCCTCGGTGAACTGGCGCGCCTGCACCAGCCCGTTCTGCCCGGTGGTCGCGTCGAGGACCAGCAGCACCTCGCGGACGTCGCCGCTCTCGCGCTCCAGCACCCGCCGCAGCTTGCGCAGCTCCTCCATCAGGTTGGTCTTGGTGTGCAGCCGCCCGGCGGTGTCGACCAGCAGGACGTCGGCGCCCCTGGCCCTGGCCGAGGCGAGCCCGTCGAACGCCACCGCCGCCGGGTCGGCACCCGCCTGGTGACGGATGACCGGAGCGTCCACGCGCTCGCCCCAGATGACGAGCTGCTCGGTTGCCGCCGCCCGGAAGGTGTCCGCGGCGGCCAGCACCACCTGCTTGCCTTCCTCCGCGAGCGCCAGGGCGAGCTTGCCCACCGTGGTGGTCTTGCCGGTGCCGTTGACCCCGACGACCAGCACCACCCCCGGCCGCTGGCCCTCCTCGAGCAGGTCGAGGGCGAGCGTGCGGTCGCCGCCGCCGACCTCCGCCAGCAGCTCCTCCCGCAGCAGCTCGCGGAGATCGCCGCCGCCCGCCCGTGTGGCGCGGGCGCGGGCGCGCAGCCGCTCGATCAGCCCGGTGGTGGTGGCCACGCCCACGTCCGCCGACAGCAGCGCCTCCTCCAGCTCCTCCCACGCCTCCTCGTCCTGCGTCCCCCTGTCGAGCAGGCCGGACAGCCCCTGGGCGATGGCCGCGCGCGAGCGGCCGAGCCGCTCGCGGAAGCGGCGTCGCGGGGCGATGACCTCCTCGGTGGCGGTGGCGACGGCAGGAGGCTCGCCCGGGCGGGAGTCCTGCTGCTCGTCGTCGAGCGCCCGGGGGGGGCCCGGCGGTGCGGGCTCCTCCACCACCCCCGGCTCGCGCTCGGGCACGCCCTCCTCCGCCCTGCCGGCGGCGTGGCGCCGACGCCGTCCGGCCACCAATGGGATGACCGCGACCGCCACCGCGACCAGCACCGCCGCGGCGACCACCAAGACCTCCACTCCCACTACTTCACCTCCACCGGGGACGGGTGGCCCCCGGCTCCTGTGCCGGTCTGGCTGTCATCGTCCACCAGGGTGCCACCACCGCGCTCCCCGGTGACCTTTCCGTTCTGGAGGGCGTCCGCGCGGTGCGCGCGGCCCGGCCTGCGGCCCTCGCGCAGCCGCTGGCTGACCACCTTGCTCACGCCGCTGCCCTGCATGGACACGCCGTAGAGGGCGTCGGCCGCCTCCATGGTGCGCCGCTGGTGCGAGACGACCAGGAGCTGGGCGTGCTCGCGCGCGTCCTCGAGCAGGTCGAGGAAGCGGTGCAGGTTGACGTCGTCCAGGGCCGCCTCGACCTCGTCCAGCACGTAGAAGGGGCTGGGGCGGGCGCGGAAGACCGCGAAGCAGAAGGCCAGCGCGACCAGGCTGCGCTCGCCACCCGAAAGGAGCTGGAGACGCTTGACCTTCTTGCCGGGCGGGCGCGCCTCCACCTCCACCCCGGTGCTCAGCAGGTCCTCCGGCTCCGTCAGCACCAGGCGCCCCTCGCCGCCCGGGAACAGGAGCCGGAAGGTGCGGTCGAACTCGCGGGCGACGTCGCCGAACGCCTGCCCGAAGACCTCGCGGATCCGCGCATCGACCGCACGCACCACCTTGAGCAGGTCGCGGCGGCTCTGCTTCAGGTCCTGGAGCTGCCCCGACAGGAACGCGTAGCGCTCCTCCAGCGCCTTGAACTCCTCGAGCGCCAGCGGGTTCACCCGGCCCAGAAGGGTGAGCCGGCGGTCCAGAGCGGTGGCGGTGCGGCGCAGGTCCGTGGTCTGCTGCCGGCGCGGGTCGGCTTCCGCCAGGGTCGCCAGGGTGGCCTCGTCCGGCAGGTACTCCTTCAGGACCTCGTCCGGGTCGATGGCGAACTCCTCGACCATGCGCTTGGAGAGCTCCTCGGCCTTGAGGCGGGCCTCCACCCGGGCGGAGTCGCTCTCACGGGCGACGCTGTGGTGCTCGTCGAGCGCCTTGGCCGCCTCGCGCCGGCGGGCGCTCGCCTCGGCCAGGCCGGCGCGGGCCGAGCCGAGCGCCCCGGTGAGACGGTCGCGCTCTTCGAGGGCACGGGTCAGCGAGCGCTCCAGCCTCGCAAGGGCGGTGCTGGCCAGCGCCGCCACCTCGGCCGCCCGGCGCGCGCCCCGCAGGCGGGCGGCCCGCGCGCGGGCGCGGCGCTCGGCCGCCTCCGCGGCCGCCTTGGCCTGGCCGCGCAGGTCCTCCAGGCGCTGGGTCAGGAGCCGGTGGCGCTCGCTGGTGGCGGCGCCCGCCACCCGGGCGGCGACGGCGACCTGCTCGGCCTGGTCGCTGGCGGCGGCCAGCGGCTCGCGGGCCGCGGGGTCGGGCAGGGGTGCCCCGGCGTCGCCGCCGGCCCGCAGCGCGGCCAGCTCGGCGGTGGCCGTGGCGAGCTCGGCAGTGGCCTGCTCGCGGTCACGGGCCACCTCGCGCCGGCGCCCGGCCACGGCGGCCGCCTCGCGCTCGAGGCCCCGCCGCTCCTTGCTGGCCGACTTGACGCGGTCGCCGGCGCCGCGGGTGGCCGCCTCGGCCTCGCGGTGGGCACGGGCGGCCTGGCCGACCTGCAGCTCCAGCCGCTCCGTCGCCCGCTCGGCCGCCTGCAGCTCGGCAGCGAGGCCGGTCGCGGCCTCCCCGGCGACGCGCTCGGCGGCCGCGGCCTCCTCAGCGGCGCGGCGGGCGGCCAGGCCGCTCGCCTGCGGGACGGCGCCGCCCTCGACCCGCCCGGTGGCCACCAGCTCGCCGGCCGTGGTGACCACGCGGCGAGCGGGAAAGCGGGCCACCAAGGTCCTGGCCCCGTCCAGGTCCTCGGCGACCATGACCTGGTCGAGCAGGGCGCGGGCCACCTCGCCGGCGGCGCCGACCGCCTGGACACGGGCCAGCAGCAGCCCCTCGCCCTCCTGGACTCGACCCCCCGCGGCGTCCCGTCCGGGTGGCCCGGGTCCCTCCGGCCCCGCCCGGCCGCGCTCGGGGTGCAGGAGGATGGCACGGCCACGGCCGGCGTCGCGCAGCGTCGCGGCGGCGGCCCCGGCGGTGTCGGCGGAGGCCACCACGATCGCGTCGGCGTCCGCGCCGAGAGCGGCCGCGACCGCCGCCTCATAGCCGGGCTCGACCAGCAGCGCCTGGGTGAGCGGCCCGACCACGCCGTCGCGCCCGGCCCGCTCCAGGGTGGCCAGCGCATCGCCACCGGCGGCGCGGGCGGTCGCCTCGAACGCCTCACGGCGCGCCTGCGCCGCGGCGCGCTCGCCCTCCAGCCGCCGCTCCTCGCCACGCAGCCGCTTGGTCGTGGCCGCCTGCCGGTCGCGCTCCCCCCGGACCGCGGCCAGCGCCTCTGCCCGGGCCGCCTGCGCCTGGTCCAGCTCCGCCGCCTCGCCACGCAGCGCCTCGAGCTGGCCGGCCACGTCCGCGCAACGGCGCTCCAGCGAGCGGGCCTGGCCTTCGAGGCGGCCGGACTCGGCCTCGAGCTGCTCGATGGTCCGCTCCAGGCCGGCGACCTCTCCGGCCAGCCGCACCTCACGCTGGTGCGCCCTGGCCCGGTCGCGCTCGGCCCTGGCCACGGCCTGGTCGTGGGCGGCGAGCGCGCCGCGGGCCTGGCGGCGGGCGGCCTCTGCCGCAGCGGTGGCCCGCTCCGCCCCTGCCAGCTCGACCTCGACCTCGGCCACCTCGGCGGCCACCTCGGCGGCCTCACGCTCCAGGTCGGCGGGTGGGCGACCCTCCTCGCCGGCGATCGGCTGGGCGAGGTGGCGGGCGCGCTCCTCGGCCAGGGCCATGGTGCCCCGCAGGCGCTCCCGCACGGTGTCGAGCCGGTGCGCGGTCTCGCCGGCGCGGGCGGCCCGCGGCTCCTCCTCGTCGAGCACCGCCTGCAGGCGCGCCTCGTCGCTCGTGGCGGCCTGGTGGGCGGACTCCAGCTCCGCGAGGCGGGCGCCCGCGCGCTCCTCCTCGGCCTCCAGCGCCAGGGCGCGGTCACGCGCGGCCGACAGCTCCCGGCTGCGCAGCGTGAGGCGCACCTCGCGCAGCTCGGCCTGCACCTCCGCGGCCCTGCGGGCGGTCTCTGCCTGCTGCTGCAGCGGTTTGAGCTGCCGCCGCAGCTCGCCGACCAGGTCGGACACGCGCACCAGGTGCTGCTCCATGCCGGCGAGCTTGCGCATGGCCTTTTCCTTGCGGCGCCGGTGCTTGTAGATGCCGGCCGCCTCCTCGACGGCGGCGCGGCGGTCCTCCGGGCGGCCCTGGAGGACGTCCTCGAGCCGGTTCTGGCCGACGATGGTGTGCAGCTCGCGGCCGATGCCCGTATCGGAGAGCAGCTCCTGGACGTCGAGCAGGCGGCAGGGCGTGCCGTTGATCGAGTACTCGCTCTCCCCGGAGCGGTACAGCAGCCGGGCGACGGTGACCTCGGCGTAGTCGATCGGCAGCAGGTTGGCGCTGTTGTCGATGGTGAGGGTGACCTCGGCCCTGCCGAGCGGGGGGCGGCTGGCGGTGCCGGCGAAGATGACGTCCTCCATCCGGGCGCTGCGCAGTGACTTCGTGCCCTGCTCGCCGAGCACCCAGGAGATGGCGTCCACAACGTTGGACTTGCCGGACCCGTTGGGCCCCACAATGACGGTGATCCCGGGCTCGAAGTCGAGGACGGTCTTGTCCGCGAACGACTTGAACCCGCGGAGGGTCAGCGACTTGAGGAACACGCGTCTGGCCGGGAACCTTTCGATCTGCAGGGAATCAAGGCCTTACGGACATGATGCCCTGCTCCCGCGACACTAAGCGGGCCTCGGAGCGCCGGGGACGAGCGCCCGTCGTGCGACGGCGCAGTCTAGCACGCGCCCGGCCGAGCCCGGTGGAGGCCCGTCCTGGGTAGTCGGGGGCTAGTCCACTAATGAATCCTTACGACTCAAGACAGGAGAAACCTCGCAGTTCTGAGACGGACGAACAACGAAAGTCCGGCGTCAAAGAAATCGGGGCCCTCAGAAATGAGGACCCCGAACAAACGAAAACCCTGGGTCAGGCCAGGGCCGCTTCCTTTTGCGTCGAGGTCCGGAGTTCCTCGACGTCGCGAAGAGCGGTCTGCTGCTCAGCGACCGCAAGAGCGCGCTCGAGCTCGGCAACACGCGACTTGAGGGCGTTCAGCTCCCGCAGGATCAGATACGCGGGCGGCTGCCCGACAAAGCCCATGAGCGCCTTCGACACCGGGAAGGTCCTCCCCTCAGCAACGACCTCAGCGCCCGTTGCAATCTCCGTCCGCTCGGCTCGCGCGCACTCTGGGGTCCCGCTGCCGAACGGAAAACTCCGACGGTTTGCTACTTCTGCTTCTGCTGGCTCTCTGGGTGAGGAAGGCCAGGACGGTACCTGACGCTCGTCCCGTCGGTGGGATCGACGTCGACCGTGCCACGTACCGCATCAAGGCAGTTCCAGAGACGTGATTTCACAAGGGGACGATACCATGTTTTCGTAGCTACGCCAAGTAGCGTAGGGCAGGATGCGCCGCTCGGCGGACCTCCGGTGACCAGGGCAAACATGGTCTAACGCCACGAAAACGAACCAAACTCCCCGGTCGGGTCAAGCCGCTCGCTTTCGAGCAGCTCCACCCTCGCCAGGCGCGGGCCGCCGCGCAGGAACGCCTCCAGCCGGTCGAGCTTTTCCGGCGGTCCCTCAGCTTCGACGTAAACCGATCCATCGGTGCGATTTGCCACAAAACCGGTCAGACCGAGTATCTGGGCCTCTGATAGCACAGCGTAGCGGAACCCGACCCCCTGGACCAGGCCCAGCACGGTCGCTCGCAAGCGCTCGTCAGCCATACCCGGGAGGCTACCAAACCCGGCCTCAGGCGTGGATGTCCACCGGCGAGCCCGGGACCAGCAGCCCGGCGAGCGTCGAGATCGACGGGTTGTCCAGCCGCACGCAGCCGTGGGAGACGGCCCGGCCCAGCTCGCCGAGGTTGGCGGTCCCGTGGAGGGCGATCTGGCCGTCCCCGGTGCCGAACTGGTCGAGCACGTCGGAGTAGGCGGACAGGCCGAGCGCCCACGCGCCGTACACGGTGGAGATCTGCGGCGGGCGGAGCTGCACGGTGATGAAGAAGTGCCCGGTCGGCGTCGGGGTCGCGGGCTGCCCGATCGCGACCGGGAAGGCACGTGCGGCCTCGCCGTCCTTGAAGAGCGTCAGGCGGCGCTCGGACAGGTCGATCTCGGCCCGGTAGCTGCGCGGCGCGACGCGGACCTCGGCGGCGCTGACCCAGCCGCTCGACTCGTTCGGGCGCCTGGGCAGCAGCACGCGGTACCACAGGTGGCCGTCGACCCGGCGCGCCTCGCGCACCAGGAAGGGCGTTGGGTCGCCCCAGGGCAGCTTGACCGGGAAGGGGTCGAGCACCTTGCCGCCGCCGGGCCTCGACCGGATCGTGACGGCATCGCCGCTGGCGAGCGCTGCGTACGCGGGCGCGCCGCCGAGGCTTATCGGGCCGTCGCCCGAGGCCGGAGCCCCGGGGGTGGTGGGGGTCGGCACGGCCTGGGGGGCCGCGGCCGGTGCCGGCTCGGCCGGCCCGCGCGAGCAACCGGCCGCGACCAGCACGACCAGGCAGGCAAGAGCGACAGGCCGGACGACGCGTAGGGTGCGGGCGGTGCGTGGGGTGCGGGCGGTGCGTGGGATGGTCAACTCTGGCACCTCGGGCAGAAGTAAGTGCGGTCCTCGTCGAGCGGCTGCACGACCAGCGGAGTCCGGCAGCGCCGGCAGGGCTGCCCCTCACGCTGGTAGGCGTTGAGCTGATCCTGATATTCGCCCTTGTTGCCGTGTAAGTCGAGCCAGAGGTCCTCACCCACCGAGGTGCCCCGCAGCCGGACCGCTTCGTGCAGGATCTCCTGCATCGCCCGGTACAGCCGGCGGGTCTCCTGCGGCGAGAGGCTGTCCGGCTCGCGGTCCCAGCGCAGCCCGCTCGACCACAGGATCTCGTCCGCGTAGATCCGGCCGATCCCCGCGACCAGACCGCCGCCGACCAGCGACGGGCGCAGCCTGGAGGGCTCGGCTGTCAGCCCGGCCCCCAGCGACTGCCAGGTGAACGCGTCGGTGAGCGGGTCGATCGGCGCCCGGTGCAGCTCGGCCAGGTCGTAGAGCTCGCCCTCGGCGGCCGCGAACAGCTCCCCCCCGCTGTCGAGACGCAGGGCCCGCAGGTCACCGCCGGTGGAGAAGGTGATCACCGCGCTGGTGCCCTGCTCGACCGGTGCCGAGCTGCGCTCCCGCCGCAGCCGCCCGGTCGCCCCGAGCGCCGCCACCAGGGCGTCGCCCGAGTCGAGCGAGAGCAGCAGGTGGGCGCCGTGCCGGTCGACCGCGGCGATGCGGTGGGGCACCAGGCGCTTGCCGAACTCCTTGCGGTTGCGGTGGCGGCGCACGGTCCGGGCGGCCATGACCTCGACGTCGGTGATCTTGCGACCGACGATCTCCTTTTCCAGATCGCGACGGAGCGTCTCGATCTCGGGCAGCTCGGGCACAGCTCCCTCCCCAGCGCACCAGACCGGCGGGCGTGCAGTGTAGGTCAACGGCCCCGGCGATGCACGTATCTCGGGCTCAAGGCAATCAACGCAAAGGGACTCTAACGGAGGAACCGGCTCCTGCGGCGATCGGCCAGCACACGGCCCCCGGTCTGGCAGGTCGGGCAGTAGGAGGTCTCGCGCTGGCCCATCCAGACCGAGCGGATCGTGTCGCCGCAGATGAAGCAGGGCGCGCCCGCGCGGCCGTGGACGGCGAACAGCCGCTCGGCCGCCCTGGGGATCTGGATCGCGTCGCCGACCTGCTCGGCCATGGTGCCGCGCGCCTCGGTGAGCACCTCGACCAGAGCGGCGTGCAGGCGTGTGACCTCGTCGGGGTCGAGCCGCTCGGGCCGCGCGAACGGCGACAGCCGCGCCCGGTGCAGCACCTCGTCGCTCCAGGCGTTGCCGACGCCTGACATCCCGCGCTGATCGGTCAGCATGCCCTTGAGCGTGTGGCCCCCGGCGCCGAGGATCGCGGCCAGCCGCTCGACCGTGAAGTCGGCGTCGAGGGGCTCCGGCCCCAGCCCGGCCAGCCCCGGGACCCGGGCGAGGTCCCGCACCAGCCACACCGCCGCCCGCCGCTGGGTCGAGCCCTCGGTCATCGACAGGACCCGGCCGTCCTCCAGCTCGATGGTGAGCACGGCCACCTTGCGCGACGCGGGCCTGGGCCCGAGCGAGAGCCGGCCACCGAGGGCGAGGTGCATCACCAGGTAGAGGCGGCCCTCGTGGCCCTCGCCGCCCTCGGTCTCGAGCCAGACGTACTTCGCCCGCCGCCCCGCGCCCACGACGGTCCCTCCGGCGAGCGCGTCGACCGGCGGGTCGAACGTCTTGAGCGCGGCCACCGAGACCACCCTGACCGCCCGCACGCCGGCGCCACGGAGCCCCGCCCGCAGGTTCTCCGCGAGCACGTCGAGCTCTGGGAGCTCGGGCACCGGGACCGGCCTACTTGCGACCGGCCGGCTTGTCGGCGGGAACGACGTCCGCCTTGAGGCTGCCGGCCTTGCCGTTGCCGTCCGGGTTGGAGCCGGCGATCATCTGCGAGGCGGCCAGCGCCTCAAAGGCCTCCCGAGCGGCGTTCTGCTCGGCCTCCTTCTTGGAGCGGCCCTGGCCGGTGCCATAGGCGACGCCCGCCACCGAGACCGTGGCGGTGAAGCGCTTGGCGTGGTCCGGCCCCTCCTCCTCGATCGAGTAGGAGGGCATGCCGCCAAGGCTGGAGGCCGCCAGCTCCTGCAGGGAGGTCTTGTAGTCGAGCGCCGCGCCCCTGCCGGCCGCCTCCATGACCCGGGCCTCGAACAGGCGGCGGATCAGGCCGGCGGCGCGGGGCAGGCCCTTGTCGAGGTAGATCGCGCCGAGCAGGGCCTCCAAGGTGTCGGCCAGGATCGAGGACTTGTCGCGGCCGCCCGACAGCTCCTCGCCCCGGCCGAGCCGCACCGCGTCACCGACCCCCAGCTCGCGGGACACGTCGGCCAGCACGTTCATGTTGACCGTGGCCGCGCGCAGCTTGGCGAGCTGCCCCTCGGGCAGGTCGGGGAAGGCGCGGTAGATCAGGTCGGTGATGACCACCCCGAGCACCGCGTCGCCCAGGAACTCAAGCCGCTCGTTGGTGGGCAGGCCGCCGTGCTCGTACGCGTAGGAACGGTGGGTCAGTGCCCAAGTGTAGAGCTCCTGGTTCCCGAAGCGGACCCCGAGCGTCTTCTCGAGCGGGAGCCGCTTAGTCAACCTCAACGACCTGGCGGCCACCGTAGTACCCGCAGTTCTGGCAGACCGTGTGCGGCAGCTTGGCCTGCCGGCACTGGGGGCACGCAGCGTAGGTCGGTGCGCTCGACTTCCAGTGCGCGCGGCGCTGCCGCGCCTTGGACCGCGGCGTCTTCCGCTTCGGGACGGGCATCTGCTCCTCCTGTCAGATCTGTCAGGTTACGTATCGCTCTTCCCGTTCTCGCCGCCCTGCTGCGCGCCGAGGTCCAGCTCGGCCAGACCCGCCCAACGAGGGTCGACCGCGCCCTGCCGGTGGCCGCAGTCGGTCACGTTGCGGTCCGCGCCGCACTGCTGGCAGAGCCCGGCGCAGTCGGGCCGGCACAGTGGAGCCGCGGGGAAGGCGAGCACGACCGCGTCCCTGGCCATGGCGTCCAAGGGGACCCGGTCGTCCGGGAGCACCGCGTAGCCGTCGTCGGTGGCCTCGCGCGGGTCGAGCGCGAACAGCTCGCGGACGTCGACGCGGAGCTGGTGGTCGGTCACGCGCAGACAGCGCGCGCACTCGAGCTTGGCCTGGACGCTCACCTGGCCGGTGACGAGCAGGCCCTCGACCACCGACTCGACCTCGGCGTCGACGGTGACCTCGGTGCCCGCCTCGACCCAGGCCACCGGGGTGGCCAGGTCGGGCACGGGTCCGCGCCGGACCACGTGCCTGTGTGCTCCAGGCTGGTTGAGCAGGTCACGGACGTTGACTGCGAGCGCAGGTGCTGCTGCTTGCTTGCTCATGTGAGAGACCCTGGGCATCTCGAGCTTGGCATTTCGTGTGCCGGCGACGGGGACGCGGGCACGGGCCTTCGGGACGGCGAGCCGCCCGAGGCAGAGTAGCAGACGGACCAGACGAAGGTGAAACGCAGGTCAGGGCTGTCCGCGAGCGGCCCGCTCCCGCAGCCTGGCGAGCACCGGCTCCGGCACCAGGCCGCTCACGTCCCCGCCGTTGCGCGCCACGTCCTTGACCAGGCTGGAGCTCAGGTACGAGTACGAGGGGTTGGTGGTCATGAACATGGTCTCGACGCCGGCGAGGCGGTAGTTCATCTGGGCCATCTGCAGCTCGTAGTCGAAGTCGCTTATGGCGCGCAGGCCCTTGACGATCGCGCTGACCCCGTGGTCGCGGGCGAAGTCGACCAGCAGCCCGTCGAAGGAGTCGACCTCGACTCCCGGGATGTCGGCGGTGGCCTCCTTGAGCAGGGCGATGCGCTCCTCCACCGTGAACAGGGGCTGCTTGGCCGGGTTGACCAGCACGGCGACGACGACCCCGTCGAAGACGTGAGCCGCTCTGGCCACGATGTCGAGGTGACCGTTCGTGACCGGGTCGTAGGTGCCTGGGCAGCAAGCGATCCGCACTGGTCCAGCCTCCTGTTCAGGGGATTCATAGTACCCAACGCCCCGCTGCGGCCCGCGTCCGGTTCGCGCGTGTGGTTCGCCCCGGCCGCCCGCTCAGTCCGACCCGAGCCGCTCCACCAGCGAATCCCGTCAGGAGGTCTCGGGCTCGTGGGTGGCGAGGTGGAGGGCGGTGTCGCCGTAGCGGCGGGGGCGGTCGGGGTGGAGGCTGGGCGGCCAGGGTGGGACCTCGGCGCGTGCGGAGGACTCCAGCGCGACCACGGCGCCGGGGGCGAGGGCGCTGCGCGCCAGGCGGTCGAGCAGGCCTGCGAGGAGCCCGACGGGCCGGGCGTAGGGCGGGTCGAGGAAGACCAGGTCGAACGGGCCGTCCCGCTGGCCGCGCAGGTACACCTCGGCCTTGGTGCGTCGCACGACCGCGGGACCGACCAGGCCCAGGGCCTCCAGGTTGGCGCGGATCACCGCGGTGGCCCGCGGCGCCGGCTCCACCAGCACGGCCGATGCCGCGCCGCGCGACAGCGCCTCGATGGCGAGCGCGCCGGTGCCCGCGAACAGGTCGAGCACGCGGGCTCCCGCCACCCGGTCCCCCAGCACCGAGAACAGCGCCTCGCGCACGCGGTCGCTGGTCGGTCGGGTGGTGCTCCCCGGCACGGTCCGCAGCCGCCGCCCCCCGAGCCGTCCCGCCACCACGCGCATGCGAGCCTCCGTTTCCCGCCGATGGTGCCGTGGCCGTGGGCCTGCCCGCCGCCGTGGCGTGAGCCTGCCCGCCGCGCCCCCGGGCCGAGCGGCGACGCCGGGGAGGCGAGGGCGCGCCGCTCGCGCCGGTGGTTGGAGGCGGGGGGCGAGCCCGGGGGGGCCAAGGCCGTTCCCCCGCCGTCCAACCTACTTGGCCGGTTCAGTCGTCGCCGACGAACCGTCCCTCTGGCCCGCGCGGCGGGAGCTCGCGCCGCTCGCGCGGGTGCTGCTGAGCGCCTGCGGGGCCTGGTCCCACGACCTGGCGCAACGCCTGGTCGAACGGGGTCCCGCGCTCCCACAGGCACTCGAAGGCTTGCTGCAAGGTCTGCCCGAACCCGGCGTCGTTGATCAGCAGGGACTCGAGCTGGTCGGTGCCGGTCGCCGGCATGGTCAGGTGCAGGAGGCTGCGGCGGCCGTCGAACACGCTGAACCGGGCCTGCACCTTGTCCACCACGCGGGTGCCGACACCCTGGTCGCAGTAGAAGCTGACGAACGTCCGCTGCGGCTCGCTGAAGCACACGTCGACCTCGTGCACGGCCCTGATGCGCACCCCGGCGGCCAGACGCTCCATCGGCGACGGGCGGAGCACGGGCGTCCAGGGCATGGCCAGCACGGCGACGATCTCCTCCCTGGTGTCGGAGAGCAGGCCGTCGTAGGCACCAACGACCTGGTCCCTGCGGCGCAGCGTCTGCACGGACTCGTCGTCGGAGCCGGGGCCACCGCCGGATTCGCGACTGTCGAGGGCGTGGAGGATGGTCGAGAGCGCGGCGTTGCGGCGGCGCTCCTGCTCACCGAGGAAGGCCTCGAGGCGGCCGATCGCCTCGTTCGGCGGAACGGCACGGAAGCGTGCGACCCTGCTGCCGGCGACCTCAGAGCAGAGCCCGGCCCGCACCAGCGAGCGGATCAGCTCGTAGGTGCGCGGCCGGGGCAGCCCGGCCCTGCGGGCGACCTCGCTGACCTTGAACGCCCGCCGCGCGAGCATGGCGACGTAGCAGCGCGCCTCCCCCTGGCCGAGGCCATAGCGAGCAAGACGGTCGATCAGCTCGGCCTCCCGCGACTCGCTCGGCATTCTTTGTCCTCCCGACCAGGGACAACGGATGAGGCGAACAGTAGGCAGGGGTGGAAAGGAAGTCAAGCTGCTTTGCGTAGACTAATGAAAGTTGTCGGATTCTATCTGGCCCCGTCCAGCGCGGTCGCCGGCAGGGCCGCCGACCACTGGCGTTCGAACACCTCGGTGATCAGACCGCCGAGGCCAGCATGCTCGAGCGCAAGCCAGTTCCCCTGCCCGGTGAACGCGCCGGTCCGGTTCAGGCTCAGCATGATGGACCTGCCGTCCACGACGCACAGCTCACCGTGGACCTGCTCGGCGAAGCGGATCTGCTCGCCTTGCGCCTCCCGCTCGAGCAGCCAGGCCCTGAACCGGCGGTCGGGCAGAGCACCGCGCTCGCAGATGGAGCGGTAGCTGACGTCCGGCCGCAGGCTCAGCAGGTCTGGCGGCGGCGCCGCACCGGGCGGCGGGAGCCCGCGGACGCGGACCGCTTCCTTCCGCGCGCCGGCGAGCATCGCCTCCTGCCTCGCCCAGGCCGTCTCGCCCTGCTGCAGGAGCTCGACGAAGTCGAACGGGTCCTCGGCACGCGGCGCGGCGTAGTACCGCTGGAACAGGTCGGCGACGAGCCTGCTGGTGTCCTCGACCAGGCGGGCCCGCTCGAGGAAGCTCTGCTGCCGCAGCCGCTGGACCGCGGTCCTGGGGTCGGCGGCGCAGAAGCGGGCCACCCGGCCCGGCTCCTCGGTGAACAGCCCCTTGTCGATCAGGAGCCTGAGCGCGTCGTAGACCTTGGTCCGGCCGATGTTCGCCAACTGGGCGAGCTCGGCGGCCCGCATGGCCGGACGGCCGAACGCCGCCAGGTAGAGCCGCGCCTCATTGCGTCCCAGCCCGAACTCGGCCAGGCCCGCGATAAGCTGGTCCTCGTCGCCCCGTTGCGCCTCACCGACCATCCGTGGAGAGTAGTTCCTCTCCGAGCCCCTGGCTAGGGTTCCCTACCCCCGCGTGAGCCATTCGGCGCGGCCGTCTCCGAGACGGGTCAGGACCTCGCGGTGGAGCGCGCGGTGGCTCGGGTCCCTAAGCTCCGGATCGGCCTCGACCAGTGCAAACGCATCAGCTCGCGCTTTGCGGACCCATTCGAAATCCTCTACCAGGCGAGCGAGCTTGAGGTCGGACAGGCCCGACTGGCGCGCGTCGAAGACGGTGCCCTCGCCGCGGATGCGGAGGTCCTCGTTGGCGAGCACGAAGCCGTCGGTGGTGCTGGCGATGGCGGCCATGCGCGCCCGGCCCTCGTCGGTCTGCGGGTCGGCGAAGAGGATGCAGAGCCCCGGCGCCGCGCCGCGGCCGACCCGCCCGCGGAGCTGGTGGAGCTGGGACAGCCCGAAGCGGTCCGCGTCCTCGACCAGCATCACCGTGGCGTTGGCGACGTCCACGCCGACCTCGATCACGGTGGTGGAGACCAGCACGTCGATCTCGCCGGCGCGGAAGGCGTCCATGGTCGCCTCCTTCTCCCTGGCCGGCATGTCGCCATAGACCAGGCCGACGCGCAGGTCCGGGAAGACCTCGCCGCGCAGCCGCTCGGCCTCGGCCCTGGCCGAGCGCACCTCGAGCTTGTCGGACTCGTCCTTGAGCGCGCACACCACGTACGCCTGGTGCCCGGCGGCGGCCTCCTCGCGCACCCGCCGGTAGGCCCGCTCCCGCAGGTCGGGGTCGGCGACCACGTGGGTGGCGACCGGCGTGCGGCCGGGCGGCAGCTCGTCCAGCGTGGAGACGTCCAGGTCCCCGTACAGGGTGAGCGCCAGGGTCCGCGGGATCGGGGTGGCGGTCATGATCAGCACGTGGGGCTGGTCGCCCTTCTCTCGCAGCCGCACCCGCTGGTGGACGCCGAAGCGGTGCTGCTCGTCGACGACCACGGCGCCGAGCCGCCGGAAGCTCACGCCCTCCGACAGCAGCGCGTGGGTGCCCACCAGGATGTCGACGTCGCCGCCGGCCACCTCGGCGAGCAGCCGCTCCCTGGCCGCGCCGGTGACATTCGCGGTCAGCACCGCAAGGCGCGGCCCGCCGAACAGCCCGCCGCCGCCCCAATCCCCCCCGGACCCCTCACCGAGCGGGCCGAGGAGCCCGCGCAGGTTGATGAAGTGCTGGTCCGCAAGGACCTCGGTCGGCGCCATGAGCGCGCCCTGGAAGCCCGACTGCACCGCGGCGAGCAGCGCCCAGAGCGAGATCACGGTCTTGCCGGACCCGACGTCGCCCTGCAGCAGCCGGTGCATGGGCTTCGGGCGGGCGAGGTCGGCGCCGATCTCGGCGATGGCGCGGGACTGGGCGCCGGTGAGCTGGAAGGGCAGGCAGCCGACCAGGCGCTTGGTCAGCTCGCCGTCGGGCTGCAGCGGGTGGCCCCGCTGCTGGCCGGCCTGCGCGCGGCGGCGCAGGGCGAGGCCCACCTGGAGCACGAACAGCTCGTCGTACACCAGCCGGTCGCGGGCGCGGGCGACCGCGGCCATATCGGGCGGCCGGTGGATGGCGGCCAGCGCCTCGGCCCGGCCCTGCAGCCGGTGGGCGCGGCGCAGGTCCTCGGGGACGAAGTCGGGCACCTGGCCGAACGCCCCCAGCAGGGCGCCCGCGGCACGGCGCAGCCGGCCGGACGAGATGTCCTTGGTGGCCGGGTACACCGGGATGATCTCGTTGGCGAAGCCCTCTGGGTCGTCGCCCTCGCGCAGCACCTCGTAGCCCGGGTTGGCCATGGTGAGCCGGCCGGTCTTCCACACGAGCCTGCCGGAGAACGCCGCCATCGTCCCGACCGGCAGCTTGGCCGCGTGCCAGGGCTGGTTGAACCAGGTGCACACCCACGCGCCACCGCGGTCGCCGACGCGGATCTCGAGGATCCTGAGGTTGCGCCGCGGCAGCTTCTTGGCGATCCCCTTCACGGTGCCGACCAGCGTGACCTCGGCACCCGCCTTGGCGTGGGCGAGGTCGGTCAGGTCGCCGCGGGTGAGATAGCGGCGCGGGTAGTGCTCGAGCAGGTCTCGGACGGTGCGGTAGCCGAAGGCCGACTCGATGGTCCTGGCCACGGAGGCACTCACCCCGGGCGCACGGGCGAGCGGGGTGGCGAGCGGGTCAGCCCTCGAACCTGGCACGCGCCAGAGTATAGGGGGGCGCGCCGACAGGTCTCACGCACCTCGCGGGATCGTTGCCGGGTCGTCGCAGGTCGTGCTACCGTTTCGCGGCTTCCCCGGGGACGTGCTCACGTCCTCGACCACGTCGAGCAAGCAGGAAGGTTTCCCCACAATGGCTGCCGTCTGCGACATCTGCGGCAAGCACCCGGGCTTCGGGATGTCGGTGAGCTTCTCGCACAAGCGCAACCCGCGCCGCTGGAACCCGAACATCCAGCGCATCCGCATCCTCGAGGGCCGCACGCCGGTGCGCCGCAACGTCTGCACCTCCTGCATCAAGGCCAACAAGGTGCGCCGCGCGGTCTAGGGCCGACCCCGCCGGTCCGGCACCGCGGACGAAGAAACGCAGCGAACGGGCTCAGGGCGAGGGCGGCCATGTTCCAGCGCGACTACCTGATGCGGCAGATCGAGCAGGCCGCACGGGCGCTTGCGGTGATCGTCAAGAAAGCCCTCGGCGGCGACCCCGGCGAGGCGCTGGCCATGTTCGACCAGGCGTACCAGCCGCTGCTCGGGGTCAGCTCGCGGGTCGTGTCCACCCTCACCGACGAGCACCTCGTCTCGCTGCTGACCAGCGGGTCCGCGCCGGACCTGCGCCGTGTGGCCTCGGTGCTCGAGGTGGTCAAGACCGAGGCCGACGTGCACGCCCAGGCCGGCAACCAGCAGGCGGCCTCCAGCCGCTACCGGCGCGCCCTCAGCCTGGCGGCCCACCTCGCCAGCCGCTCCGATGAGCTGCTCGACGCACAGCTCGCCGGCGACCTCGTGGAGCGGACCGGCGGCACGGCGCTGAGCGCCGCCCAGCGGCTCGGCCTCGCCCGCGTCCAGGAGGCGCTCGGCCGCTATGCCGACGCCGAGGACGCCCTGTTCGAGGCGATCGACGACGCGCCCGAGGACCCCGGCCTGGTCGACGCCGGCATCGCCTTCTACCAGCGCCTGCTCGCCAGGGAGGACGCCGGCCTCCAGCGCGGCGGCCTCCCACGCGACGAGGTCAACAGCGGGCTCGCCGAGCTGCTGCGCCGCCACGTCCCCGCCGAGGACCTGTCGGAGGAGGATCTGCCCGAGGACCCCGCCGGCCGGCCCGGCGGGGACTGACCCGCGCTACAGCTCGGGTGCGGGGAGCTCGGGCAGGTCGCCTCGGGTGAGGAGGCGGAGCAGGCCGGCGGGGCGGAAATCGGTGGCGAGCAGGTCGTCGAGCTCGCGCCAGGCGACCTCGACCAGGTGACGGTCCTCGTGCGGCCCGGGGGCGTCCGGCGGCAGGGTGGGGTCCTGGCCCGGCGCGAGCGACCCGGCGAACACGACCACCAGCACGCCGCGCCGCGCCAGGTCCTGGAGCCAGACCACCCCCCTCGGCTCGACCTCGAGACCGGCCTCCTCGCGCAGCTCGCGCCGGGCGGCCTCGCGCAGGGGCTCGCCGGGCTCGGCCTTGCCGCCGGGAAGGCACCAGAAGTCGTCGCCGCCCTCGTGGCGGTGGTGGGCGGCCAGCACCTTGCCGTCGTGCTGGAGCAGCACGCGGGCGGCGAGCGCGTCCCTCCTCCTGGTCACCGCCGCTACCCCTCGTAGGGGTTGGCGCCGTACGGCCAGGCCGAGGGGGCCGGATGGCTGGGGCCGCCGGGCCGCAGCACGCCGGCCGCGCGCAGCCGCCAGGCGTGGTCGGTCGGGCCGATCCCCTTGCCGAGCGGGAAGGCGCCGGCGATGGCCCCGGTCAGGTACTGCTTGGCCTCCCGGACCGCGGTGACCACGTCGAGGCCGTTGGCGAGGTTGGCGGCGACCGCCGCCGACAGGGTGCAGCCGGTGCCGTGGGTGTGCGGGGTGTCGATGCGCCTGGCCCGCAGCCAGGTGGCCTCGTGCCCGTCCCACAGCAGGTCCACGGCCTCGCCGCCCGGCAGGTGGCCGCCCTTGGCCAGCACCCATCGCGGGCCGAGCGCGTGCACCGCCCTGGCGGCGGTCTCCAGGTCGGAGCGCTCGCGCACGGCGACCCCGGTGAGCAGCTCGACCTCGCCGAGGTTGGGGGTGACCAGCGTCGCGAGCGGCAGGATGCGGGCGCGCAGCGCCTCGATGGCGTCCGGCCGCAGCAGCGGGTCGCCGTGCTTGGAGGCGGCCACCGGGTCGACCACCAGGTTCGGCACGGCGAAGCGCTCGCAGGCTCCGGCGACCGCCTCGATGATCGCCGCCGAGGCGAGCATGCCCGTCTTGGCCGCGTCCACGCCGATGTCGGTCACCACCGACTCGATCTGCTCGAACACCGCCCGCGGTCCGAGCTCGTAGAAGCCCTGCACCCCGATCGAGTTCTGCACGGTCACCGCGGTGACCGCCGACATGCCGTGGACCCCGTGAGCCAGGAATGTCTTGAGGTCGGCCTGGATTCCGGCGCCGCCGCCAGAGTCCGACCCGGCGATGGTGAGCGCGCGCGCAGGCACGTCAGCGTTCCTCCCTCTGCCTCGGGCACGTGCCCCCTGCGAGGAAGGCTACGCCCCCGGGGCCTCCTGTTTCACCGGGGCCGCCGCACGCCGGCCACCCTCCGGCGGCCGTGGCGCAGGCGGGTGAGTCGGGCCAGCGCGCTGGTCGTGCCCGCCCGCAGCGCCCGCGCCGGGCCCCGCGCGGAGCCTGCCGGCCCGCTCGACCACCTTCTCGACGAAGCGGTCATAGACCGGCGCGACCGCGTACACGCGCTCGATGCCGATGCAGGTCTGTCCGGCGTTGGCCATGCCGCCCCACGCGACCGCCGCGGCGACCTGCTCGGGGCCGTCGACCGGGAAGGTGCCGACCTTCTCGCCGGTGGCGGGGCTCACTGAGTCGAACGTCTCCACGGCGGCGGGAGAGGCGGCGGGATCGTCGGTGATCGCCATGCTGGGGGCCACCTTTCAGCGGTTATGGGAGATCGGGAGCTGTAACCGACTGTAACGTCGAACGACTCGGCGTCAAGGACGGAAGTGGTCGAAGGCGAGCCCGGCGAGGGGGGCCGGGCCGCTCGGGGTGAGGCGGACGCGGCGGTCGGGAGCGCCGGTGAAGCGCCCGCAGCCGACCAGCCCGCAGGCGCCGGCCGCCACCTCCGCGGGCAGCGCCACCGCCAGCACGAAGTCCTCGCCGCCACCCAGCGCCAGCTCGACCGGGTCGCGTCCGAGCAGCTCGGCGGTCTCGCGCACCCCCGGGGCCAGCGGCACGGCGCTCTGGTCGACCTCCAGCCCGGTGCCGGACGCCTCCGCGAGGTGCAGCGCGTCGCCGGCGAGCCCGTCGGAGACGTCGAGCATGGCGGTCGCGCCCGCCTGCGCCAGGCGGGGGCCGGCGCCCAGGTCGGGGCAGGGCCGGCGGTGCGCGGCCGCCAGCGCCGGGAAGCGGCCGAGCAGCTCGCGGGCGGGCGGGTCGGCCCGCTCCAGCAGGGCGAGCCCCGCCGCGGCCGCGCCCAGCGGGCCGCTGACCGCGAGACGGTCGCCCGGCCGGGCGCCGGCGCGCGTGACCACCCGCTCGGCCTCGCCCACAACGGTGGCCGCGAGCGACAGCACCGGCCCCCGCGACACGTCACCGCCGACCAGGTCGACCGCGAACGCGCGGCACGCCTCGCCGATGCCCGCGTAGACCTGGTCGAGCACCTCGACCGGCGTGCCGGCGGCGACCGTGAGGGCGAGCACCAGCCAGCGCGGCAGCCCACCCATCGCGGCGACGTCCGAGCAGTTGACCGCCACGGCCTTCCAGCCCCAGTCGGCCGGCTCGGACAGCGCCGCGGTGAAGTGACGGCCCTGGACCAGCACATCGGTGGTGACCACCAGGCGGCGCCCGGGCGTGGGTGCCAGCACGGCGGCGTCGTCGCCGATGCCGACCTCCACCCCGCGGCCGGCCGGCACCCCGGCGGTGAGCCGGGCGATCAGCCCGAACTCACCGAGCGCCGCGAGATCGTGTTCCGAGATGCCCGTTTCCCCCCTACCCGGGAAGACTGCGCGGTCATGTCACCGCGTTGACGATCGCCTGGTCCAGTCCGGGGAACTGGGCCAGGTACCTGGCGCGCGCGGCCTTGAGGAGGTCGACGTGCTCGCGGTACTCCTGGGTGCGGCCCTGACGCTCGTAGAGCCGGCGCGGCTGCAGCAGCTCGAGGTCGTCGATGCCCGGCACCGCGCTGGCGACCTGGTAGCCGAAGTCGGGGTCGGAGTCCCAGGCGATGCCGCCGACGGCGATGGCGGCCACGATCGCCGACGAGTGCGGGATGCGGACCTTCTTGGAGCGGTCGTCCTCGTCGTTGCCACCCACCCGGCCGGTGTTCAGCAGGTAGACCTCGAGCGGGTGGGTGACCAGCAGCTCGGCCAGGCGGTTGCCCTGCTGCGCGTGCAGCAGCGGGAAGAACGGGTTCGTCCCGGGCACGCGCAGGGCCTTGCCGGCCTCGTCCTTGCCGCCCGCCGAAGTGCCCCTGGTCTCGCCGAGCATGAAGTAGCCGGCCGCCTGCTCGGTGCCCAGCCTGGCCACCGCGGGGACGATGTTGTCGTTGCGGTTCAGGATCAGCAGGAACGACGCGGGTGGCACCTGGTCGGGCGCGTAGTTGTCGATCGAGCGCATGTTGAACACCGCGCGGCCGTTCTGCGTGTAGGACGTGTCGAAGAAGTCGAGCTCGTCGCCTGTCTGGCTGACGTTCTCGAGGTAGGCGTCGGGCTTGGTGACCGCACCGTGGATGGTCGGCTCGTCCCTGGGGTCGAGCGCGAAGGTCTTGGCGAAGCAGCCGTCCTCCGTCGAGACCACCTCACCGCCGGGGAACAGGCCGATGAAGTCGTCCTGGACCGGCTGCGAGCGGTTCTGCTTGGTGAAGGTGGTCGTGGTCTTGCCCGTCCCGGACAGGCCCACGATCAGCATGGTCCGCAGGCCGCCCTGGGTCGGGATGACCTTGCAGCCGGCGTGCATGGCCAGGCCGCCGCCCTCGTAGACCTTCTTGTTCCACATCCGCAGGCCGCCCTTTTTCGACTCGCCGAAGTAGTCGGAGTTGAGGACCCGCGTCACCCCCTGCTCGAGCTCGACCGCGATGGCGCGGTCGTCCGGGTACCCCGGCATGGCCAGGTTAGGGGTGTAGACGATGGTGATCTCGGGGTCGTGGGGGCGGTCGCCCTCGACCGGGTCGTAGTAGAGGAAGCGCTGCATCCCGGCGATGTTCGAGTTCGCCTTCTCGATGATCAGGCGGGCCGGGGTGCGGAAGGGGCCGTCGTGGCCGATGAACCCGTCGACCACGACCATGTCCTGGTCCCGGATGTAGTCGTCCTGGACCTGGGCGATGCGCCGAGCCTCCCGGAGGCCGACCGTCTGGCCGCTGTGCCGCTCCGGGTGGTCGCTCACGATGTACGTGGACGCCGTGGAGCGGGCCACGACCTCGGTCTGGACGTTGACGTTGCCGTAGCGGGTCTGGCGCGCCTGTGGCATGGCGTCGGTGAAGGCGCGCAGCTCCGCCTCGCTGGGGCGGAACGCGACCGACTTGGCGGCGAGACCCAGGTCCGACAGGGTGCTCGACATGCTTGAATTCCTCCAGGGCACAACTCGTAGGTGGCTGCGATTCTACCCTGGCGGCCCCTCCCCGCTCTCCGGAGTATCCACAGCCCGAAGGCAGGCGAGGACCTGCTCGTCGCTCACCTGGTCGAAGCGGGTGTACGCCTGGCCGACCGCAAGGTAGGGCTCCGGCCGCTCCAGCACCACCACGTCGTCGACCTCCGCGCCGAGGCGGTGCTCCAGGTCGGGCGGCCCGACCGGCACGGCGACGACGACCCGCTCGGCACGGTTCCGGCGGCACCAGCGCGCGGCCGCCACCACCGTCCAGCCGGTGGCCACGCCGTCGTCGACCAGCACGCTGACGCGGCCGGCCAGCTCGAGCGGGGGGCGGCCGGCCCGGTAGGCCTGGGTGCGCCTGATCACCTCGGCGGTCTGGCGGGCGACCTCGGCACCCACCGCGCCCGCGTCGAAGCCGAGGCGGTACAGGGCACGGTGGTCGATCACCTCGACCCCCTCGGCGACCGCGCCGACCGCGAGCTCCGGGTTGCCCGGGGCGCCGACCTTGCGCGGCACCACCACGTCGAGCGGCGCGCCGAGCCGCCGGGCGACCGTGGCGGCGACGATCACCCCGCCACGGGGGATGCCGAGGACGAGCGCTGGTCCGCGGACACGGCCGACCAGGGCCTCGGCCAGGCGCTCGCCCGCCGCGGCCCGGTCAGGGAACCGCCGTTGCCCCCCGATACGCGCTCCACTCCCCTGGGATGGTCGCCGGTTGAGCATAGCGCCGCGTTAGTTCCCGGAGAAGGCGCCACCGAATCAACCGCCCACTGCCTGGTTCGGCCAGATCGAACCTTGGCATGCTTGATGACCGCGTGTACCATGCGCGCACCTTTTCACCCCGGGGGCTGCCGTGGCCCCTCGGGACCTCGGCGACGTGACGGCCCCCGGACGGCCGACGAGCCGCCGCGGACGTCGAGCGCGGCGGCCGGACAAGGGAGGTCGGTGCTGGTGGTGACAGCGTACATCCTCATCCAGACCGAGGTCGGCAAGGCGGCGCAGGTCGCCAAGGAGATCTCCGAGATCAAGGGCGTCCAGCAGGCGGAGGACGTCACCGGACCCTACGACGTGATCGTTCGCGCCGAGGCCCGCAACGTCGACGACCTGGGCAAGCTCGTCGTCGCCCGGGTCCAGGCGGTCGACGGCATCACCCGCACCCTGACCTGCCCGGTCGTGCACCTGTAGGCCATCGCGGACGTGCAGGGCCGGCTCGCGGCGCGGTGCGCCGTGCCCGAGCGGCCTGCTTCAGGCTGAGCCGTCCCGCCGCGGGCGACGCTGCGCGCTGAATCCTTTGCCCGCATCCCCAAGGTTCTTCGGCGCGATGTCCGCTCGCTCGCCCTTCAGGCGGCGCACGATCGGCTCGGTGTCGCCGACCTCCACACCGACCCAGCGGCGCCTCATCTGCTCGGCCACGGCGTAGGTCGTTCCACTCCCACCGAACGGGTCCAGCACCAGGTCCCCGGGTTCGGTGGAGATCTCCAGAACGCGGTGGAGCAGCTTGGTGGAGAGCTCGTTCTCCTGGCGGCGCTTGGTGGATGCATGACGCACCGGAGGGATGTCGAACCAGACGTCGGTGAGATTGAGGCCGTCAGGGTGGAGCTTGCCCCTATGTCCACCATAATCCTTGATATCCCCGCCACAGTGCCGGCAGACGGGTATGGGAACTCGTGGCCGTTTGAAGGTCCGAGGCCTGCCCTTGGTGTAGTAGAGGAGGCTGTAGTGCGACGGGTACAGGCGGCCCGGGACCGGCAGGCTGTACTTGATGTCGATCGCGATCCAGTGCCGGAAGGTCATTCCGAGATCGTGCAGCTCGTGCCCCAGCTGAATATTCCAGCGCGGCAGGTTGAAAAGGTAGAAGGCGCCACCCTGCCCGAGAGCCCGAACGCACTCGGCGATCCACCTCCCGCACCACTCCAGGTAGTCGAGCTCGCTCAGTGAATCGCTGCGGCCGTTCCTGTAGACCTTTCCGAGATTGAACGGGGGATCGGCGAACACGAGGTCCACCGTCCCGCTGGGCAGCGACCGCAGGACGTCAAGGCAGTCGGCCTGGTAGAGGCGGCCCAGCGGCGATTCATAGACCGCCCTTGACGGCGCCCCGTGGACAATTCGATGTGCGCCTACCGGTACGCCCCCTTCCGTGAAGCTCTCCGGGCTCTCGTCGGGGAATGGTATCCCGCCCGTCGGACGGGGATCCAGCCCACCGACGGCTCGGGACGGGGAGCGGGGCACGCCCCCGCGGGACGCTCAGGAGAGGCGCTGCACGACCCAGTCGATGGCGCGGGTGAGGGTCTCGAGGTCGGCGGGCTCGATCGCCGGGAACATGGCGATCCGGAGCTGGTTGCGGCCGAGCTTGCGGTAGGACTCGGTGTCCACGATGCCGTTGGCGCGCAGGACCTTGGAGACCGCGCCGGCGTCGACCGCCTCGTCGAGGTCGATCGTGGCGACCGTGTGGCTGCGCTGTGCCGGGTCGGCGACGAAGGGGACGGCGTAGTCGCTCGCCTCGGCCCAGCCGTACAGGACCGCGGCCGACTCGTCGCAGCGCTTGGTCGCCCAGTCCAGCCCGCCCTGGCCGTTCAGCCACTCGAGCTGGTGCAGGAACAGGAACAGGGTGGCCAGCGCCGGCGTGTTCCAGGTCTGGTCGGCACGCGAGCTCTCGAGCGCCACCTGGAGGCTGAGCGAGGCGGGGACCCAGCGGCCGGAGGCGGCGACCGCGGCCGACCGCTCCAGCGCGCGCGGCCCCAGCAGCGCCACCCACAGCCCGCCGTCGGAGGCGAAGCACTTCTGCGGCGCGAAATAGTAGGCGTCGAACTCGGCCGGGTCGACCGGCAGGCCGCCGGCACCGGAGGTCGCGTCGACCGCGACCAGCCCGCTGGCCCCGGCGGGCCGGCGCACCGGCATGGACACGCCGGTCGAGGTCTCGTTCTGGGTCAGCGCGTACAGGTCGACCTCGGGGTCGGGGCGCGGCTCCGGGTGCGTGCCGAAGGGACTGGAGATGACCTCCGGCTCCGCCAGGTGGGGGGCGCGGGCCGCCGCCGCGAATTTCGACGAGAACTCTCCGAAGACCAGGTGCTGGCTGCGGCGCTCGATCAGCGAGAAGGCGGCCACGTCCCACAGCACGCTGGTGCCCCCGTTGCCGAGCGCGACCTCGTACCCGCCCGGTAGGGTGAAGAAGTCCCGCAGCCCCGCCTTGAGACGGGCCACCACGGAGCGGACCCCGGCCTGGCGGTGGCTGGTGCCGAGATAGGTCGGCGCGGCCTCGGCCAGGGCGGCGACCGCCTCCGGCCGGACTTTGGACGGGCCGGAGCCGAAGCGCCCGTCGCTCGGGCGCAGGTGCTCCGGGAGGATGACCGAGGAGAGTCGCTGGTGGATCTGTGCCACGATGTCGCTACCCCGTTCCTAGGAGGCAACCGCGTTGATGTCGTCGCCCATTGAACCAGCACCAGGCCCGACCGGCGCGGGTGCGGGCCCGGGCGGGCCGAGGATCTCCCGCCGCGTCGCCGCGATCGCCGAATCGGCGACGCTCGCGATCGACGCCAAGGCCAAGGCGCTCAAGGCCGCGGGCGAGGACGTGATCGCCTTCGGCGCCGGCGAGCCCGACTTCCCAACCCCCGCCCACATCGTGGAGGCCGCCGCCGCGGCCTGCCGGCAGCCGCGCTTCCACCACTACAGCCCCACCGCCGGCCTGCCGGAGCTGCGCGAGGCGGTCGCCGCCAAGACCGCCCGCGATTCCGGCTACCGGGTCGAGCCCGGCCAGGTGCTGATCACCAACGGCGGCAAGCACGCGCTGTACAACGCCTTCGCCACCCTGCTCGACCCGGGGGACGAGGTGCTGGTGCCCGCGCCCTACTGGGTCACCTACCCGGAGGCGGTGGCGCTGGCCGGCGGGGTGCCGGTGGCGGTGCCGACCGACGCCTCGACCGGGTTCCGCGCCAGCGTCGAGCAGCTCGAGGCGGCCCGCACGCCCCGGACCAGGATGCTGGTGTTCGCGTCGCCCTCCAACCCGACCGGCGCGGTGTACGCGCGCGACGAGGCCGAGGCGGTCGGCCGCTGGGCCGCGGAGCAGGGGCTGTGGGTGCTCACCGACGAGATCTACGAGTACCTGGTCTACGGCGGCAACCGGTTCCACTCGCTGCCGGTGCTCGTGCCCGAGCTGGCCGACCGCACCGTGGTGGTCCACGGGGTGGCCAAGACCTACGCCATGACCGGCTGGCGGGTGGGCTGGATGCTGGGCCCGAGCGACGTGGTCAAGGCGGCCGCCAACCTCCAGTCGCACGCCACCTCCAACGTCTGCAACGTGGCCCAGGCGGCTGCGCTGGCCGCGCTGTCCGGCAGCCTGGACGATGCGGAGCGCATGCGCCGTGCGTTCGACCGCCGGCGCCGGCGCATCCACGAGCTGCTCTCGGCGATCCCCGGCGTGACCTGCGTGGAGCCGCAGGGCGCCTTCTACGCGTTCCCGTCGCTCGAGGGCGTGCTCGACCGCCGGATCCGCGGCCGCCAGGCGCGGAGCGCGACGGCGCTCGCCGACCTGGTCCTCGAGGAGGCCAAGGTCGCGATCGTCCCCGGCGAGGCGTTCGGCGGCCCGGGCCACGCCCGCCTTTCCTACGCGCTCGGCGACGAGGACCTGGTCGAGGGGATCAGCCGCATCGCCAAGCTGCTCGAGGACGCCGGCTAGCGCCACGGGCGCTACTTCAGCTCCACGACCACCTGGATCTCGTCGCGGTCCTCGGCGCCCGCCAGCGTGAGCGTGAGCGTGCTCGCCTCCGGCGGCGGGGAGGGCGTGAAGCTCGCCTGCGCGACGTTGAACAGCTCGCTGCCGCCGCTGGCGGTGCCGAGCGCCCGGTAGGCCGTGTCGAGGTCGTCCGACAGGGTCCACTGGCCGTAGCCGGCGGGAAGCCGCTGTGCCTGCGCCGCCTCCGCCGCCCGCGAGCTGACCAGGGCCAGGCGCAGGTCGAGCCAGTCGGACCAGATCTCCAGAGAGAGCACCACGAGCTGCTGCCCGTCGCCGACGTCGACCTCACGGGCGATCGGGACCACCCGCAGGAGCCTGGGCACGCCCGAGGGCCGCCCGCGCGGGTAGCCCAGGCCGTAGGTGAACGGTGCCCTGGTCTCGGCCCGCTCTCCGGCCCCCGCCTGCTCCACGCGCGCCGCCAGGAGCCCCGTCACCACCTGCCGGACGCGGGTATCGGCGCCGAGCCCGGTCAGCACCTGGGCGGCCACGCCCTTGCCCTCCCGGATGAGGCCCAGCAGGATGTGCTCGGTGCCGATGTAGCTGTGGCCGAGCTGGAGCGCCTCCCGCAGGCTGAGCTCCATCACCTTCTTGGCCCTGGGCGTGAACGGGATGTGGCCGGTGGGAGCGTCCTTGCCCTGACCGATGATCTCCTCGACCCGCCCGCGGACCGTGTCCAGCGAGATGCCGAGCGCCTCGAGCGCCTGGGCGGCGACGCCGTCGCCCTCCCGGATGAGGCCCAGCAGGAGGTGCTCGGTGCCGATGTAGTTGTGGTTGAGGAGCAGGGCCTCTTCCTGGGCGAGCACCACCACCCGCCGGGCCCGCTCGGTGAAGCGCTCGAACATATAGCCAAACCCCCGCAGCCGGTGCCGCCATGATGCGCCTTGCGGGCGCTGGGCGTCGAGCCCGGCCCGTCCGGCGCGCGGCCGCGGCCGGCGTCCGGCGGCTCAGCCCTTCTTGGCCTCGTGGCGCTCGACCGCAAGGTCCACCAGGCGGGCGATCAGCTCCGGGTACGGCACGCCCGAGGCGTCCCACAGCATCGGGAACATGCTCTTGGGGGTGAAGCCCGGGATGGTGTTGACCTCGTTCACCAGCACCTCGCCGGTCGAGCTCAGGTAGAAGAAGTCGACCCGGGCAAGGCCCTCGCAGTCGAGCGCCTGGAAGGCGCGGACGGCGAGCTCGCGGGCGCGCTCGGCCACCGCGCCCGGCACCGGCGCCGGGATCACCAGCTTGGACGACTCGTCGAGGTACTTGGCCTCGAAGTCGTAGAACTCGTGGCCGGGGACGACCTCGCCGACGACGCTCGCCTCCGGCCGCTGGTTGCCGATCACGCCGACCTCCAGCTCCCGCGCGCGCACGCCCTGCTCCACCAGGACCTTGGCGTCGTGGGCGAAAGCCGCCTCCAGCCCGCCGGCGAGCTCCGCGAACGACTTCACCTTGCTGATGCCGATCGAGGAGCCGAGCCTGGCCGGCTTGGTGAACACCGGGAAGCCCAGCTCCTCCGCCACCCGGAGGGCGAGCGACTCGGGGTCGGCGCGCCACTGGTGCTCGCGCACCACCAGGTAGGGCGCCTGGCCGATGCCCGCCTGAGCGAGCACGACCTTGGCCATGGCCTTGTCCATGGCCAGCGCCGACGCCAGCACGCCGGCGCCGACGTAGGGCAGGTCGGCCAGCTCCAGCAGGCCCTGCACGGTGCCGTCCTCGCCGTAGGGGCCGTGCAGGATCGGCAGCACCACGTCGATCGTGCCGAGCTGCTCCGGCCCACCGCCGGCCGGTACGAGCGCGCCGGCGCGCTGCTCGGGCCGCAGCGCGATCTCGGTGCCCGCGGCCTCCACCTCCGGCAGGCCACCCTCGGGCGCGGACAGCTCGAGCGGTGAGGTCGCCGGCAGCACCCACGCGCCCTCGCGGGTGATGCCGACCGGCACGACCTCGAACCGCTCGGGGTCGAGCGCCTCGATCACCGAGCGGGCCGAAACCACCGAGACCGAGTGCTCGGCGGAGCGCCCGCCGTAGAGCACTGCCAGGCGGATCTTGCGCTTGCCCACGGTCACGCCACCTCCAGAGCCTGGTGCGACACCAGCGTCTCGACGCTGCCGAGCGACGGGGCCAGCCGCGCGACCCGGGTCGCCTCGATTTGGATCGCGCGCGTGCCGAAGCGGGCCATCCCCCGTGCTCCTTGATCCGTTCAGTGGTCGGTGTCGGGCAGCCTACCAGCGTCGCCCGTGCCGGACGGCGGCTTTCCGGCTTGCGGGTCCTCCCCCGCACCCGAGGTGCCCCCCTCCCGGCCCGCGCGCCGGCGCTCCACCGCCTCGGTGGCGCGGGCGAGCACGCGGGCACGGAAGCGGTTCCCCTGCGCCGGCCCGCGCACGCCGCGCACCATGTGCGCGCGCCCGTTCCTGGACACCAGGCGGGTCCGGCCGCGGGACACCTCGACAGCGGAGAGCTCGTCGTAGCGGTAACGGCGCGCGCCGGTGACGCCGTGCAGCGCCACCGCCTCGTCGTCGAGCTCGGCGGCGTGCACGCGCGCCCGCAGCAGCGCGGTCACCAGGCTGACGACCGACAGCACGCCCCACAGGACGGCGGCGGCCGTCAGCGAGGTCGCCACCGCGTCGCTCGAGCCGCCGACCAGCAGCGAGCAGGCCAGCAGGACGGCGGCGAGCGCGGCCTCGAGCAGCCCGCTGACGAGGGCGTGGAGCACCCCGCCGGGCTGGAAGCGCTCGGTCACGGCCGCGGCGGCGGCTTCGGCTTCGGGCGGTACCAGGCTGGTGGGCTCCATCCTTCCTTGGCCTCGTCGACGAGCTTGGCGATCGCCTCCATGACGCGGTCCCGGGCGGCGTTGACCTCCTCGAGCGATGCGTCCGGGGCGAGCCCCAGGTGCAGCGGCGGCCCGGCGCGCAGCACCACCCGGATGCCGCGCCGGAACGGGCCGATCTTCCCACGCGTGAACAGCAGTTGCGCACCCCAGATGCCGACAGGCACCACCGGCGCGCCGGTGAGCGCGGCCAGCCGGGCCACGCCGCTCTTCGGCCGCCCAGGCGAGAAGTCCGGGTTCCGGGTGGTGGTGCCCTCGGGGTAGATCACCACCGCGGCACCGTCCCGCATGGCGGCCACCGCATCGCCCAGCGCCTTGGAGGCGTCGCGGCTGTCGCGGTACACGGGGATCTGGCCCGCGCCGCGCAGGACGGGACCGAGCACGCGCCTGCGGAACAGCTCCGCCTTGGCGAGGAAGCGCGCCTGGCGGCCGGACGAGTCGACGAAGGTGCCGAGGCACACCGGGTCGAAATAGGAGATGTGGTTGGCGGCAACGATCACCGGTCCCTCCGCCGGGATGTTGAGCACCCCCCGGCAGTCCAGCCGCACCCAGAAGCGGACCACTGGCGGCACGATCGCCTTGGCCAGGGTGTAGACGGGCTGTCGACGGCGGACCATGTTGCCGCGATAGTACAGTCTCGGTCATGCCTGTACCGCTGGTCCCCGTCAAGGCCCTGGCCGAGGCCAAGGGCCGGCTGGCGCCGTGGCTGAGCCCGGTCGAGCGACGGCTGCTGGCGATCGCCATGCTCGAGGACGTGGTCGCCGCGCTCCAGGCCGCCACCGGGCTGGAGCGGCCGGTGGTGATCTCGCCGGACCGCGAGGTCTGGCACCGCGCCGACGCCATGGGCTGCCGGGTGGTCGAGGAGGAGCCGGGCGCCGCCGGGCTCAACCGCTCGCTCACCCGCGCCGCCGGGCGCCTGGAGGCGGCAGGCGGGCTGCTGGTGGTCGCGGCCGACCTGCCGCTCGCCAGCGCGGACGCGGTCGGCCGGGTGGCCGTGGCGGCCGGCGGCGCGCCCGTCGTGGTGGTGCCGAGCCGCGACGGGGCCGGCACCAACCTGCTCGCCTGGCGGGACCCCGCTTCGTTCGCGCCCGACTTCGGCCCGGGCAGCGCCGCCCGGCACCTGGCGGTACCGGGAGCGGTCCGCTGCGAGGAGCCGGCCCTCGCCTTCGACGTCGACACCTTGGAGGACCTCCGCGCCGTCGCGGGCAGGCTGCGGGAGGCCAGCGTCACCAGCCGCCGCCTGCGCGACCTGCGGCTGCACGACCGCCTCCAGGAGGTGGGCTGACGACACTGCGCGCCAGCTCTCGGCGCACGTACCTCAAGGGAGGCTGCGCATGCTGCAAGGAACCGTGAAGAGCTACGACCCGCGGACCAGGGAGACGGTGCTGCTCACCGACGAGCGGGCCGAGTACCGGGTCCCGCCGGACGCGTTCCGGCGCTCCGGCCTGCTCAGGCTCACGCTGGGGCAGCGGGTGAAGTTCGACCTGGAGGGCGAGGGCGACGACGCGCGCGTCACCTACGTCAACATCCTCACCCTGCCGGACCCCGAATAGGTCGGGTCCGGGGCCCGGAACGGCCCCGCGGGGACTGGCGGGGCCGTCTGCTCGGGCGAGCGCTCGGCTACCGCTTGCGGGCGCCAGCCTTCGCCGGTGCCTTGGCGCGGCTCGTGGTCGCCTTCCCCCTGGCCGTGGTGGCCTTGGCCGTGGTGGCCTTGGCCGTGGTCTTGGCGCCGGCCGAGCGGGCCGCGGCCTTGGTCCCCCTGGGCGCGGTCAGCTTGGGCGCGGCCGCCTTGCCGGCCACGACGTCCCGGAAGCTCTGCCCGGCCCTGAACACCGGCACCTTGGTCGCCTTCACCTTCACCGTCTCCCCGCTGCGCGGGTTGCGGGCGACGCGAGCCTTGCGGTCGCGGCGCTCGAAGGTGCCGAACCCAACCAGCGACACCCGCTCGCCCTTCTTCACCGCGACCTGGGTGTGCTGGATGAGGCTGCCAAGCACCTTGTCGATGTCGGCGCGAGCCACCTCCGTGTGCTTCTGAATCGCGTCGACGAGTTCCTTGCGGTTCAAGGGCGCCTCCTTGCCCAATAGGGGAAACCCCCACCCGGGGCTGGACCCCCGTAGCCCTGTCCCCTTTCGGGCCTGCATGCTAAAGACGCTGATATCGAAGGTCAACAACCCTCTGGCGGCGAATCCCTTGGGAGACAAGGCGGCACCCGAAACCCAACCGCCTCCGGACCACCTCCGCTGAATTCGCGGAGATGCTGAAAGCCTTTGACGGCAAGGCATGCGCACACCAGAAGGCCTGAAGGCGCGGTTGCGCCACGGGTCGGGCGAGCGCATGAGCGCGCAAATTCATAATCAAAACCACCTTCAACCGATATCCCTTTATCGGTAACAGATGGGACCAGGGCGCTGGGTCAGGGCCGCACGATGCGCGGGAACAGCGGCTCAGGACCCGGCAGGCGACCAGACGACGCGTCGCACTGCCGGGCGATGCGCGCGGCCGCGTCGAGCCGGCCGCCCGCCGCAGGACCGCCCGGCGCAGGACCGCCCGGCGCAGGGCCGAGGGTCCGTTCGGACCTGGCCAGCTCCCACGGCCGGACGGCCTCGACGTAGCGGTTGCCCTCCTCCACGATCGCCCACAGCCCCACGGTCGCGCGGCGGAAGTCGCCGACCGCGAGCGCGTCGTCGACACGGCCCGGGGCCTGCCGGCAGGCGCGGACCAGGCGGTCGGCGTCCGCCGGCGCCGGCGTCGACCCGGCGCTCGGGAGCCGGCCCTGGCGGCAGCGGTGGACCATGGTCACGACCCGGTTGACGAGGTTGCCGACGCCGTTGGCGAGGTCCTCGTCGCTGCGGGCGGCGAGCCGCTCCACCGTGAAGTCGGTGTCGCCGACGCGCGGGACCTCGCGCAGCAGCCACCAGCGCACCGCGTCGGCACCGAACCGCCCGGCGAGCGCGACCGGGTCGACCACGTTCCCGCTCGACTTGCTGAGCTTGCGCCCCTCCACGGTGAGGTAGTCGTGGACGAGGACGTCGGTCGGCAGCGGCTCGCCGGCCGACAGCAGCATCGCCGTCCAGTACACCGCGTGGAAACGCGTCGCCGCGCAGGCGCCGGTGCCGTGCGAGCACGTCGGCCTGCACGATCTCCAGTGCGAAGCCGAGGTGCGGCCGGGCGTTGACGTACGGGATCGCGGTGGTGACGTAGAAGCGCGCTGTCATCGGAACCTCCTGCTCGTGGGGCTCCGACCCGCCGGACGAATCGAGGCCCCGGTCGGGGCCTCGGAAGATCGTCCGTGCAGTCCTGATCGGCCCCGCTAGCGGGGCATCATCACCTGCGACCAGAACGTGACCATGTGCCTACTGTAGCAGCCTCACCGGGCTCACGGGTGGGTGGTGCCCTCGTGGTGCTGGTGACCGGCCGGCTCGACCTGGATGGTGGAGTGGTCGATGTCGAAGTGGCCCCGCAGGCACTCGCACAGCCGGTCCAGCACCTGCCCGGTGACAGCGGGGTCGTGGACCACGATGTGGGCCGACAGCACCGGCATGCCGCTGGTGATCATCCAGGCGTGGAGGTCGTGCACCTCGACCACGCCCGTGTCGTCGAGCAGGTGGCGCCGCACCTCCGCCAGGTCGATCTCCTTGGGGGTCGCCTCCAGCAGCACGTCCAGCGCCTCTCGCAGCAGCCTCCAGGTCCGCGGCAGGATCAGCGAGCCGACCACGGCCGAGGCGACCGCGTCCGCGCGCTGGAAGCCGGTCAGCCAGATCACCCCGCCGGCCACCAGCACCGCCGCCGACCCGAGCAGGTCGTTCAGCACCTCGAGGAACGCGCCGCGCAGGTTCAGGCTCTCCGCCTGCCCGCGTCGCAGCAGCGCCAGCGAGACCGCGTTGCCGGCCACCCCGACCGCGCCGAACGCCAGCATGGTCGCGCTGGACACCGTGGGCGGCTCCAGCAGGCGGCGCACCGCCTCGACAAGGATGTAGACGCCGACCCCGCACAGCAGCAGGGCGTTGGCGACCGCGGCGAGGATCTCCAAGCGGTAGAGGCCGAACGTCCGCCTGGGACCGGCGGGGCGCGCCGCGAACCACATCGCGAGCAGCGACAGCGCGATCCCGCCGGCGTCGGTGGCCATGTGGCCGGCGTCGGCGAGCAGCGCCAGGCTGCCCGACAGCAGCGCGCCGACCACCTCGAGCGCCAGGATCGCGCAGGTGACCGCCAGCACCAGCGCCAGCCGCCTGCGGTGGTCGCCCATGCGGTGCGCGTGGCCGTGGGACTGGCTCATGCGCTCAATCGTACCCTGTCCTGTTCGATGGGTTTGATCCAGCTGAGGACGCCTGCCGCCAAGGGTGACAGCGTCCGCCGAATCCGCCGGCTCGGCCACCGTGCCCTTACCTCAGCACCGACGGATCCCTCCGGCATCGGGAGTTTGTGCCCGGTTGCGGCGGGTAAGGCGGGCCTCGCGCCAACGGAGGGAGCTCCGCCGAGCAGGGAGGTGGACATGGTGGCTGGCGGCACCGGCAGCCACGTCAAGCAGCTCGTCCAGGGCAGGGCCAGGGAGATGGCAGAGGCGGCAGAGCGCACCACGTGGACGTTGCGGGACCGTGCGGGCCAGGCCGGCTCACGGCTCGCCGACGCCACGCCGAGCCCGGGCGAGGTCAGGCAGAGCGCCCGGCGCGCGGCCGGCGTCGTCCAGGAGAACCCATTGGGGTTTGCGATCGGCGCCGCCGCTGCGGGGTTCCTCGCCGGTCTGCTGCTGCCGAGGACCAGGGTCGAGGAGGAGCGACTGGGCCGGTCACGCGCCTCGCGGTGAAGTGGTGGCCGTTTCAGGTCCCGTCGAGCCCGGCGATGGCGCCCCAAGCGGCGCGGGAAGTCCACGCTCAGTGCGGCTTGTGGGTTCCCGTGGTGCTCGCCGCTCGCCGCAGGACCTCGCGTCCTCGGTCGGTCAGCCGGGCCAGCATCACCCGTGCGTCTCCCTCGAAGCGGTCCCGCTGGACCAGACCTTCACCCACGAGCCGGTCGACTACCCGGGTGAGCCCGCTTGGCGACATCATCACCCGCTCGGCGAGCTCGCTCATGCGCAGGCAACGGCCCGGGGCCGAAGGATCTCGGGCGGAGGGGAGGATGCGCGGTGACGACGGTCTCGCCCGTCATGGCGGGCCTGGCGCTGGGGGTCGCAGTCGCCAGCGCCCCGGGACCGGTCCAGGCCGTGCTCCTGACGGAGGCGCTCCGGGGAGGGACGGCCCGCGGCTTTCGAGCGCTGGCGGGAGCCCATGTCACGTTCGGGCTGCTCCTGGTGTGCCTGGCGCTGGGCCTCTCGGTGACGCCGCCGAGCGGTCCCGCGCTTCGGGTTCTCAAGGTGGCGGGTGGCGCGCTTCTCCTGTGGCTGGCCGCGGAGGCCTTCAGGTCCGGGCACGAGGTGGACCGGGCACCGGCTCGATGGCGAGCCCTCCCTCCTGCCGCCCGGGGGTCTCTGGCGGTCCTGCTCAACTCGGGGGCGTGGCTGTTCCTCGGCGCGGTGGCCTCCCCGCTGTTCGCAACCGCCACCCAGCTCGGGGGCACGGGCGGCGCGCTGTTCGTGGCGGTGGCCCTGATGACCGGCGCGGCGGTCGGGGACGGCGCGGTGGTGCTGCTCGGCGGCATCGGCCTGCGGCGGGCGGGCGCGCGGGTCGGATGGTGGGTCCGCCGGTCCTTGGCGGCCCTGCTTGCCGCGCTGGGCGTGTGGCTCCTGGTCAGCGGGGTGATGCCGTAGGCACCTCGCGCACTGGAGAAAGGGAGGGCACATGAGCGCAGTGCTGTTCGGGCTGAACGTCTCGACCTCGGCGGCGCGCCGAGGTGGAGCCCAAGCCGGACCGTCGCATCCCCATCTGGCTGGGCACCTACGGCAACCGCGCGCTGGCCGTGCCCGCACCGTCGTCCTCGCGAGAGCCGGCCGGGCAGCCCCCCGGGAGCAGGACCTTGAAGGAGCAGCCGCCGCCGGGCCGGTCCTCCACCCAGGCACGGCCGCCGTGCAGCTCCGCGAAGCTGCTCACCAGCGACAGCCCGATCCCCACGCCCGGGGCATGCGGTGCAGCGGTGGCACCCTGCTGGAACGCTTCGAAGACGACGCCGCGGCGCTCGGGCGAGAGGCCAGGGCCTGCGTCCTCGACCGCGATCAGCACCCCCTCGCGCTGCCCGGCGACCTTCAGCCACACCGGCGTGCCGGGCGGGGTGTGCTAGACCGCGTTGATGAGCAGGTTCTCCACGATCCGCTCGACCTTCGGCGCGTCCACCCAGACCACCAGCGAGGGCGCCTCCACCGTCAGCGGCTGGCCTGCCAGCGCATCCATCCCGCTGGCGAGCTGGCGCGCCAGCGCGCCCACGTCCGTGGGACGGCAGGTCGGCTCCAGGATCCCGCGGCTCAGCCGTTCCAGGTCCAGCAGGTCCACCAGGAGCCGGTCGAGCTTGCGGGCGTTGGTGCCCAGCCGGCGCACCAGCTCCACCCGGTCCGCCTGGGGAGCCGGTGCTCGCTCCGCTCCAGGGTGAGCGCGACGCCGAGGATCACCGTCAGTGGAGTGCGCAGATCGTGGGAGACCGCCCGCAGGAAGGTCGTCTTCATCTCGTCGACCGCTCGGAGCTCGGCGGCGGCCCGCTGCTCGCGTGCGGCCATCTCCTCCAGACGGTGAGAGGTCCGGATGAGCCGGAAGGCCAGGACCGCGCGAAGTGACTGAGCGGCGAACTGTCGAAGACAAAGGCCTTCACGGAAGGGGATCGAACTCCCGCCGCAGCGCCTCGACTGGCACGACGTCGAGCTGCGGCAGCTCGTCCTTGGTGACCGACCCCCAGAGCAGGTCCACAGTGCGACTCGCAGCCAGCCTTCCCGAACGGTAGGCGCGAAGCACTGCCTGCGCGTAGCGGCGGGGAACCGCTGGCGGGCGAAGCTCCTCCACGAAGGACATTCCCAGCTCGAGGTAATCAGCCCGGGTGGGAGGGTGGGAGAGAAGCGCGTTCCGGCCGTCTTCCGTCACCAGATCGAGGTTCTTGAGCTGCTGACACAGAGCCGTGTTCCGGCCTCGATCTTGGCCACCGCAGTCCGATCCAGACCGAGCGCTGCCGCAAGATCCGCTTGCTTGAGCCTCTGCTCGATCCGCGCGTCCGCGATGCACTGACCGACCTGCTGCTGATCGAATGGTTGACGCCCGAGCACGATGTGCGATTCTAGCACGCGCAATCCCGCCCTGGCGCACCACTCGGGACCCCGTGGACCGACCCTGTTGCCTGCGGCTCAGTCGTCGCCGAGGTCGCGGACGCGAGGATCGACTGGGATGGGTGCGGCCTGCGGGCTCAGGTCGGCCAGGACCGCCGCCGTGGCGCCGGCGAAGTCCAGGTGCTCCGGCCCGTTCCAGTGTCCGGCGTACCAGGCGTGCAGCAGGCCGTGCGTGCGGGCGTTGGTGCTGAAGACGTCCAGGCGGCCGGCCGCCCAGGAGGTCGCCGCCATGCCCGCCAGCGGGAGCTTGTCCGGCCCCGTGCCGGCGGCCAGCGTCTCGGGCCCTTGCCAGCCGGCGGAGCCGAAGCCGTCGAACCACCGGTGGGCGAGCGTCCGGCCACCGCTGGTCGCCGCGAACACGTCGAGCCGGCGGTCGCCCCAGGAGGCGACCGCAGCCGGAGCCTTGTAGGCCACCCCGCCCGGCCCGACACCGAGGGACTGCCACCCGTTCCAGTGGCCATTCCACCAGGTGTGGGCCAGCGTGCCACGGTCGGTGACCGCGAACACGTCGAGCCGGTTCGGCCCCCAGGCCGCCATGCTCGGCACGAAGGCACCGCCCGCCGTGGGCGCCGCCCGCTCCGGGCCGTGCCAGGAGCCGTCGAACGACCAGTGCAGCAGATCGCCGGTGACGGTGTCGCGAGCGACCACGTCGAGCCGCCCCGGACCCCACGATGCGGCCGCCGGCGTGGTGACGGCGTGCCCGCTCGGCCCGGCGCCCCGGTCGGTCCAGGCGCTCCACACCCCGCCCTCGAAGGCGCGCTGGAGCAGATGGCCGGTGACCAGGTCGACCGCGAACACGTCCAGACGGCCGGACGCCGAGGAGGCGGCGGCGGGCGCGCCGACGCGGTGGCCGGACGGCCCGCGCCCGTCGTCGGCCCAGCCGGTCCACCCTGCGGTGCCGTAGGACTTGCGGATCAGCCCGCCCGTCCCCTCGGAGGCCAGCACCTGGAGCTGTCCGGTGCCCAGCGCGACCGCGGCGGGGCTGATCGCGTCGCGGCTCAGCGCCTCGACGTCGATCGCGGTCCGGTAGTCGGTGAAGCTCGGGTAGCCGCCGCGCATCCAGACGATGTCCATGTCGGTGCCGGGCTGGCCCCGGGGCCGGACCGGCCGGTAGTTCCCGCGCCCCGAGCTCGCGGTCACGACCCGTGACACCCAGGTGTGGCCGCCGTCCGTGGTCCGGTAGACCTGGATCTCGAAGATGCCGCCGACTTGACGGGCCAGGAACACGCGGGACGGGTTCGCGTGGTCGAGCGTGACCCCGCCCGAGTAGTTGGGCTCGGCCGGGTCGCCGCTCATGCTCCCGCCGGCCCGGACGAACTCGTGGTCCACCCACCCGGTGCCCGTCCAGCGGGCGTAGTGGTAGCGGTGGTCGGTGTTGCTGGGGAAGGTGGCGAACACGACGATCGGGCGGCCGGCGGAGTCGAAGGCGACGTCGTGGATCCACGCCTTGACCCCGCCGTGCGCGGCCGCGTCGTAGACCTTGTCGGCCTGGGCCGGGGTGAACGGCAGCTTGCTGGCCGGCTCGATCAGCGAGCCATTCGCGTGGTAGAAGCTGCCGGCCCGGTAGCGCGCGTAGTAGATGCTCGTCACCAGGCTGCGGGGGTGGCCCTCGGTGAAGGCCAGGTGGAAGGTGTCGACCCCGTTGCTGGCGACCTTCACGTAGGGACGCTGCCCGGGAACGCTGATCAGCGTCCGCGCGGGCGCCCAGCTCAGGCCGTCGTCGGAGGTCGAGAAGGTCGGGTTGAAGTTGCCGCCCCGCCACAGCAGCCAGATGCGGTTGCCCTCGGCCGAGAGCTGCAGCGGGTTGGGATAGGTGTAGCCCCAGGTCCCTGCGGTGTTGGTGGGCACGGTCCGCTGGGGCTCCCAGGAGGAGATATCCTCCGGCGAGGTCGTGCGCCGGTAGTACATCGTGCCACCTGAGTGGGCCGACCAGAAGACCATGAGGTGGCCGTCGGGGCGCACGAGCAGGGAGGGGTTGGCGTGGTCGTCGATCTGGAACTTCGCCTTGACAGTGGTCACCACGCGCTCGCCGGTGTCGTGGTCGTAGCTGGCCACCTGGACGTCGCCGACGCCGTCGACCCAGCCGACGTAGGTGCGGCGGTGGGCGCCGACGTAGTAGACCGCCCGCGGGTCGCCGAACCAGCACCACGCCCCGCTCGGGTTGAGCTCGCGCTGCCGCAGCGAGAGGGCGGCCGCCTGCCCGGGGACGAGGGCCGCGGCGACGACCGCGGCGACGACCGCGGCGGACAGGACGACGGACCGGACGCGCGACACCAGCACGGGACACCTCCAAACGAGCACAGAGCCCAGCTGGTCGCCTGCTCTGTTTGAACGGCTTGTTATAGCAGGTTTCCGAACACTCGCTCAAAGCGTCCCGAGACGAACAGGGCCGAAGGTCCCTGTCGAACGGTACGGATGGCCTGAACTACGCAGCCACCATGGTCGCGCCCGGGTCGGCGCGGCCAAGCGCTCGAGCACCTTGCCCGCGGCCTCCGAGCTGGCCCCCGAACCAGGCCGCATCCACCGCTTGGTGGATGCGAAGTCCAGCGGGTTGGTGGATCACTGCGGCTCGGTCGCCGGGCTCGACCCTGCCGCGCGCCGGACCACCTGGGAGCTGGTCCGGGCGATCAGGGCCAGAGGCACGACCGTCGTGCTGGTCACCCATCTGATGCCCGAGGCCGAGCAGCTCTGCGACCGCATCGCGGTGCTGGACCGCGGTCGCCTGATCGCGCTCGACACGGCAGCGGCGCTGGCCCGGGCCCAGGGCGCGACATGCCTCGAGGACGCCGTCCTCGCGCTGACCGGGAGGGGCTGATCATGCTGCGGGCACTCGGCAAGCTGGCCGTCACCGAGCTCGAGCTCTACCTGCGGGAGCCGGTGGCGGTGTTCTTCACCGTGGGCTTCCCGCTGCTGCTGCTGTGGCTGAACAGCCCCGGCGGCAACAGGCCCTCCCCACAGTTCGGCGGCGGCGGCCGGCTCGACGCGATCGTCCCAGGCTATCTGGCGATGTGATCGCCGACGACCACCCGGTGGTCCGCGATGGGCTGCGCGGCATGACGGCCAGCCAGCCGGACCTGGAGGTGGTCGGCGAGGCCGCCAGCGGCGCGGAAACGCTCGCCCTGGTCCCGCGGGTCCGGCCCGACGTGGTCCTGCTCGACCTGCGGATGCCGACGCTCGACGGCGTCGCCACGATCCGCGCACTGCGTGAGCGCCACCCCGAAGTCCGGGTCCTGGTGCTGACCACCTTCGACACCGACAGCGACGTGGTCAGCGCGATCCAGGCGGGAGCGACCGGCTACCTGCTCAAGGACGTGCCCCGGGCAGAGTTGTTCCGCGCCGTGCGCGCGGCGGTCCGCGGTGAGACGGTGCTCTCCCCGACGGTCGCCGGCCGCCTGGCGGGCCGGCTGCGCTCCCCGGCGCGGCCCGCCCTGACCCAGCGCGAGCTCCAGGTCCTCACGCTGGTCGCCAGGGGCGCCAGCAACCGCGCCATCGCCGCCAGTCTGCACGTCAGTGAGGCGACCGTGAAGACCCACCTGCTCCACGCCTCTGGCAAGCTCGGCGTCAGCCGCCGCACCGCAGCAGTGACCGCCGCGCTGGAGCAGAACCTCATCCGGCTGGACTCCCAGACCTGAGCGCCAGCACGTCGGCGATACCCTGCGCGAGGGCGGCGGCCAGCGCCCCTTCCTCGTCGGCACGGTCCGGATTGAACTCGGTGACCACGAGCCCGCCGAACCTGGGGCTGGCCGCGAAGACGCCGAGGCTCTCCACCGCCTCCGCAAACGTCAGCCCCGAGTTGAACTGCGGCACGTCGGCCGCTGAGAAGTCGACGAAGTCGATCGCGTCCACGTCGAAATGCACCAGGAACCGACCTGCCAGGCCCTCCAGATGCCCCAGCGCCTCGGCAGCCCCGGCCCGAGGCGGCTGAGCTCCTCGGTCGCTCCCGGCTCGCCGAGCATGTGCGCCACCCCCATCGAGTCGAGGATGCCCTCCGGGTTGGTCGCCGGCGTGTACAGGTCCATTCCGCCGTCGAAATACCTCCACGACCGCCACGAGGCTCTGCGCCCTCCGGTGCTCCGGATCCGGTTGGAACCGGACGCGGGGCAGATCGCCGTGGTCAACCGCCCGGCAGCCGGCCGCCTCCAGCCGCGCGACCAAGCCGGCCTCCCGCAGGGCCGCCGACGCCTTCTCCTGCCGGGCCAGTGCGCCCCCGCGCTGGACGGCACGCCGACCAGACCGATCCGCCGCATCACCCTCCCCCTCCGCCTGTCCCGAAGAGTGCGGACATTACGTCACCAGGCCCGCTTAGCTGACCCAGGCCTTCAGACCTAGCTTCTCTCTATAAGCCGTGCTTCACTACATCTCACCCTAACTCGACAAGATTGACCGACTGGTGCTTGGTCACAGCAGGAGCAATCCGCCCATGGAGTCACTCAGCACCAAAGTGCTAAGAGATCCGGTGACTCTAACCTCCCTGGAGGTTGCCCATTGCGGGCCAGCCCGGGTGACGCATCTGTTGCGAATGTCACACTTGGCCAGCCCTTCAGCCCACAGATGGGCCGGAGATGGATCATGAAGTCTCTGGGCCTTGGCGCAAGGTTACTTCAGTCGATCTCGGATGCTACTGCCTATCTGGCTACCGCGCTTCTCGCCTTCGACCAGGCGATCGCCTCGCTCCTGGACCGGCAGTCGCTTCTCAGCGACCAGGCGAGGATCACGGTCCTGGCACTCATCGTGGCTTCGCTGGTGGTCAGTCTGAAGCTGCACGAGAGAAACCTCGAACGCATGACCAGCATGACCGCGGACAAACTTGGCGGCGTTGAGGACCTGGTACCGTCGTCACAGGCTATTGATCTCAGAGGGCTGATGAGCAGGGCAGAGAAGATCCGAATCCTGAGCCTCGCCGGCACCAAGCTGGCTCTCCTCGGGGACGACGAGATCTTGAAGCTCATTATCCATCGAGAGCGCAACGTCGTCCTGCTTCTGGGGAATCCGCGATCTGACCTGATACGACTGCGATATGAACGAGACGAACCTGACACATACGAGACAGGCCTGGAGGGCTTGGAGAGAAGGCTGCGCTCTTTGCTTCAGCTCGTGCGAGGCCTTCGGCTGCGTGATCGGCGCCGTCTCGACATACGCGTCTTCTCCTGCTATCCGACGTGCTCGCTCGTCCAAGCCGACAATGACATGTATGCTGTGATCTATGGATGCAAACTCAGGGGGTCCGACTGCCCGAAGATCCACACACGCGTGGGCTCAGGGCCTTTTCCCATTTCCTGTCGTCACATTTTGACCGCGTCTACCACGATGCGATTCCCATTGAGAAGTGGGCGGAAGAATATGGATTCTAGCGCGGCCCGGGGAACCTGGGTCGTCTTCGACCTGTTCGGTGTGCTGATCTCATCCGGCCTGGAGTCGGCGCTCGATGAGCTGGTGTCAGCACTTGGGCGTCCTTCCGAGGAGGTTGAGGAAGCATACCGGAGCGCCGAACCGCAGTTTGATCGCGGGGAAATCGATCAGGAGGAGTTCTGGAGTCTGGTCCTTTCTGCCCTTGACGTAAAGATGGACTGGAGAGCCCTGAACTCGGTCGTGCTCGGCTCGTATCGAATTTTGCCTGACGGTCTGGCACTCCTGGGTGCCGTGACAGACCTGTCAAATCCTGTCGCCCTTATGACGAACGCTCGGTGGTCCTGGCTCGAGCAACTCGGTCAAGAGTGGTCTCTTCTGCGGAGGTTCGATCACGTTTTCGTCTCATCGGAGTTCGGAGTGCGCAAACCCGACCCATCCTTTTACGAAATGGTGGAACGTAAGCTGAGAACCGACGGGAAGAGCCTGCTGCTCATAGATGACACCGTAGAGAATACGCAGGCCGCCGTTGACAGAGGGTGGCGATCGATTCACTACACATCCGCGCTGGTCGCTGAGCCGCAACTACGAGTCGTGGCGCCTGAGCTACGGCTGCCTCCGTATGTTGCCGCATACTCCGGTGTCATTGTCCCGACCCTTGATGGAACGCTGGTCCTACAGCGTCGAGACGCCGCCTCGGGCACCCCCGACCAAGACGTGTTGTCGGTATTTGGTGATGACGCCAGACCAGGTGAGACACCTGACGAATGCGCAAGACGTGGGCTGATCGAGGAGACTGGCTATATCCCGCCGAAGCTGTGCGCCCTCTGCGTATTGGGCGTACCGGTATCTGTGAACCGGTTCAAGAGCTGCACTTACTTTGTCGCGGAGCCCGTGGAGATCTCGCAGCTGTCGATCCGAGAGGGCAGCGGTCTCTATGTCATGGCGCCGGAGCAGGCCGTCAGGTCCTCGATAGTGACCGAGCACGCGCGAGTGGCGATCGAGGCGTACATGGGTATATTTATGAAAAGGCTCTGAGGTGAGAGGGACGCATCTGAGAGCGACCGATGCAGGCCGAGCAGAAAATTCCTCTCAGTCAATGCCGCCGGAAATATGCGGAGCCATTCGAGTAGTGTCGAGCCATGCCCCAGCTCGCCGCGGTGGTGATCCCGGACCAGACATTGCACGCGGAGCGGCCCTCGACCGCGCTTCCCACTGCTCGCGTCAGCCCAGGCGCGCCTCGCCGAGCAGGAGCGCGGCCACGGCGTCGGGATCGGCGACGTCGCCGGGCAGCCCTCGCGAGACGAACCACGCGCAGACGGCGCGAACGTCCCGATGGAGGAACGCGCGGCCCTGCGGGTTGGCCACGACGTCGACGAGCTGTGGCAGGTCGATCAGGACCAGCTCTCCGCCATGGACGAGCAGGTTGTACGCCGACAGGTCGCCGTGCGTCTGACCCCGCCGGGCGAGGATCACCAGGGCCTCGATGAGCTGCCGCCACAGGTCGCCCAGCTCGTGCGGGTCGGGGCGGAGCTGGACCAGGCGAGGCGCCGCCGTGCCGTCGGCGTCCCCGATGAACTCCAGCAGCAGCTCGGTGCCGATCCGCTGGACGGGGTACGGCACCGGTGCCCCGGCCGCCCACAGCTCGCGCAGGGCGGCGAACTCCGCCACCGCCCACCGCTGCGCGATCAGGTTGCGGCCGAAATGGGTGCGGCTTTCCATCGCCCGCATCTCGCGGGAGGCCCTGACGCGCCGCCCTTCCAGGTAGCCCGCGTCACGGTGGAACAGCCGGTGGTCGCCGCTGCGGTAGCGCTTGGCCGCCATCAGGCAGGCCCGGTCGGTGCCCGGCAGGGCGCGCTCGAGCAGGAACACGTCGGCTTCCTTGCCGGTCTTGAGGACGCCGAGCTCGTAGTCGACCGCGGCCAGCGCGGTGACCAGCCAGCTCGGGTACGGCTCGGGGCCACGCTCGTCCGTGTCGCCCCAGGTGGACCAATGGTCGCCTTCCGGAGGGCCGTCGTCGCTGGCGGCCTCGCGCTCCTGGGCGAGGCGGGCGCGTGCCTGCTGGGTCAGCCGGCCCTTGGTCCGGGGCGGTGTCCCGTCGTCGCGACGCATCCGCTCGGCCGCGGGCAGGTCGGCCTCGTCGTACAGCTCATAGAGGGATTCGATGTCGCGAACGCCACCAAGGCGGAGTCGCTCGCTGTCGCGCTTGCGCACGTGTGCTCCTTCTGGGGATGGCATCCCCCGGAGCCGTGCGCGTCGCTTGCGTCAGCAGCGGCCGGGGAGATGCACGGGAGGGCGGTGGCGAGCACCAACCCGGACGGCGGACATGGCCATGACGCACCTCCTCAACTCCCCGGCTCGACTGTGCCGGTCGACGACAACGTCGGGAGCACTGTGCCCGGCCGCGGCGACTCAGCGCAAGCGATTTTCAGAGGCAGACGTTGACAGTCACCGGAGACGATGGGGAAGCTCGGTGCGGAGAGCGGCCCGCACCGGCCCCGCGATGACAGGCCGGCGGATCGGAGGATGAGCATGCCCATGCATCGGATGGGGAGTCGCGAGACGCTTGCCGAGCTCCCGTTCTTTGGCGCCGAGCGGTTCGGGGAGCGCCCGGCGCAGCGGTTCAAGCCTGGCACGGCCTGGCAGGACCTGACCTACGCCGGGTTGCTCGACGTCATCCGCGAGATCGCCCTCGGGATCGTCGCGCTGGGCGTGCGTCCCGGCGACCGGGTGTGCGTCCTGTCGGACACGCGGCCGGAGTGGGTGCAGGCGGAATTCGGCATCGCGGCCGCCGGCGCCATCGTGGTGCCGATCTACCCGTCCAGCTCGCCCGAGGAGTGCGAGTGGGTGATCGGCGACTCCGGCGCGGTCGCGGTGATCTGCGAGAACGCCGCGCAGCTCGCGAAGGTGGAGCAGGTCCGCCGGCGGCTGCCCGAGCTCCGGGACGTCATCGTCGTCGACCCGGTCGGCGCGCAGACCGCCAGCCTCCAGCAGCTCCGCGCACGAGGTCGGGAGGGCGACCGCTCCGAGCTCGAGCGGCGCGTCGCAGGCGTGCGGGCGGACGACCCGGCGCTGGTCATCTACACCTCCGGCACCACGGGCCGGCCCAAGGGCTGCGTGCTCACCCATCGCAACATGACCGCCTGCTGCCGCATCACCGAGGAGCTGCGGGTCATCGAGGCGCAGGACGTGGCGTACCTGTTCCTGCCCCTGGCGCACGTCTTCGCCCAGGTCGTGCAGTTGAGCGTCTGCGCTGTCGGCGGCGTGGTGGCGTACTGCAGCGGCGACGCGTCGGCCATCGTGCCCGACTGCGCGGAGGTGCGACCGACCTTCCTGCCGTCGGTGCCGCGGATCTTCGAGAAGGTCTACGCCCTGTTCGCCAGTCGGGTACCGGCCGAGACGCTGGCCACGGCCGTCGCCGCCGGGCTGGCCGTGCGTCGGCTGCAGCGTGCCGGGGACCCGGTGCCGGAGGAGCTGCGCCACGGCTTCGACCAGGCCGACACGCAGCTGTTCACCAAGGTGCGGGCGACGTTCGGGGGACGGGTGCGGGAGGCGATCTCGGGGGCGGCGCCGATCGCACCGGAGATCCTCGAGTTCTTCCACGCCGCCGGCGTGCCGGTGTACGAGGGGTACGGCCTGAGCGAGTCGGCGTCCGTCGGCACACTCAACACCCGGGACGCATTCAAGATCGGGACCATCGGGAGACCGGTTCCGGGCTGCGAGGTCCGCATCGCCGACGACGGCGAGCTCCTCATGCGCGGGCCGCACGTCTTCGCCGGGTATTGGAACAACCTCGAGGCCACCGCGGACGCGCTGGTCGACGGGTGGCTCCAGACCGGTGACCTCGGCTCGATCGACGCGGACGGCTTCGTCACCATCACCGGGCGCAAGAAGGACATCATCATCACCGCGGGCGGCAAGAACCTCACCCCCGCGAACCTGGAGAACGACCTGTGCCGGTCGCCGTTGATCTCGCAGGCGGTCATGTACGGCGACCGGCGGCCCTACCCGGTCGCGCTGATCACCCTTGACGCCGAGCAGATCATCCCGTGGGCTCGCGAGCAGGGGCTCCCCGCCGACCTGAGCGCACTCGCGGCGCATCCGTCGGTGCGCGCGCTCGTCCAGGCCGTCCTCAACGAGGCGAATGCGCGCTACGCCAAGGTAGCGCAGGTCAAGAAGTTCGCCATCCTCGATCACGACCTCTCGCAGGAGACCGGTGAGCTGACCCCAACGCTCAAGGTCAAGCGGCAGGTCGTCCAACGCAAGTACGCCCACGTGTTCGACGCGCTCTACCGCGAGCCGAGGTGAGGCTGGGGCGGTCAGGGTCAGGCCGTCGGCTCGGCCGGCCTGCCGGTGGGCGCGACTGCCCGGAGGCGGCGGCGGGCGTGCCGGTAGGCGTGGTCTTCGACCTCGTCGGTCCGGCGGGCGCTCATCATGTTCAGCCCCATCGCCCGCAAGACGGCGGTGTCCGGCTCGATCGTCGCGATCCGTAGGCCATGACGGCGCAGCGTCCACGTCTCCCCGCGGAGGAACTGCTGGAACCGCAGGCGGATCGGCAGGTCGACGCGAGGGCGGGCCGAGCGCACGTCGACCGACATGGGGGAGCTCACGACGACCAGGTCCAGGTCGCAGCCAGCCAGCAGGTCGGCGTTGGTCGGCGAGTGCACGCCACCATCGATGTAGGCGGCGCCGTCGATCTGGACCGGGGTGAAGTAGGCGGGGATCGCGCAGGAGGCGGCGACGGCGGACCCGACGTCGGTGGCGGGGGCGCCGGGAGTGCCGAACACGACCCGGCGGCCGTCCCGCCGGCGGACCGCGACGACCCACAGCTCCGCCGCCGGCCAGGCCGTCCCGTGCATGCGCCGCAGCCCCTCCGCGATAAAGGTGACGTCCCGTCGGCCGGTGGTGAGCTCGGGCCGCAGCAGCAAGGCGTTCAGGCCCTGCCGTGGCCGCCGTGCGAGCTCGAGGATCAGGCCCCGTTGGGACGGCAGCCGCCGCCCTGCCGGCGCCGGCGCGGGCGACGGGCGCGCCGGCGCGCCCCGTCGCAGCGAGGCGGCGACGAGCGCGCCGGCGGAGGTGCCGACGATGACGTCGGCCGCTCGGGCGTCCACGCCGAGATCGTCCATCGCGCGCACGACACCGCGGTGGAACGCCTCGCCCGCCAGCCCGCCAGCCCCCAGAACCAGCCCCACCCGCGGTTTCCCGTCCGTCTTCCCCCACCCCCCGGTCCCAGGACGCTCACCGCGCGGGCGCCCCGCCTGGACGTTCCGGCGCGCCTGCCGGCGCGTTCCCGGTACGGCCGCCCGCGGCCGGCTCAGCCGCCCGCCGTGCCGCGGCGGCGCCTTCGGTGCCGAGCCAGTCCAATATGAGATCGGCGACTGCGTCGGGCACCTCGAGCTGCGGCACGTGCCCGACGTCGGAGAGGACCTCGAAGCGCCAGTCCGGATTGCGGGCCGCCGCCTCGCGTGCCGAGTGAACCGACACCAGCCGGTCCTTCTCCCCGTGCAGCAGCAGCACGGGCGAACCGATTGACCGCATCGCGGCCCAGTACCGCCCTCGTCTCGCGCTCACCCGCAGCAGCGACCTCGCGGCGCTCAAGAAGGCGGCGTCCAGCCCCGCCACCGCCACGCGCTCCTCGGCCAGCGCCACCGACGCCGCGACCAGCTCCTGCGGCACGCGCGTGGGGTCGACGCAGCAGAGGGCAAGGACCTGTCGGACGAGCTCGCGTGGTGCCACCGCGGCCCGGCGCCGGGCCAGGTACCGCTCGCCGATGCCGGGGACGGCGTACAGCAGGAACGTCGTCGCCACCAGCCGGTCCGGCCGTACGCCACGGACGAGCGGCAGCACCGGGTCGATCAGGACGAGCCCGGCCACGGCGTCCGGGTTGGCCACCGCCTCCATGATCGAGGCCATCCCTCCCATGGAGTTGCCGACCAGGACCGCCGGCCCCCCGGCGACCTCGCGCACGAAGCGGTCGAGCATGCCGGCGGCGGTCTGCACCGTGGCGGCGCGCCCCTGGGGATGGGTCAGCCCGAAGCCGACCAGGTCGACCGCGAGCACCCGCGCCTCCGCGACCAGCCTGGGGGCCAGCAGGCACCAGTTCAGGTGCGACCCGCTCAGGCCGTGCACCAGCACGACCCGCGGCGCGCCGGCCGCGCCGCCGAAGTCCACGTAGTGGACCGGGCCGTCCAGGTCAGCCGTGCGGCTGATTCCACCCCAGGCGGCCAGGTGCGACGACGCCTCGTTCCGCGACGCCTCCGTCATGGGGCTCCTTCACTGCGCGTCGACGGGCCTTCTCCTGACCTCGGCGCCCGTCCTGCGGACCGAGGATGCTCCGAGATGTAGTGGCTCGAAGCCACAGCATCTAATATTGCCCCGTGGCGAGACGATTGTCGTCCTGTCCCTGAAGCCACGCGACCGAGCTGAAGTCGAGGAGGTGGCGCGTGTCCCCGGCGACCGAGACGACCGTTTTCAGGACGTGTCCGCTCTGCGAGGCGACCTGCGGTCTCGAGCTCACCCTCCGCGACGGCGCGGTTACGCGGATCCGCGGCGACAGCCACGATGTCTTCAGTCACGGGTTCATCTGCCCGAAGGGAACGACGCTCGGCCATCTGCACGACGACCCCGACCGCCTGCGCGGGCCGATGGTGCGCCGCGACGGCGGTCTGCAGGCGGCGACCTGGGAGGAGGCGTTCGCCGAAGTCGCGCGCCGGCTGCCGCCGATCATCGAACGTCGCGGTCGCGACGCGGTCGCGGTGTACATCGGCAACCCGAGCGTCCACAACCTCTCGGGCATGCTCTACAGCCGTCCGCTCCTGCGCGCGCTCGGCACGCGCAACGTCTTCTCCGCCAGCACCGTCGATCAACGGCCGAAGGAGATCTCGAGCGCGCTGATGTTCGGCACGATGGTCACCCACGCCGTCCCCGACCTCGACCGCACCTCGTACCTCCTGCTTCTCGGCGCCAATCCCTTCGAGTCCAACGGGAGTCTCGCGACCGCGCCCGACTGGCCGGGGCGCCTGCGCGGCATCCGTGGTCGGGGCGGCAGGGTCGTCGTGGTCGATCCCAAGCGCACGCGCACGGCGGAGCACGCGTCCGAGCACGTTCCGATCCGCCCCGGCACCGACGCGCAGTTCCTCATGGCCACGGTGCACACGCTGTTCGCCGAGGGCCTGGTCGACCTCGGCGATGGGGTGCGGGACCTCGTCGCCGGCGTCGACGTGGTCGAGGGACTGGCGCGCGACTTCGCGCCCGAAGCCGTCGCTCCGCTGTGCGGGATCGACGCCGCCACGATCCGCCGGCTCGCGCGTGCGCTCGCCGCGGCCCCCGGTGCAGCCGTCTACGGACGCACCGGGACGTGCACGCAGGAGTTCGGGACGGTCACGAGCTGGCTGGTCGACGTCCTCAACGTGCTCACCGGCAATCTGGACCGTCCCGGCGGCGCGATGTTCGCGAAGCCAGCCGCCGGCGCGCCGAACACGCTCGGGGGGCCGCGCTACGGGCGCGAGACGCGGATCGGGCGCTGGCGCAGCCGCGTGCGCGGCCTGCCGGAGTCGTTCGGCGAGCTCCCGGTCGCGTGCCTCGCCGAGGAGATCGAGACGCCGGGCGAGCGTCAGGTGCGCGCGCTCATCACGATCGCCGGCAATCCGGCGCTGTCGGCGCCCAACAGCGGGCGCCTGCAGCGCACGCTCGGGTCGCTCGAGCTCATGGTGTGCGTCGACTTCTACGTCAACGAGACGACGCGTCACGCCGACGTGCTCCTCCCGCCGCCGAGCCCGCTGGCGCGCGGACACTACGACCTCGCCTTCTACCTGTTCGCGATGCGCAACGTGGCGAACTACTCACCGCCGGTCTTCCCGCCCGAGCCGGGGCAGCTCGACGAGTGGCAGATCCTGTCGAAGCTCGCACTGATCGCTCAGGGCCTCGGCGCGGACGCCGACCCAGCCCTCGTGGACGACGCCGCGGTCCGCGCGCTCGTCGGGCACGCGGTCGTGGACCCGCACTCTCCCTTCCACGGACGCAACACCGACGAGGTGCTCGCGGAGCTCGCGCCCCGCACCGGCCCGGAGCGGACCCTCGACTTCATGCTTCGCGCCGGCCCCTACCAGCTCAGGCTCGACACGCTCCTCGAGAGCCCGCACGGGGTCGATCTCGGCCCGCTCCAGCCGCGGCTCCCGGAGGTGCTCCGGACGCCGTCCGGCATGATCGAGCTCGCCCCCGAACCGTTGGTGGCCGACGTGGCGCGCCTGCGGGCGTCGCTCGCTCGCGCCCACGACGAGGACGAGGGGGGCCTCGTCCTCATCGGACGGCGCCACCTCCGCTCCAACAACTCGTGGATGCACAACGTCGGCACGCTCGTGAAAGGGAAGGCGCGCTGCACGCTCCAGGTCAACCCCGCCGACGCCGCGCGCACCGGCCTCGATGACGCCGGCGCCGCGCGGGTCTCCTCGCGGACCGGCACCCTGGTCGCCCCGGTCGAGCTGACCGACGCGGTCGCGCCCGGCGTGGTCAGCCTCCCCCACGGCTGGGGGCACGACCTGGAAGGCGTTGCCATGGCGGTGGCGCAGGCGCACCCCGGTGTGAACTCGAACCTGCTCGCAGATGACGAGCTCTACGACGAGCTGTCCGGCAACGCCGTCCTCAACGGCATACCCGTGAAGGTGGCGCCGGCATGACACGGGACGGCGGCCGAATGCCCTCCGCCCGTGGGTCCACAGGTTGACGTGGGCTCGATGACGTCGGGACCGGGTCGGTGACGGCGCTCGCCGTCGCCGTCACCGGGCCGACCGGGGAGATCGGCACCTCGGTGGTCCGCGCGCTGGAGCGGGAGGGCCGGGTCGACCGTGTCCTGGGCATGGCCCGCCGCCCGTTCGACCCGGCGTCCCGGGGCTGGCGCAAGACCGAATACCGGCAGGGCGACATCCTCGACCGGGCCGCTGTCGAGGCATTCGTGGCTGAGGCCGACGTGGTGGTGCATCTCCCGTACCTCATCGTCGGCTCGCGCGAGGAGAGCCGGCGGATCAACCTCGCCGGCACCCGCAACGTGTTCGAGGCTGCCGTCTCGGCTGACCGGCCGCGCCGGCTGGTGTACACCTCGTCGCTGGCGGCCTACGGATACCACGCCGACAACCCGGTGCCGCTCACCGAGGACGTCCCCACCCGTGGCTCGCCCGAGCACTACTACTCCGCCCAGAAGGCCGCCTGCGAGGCGCTGCTGGCCGAGGTCACTGCCGGTGCCGGCCTGGAGGTCTACGTGCTGCGACCGTGCATCGTGGCCGGGCCCGAGGCGACGCTGCTGGTCCGGAGCCTGCCGTGGCGCCAGGCCGCCGAGCGCCTGCCCGGCGCGGCGCGGCGGGTCCTCGGCCGGCCGCCTGCCCGGCCTCCTGCCCGTGCTCCCCGACCCTGGTGTGTGGAGAGCCTTCCCTTTCTTCCGGCCGAGATGGAGTGGGTACACGCCGCGCGGCACCCGATGCTCATGGACACGACCAAGGCCCGCCGCGGGCTCGGCTGGGCGCCGGCGCACACCGCGCACCAGACGCTGACCGCCATGATCGAGGCGGGCCGCCCGGGGAGGTGATCGCGTGCAGCAGTTGACCGGACTGGATGCGGCGTTCCTGGCCATGGAGACCCGGACGGTGTTCGGCCATGTGGGAAGCGTGTGCATCGTCGACCCGTCGACCGCGCCCGAGCCCTTCACGCTCGATCGGTTCACCCGGGTGGTCGAGTCCCGTCTGCCATTGGTCCCGCCCCTCCGCCGCCGTCTGGTCGACGTGCCACTGGGCCTGGACCAGCCGTACTGGATCGAGGACCCGGACTTCGACATCGAGTTCCACGTCCGGGAGCTTGCCCTGCCCTCCCCCGGCAGCGATCGGCAGCTCGCCGAGCAGGCCGCCCGCCTGCACGCCCGGCCGCTGGACCGCAGCCGGCCGCTGTGGGAGGTCTACCTGATCTTCGGGCTGCAGGGTGGACGGGCGGCCATCTACAGCAAGGTCCACCACGCGGCCATCGACGGCGTGTCCGGCAACGACGTCCTCGCCGTGCTGCTCGACCTGTCGCCCAAGGGTCGCAAGCTGCCCGACCCGCCACCTCGCCGGGCGGAGCGGCAACCGGGCGCGGTCGAGCTGCTCGCGCGCAGCGCCGTGTCGCTCACCCGTCACCCGCTCCGCGCGGCGCGGCTCTCCGTCGGCCTGCTCCGATCGGCGCCTGCGCTGGTGGCCAGCCCGGCGTGGCCGAGGTTGCCGCTGGTCGACCGGCTGCTGGGACGGGACGGGGAGGCCATCCTGTCGCAGCCCGGACTGCGGGCGCCGCGGACGCCGTTCAACCGGTCGATCACCCAGCACCGGCGATGGGGCTTCTGCGGCCTGCCGCTGCCGGAGGTCAAGCGTGTGAAGAACGCGCTCGGGATCACGGTCAACGACGTCGTCATGGCGTTGTGCGCGGGGGCGCTGCGCCGGTGGCTGACCGACCATGATGCGCTGCCCGAGGGCCCGCTGATCGCCGCGGTACCGGTCTCGGTCCGGACCCAGGAGCAGGAGGGCACCCACGGCAACCGCGTCTCCACCATGCTCGCCGTCCTGCCGACGCAGCTTGCCGATCCACGCGACCGCCTGCGGGTCGTGCACGAGGCCATGCGCGTCGCCAAGGAGCAGCACGACGCGCTGCCGGCGAACCTGCTCGCGGACGTCACCCAGTTCGCGATGCCGGCGCTCGCCGGACAGGCCGCCCGGATGGCCGCGCGCCTCCGGCTGGTCGAACGGGCCAGCCTGTTCAACCTGTTCATCTCGAACGTCCCCGGCCCGAACGTGCCGCTGTACTACGCCGGCGCCGAACTACTCGCATACTACCCGCTGTCCGCCATCACCGACGGCCAAGGCCTGAACATCACCGCAATGAGCTACCGGGACACCCTGTTCTTCGGGGTCATCGCGTGCCGCGAGCTCGTGCCGGACGTCGACAGGATCACGGTCTACCTGGAGGAGGAGCTGCGGGTGCTGACGGAGGTCGTCCGCGCTCGAGCAGCTCGGGGTGCTCGATCTCCGGGTGGGAGGCGTCGGTGAACTCGCGGAACTCCCCCGTGACGAGGAACGCCACCTGCTCGCCGATGTCGACCGCGTTGTCGCCGATCCGCTCGATCTGACGTGACACGAGGTGCATCCGGACTCCCCACTCCAGCATGCGCTTGTCGTCGGAGGCCTCGAGCACCTCTTGGAGCATGCCGCGGTTCAACCGGTCGATCGGCTCGTCCATCTCGGGGAGCCGACGTGCGAGGTCGAGGTCGAGGCGCGCGAGCGAGTCCATCGCCGCCGCGACCATCCGCAGCGCGATCGCGCCCATCTCCTCGAGGTGCTGGAGGACCTTGGGGCTCTGCGGCAGGCCGCGCGCGAGCTTGGTGATCTTCGCCAAGTTCACCGCCTGGTCGGCGACGCGCTCGAGGTGGAGGTTGACGTGCAGGAGCACGGTGAGGAGCCGTAGGTCGGACGCGACCGGGGTCTGGAGCGCGAACAGGTTCAGGATGCGCCGCTCGACGTCGAGGTAGAGCTTGTCCACCACGTCGTCGCCCCTGATCACCTCGTCGCAGACTCCCGGGTCGCCGCTCTCGAGCGCCTGCAGCGCCTTCTCGAACAGGTGCTGCGCCTCGGCGCCCGTCCGCTGGATGGCATCCTCGAGATCGCGCAGCTCCTCGTGGAACCGGTGCCGGACCTCGCTCATCAGCCGCAGCCTCCCGCGATGCAACGTCCTTCCCCGGGATCCTCGCATCTTTGTGAAGGTCTTGCCGGCGGCGGCTCACGGGTGGAGTCCGCTCAGCGACTCGGAGGCAGGGACGAGCCTCGGTTTGCTAACATCGTCATACAGTGTTCGCAACTCGAGAGGAATGTCGATGGCTCACTCTGCCGCTGCCAAGCAGCCGCTCGCCTTTCGGGTCCCGCCGCACACGCTGGAGCACCTGAGGCGCCGTGCCCGCGAGGCGGGCCAGTCGCAGACTGCGCTCGCCGAGCGCTACATCGAAGAGGGCCTGCGGATGGACGAGCACCCGCTGATCCACTTCCGCGACGGTGCCGCCGGCCGTCGCCCGGCGCTGCTCGGCACCCGACTCGACGTAGCCGACGTCATCGAGACGATCCGCCAGAACGACAACTCGGTGGAGCAAACGGCCGCCTACCTCGAACTGCCCCCCGACCGGGTCGAGGCGTGCCTGCGCTACTACGCCGACTACGGCGCGGAGATCGACGAATGGATCGACAGGTCTCGCGCCATCGCCGAGCGCGAGAAGGCACGCTGGCGCCGCCGCGGCGAGGCGCTCGCGTGAGGCTGCTCCTGGACGAGCACTACTCGCCCGAGATCGCCCGCCAACTCCGCGCCCGAGATCATGACGTCGTCGCGGTCGCCGAGCGCGCCGATCTGGTCGGGCTCAGTGACGAGGAGCTCCTTCGGCGGATGGCGCAAGAACAGCGGGCGATCATGACCAGCAACGTCAAGGACTTCGTGCCGCTCACCAGCCGGTCGGCGGTGGAGGGAAACGAACACTACGGGCTGCTGCTCACCTCGGACAAGAGCATGCCCAGACGCAGCGACGCAATCGGCCGCGTGGTGGATGCACTGGACGCGTTCCTGCGGTGCCACCAGGACAAGGACAGCTACTGCAACCAGGTCCAGTGGCTCAGCGCCGCGAGCCCACGAGCCGAGCAATGACCAAGGCTCAATGGTCGACCTGCTCCGTGCCGCCGGCGCCGTGGCGACCATCCCATAAGCTCCCCGATCTACGCGGACGGGGTGCAGCTCATTGCCTGCTGGGCGGCTGGGCGGTTGAGCCACGCACGATCAGCCGGGTCGGCAGCTCGATGTGGCTGGTGGGGGGAACGGCGCCGTCCAGCGCCTGCAGCAGCAGGCGGGCGGCGATCCGGCCCTTGTCGGCCAACGGCTGGTGCACCGTGGTCAGGTCGGTGCTGTCGGCGTCCGGGAGGTCGTCGAAGCCGACGACCGACAGCGCCCCGGGGACCGGCAGGTCCCGCTCGTGCGCCGCTTGGATCGCGCCCCGGGCGAGCAGATCGGTGGTGGCCAGGATCGCGGTGAGCTCGGGCGCACGGTCGAGCAGGGCCGCCGCTCCCGCGTGGCCGCTGGCCCGGTTGGGGACCCCGCACTCCTGGACCGGTATCGATTCCCAGGCCAGGCCGGCGGCCTGCAGCGCGTCGGCGTAGCCGGCCAGCCGGAGACGGGCGGCGCGGAACCCGGACGCGCCGCGCCGCTGGTCATCGACTGGACCGCGGTAGGCGTCGGCGGCGAGCCGGTCAACCAGCACACCGATGCGGCGATGGCCGAGGGCGAGCACGTGCTCGGCGGCCCGCCGCGCGCCACCGCGGTCGTCGACGCCGACGAAGGCGACGCCCTCGAGGTCGGGGCCGTCGACGACCACGGTCGGCAGGCGGCGGCCAAGGACTGCCGGGATGCTGGGGTGGCCGTCGGGCAGGTGGTAGACCAGGAAGCCGTCGACGACCGCCCCAGCGACCGCCTGGGTGGCCGTCGCCGCTCCGGTGGGTCGCTCGGGCGGTGCCGGCAGCAGGCTGAGGCCCATGTCGGCCAACTGGCCGGCCTCGGCGACCCCGCGCAGCAGCACGACCGCTGCGGGGTCGTCGAACGCGAACGCGAGCGCTTCGGCCAGCAGCACCCCGAGGGCGCCCACCCGGCCGGTGCGCAAGCTGCGGGCGACTGGGTCCGGACCTGGGTAGCCGAGCTCCCGCGCGGCGGCCAGGACGCGTGTGCGCACGGCCGCGGAGAGCTTGCCAGGCCGGTTGTAGGCGTTGGAGACCGTCGTGCGGGATACGCCGGCGGCGGCGGCGACGTCCTTCAGCGTCGCCCCCCGGCTCCCCGTGCCGGTGGTTCTCGCGTGGGCCATGGTGAATCGATCAACCATCCAGAGGTAACCTCATTGGCGAATCGATCAACCATAGCATCGGAGGCACCATGACCCGCGCAGCTTCGGCGGGCACGGGCAGCCGGAGGACGCGCCGGTGGCCAGCGCTGGCGCTGCTGTGCGTGGCGCAGTTCGTCGACGTCCTCGGCGTCACGATCGTGATCGTCGCCCTGCCGGTCATCGGGCGCGACCTCGGCCTTGCCGAGCAGAGCCTCCAGTGGGTGGCGAGCATCTACGCGCTGTGCTTTGGAGGTTTCCTGCTGCTGGCCGGCCGGGCCGCCGACGTGTACGGCCGCCGGCGGCTGTTCGCCGGCGGGCTGGCGCTGTTCACGGTGGCCTCGCTGGCCTGCGGCCTGGCCGGCTCCCCGATGGCGCTGGTGGCCGCGCGGGCCGTCCAGGGTCTGGGCGCGGCGGTCGCCGTCCCGGCGGCTCTCTCGCTGCTGACCACGACGTTTCCCGAGGGCCCAGCACGCACCCGAGCGCTTGGCATCTGGACCGCCGCGGCGGCGGGCGGCGGCGTCACCGGGTTCTTCCTGGGCGGCGTGCTCACCGGCGCGCTCGGCTGGCCGTGGGTGTTCTTGGTCAACGTTCCCGTGGGGGTCCTGGGCCTGGCGCTGACGCCCGTGCTGCTCGCCGAGAGCCGCGATCCGGCCGGCGCCCACCGGTTGGACGTGGCCGGCGCGGTGACCGGCACCGCCGGCCTGGTCCTGCTCGTGTACGGCTCCACCCGTGCCGAGGAGGCCGGGTTCGCCTCCGCGGGCACACTCGGACCGCTGGCCTTGGCGACCGCCCTGCTGGCCGGCTTCTGGCTGGTCGAGCGGAGGGTCACCGACCCGCTGGTCCCCCTGGGCGTGCTCCGCTCCCGCCAACTGGTGGGCGCCAACCTCGCCGCCTTCACGTTGACCGCCGTGACCAGCTCGGCGGGGGTGCTCGGCACCCTGTACCTGCAGGGCGCGCTCGGCTACCCGCCCACTGCCACCGGGCTTGCGCTGCTGCCGTTCAGCCTGGCGGCCATCGCCGGCTCCTTCACCGGCGCCCGGCTCACCGCCCGGGTCCAGGCCCGGGCCACCATGACCTTGGGCCTGGTCACGGTCACCGCCGCGATGCTGCTGCTGTCCCGCATCCCGACCCAGCGCCCCGGCGGCCTGCCGTGGCTGATGACCGGCCTGGTCATCGCCGGGGCCGGGCTGACCTGCGCCTCGGTGGCCTCCACCGCCACCGGGACCGCAGCGGTGGGCGGCGAGGCGCAGGGTCTGGCGTCCGGGCTGCTGAACACCGCCGCCCAGATCGGCACCGCCCTGGGAATCGCCGCTCTGGTCACTGTCGCCGCCGCCCGCACCGGCGCCCTTGCCGGTGGCGGCAACCCCACGCCCACCCAGCTCGTCAACGGGTTCCGGCTGGCATTCCTCGCCGGCGCGGGCGTCGCCCTGCTGGGCGCGCTCATCGCCCTGATTCTCGTCCGCGAGGAGCCATGACGGCCACCGTCTCGACCTCTTGCGTGCGGGGCGGGTCCGCCCCGGGCCGCGTGCACGTTTGCGCTGCGATGCCGTTGGCATAGGCCAGAAGGACCTCCAGCTTCGCCGCGTCCAGTGCCTCCAGGCCGCCTCGGCCGAGTGCGCCCTGGTGGTGCAGCCAGGCCAGGGCCGCAGAGGTGAACGCGTCTCCGGCCCCCACGGTGTCCACGACGGTTACCTCTGGGGTTGCGGCTCTGGCCCGCGCCGCCGTCCCAAACGCCAACGAGCCGTCCTTCCCCAAGGTGACCAGGACCAGAGCGGGCCCGAGCTCGAGCCACCGCGATGCGACCGCCTCGGGAGGCTGGTGTGGGTGCAGCCAGGCCAGGTCCGCCTGGCTCACCTTGACCAGGTCCGCCAGGCTCACCCAGCCCTCCAGCCGTCGAAGATAGGCGTCCCGGTCGGTGATGAGGCTGGGCCGCACGTTCGGATCGAGGGACAGCAGGCGACGGCGCGATTCCCGGCGCATGAGTCCTTCAAGCGTGGAGGCCCCCGGCTCGAGCGCCAGTGAAATCGAGCCGAAATGCATGGCTGCGTCCCCAGGAATTGCGGGCAGGTGCTCGGGGAGAAGCATCCGGTCGGCCGTGCGCTCACTGTAGAAGGAATATTCCGGCTCCCCGTCGCCCATGTGGACGAAGGCCAGCGTCGTGGCCTCCTCGGCGTCGACCAGATACCTCAGCGAGACCTGGCTGGCTTCAAGGTGACGTCGCAGCAGGCGGCCAAGAGCATCAGTGGAGATGCGGCCGAGGAAGGCCACTGGGACGTCCAGGCGACCGAGTCCGATCGCCACGTTGTACGGCGACCCGCCGGGATGCGGGAGGTACCCGGTGCCCGCTCCGCAACGAGCTGGGGTCATGTCGATCAGGGCCTCTCCCGCGACGAGGATCATCCTTCCATCTCCCTGGTCGCGCGGTCGAATGCCTGGACGATTTCGTCTGTGAGGGGTTCCGCGAAGAAGTCCTCGCTCACCGTCGGCGAGAGCGCGAAGCAGGACAGGCCCTCCTGCGCCAGCGCGACCAGGTCGCTGAGACTTCGCAGGCTGGCAACCAGGATCTTGGTCTGGCTGCCGACCGCCCTGAGTGCGCGCTGCATGGCGATGATCTCAGCCCGGGCTCGACGACCGGCGTCATTCATCCGCCCGAGGTACGGAGCCACGTAGTGGGCGCCTGCCGCAGCTCCGAGCAGGGCCTGCTGGGCGTTGTAGACCGCCGTCAGCAGGACGGGATGGCCGTGCCGGACGAGGATGACCGCCGCTCGAGCCCCCTCCCGGGTCACAGGCAGCTTGACCACGACGTTGGGGCCGATGGCGCGCAAGTTCTCTGCGCATTTGATCAGCGCTTCGTCATCCTGTCCCCACGCCTGGATGAACACCTCCTGAGCGCCCGCCGAGGTGGCCCAGTCGTAAAGATCAGGCAGGTCGGCCGTTTTCAGGGCCGCCCGGCGCAGGAGCAGCGGGTTGGTGGTGAGTCCGCGGAACAGCCCGGCTTTGAGGAGCGGTTCGGCTTCGGTCCGGATGGCCGTGTCCAGGTAGAGCTGCAACATTTCCTAACCCGACTCGTCGGTGCCAGCTCCGGCGACTGCTCCTGCTCGTGCCTCACCGGGGAGGAAGAAGGCGCTCCACGGCATCCGCAGCGGCTGGTCCTGACCGACCACCGCGTGCAGGTGGCGCATCAGCGGGAAGTCCTGCTCCCCGATGATCCCACGATCGGTCAGCTTGGGCAGCGCCCCGCCGATGACCCGGATCGCCGCTGCGCCCTCGAGGGTGATCTCGCCCATCCGCGCTCGAGCGCCGGAGAACCGCACGCCGGCGCCGAGCAGGCGGCCCACTCGCACATTGCGGCCGCCCGTGCTCGTTACGAACAGGTCCCCCACGCCGGCCAGGCCGTAGGGCGTTTCGGGCCGCCCGCCCAGCAGGCGCGCCATCTGGGCGATCTCGGCCGCCCCCTGCGCGAACAGCGCCGCCTCGTAGTTGTGGTTGCGGTCGGGGCTGCCGGTCTGGCCGAGCCGGTCCAGGACACCCTCGGCGAACCCGACACCCACGGCGTAGCAGTTCTTCATCGCCGCGGACACCTCGACGCCCACAAGATCGGTGGAGGTCCACACGTGGTACCAGCCGGTGCGGAACGTCGCGGCCAGGCGATCCAGCGCGGCCTGCTCGTGGCCCGTGAACACCACGCACGTGTCGTGGCGCGCCGCCACTTCGCCCGCGATCGACGGGCCGCCGATCGCCGCCCAGGAGACGCGCGAGCGCAGCTCGGGCTGCACGTGCTCGGCCAGCACGTCGGGCAGGATGCGAAGGTCGCCGTCTTCGTTGGCCGCCATGCCCTTGGCGATCGCGATCACCAGCATCTCGGGCTGGAGCAGCGCGGCGAGCTGCTGACCCGCCCAACGCACGCCAGAGGAGTTGACCCCGCTCACGACGATCTCGGCGCCGTCGAATGCCGCCTCGATCTCCTCGATCAGGTATGGGCGGACCGACTCGGGGAGGCTCCGTTTGAGTCCGGGGTGGACGCCCGTGGCCCGGATGCTGTCGATGATGTCCCGGTCAAGGTGGGTGCCGACCAGGCGGACGTCGTGGCCGTTGTCGGTCAGGGGGAACGTCAGGGCCGAGCCCATGACGCCCGATCCCAGGATCGCAATGGTGGTCATGACCGAGGCCTCCTCATGGGAATTCGGCGTGCAGTTTCCACAGCTGCTGGAGCTGTGGCTGGATCGCCGGGAACAGCGGCCGGTAGACCTGGGTGAACAGGTTGTCGTAGAGCTTGCGGGCGCGGTCGGTGGGCTGGAAGCTCCCGGCCACGTCGGTCATCGCCGCCGCGACGTCCTCGACCGAGGGGTGCCAGCCGACGCCGAACGCGCACAGGATCCCAGCGCCGAGGTTGGTCGCCTCCGCGGTATGTGCCCGGGTGACGGTGGCTCCGAGCACGTCGGCCATGATCTGGCACCACAGGTCGCTCTTCGACCCGCCGCCGAGGATCACGTACTCGTGGATGCGCTCGCCGGTGGCGGCCTGGATGCCCTCCATCGCCAGCCGGTGCTCGTAGGCGATGCCCTCTTGGATCGCGCGGAACAGGTGCTGGCGGCGGTGCCCATGGCGCCAGCCGACCACGATCCCGCTCGCCGAGGGGTCCCAGTACGGGCTCGTCACGTGGTTCCAGTACGGCACGAGCAGCAGCCCGTTCGCCCCCGGCCCGATGTCGCGCGCCGCGGCCTCGTAGCGGTCGAAGTCGGCCTGCTCCTCGAGCGAGTCACCGAAATGGCGCATGAACCACGTCATCGTCGCCAGGCCGCCGCGCAGGACGTTCTCGAACAGGAACGTGTTCGGCGCACCGCCGTAGAGGGTCCGGCACGACCGGTCGGTGAGGTAGCTGCGGCCGATCGGGCCGCCGGTCACCGCGGTGCCGAGGTTGAGGTAGGCCCGGTCCAACGAGGTCACGCCCGCGCCCAGGCAGGCCGCCTGGCCGTCGCCGAGGCCGGCCACGACCGGGATGCCCGCCGGCAACCCGGTCGCCTGCGCCGCCTCGGCGGTCACCTCGCCGATGACCTCGCCGGGCTTGACGGTGTCACAGAACTGCTCAGGAGCGAGCCCGATGGCGACGATCAGGTCGTCCGCCCATGCCTCTCGCTCGATGTCGGTGAGCCCGAACGCGTCCGCCGAGGCGAGGCTCGTCGTGAACCTTCCCGTCAGCCGCTGCACGAGGAAGCCGTGCACGTCCATGAACCGGTAGGTGCGCGCGACGACCTCTGGCTCGTGCTGCACGAGCCAGAGCAGCTTCGAGGACGCCTGCGCGACCGAGGGCCCACGACCCGTGCGCCGGTGCAGCTCCTCGTGCCCGAAGCGCTCACCCAGCTCATCGAGCTGCGCCTGCGACCGCACGTCGTCCCACAGGATCGCATTGCGCAGCGCGTGGTTGTCCTCATCGACCGGCACGAACGACTCGCGCTGGTGGGTGATGCAGATCCCGGCGATGCGGTCGGCATCGATGGCGTTCACGAGGCGCGTGATGGCTAGCTGGACGGCCTCCCACCAATCCTCTGCCCGCTGCTCGCTGTGGAGCGGTCGAAGGCGGAGCTGTTCGAGGGGAGCCCGGCCCTCGGCGGCGGCCTTCCCGCTGCGGTCCCAGGCCACCACCTTCGCCGCAGTGGTGCTGCAGTCGATTCCGAGCGCCAGGTCCCCCATCCTGCTCCTCCCATGACTCGACGAGCAGAGCGACCGCGTTCACCAGCCAGTCGTCACCGTGCCTGGCCGTCGGTCGCCGGTGTGACCTGGATTTTAAGGCCCGCGCCGCTGCGGAAGGCCGCGATCGCGGCCTCGTAGCTGTCGAGCGCAATACTGTGGGTGATCATGGCGGCCGCGTCGATCGCGCCACCGACGAGCAGGTCGCGTGCCCGCTCGAAGCTGTGCAGGACCGCCATCGAGCCGATGACCGTGATCTCCTCGTTGTAGACCCGGAAGGGCGAGAAGGTCGCGGTCGCCTCGGCCGGCGTCACCCCGAACATGAGGAAGGTCCCGCCTCGCCCCACGCGTCGCAGCCCGTCCTCGATCGCAGCGACCACACCCGTGGCATCGATCACGACCTCCCAGCCTTGCGGGCGGTCCAGCTTGTCCGCGGAGGTGACGGTGCGGTCGGCCCCGAGCCGCTCGGCGACGGGAAGGCGGCTCTCCTTGACGTCCACCACGTCCACCGTGGCGGCGCCCGCCCGCCTGGCGAGCTGCGCCATCAGCAGCCCCATCGTCCCTGCCCCGTAGATCAGGTAGCGGTCGGCGAGCTTGGCGCCGAGCCGGTCGAAGCCGTGCACCGCGCAGGACAGCGGCTCGACCAGCGTGCCCCACGCGCGCGGCAGGTCGGCGGGAAGGACGAAGGCATTGGCGGCCGGCGCGGCGACCAGCTCCGCGCACGCCCCCGCCCTGGTGACGCCGATCGCGTCATAGTTCTGGCACAGGTTCTCTCGCCCGGCCTGGCAGAAGCGACACCTCCTGCAGGGCAGGTTCGGGTCGACCGCGACGAAATCACCGACCCGAACGTGCTCCACCTCGCGGCCGGCGGCCACGACCTCGCCGCAGAACTCGTGGCCGGGGACGATCGGGTAGCGAGTCGACGGCAACTCGCCCTCGAGGATGTGGATGTCCGTGCCGCAGATGCCACAGGCTTCGACCTGGACGAGCACTTCGCGCGGTCCCGGGGTCGGATCGTCGAGCCGCTGGACGCCGACCTTGCCGGGCCGCTCGACGACGACCGCGATCACTTGACGGCGCCCATGGTCAGGCCGCGGACGAGCTGCTTCTGCGCGATCCAGCCGGCCAGCAGCACCGGCAGGCACGCCATGGTCGCAGCCGCCGACAGCCGCGCCCAGAACAGACCCTCGCTGGTGATGAAGCCGACCAGGAACACCGGCACGGTCGCCGCGCGAGAGGAGGTGAGGTTCACCGCGAAGAAGAACTCGTTCCAGGCGAAGATCACGCAGATGAGCGCGGTCGCCGCGATACCCGGCGCGACGAGCGGCAGCACGACGCGCACCAGCTCCTGGCGCAGGCTCGCCCCGTCGATGCGGGCGGCCTCCATGATCGCCGTGGGAACCTCGAGGAAGAACGAGCGCAGCATCCAGACCGCGATCGGCATGTTCATCGCCGTGTACAAGATGATCAGCGCGGTCACGGTGTCCAAAAGCTGCGTATCGCGCGCGATGACATAGATCGGGACGATCGCGCCGACCACCGGCAGAAACCGCGTGGAGATGAAGAAGAACAGCACGTCGCGCCACTTCTCGACCGGCTTGATCGCCAGCCCGTAGGCGCAGGGGATGGCGAGCGCC
>WNGF01000570.1_pt1 | contig 64183 bp, 28 predicted proteins | sample 5400641 | NCBI WGS metagenome assembly WNGF01 (sample SAMN13153371, study PRJNA577476) | soil metagenome | isolation source: 80 cm soil or saprolite under grassland replicate 2 | place: USA:California | collected 2016-06-15
AACGCCTTCCTTGGTGGCGCGCTCCATGTCGAAGCGATGGCTGGCGCCGTCGAGGCCGGCCTCTATCACAACCGGCTATCGACTGCACCCCATGACTGAATCCTCGCGCCGCCGACTTCTCCTGCTCCTGGTCGCAGGGGCCGCCCTGTGGCCTGAACCGGCGCAGGCGTATCTCGGGCCGGGCGCAGGTTTCACGATCGTTTCGACTTTCTTCGTCCTGTTCGCCGCGCTGGCTTCGGCGTTCGTGGTGCTGCTCACCTGGCCGTTTCGCTGGGTGCTCAGAAAAGTCTTTCGTCCGAAACGGACGGGCGCCGGCAAAGCCCGGCGCGTCGTCCTCGTTGGCCTCGATGGACAGGACCCGGAGCTGACTGAGAAATGGATGAACGAGGGATTGCTGCCAAATTTTTCGCGGCTTCGCGAAACCGGGACCTTTGCCCGCCTGGGCACGACGTTGCCGGCGGAATCGCCCGTGGCCTGGTCTTCGTTCCAGACGGGATGCAATCCGGGAAAACATCGCATCTACGATTTCCTTGTCCCCAATCGGAAATCGCTGATGCCCGAGTTGAGTTCGGCGAATGTCACCGCTCCGGCCCGCACGCTCAAGCTGGGGAAATACCGGATTCCATTGGGCCAGCCGTCCATCGCCGCGGGCCGGAAGAGCGTGGCGTTCTGGACGATTCTCGGCCAGTTCGGAATTTTCAGCTCGATCCTGCGCGTGCCGATTACGTTTCCGCCGGAAAAGTTTGGCGGCGTGCTGCTGTCCGCGATGAACGTCCCCGACGTGAAGGGCAGCCAGGGCACTTATTTCTATTTCACGACCGACTCGAATGACAAGCGGGTGCTCGTCAGCGGGCAACAATGCCCGTTGGAACCCGTCGAGGGCGGGGCCAAAGGCGAGTTGCCGGGGCCACAGAACACCCTGGTCAAGGATGGCGGCGAATTAAGAATCCCGTTCTTGATTGTCCCCGCGAATGAAGGATCTGGTGCGGTGAAACTCCAGCTGCCGGATCAGACACTCGAACTGCGGCAGAACGAATCCACACCCTGGGTGACGCTCCGCTACAAGGCCGCGGTGGGATTCACGGTCAAGGCCATCGCCCGGTTTCTGCTGCTCGAGCAAAAGCCAAACGTGCGGCTTTACGTCACGCCCATCCAGATCGATCCGGAAGTCCCGGCCTTGCCGATCTCGCATCCCGTCTCCTACTCGATTTACCTGGCGAAGAAGCAGGGTCCCTTCGCGACGCTCGGGGTCGCGGAGGACACGTCCGGACTGAACGAGTGCGTCCTTGGTGAGGACGCATTTCTCCGCCAGGCCCAGGACATCCACGCGGAGCGCGAGCAGATGTTCTTCGACGCGCTGGCCAAAACGCCCCGGGGAGCGGCGGTTTGTGTCTTTGATCTCACGGATCGGGTCCAGCACATGTTTTTCCGTTTCCATCGCGATGACAAATGGGGCGCAGCGGTGGCCGATGAGCGCTACGCCAACGTGCTGAGGGATCTTTACGTGCAGATGGACGGTCTCGTTGGGCGGGTGATGAAGGAAATCGACGATGGCACGGTCCTCATGGTGCTTTCCGACCACGGGTTCAAACCATTTCGGCGCGCGGTCGAGTTGAACCGCTGGCTGCAAGAGAATGGCTACCTGGCGGAGAACGCGGCCGCGACGACGCCGGACCTGCTGCAACGCGTCGATTGGTCGAAGACGCAGGCGTATGCGGTCGGCTTTGGCGGCATCTACTTGAACCTCGCCGGTCGTGAAGCCCGTGGGATTGTATCCGGGGCCGACGCCGCGCGTCTGAAACGGGAAATCAGGGAGAAGCTGAAACTTCTGCGCGATCCGGAACGCGCCGATTCCCCGGTGAGCGAGGTCTATGATCGTGACCAGGCCTACAAAGGCCCATACGTCGGAGACGCGCCCGACCTGGTGGTGGGCTTTGCCCCGGGCTATCGCGTGGCGTGGGAGACCGTGACGGGCGGCTTCGGTGAAAGAGTCATTTCAGACAACACGCGTCCCTGGGGCGGCGATCACAACATGAATCCACCCGAGGTTCCCGGGATGTTGTTTTGCAACCGCCCGATTGATGTCGAAGATCCGAACATCGTGGACATCGCGCCGACCGTGCTCGACCTTTTTGGCATTCCGGTTCCGTCGCACATGGATGGCAAGCCCATTATGAACGGGATCCCAAAGGCGCCACGGCGAAATACGACCAGCGAAGCGCCAATCCAGGGCCTTCCCCAGACCGCCGGGCAGCCGGCGAGCCAACCATGATTGTCGTGATGAAGGGTCGGCTGGCACGGTTTTCAGCTGCCTTGCTGATGTTGTGCGCCTGGCTTTGCGCGAGCGCGGATCTGGTTGCCGCTGGCAAAAAGGTCATGGTGCTGGGCATCGACGGAATGGATCCGAAGCTCTTGCAGACGTTCGTCGACCAAGGCCGGATGCCCAATTTCAAAGCCCTCATGGCGGAGGGAGATTTCCGTCCGCTGCAAACCACCATGCCACCGCAAAGTCCGGTCGCCTGGTCCTCGTTCATGACTGGAATGGATCCCGGCGGGCATGGGATTTTTGATTTCATCCATGTCGATCCTACCAGGATGAAGCCCTATTCTTCCATGGCTCAAGCGGATCCGGGGGGCCGTCCGATCAACGTCGGCTCGTGGTCGTTCCCGACTTCCGGAGGAGGCGTGCGCATGCTGCGCAAGGGAACCACTTTCTGGCAGCTGCTCGGCGAGCGCGGGCTGCGCTCCACGATCTTTCGCATGCCGGTCAATTTTCCACCCGTCAAAGCTCCGGGCCGCGCGCTGGCCGGCATGGGGACCCCGGATCTGGTTGGTTCGCTCGGCACGTTTTCCTTCTACACCGACCATCGCAGGGACTGGCCGCCGCTGGTCTCCGGTGGCGAGATCGACGCGGTGACGGTGCAGAGCAACCGGGTCAACGCGCAACTCCACGGGCCGCCCAACACGTTCCGCCGCTTTCCCACGAAGCAAAGTCTGGAGCTTCTCGAGAAGGGCCGCGCCGTTTCGCTCGCCTACGAGAATCCGAGGATGACGCAGGATTTCGCCGTTTACCTGGATCCGAAGGCGGGCGCCGCGAAGTTTGTAGTCGGCGACCAGGAATTCATTCTCAAGGAAAAGGAGTGGAGCGACTGGATTCACGTGGAGTTCGAGGCCATCCCGCATCTGATGACGGTGAGTTCAGCGGCCCGTTTTTACCTCAAACAACTCAACCCGGGATTCGAGCTCTACGTCAGCCCGTTGCAAATCGATCCGGAAGATCCAGTCATGCCGATTTCGCAGCCAGCCAACTGGTCGCGGCAGCTTTGTCAGGATCTGGGCCGGTATTACACGCACAACATTCCGGAGGACACGCAGGCGTTCAACCACGGCGTGCTTACGGCGCGCGAGTTCTGGGATCAAATGGTTTTCGTCTTTGAAGAACGGTCGCGTGCGCTCGATTATTTGTTGACGCATCAGGACGAGGATTTTCTCTTCGTTTATTTCGGAACCGTCGATCAAGGCTGCCACATGCTCTGGCACTTCATGGATCCCGAGCACCCGGGCCATGTGCGGGACGACGTTCTCAAGGACGGCATCGCGAAGCTCTACGAGATGCTGGACGGCCGGTTGGGGCGCGTCCGCCAGGCGATCGGAAAGGACACCACGCTCATCGTCATGTCGGATCACGGGTTCGCCCCCTTCTATTGGGAGGTCAACCTGAACACGTGGTTGCTCGATCAGGGACATATCACGCTCAAGGATCCCTCGAAGCAGGAGTCGGGAGAGTTCTTTTCCAACGTGGACTGGTCGCGAACGAAAGCATACGCCGCCGGTCTTAATGGACTTTACGTCAACCTCAAGGGACGGGAGAAGGGCGGACTGGTCGCCGCCGGCCCGGAATACGAGGCCTTGGTCGATCAACTCGAAAAGGCCCTGCTCTCGATGAAGGACCCCCGCAATGGCCGGTCTCCTGTCTCCCTGGTGACGCGGCCGCGGCGCGATTTCCAGGGCCCCGAGAAAGACAAGGGGCCGGACATCCTCGTCGGCTACGGCCGCGGCTACCGCAGTTCGTCCGACAGTCCTTTGGGCCTGTTTCCGAAGGCGATCTTCGTGGACAACAAAAGCCCGTGGAGCGGCGATCATTGCATCGATTATCGCCTGGTGCCGGGAATCGTTGTCACCAACCGCCGCATCACCAGCCCGCAGCCCACGCTGACGGACCTGACGGTTTCACTCCTTCACGAGTACGGCATTCCTGCGCCCAAAGAGTTGATCGGCAAACAAGTTCTGGAACTCAAAAAATAGAAAAAAAGTTATGTTCGAGCCCAAGGTCAAACTGGAAAAAGCACTCTACAACAAAATCAAAATGTATTCGCAGATTGCCGGATATTCCTCGGTCGAGGAATTCGTCCAGCACGCACTGGAAAAGGAGATCAAGCAGTTCGAAAGCGCGTCCTCCGAGGAAGAGATTCGCCAGAAGCTCAAAGGACTGGGCTATATCTCGTAACTCTCCGCCCTCGGGACGCCCTCGCATGACCTCCGCCGTATCTGTCCTCAACTCCGGGTTGACCTTCCTCTTCGGGCTGTTTTATGGGGCCTTGAAATGGCTGGGGCCGTTCTGGTCACTCGTCGGGCTTTCCTGCCTGGGGGGCATCTTGTTGGTCTGGATTTTCGGCAAGGTCTCCAACCAAGACGCCATCCGGCGGACACGCCATCGCCTGAGCGCGGAACTCATCGCCCTGCGATTGTTCAAGGATGACTTGCGGGTGTTCTTCAAGGTGCAGGCGCAGGTCCTGGTCTGGACGCTGCAGTACCTCCGGCACTCGCTTGTTCCGATGCTGATCCTGATGGTGCCGGCCGTGCTCCTGCTCATCCAGTTGAACCTGCACTATGCCCTTCGCCCGTTGGCCGTTGGGGAAGCGCGCCTGGTCAAAGTGAAACTCCGCGATCCTGCCGCGCTGACCCGGGGCGCCGAGTTCACGCTTCAGGCCCCGCCGAACCTGAAGGTGGAAACGGCGGGCGTGCAAATTGCGGAATTGAAGGAGATTTCCTGGAGAGTTCGAGGCGATTTGCCCGGTCGCTTCGACCTGGTGGTGAACGACGGCAGGACGTCTGTGACCAAGAAAGTCGCGGTGGGCGGTCCAATGGAAGGCGTCTCATCGCTCCGCACTGGAGCGGACTGGTGGGCGAGTCTCCTCTACCCGGGCGAGTCTCCCATTCCGAAGACGTCGGCCATCGAATCGATCGAAATACTTTATCCCGAACTCGACATTTCCTTCCTTGGGTGGCGGGTGAACTGGCTGGTTCTTTTCCTGGTCGTCTCGCTGGTCTTCGGCTACGCGTTCAAGGGGGTTCTCGGCGTTCAGATCTAGCAAAATGGGAATGTAAATGAAGGAGCACGGCACGGAAGGACGGCAGCGCGAGGTCCGTGTCCCCATCGGGCGGGCGCATCTTGAAGGCGCGATGGACGTCCCGGCTGGGGCCGCCGGCGTCGTGCTGTTCGCGCACGGCAGCGGGAGCAGTCGTCACAGCCCGCGCAATCAATTCGTGGCACGGGTCCTTCGCGAGTCTGGCAACGGCACGCTGCTCTTCGACCTGCTCACGCCGCCGGAAGAGATGGAAGACAATGTCACGGCGGCGCTTCGCTTCGACATTGGCCTGCTGGCCCAGCGACTGGTGGCGGCCACCCACTGGGTCAAAGCCCAGCCCGAAACTCAGCAGCTGGGGATTGGCTACTTCGGCTCCAGCACCGGTGGCGGAGCGGCGCTGGTGGCGGCGGCGGAACTTGGCAACAGCATCGCCGCCGTCGTATCGCGCGGGGGAAGGCCGGATCTCGCCGGCGACGCGCTGGCCCGCGTCCAGTCGCCGACGCTGCTGATTGTTGGCGAGTACGATGAAGTGGTCATTGGTTTGAACGAAGAAGCCTTGGCGAAACTGCCGTGCGAGAAAGATCTGAAGATCGTCCCGCGGGCCACGCATCTGTTTGAAGAGGAAGGCACGCTGGGGCAGGTGGCCCACCTGGCCGCGGAGTGGTTTCGCCGGCACCTGCGCCCGCGTTCGCCAAGATCGAGTGTGACGACGTGAAGCTGAATGCCCTTGCCGGCTTCTCCCTCGCGCCGGCGCGCCTCAGAAGGATTTTTGCACGGGTGTAGATTCCTGGTCTATGACCGGGCCGCTGAGTTCACGGGAAGTCTCCACGGTTTATTGACCGCGCATTGGGACCATGAACCGCTTAGACTGGTAACTGGTAACTGGTAACTGGTAACTGGAAATTGAATACAGTGTCACGCTCGGGATGAGCTTCTGCCAATCGCCAGTTACCAGTGACAAGTTACCAGTGACAAGTCGGTTCCTGGAGAGGAGGCATGGCTGGTGGCTATTGCACGATGGCCCGGAAGTAACGGTTGCTCGCGCCTGTTTGGAATGGCACTTCGACACGCAGCATCCGGACATCCGTGGCCGGGTAGTGGTCTTGAAGAGACCCCGCCACGCTGCCGGTCACGACCCGAAAGCTCACCGGCCTCCACTGTCGCAGGTCGGACGAGGACTGGATCCCGTAGGTGCGGCCTCGAACCGCGAGGAACTCCAGTTGCGAGTTGCCCTGGTTGAGTCCCACCAGCGATAGCGCGAAGCCATCGGTCGGATCGAAGGCGTAGGTGCCGGCGAGGTATTCGTCGAGGTTGCTAATCCCGTCGCCGTCGGCGTCGTCGCCGGGACGGATGCTGGCGAGAGTGCCGCCGTAGATGGCGATCAAAGCTTGCTCCCAAGCGTCGGGCAGACCGTCGCCGTCGGAGTCCACGCCCAGCGTCAGATCGAGACGGGTCTTTTCGCCGGGTTGGCCGATTTGGGCGAAGTTGCCGGCCATCTCGATGGGCAGGTAGGTGGTTTGGCCGATCTGCACTTTGAGTCTGAACTGGAAGAAGGGTTTCATCGCGGTGGGCTTGTAGAGGTCAGCCGCCGTGCCGGAATCCATGGGCACTTCCAACCGGTAATTGACGCCGGGCTCAAGACCGCTGACCAGGCTGGCCCGGAGTTGGGTGCCGGAAGGGGTCTCCAGGTAGACGTCGGCGGGGGAGACGCTGACGGGATCGCCGAATTGGGTTCGCACCATGCCGTAGAGGGTGTGATGCGGTGCGGGGGGGAAGGCGGACGCCACGCCCCACATCAGCAACCCGCCGACGACGGCGGCTCCCGCCCGTTTCCCCTGCCCGCTCAGATAGTGATTCATAATGGATGCTCCATGGTGATCGGATCAGTTGCCGGAGTAGGAATAGGTCACGAAGTGCAGCTTGACATCGTGCAACGTGCGGAGCAGCCGTTCCAGGCCTTCGTCGGGATTGTTCAGCAGGGTGTCGCCCGGAATGATCAGTTTCCATTTGCTGTTCCAGATGGAGCGTCCGACGAGCCGGTTGTTGGTCCATTGCGAGCGCTTCAAGCCGGCGCCGGCATAGATCACCGGATCGAACACGCTGGCGGAGGAAACCGGCCGGAAGGCCTGATGTTTGCGGATGACGAAGGGTTCTTCGCTCAGGGAGTCGCTCGACTGATAGAGTTGGGCGCTCGAGAATTCTGATCCGCCGATGTTGAACGGCAGCGGAATCGCCACGTCATCCACGCTCCAGGTCCGGACCTCGCTCGTATCGCCCAGGGCCGGACTGCGCATCGAATCCACACCGGCCGGGACAAGATAAATGTAAGGGCTGGCGGAGAGACGGTTGGGATCGAGGAAGGAAAGATTTGGATCGGAAGGCGACGTTCCGCCCGCACCCCCCACCGCGCCGGAGTTGGCGGCCGGATCATCCATTCCGAGATACCCTTCCAGGGCGACGCCGACGGCAAAGATTTTCGTGGCAAACGAACTCGAGCTATAGGCGTGGTCGTCCGCGGCCAGCGAGTGGCCGAAGAGATTCAGGCGGCGGCCGATGGTGGTGCTGAATTCCAGCGCCAACCCCGGGACCGGCAGCCCATGGCCGGGATCAATCTGCAGACAGTAGCGGCGCACGTCCGGGTCATCCAGGAGGTTGGCCTTGCGGGCCTGGTTGAGGACGTCCTTCCAGTTGTCGTTGCCGTTGGTCCCGGGGAGAATCCGGTAATTCTCCGTCCGCAGCGAAACGGTCGTGCCGTAGGCATCCGGGCTGTTGAAGCCGAGGCGGCCTTTGACCACCGACCAGTCGGCGAACATCTCGGCCATCGCGCTGGACAATCCTGGATCGCCCGTGTCGCTGCCGGCGAACTGCGGCTCGCCGCCTTGGACGACGCCGAGGGCGCGGGCGCGGACGATGCGGTTGATGAACTCCTGGCCCTGGTCGGTGTGGAGCAGGCCCGTCTCATAATCGTAAGCCTGCGCGGCCACAAAAGCGTATTGCGCGGCGAGATCGAAAAGCGCCTTGTAGCGCTCCAGTTTCTCGTTGCGGAAAATGCGGAAGGCGGCGTCACGCGTGCGATAGCCCTGAATGACGGCGGCGGCGCGCTGGCGGAAGATCTGCCGTTCCTGCTGGATGCGGTCGCCCTCGGCGAGCAGCGAACGATACTTGCGCTGCGCGTCGTCCAGTTCCTGGAGGCGCTGGTTGATGGTCATGAAGTTGTTGTTCATGCCATAGACCTTGTCGCGCACTTCGCTGACGGCCTCGCGCAGCTCCTGGTTAAACTCTTCGGGCGCGATGTCGTTGAATTCCGTCAACACCTTCGCGATCATCGCGCCAAACTCGAGGGCTTTCTCGGCGGTGAATCCACCGAACCTCACCCCGGCGATCACGCCAGCACTCAGATCCCCCGTCACGCCCAGCGCCGCGCGAATCCCGGAGAAGATATCGCCCCCGGCGGCGAGACCGGCAATGAACGAATTGGGCACCGCGGCCTGCACGACCCCGGTCGATCTCCAGACGGTTTCAATCGAGCCTTCGCTGGCCTTATCAAAGATTTCCCAGGCTAACTTCGCGCTTTCCACGGCCAAATCCGCCTTGAGCAAACTGGCCTGGAGGGCACGAATGTCTTCATGGGATTTCCGCTTGTGCGCATAGGACTGGATCGCCCAGTCGAGATCGTACTTGGCGGCATCCGCCCAATAGAAGGCGGCGAAGGCGGCATTGCGGGCCTTCACGATGTCAGAGATGGCCTGCTGCAGCTTGCCCGGCGAAGAACGTTGGCCAGTCCACGTCGCGGGCTTCTTGAAGAAGCCATGAGACGAGAGGTTGTATTCGATGAACAGGTTGGTGTTCGACAGGTAGTCTTCCGTTCGAGCCGTCCCATCCACCTCTCCAACAAACGCCGGCTGAATCCAGCCAAAGGTGGCGATCAGATCCTGGCCTGCCCAGCCGGGCTGGAAGGTCTGCGTGTCGATGCGCCAGAGCGTATCCGAACTCGGGTCCAGCAACGTTCCTTGCGGCCCGGCGAAGGTCAGTTCTTTCGTGTCCACATACAGGTAGTGGAGCGTGTCGGGGCCATTGAAGTCGGCGCGATAGGTCCGGCCGGGACCGATGTCATCGGGATACGGCGTCCCGTAAAGTTCGATCAGCGCATTGGTATAGGCCAGTTCCTGCTTGTTCACGGTCGTGCGGAAGTCCGCCAGCGAATCCTGCTCGGAACGCATCAGGCGCGTGACGTCCTTGGCGTCGTCGAATGACACGATGGCGTTGTTGAGCGCGCGTTTGGCCCGGAGATAAACCTGCTCGAAATGCGTGTTGCTCTCGACGCCCAAAACCACGTTGGGATTGAGATCGAAGGGAATCGTCGTGGAAGGCAGGCCCAGCGGAGTGTGGCCGGCTTCCGCATTGTCCATGGCCGTTTGCAAGCTGGTGCTGACCGACGCCAACTCCTTCAATTCAGGCACGGTGGTGCGATCGATCTGCTGGATGCTGCCCTGGTGGGACGGATTGGGATCGTGGTCGGGCAGGATGGCGTTGCCGACCACCCAGTTGAAAAAAGCGCCCTGGCCCGTGCGTGACGCCCAGTGATCCATTCCCCAGTAACGGGTCGTGGGCGTGGCGCGCGTGGTGGTGTTGACTTTCGTCGCCGCGAAGTGCGACCACCCATTGGCGCCGCCGGCCTGGTAATCGCGCCGCCAGGTGAGGTCGAAGATCTGTTTCCCGGCCCGGGCCACCGCCCCGGCAGCGGCGGCGAATTTCCGTTCGTCCTGATAATCCACCGAGACTGGTTTGCCGAGCACGGTCACCGCTTCGATGCGCGGCACCCAATCGAAATTATTGTCCATGAGCAGCGAGTAATAGCCTTTCAGCGCGGTGAGGTAATGTCCGTAGGCGTCGCCGTGACCTTGCGGATAGAGTCGCCGGGCGTCGTCGGCGTTGACCACGCCATCGGAGTTCTGGTCGAGCACATTGTAGTTGAGCGCATAGATGACCTCGCCGGCGTCGATGCCACGGGTGTAGTTCCAGACCATGCGATTGTAAACGGGCCGCAACTCGACGCCGGGCAGGAGGAAATCGTCGCGCCCGCGCATCAAGGCCAATTCCTCCTCCAGCAGTGAAGGCACCTGCCCTTTGAAGGAGAAGAGGGCGGTGGCGACCGCGCCGTAGGTATTGTCCTTCGTGCCGATGCCGATGGTCGGGTTGGAAGCGTCGGCCCAGGCTTCGTTCCCCAGCACCAGGTAAAGATCGTTCAAGTATCCGGCGGCGAGCAGCAGAGCGTCGTTGGCCGGGCCGTAGTTAATGCCGCCGTTGAGGCTGAGATTCTTGCCGCGGTTGAGAACGGTTTCGTAAATCTCAATCAGGCCCGCGCTGTTGAGCGTGTCGAGGTTGAGGGCCACGTCGCCTTCCCAACGCTGGCCGGCTTGCGCGACGATGCTGACGTCCGTGTTGACCGAGTTGTTGAAGAGATCGGTGATGCGTTGGTTGAAGGGGTTGATGCCCTTGAGCACGCGTTTGATCCAGCCCTCGGCCAATTGCGGCGTCGTCCACTGCGACCAGACGGCGTTGCCGCCGTTGCCATCGGAGACGAACGAGGCGTGGTTCGGATTCCGCGGCTGGTAGCGCATGATCAGGTAGTTGTCGCCCAGGCTGCGCACATCGGCGCTGCCGCCGAGCACGGCGCGAACACCATCCGGGTAGCGGACGGGCTCGAGCGGGATCCATTGCTGGGGGGTGACATCGACGGAATTGAATGCTTCCAGCCGGGCGTTAAAGGCGAGGAATTGTCCAGCGAATGCGCTGGAAATGACTTCGATCGCGATGGTATGGGTGCGCGTGCCATCCACGTTCAGGGTGCCGCCCGCCAGATCGGCGGTGCTCAAACGATAAACGCGGCTCAAGGGGAACAATCCGCCCGGGGGCGGCGTCGGCGTGGCGTCGTCCGTGCCGGTATTGACTCGCGCGACGCGCTGTCCGTCGAGATAAACCACCGCGCCGAGGGCGGAATCCAGCTCCAGGCTCAACCAGTACTGCGAGTAGTTGCCCGCGGGTTCAGCGAACTGTCGGAAGACAATGCTTTGCACGCCGTTGGTTGCGACGCGCTCGTCGAGTTCCAGAATCTGATTGACCGACACGGAAATGTTTTGGTTGGCGTCCACGCTGACGTCGATGTTGGTCGTCGTCGTCAAGGCGCTCACCGTGCCGAAGACGGAAGCGCCGTCGGTCTTGCGCAGCACGACGTGATTACCGGCAATCAATCCATGCGCCGGATCGGCCGGGACGTGGAAGCGAAACTTCCCATCCACCAGCTCCACCGATTCGTAGTCGATCCGGCTGATCGGCGAGACCGTCGTGGACACATCCTGGAAGAGCCGGCTCCCGGCGGAGGCTGCGACCGACGATGCCTTGTCTGTCTCCAACGGGAACCGCAGGTGCGACCAGACCCCATCGGACAGGAGCGTGCGCGGCGCGTTTTGATAGACCGCCGGCGGCAACCCGTCCACCGGCGAGGCAATTTTCCAGTCGAAGCGGTAGTCCTCGATCCTGGCGGCCAGGTCGATCACCTGTTGGAGCGTGAGCTTTTCGTTCAACGGATTGGAGGACTCCACGACGTTGACCTCGCCGCGATACAGCGTGTTGACCACCTTGACGATTTCGACGCTGACGGGATCGCCTTCGGGTGTGAAAGCGCGTCCATTGCCCGCCATGAGCGACACGAAACCGGTGCCCGGGCCGGTGGCGGTCAGCGCGTAGGACCCAACCGCCACGTCGTCATTCTTGATGCGCACCAGATCACCGGCTCCGACCTCTTCCGGATCCGACGGAATGTAAGTGCGCGGTTGCGCCGGGTTCTCGATGAACGTTTCCAGCGTGGTGGCAAGCCCGTCGATGGCCGCATCCCACAAGGCCTTCTTGGCATCCTCCGCCACGCAGAGGGACTTCAACTCCGCCGCGTCCCCCTGGCCAAGCACATTGAGGAAGACGTATTTGTCGCCGAGCGCCGCGTCCACGAATTGGCCTTTGAAGACGAGTTCGCCATAGGCGCCGGCATTCGGATCGAAGAACACGCGCTCCGCCAGATGGGGCGGCAGATTGGGGAAGTAGGTCCGGCCCTGAGAGGACTGCACCTTCACCGACGGCGGGATGCCATCGAGCAGGGAACCGTCGCCCGGCGCGCCCAGGGCGAAGGATTTCTGCTGCGTGGGATCATGGAGGACGGCGGATTCGTAGGCGTCCCCCCCGCCGATCTGCGACTGCTGGTAAAGGATCTCCAGGCTCGTCTGGCCGCGCACCGCCGGCAGGCCGCGCTTGGGCGTGGTCAGCGTCTCGGCCATTTGCAGCACCGGAACATTCTCCGGCCAGACCGGGCGATAGGTGATGCCAAGTGCGTTGCCGTCGGCCTCTTGATTCGAACCGGTCAGGTTGCCGTAGACCGGGTCGCCTTCGAACGAGCCATTGGGATTGACCGGACGAAGATAGGGCGTGACGGTGCCGAGCGGGGGCTGCTGATCCAGCGGGAGCGTTGGGAAGAAAAAGCCGGGCAGCGTCTTATAGTAGAACTGCATGACCAGCGACGGCGACTCGCTAAGATTGTGCGGGCCGCGATGGATCCAGGTGTTACCCTTGCGGTCCTGCAGGGTGAATTTCCCGTAGAAGTTGCGCCGCGTCGCGTCGGCAATGGCCGTGGGCAACGGTTCGGGCGCGAGACGCTGGCCGGCGAACGCGTTGGCGGCTGGTCCGGCGACGGTCGGCACCAACGTGGTGGCGCTCTTCGCCGGTGGTGGCGTCGTGGTTGCGAATTGAACTTCGACGTACTGCGCAGCGGTGTTGACTTCGGTCACCGTGACCGGCCAGTTGGTTCCACCGACCGTCTCGTAAAGCAAGGCAGACGCGGCACTGGCGGCCAGGCCAACCGGGATGACCGTGGCAAACCGCCAGCGATTGGAGAGCACGCTCGGGGTGCCGCCCCACCCATTGAGCGGCAACGGGCGCAGATTGCTCACCCAGCCTCCGAGCGTCGTCGGCGTGACGTTCGTGGCGAAAAACCACACCGGCGCGACCGGAGTCTCGACGTTCTGCAACGCCAGCGGCTCGAAGCGCCGGGCAAAATGGCGCTCGGTGGTGGTGAGACTGTGGCTGGTGAAGGAGCCTGCCGTTACCCGCGCCGATGAACTCACGGTGTAGGCATCGATTTCGGTGTTCAGATTTTTGGGCGGCTGGCCGGCGATGTTGGGCGCGAGCGGCTGCTCCAGCAACGGAAGGGGCATCGGCGGTTGCAGAATCGTGCCCGCCGCCAGCGCGTAATCAAACGTGAGGCCGACTTCCGGCTTTTCCCGGAGCACTTTGAAGGGCCGCACCGCCGGGCGTCCGTCGGCCTCGAGGTAGTCCAGGAGCACGAACGGTGGCGAGGTAAAGCCGTTGGTCGTGGTGATGTTCAGGTCATCGCGGAGCGCGAAGGCTTGTCCGCCCTGGACGAGCGCGTGTTCCTCGTTTGGATTGTAGCCGGGCAGCCAAGGATCGTTCTGGTAGTAGATGTGGCCGTTCGCCTGCAGACTCACCAGAGGGCCCGAACCATCGTTGCTCGCGAGCACAATCTCGGCGGACGCGGCGGGGTACTGCAACGTGTAGCGACCGAGAACCGCCGGCCAGAAGCTGTTCTTGAAGCCCTGAGAAACGTTGACCTGGTTCTTGCGGAACCACCAGACCTCGAGGCGATCTTTTCCGGGCACGGCGTTCACCGGGATAATCGCGCCCCGGTTGGCGGCCTCGAATCCGCCGGCGAACGGATCGACGTAGGCGCCGGGATGATACAGATCGCCTTCGTACTGCCGGACGTAACCCGCCAAGTAGTTCGTGTCCGGCGCATTCCCAATCTCTCCGGCCGGCGCGGTGATGCGATCGCCGACGAAGATGGTGGTGCTGACAATGCGCGGGCGGACGGAGACAGGGGGCGGCTGGGAGGCGGGGCTGCCAACCGACCCCGACCGGACCTCCAGCCCCCCTCCGTCCGTGTCGCCCACCAGACGGAATTTGGCGTCGAAGGCGGCATAACTGCCAGCCGCCGCGAAGAACTCCAACTCCGCCCCGCCATTGCATTCGAAGAAGACCAGTCGGACCGGATAACGGCCGGCCGCAAGATCGAACGTGGCCAGCGTGTCGGCGGGCGCGCGCGGCGAAGGAAATTGAAACGAATTGGTTCCGATCTCACATCGGAAACCGTCGTCCGAATTGACGCCGAACGTCCACAACCCGCTCGTCGGGATCGTGACCATGCCCGTGGCTTCAGTGACGAAAAAGTTATCGTCCGTCCCAATGCTCATATCTGGAAAACTCGCGTCTTCCGCGAAGTTCCCGTCGGCGCCGGTGCTCAGGTAGTTGACGACGGGAGCGGTTTCGGTGGACACGCTGGCCTGCAGGGCCGGATTGGCCAGGACGCTGTTGGCGGTGGCGAGATCGCACACGGGGAGGGTCGCGCGGAGGTTGCGCACGACGAAGCCCGGGGTTCCGGCGATCCAGGTGAGGTTGGTCGCGACGCTGATTTCGAGTGCCGCGTCATTCAAACCAACATCGTTGTCGGCCAGGGCCGGGGGTGGCACATCGCGGTCGCGCAGGCCCTGATCGAGCCAGGAGAAAACGCGCTCGAAGCGGATGAACTCCCCAGCCGTGAAGCGAAGGAGCGCCCGGTGCGCCGGATGAGCCGCGTCGAGGAAGCTGTAGTAAGCGAAGTTCTCGGTGAGCTTGCCGCGCGGCTGATCGAGTGGATCCTGATACTGGAGGAACGGTGCGTTCTGCGACGGCAGCGGCACGGCCGTGGCTTTGGCCTCTTCTTCGGTCGCGACCAATGGACGGATGTAGTGGCTGTATTTCGCCACGTCATCGGGCCAGACGAGTTTGTAGCGGACAAAGCGGAAGGGCCATTTCAAACCCTCGAGCCCTTCCTCCAGCCAATGCACCTGGAGATCGTTCTGATTCCTGGTCTCGCGGGTGGCGTAATAGGTCGGCCTCGTGCTGCCGTTCGGGTTGTGCTGGAAGGTGAAGCTCTGGCCGACGAGCAGGAGGGGCTCGGGGAAGAGGTCGGCGTCGCTGGGCGTGTCGTCCGGATAGGAGGTCAATCTCTGGCCCAGTTCGATCCTGACATCATTTGGGGAAGGCTGCCGGATGACATCGACGATTTCGAAACCCAGATGCTGGCGGGTGTTGGGGCCGCGCACGTCGCCCAACAGTTCCATGAAGATACGTCCCTCGACGTTGTAGGCGCGGATCTGGCCACCGGCCTGGCCGCCTGTTTCATCGTACCAAAACGTCCGCAGTTCCTGGAGCGAGTTGCTGGTAACAATCGGGGACGCGCCCGGGATCACCACTTCGGCGGCAAGGCGTTCGGGAAAATTGTTGTTGTAAACCACATTCACCGCGCCGACGCGGGCGCTGGGCACGGTCACTGGCTTGCCAGTGTCCACGAAGGAACGCTCGGTCCAATACATCAGGCGCGGATCTTTCACCGGGCTGCCGGAGACGACGTATTGATTCGTCGCCACCACGTAGGGAACGCCCAGAACCAGCACGTTGGCGACCCCGGGCGACGGATTGGCCGCGCTGGAGGCGACGCTGCGACGCCACGCGACCGAGAGCGGTCCGGGATTCACGGCGAAGACCACCTGGGCGTGCGGGCTCCAATAGTAGCCGGTGTTGGTGTGGTTGGCCGTGGTGTAGGGCTCGGGCAGCCAGTAAGTCTCGGACGACTGTATTTGGCGGTTGGGAATCACATTGGTGTTGACCGTGCTCAGCAGCACCCCGTCCTCATCCGTCAACGGTCGCGAAACGATTTCGCCGAACTGGAAGGAAACGGCCCGGCCCAAAAACGGCGTGATGCGAGCACGGATCATCGCCATGACCACCGCCCCACTCACCTTGATCCGAGGCAGGTTCAAACTCTCCGCATTGGCCCCGAGGCTCAGCGCGGGGTTGAGGTTGGTGGTGCCCGGACGGGCAACGGCACCAAAAAAGACGAATCCCCGGAACTGATTGGTGGTGGCGGGAACTTCGGTCAGTCCTGCCGCCTGCTGCTGTGCCAGCGTCGGACCGCGTCCATCGGAACCCGGCGGCACTCCGCGCGTTGTCGAGATGGGCAGGCCGTTGCTGGAACTGAGATTGGAGTGGATGGCGTCCTGGCGCAGTTCCAGGGGGAGCGCTTGGGCGGTCGCGTCCGGTGACAACCAGGCCCCGCTTAGCAGGCCGGCGGCCAGCAGCAGTCGATCAAGATGCGTTTTCACGGGTGAGTCGGGTTGGCGAACGTGCCGTTTACCGCCTGGCCACGGATTTCCTGGCCAAAGAGTCCGCGACCGTCGCCGGAACCACCGATGGCTGCTCCAAAGCGACCGCCGTGGCCTTCGGCTGGGCCCGTGAGGCGGCCAGTTGCTGAACAACCTTTCTCAAGTCGTCGAGTCCCGATTGCAGCGCGTCGGTCCGCGACGGCTGCGCCAGACGCTCCTTGAGCAGCGCGACCTCCCGTTGCAGTTCGCCCATCTCCTGTTTGTGCCGAAGGGCCGCCGTCGCGGCGGCAGCTTCCAGTTGAGCGATCTGTTTCTGGGCGGATTCCAGCGCCTGGACTTTGCTTGCCAGCTCCTGGATGGCGCCGATGCCGGTGGTGAAAATGCGGTCATAATCCACCGTCCGGAAATCATGAACCTGCCGGCCGAAAACAAAAACCTTCTCCGGCGCGCGCTCACAGTTTTCCACCACGAACTGGTGCGAGGAAGGTACCGCACTCACCTTGGCGTCCAGGCGGACGCCATCGACGTGCAGGCGCACGCGATCCCCGGTTTTCAGACCATGCTCCTTGGTGAGGCTCACGGACAAAGTCTTCGCCGCCGGGTTGAAAACGACGTTGGTGGAGAGCGAGAAAATATCGGGCACGAACTCCACGCTGCGGGTGACGGCCCCGGGGATAATCTCCTCGACCTCCTGGGCGATGAATCCCTTGCGCCAACCATTCCCGCCCTCGGCGGGGTCCACCATCCGGTAGTCCGTCACCCGGAGTTTCTGGATGGTCGCCAGATCTTTCGTGATCTCACTCGGCTGCGGATCCCGCTTGATGCGGCGGTCCGAATAGACGACGAGCCCCATGCTGCTGGCGATGTAGCCGCCGTTGGCGCGGATGGCCACCGACCCAATATAACTGGCGTTGTTGTTTGGACCGGAGGAACCGAAGCTGCCGCTCATGCCGTATATCTCAGGACCCTCCCCACCCACCCTGGTGGGTGAGTCAACTAGAGTATAAATGTTTCCGACCCAGTTTCCCTGACCGCTGATGTAGCCGTTGTCGGTCATGGTGAGCCTCGCGTTGCCGGTCACATCGAGCGGCACCGCGGGAGTGTCTGTGCCAATGCCAACTCTGCCGGTAAAGGTCGTCCCGCCCTCGGCCCAAATCTTCACCTTGCGGGCCGCTTGGTTGGTCCCGGCTCCGACAATGTCCAGCGCGCCAGCGGTAAAAGTCTGATAGCCGATCTTGCCCGCGTTGAGCTCCTTGAGCGCGATGCCGGCGCCCAGTTCCAAAAAATTGTTCGCGGTGATTCTGACCCCGCCGTTCACTTCGAGCTTCGCCGCTGGCGTGGTGGTCCCGATGCCGACATTGCCATTGGCATGGAGCCAAAGGCTCGCTCCTCCCGCCCGGACGGAGTTGTCCACGTCCATCCCCAAGCCAATCGCTGTCGAGAGCCAATCGGAACCGTTGGCCGTGCGCACCGCGCGGACACCCAAGAAGGAGTTGTTGCCACTATTGAATCCAATCGATGCCAAGGCCAATTCATTGCCCGCAGATGTTCCCAGGCCTCCCGCGCAGGTCAGCAGGGTTGAACTCCTGACCGAACCCAACAGCTCGGAGGCTCCCGGCCCAACCAGGCTCAAGCGCGCGGACGGTTGAGGAGTGCCGATGCCGACGTTGCCGGTGGTATCCCATCGCAGAGCCAGTTTTTCCCCCCCATTGCGGATTCCGAGACCTCCGCCCAGGAAGCCGTAGAGCACCGGGCCATCGACCACGACGCCGGCGAACGGCTTGGCGTTGCCGTACCAGGCCAGCCCGTGGTTGTGATCGGCTCCTTCGCGCAGGAAGAGATCGTGCGTATTCAAATGCATGTCGCCCTCCACGTCGAGCGCCGCGTCCAGAGGCGGCCCACCAATACCGACGTGGCCGGCAATCGTCTGGTCGCCCGTGAACGCATTGCCCCCCGCCCGTAGCGCCACGTTGGCGGAGAGCCGCGCATCCGCGAAGGTGCCAGCACCGATTTGCGCCGCGGTCAGACCCGTCAGCCCGGAACCACTTCCTGTAATGCCGCCCGAGGCAAAGAAGTCCCCGGTCACCTCCGCACGGTTGTTCGCGTATTTGATCACCGGCACGCCGCTGGGACTGACCAGATTGTTGGCGCTGGTCGCCAGGAAGGCATAGGCCATGGGCAGCAAACGCAGCCGCGGCAGCATGTCCGAGGTCGTCGTGCCGATGGTCACGGAGATCTGGATGTAACGGTCGGCGCCGTTCGTGGAAAGCACCGTCGATAGCGGCGGCCTGGGCTCGCCCCCGACGGCAGTGCCCTCACTGAGAATGACGCTGAAATTGCCCTTGTCCACGGTGACGATCTGCTGCTCCGACCACAGACTCGACCCGCCGGACGTCGTCGGGAAGATGCGGAAGATGACCGGGTAATTGGCCGGGGTGCTCGGCGCCAGTGGATTGCCGTTCGCGTCCACGAGGAACCCCTGATAGGCCATGGCTTCCGGCGGGCCAGCGGCGCGACTCGATGGGGCGAGCAGGAGAGGCAGGAGGCTCATCCAGACGAGCAGACTTACCCGCAGCCGTTCGTAAATCGTAAATCGTAAATCGTAAATAGGGCTCGATGGCGTTGTCTTCATGGTGGTGGGTGTGCGGTTAATAAATGTCATGGTCGCAAGGAAATGGGGACTTCAATTGGCGGTCAGAGTGGCGATGTCACTGATGCGTTTGAGGGTAAACGTTCCGAGCACGTTGTACTGGCGCGTTTGGGATCCGCGGGCTTCGAAAGTGATCACTTCGGCGTAGTGGCCCGAGAGATCCTGGCTGCCTTGCGTCAGGCTGTTGAAATCATCCTCCGGCGTCGTCAAACTCAACGTGAGTTGCCGAGTGACCCCGTAGGATTCAACCCCGCGAGCCAAGGGCATGGTGAATTGAGCGTCGAGATTGTCGTGATCCGGATGATAGGTATGCAGGAATGGATTGGAGGATTGATCCTCGTAGGACAAGGCGACGCTGGTTGTCAGGCTGCCTCCCTGCTGCATTGTGCCGGTGAAGTTCCAGGGAATGTTGCCCGCCGAGGTCGGGAAGTGGACCGAGCTGATTCGCCGGGCTGCGCCGAGTTGCGTGGGAAGGAGCAGGCTTTCCTTGGTCGCCAGCACCGTGTTCGAACCGAGGTCGAGCCCTTGATAAACCTTCTGCAGTAATTTCGCCGAGATGCCGTCGTGATGGATGATCAAACGCAGCGGGAACGGACGGGCGACCGTGCCGGAATCAATCTTGATCGGTCCATCGAGCAGATAGGAACCGGTCTTTTGCTCCGGGCCGCCGTAGACGAGCACGCGGCCCGAGCCGGGATCGCGTTCGTAGTGATAGCCATTGACGCCTTCCGCCAGCTGCAGCCGGGCCAACAAGGCCGCGAAGTCGGCGGCGTTGGCGGCCTTGGCGTAGGGCTTGAGATAATGGCTGACGTAGTTCACGGTCGCGCCACCGACCCACAGGCCGGCGGTGGATTCCTTTACCGCCGATACGGCCATGTCCACTTGGGACAGGCCAAGTGAATCCGTGAAGCGCAGGACGCCCGCAAACAAAGCCCCGGGCGCGTCGCCCATCTGGGAGCGATTCAAACCAAGGACCACTTCGACTTCCGACCCCACCTGGCCGGCGGCGGTGAGATTCCACGTCTGCGGCCCCGCGGAGAGCGCGCTGTAGCCGAAGGTCAGGTTCGTCGTGTTGATGGCTCCGCGCAGCAACAGCGGCGGCAGGCCCGCGAGGTTGGTCTGGCCGACCGGCGGCACCTCCGAAGCGACTGAACTAAGCGTGATCGTAATCGGCACGTTGGCCAGGTTGCGGAGGCGCAGTTGAGCCTGGCCGCGCCCCTGCCCGAACCGAATGCCCGACGGGCTGCCCTGGAGGATTTGAATCGGGCCGAAGTATTGGTTGTAGCTCTCACCTGCGCGCACCCAGTAGGCCTGATCCCGACGGACGGAGGTATTGCGGAAGGCAAAAACACGCACCGGATTCGTCGGGCCGAGTTCGCCCCCCTGGTAGCGATAGACTTCGCCATTCTGCTGCAGCTGCGGCGCGGGGAGGAGGAAGGATTCAAACGTCGGAGCTGGCGCCGGTGGGGTGGGAAAACCGATGAAGTTCAATCCCGTCAAGGTCCACCGGAAAGTGGGCAACACCGGTTGACCCTTCACCAGCCAGTTATACGCGACGACATTGTTGGCCACCTTCACCAGATACGCCCCGTTGCCGGTGAGCCGCTGCAAGGCCGAAGCCGGTCCCGCCGTGCGCGTCCAGGTGGACCACTGGCTGCCCCCGCCGGTGGGAAGCTGGGGAGAGTCGATGAACTGGCCAGTCGGCAGGGCTGGCTGCCAGGACCAGATTTCCTGGATGGGATTGGCCAGATCGTTGCCGACGAGTTGGTCCAGCGTCGCGTGTGCAGCGTCGACCTGGAGGAACACGGAGTTCCATCCCGGCTGAAGCGCATTCGTCTGCGTGATCCACTGGGCGCGGCCCGGCTGGGACCAACCGGCCACGACCACGATAGCCACCGAGGCAAGCAAGCGAGCGGTCCACCGCCCGCCTGAAGGAGTCCAAGATTCGTGGTGATTCATGAGCATTCAGTTGTCGTTGGCAATCCATGCGTAGTCCGTTCGGAAAAACGATCAGACGATTTAATTTTTTTCGATCCTGTCCCCGGCCGCCGTCTCCACGCTCAACTCCGGGCCGAAGCGCCTCGCAAAAAAGTCAGCGTTTTGAGGAGCGTTCCGGCGCCAATCGTGTAGTCTGCGCTTCCATGAGCGATGTCACGGAGCTCCTCGGGAACGCGGCCGGAGGAGATGCCCATTCCTTGAGCCAGCTTTACGAACAGGTTTATTCCGAACTGCGGTCGATCGCGGTTCAGAAAATGGCTTCCGAACGTCCCGGACACACCTTGCAGCCGACGGCGCTGGTGCACGAAGCCTACCTGCGGCTGGGAGGGGCCGAGCGTTTCAAGTTTGAAAACCGGGCGCATTTCTTTGCCTCCGCCGCCGAAGCCATGCGCCGGATCCTCGTGGACAGCGCCCGGCGCCACGGCCAGCTCAAACGCGGCGGCGGCCAGGAACGGGTGGAGTTGTGTGAGACCCGGATCGCCGCGCCGGTCGAGGACGAGAAGCTCCTGCTCGTGCACGAAGCGCTTGATGCCCTGGCCCGGGAAGATGCAATGAAGGCGGAGGTGGCCAAGATGCGCTATTTCGTCGGACTAAAGCACCAGGAGATCGCCGAAGCGCTCGGCGTCAGCGAGCCAACGGTGCGCCGGCACTGGGCCGTGGCCAGAATCAGGCTTTTCGAGCTGATTTCCCAGCGACCCGCTCCACCGGGAATCCCGCAGAATCCTTGAGAGCCGGCTTGCCACATTATTTCCTCCAGATGATCGTTCTCCTTCGCCAACGACGCATGTAAGCACGACAACTTGTCCTGAAAGACCTGGACTTAATCTACTTCGCCGCCCGGGAGCTGCCTCCCGAGGACCGGCCGGCCTACCTGAGCAAGGTCTGCGCGGGTGACGATGAGCTGCGCCAGCGCGTGGAGCAGATGCTGGCCGTCGCCCATGAAGCGGAGGCGTTTATTGCCGACCTGCCGAAGGCCGAATCGCCGGATCCAAAGCGCGTGGGCGGACCGGTCAAAACCCCCAAGCTCGAGCCGGACGAAGCCGTCGGCACGACCGTCGACCGCTACAAGATTTTGGAGCGCGTGGGCGAAGGTGGCTACGGCGTGGTCTATGTCGCCGAACAGACCCAACCGGTGCGGCGTCGGGTGGCGCTCAAAGTCATCAAGCCGGGGATGGACAGCAAGCAGGTCGTCGCCCGATTCGAGGCCGAGCGGCAGGCCCTGGCGATGATGGATCATCCGAACATCGCCCGGGTGCTCGACGCCGGGACCACCGAGGCCGGTCGCCCGTTCTTCGTCATGGAACTGGTGCGCGGCATCCGCATCACTGACTACTGCGACCAGACCGACCTCAGCACCAAGGAGCGGCTCGACCTGTTCATGAAGGTTTGCCAGGCGATCCAGCACGCCCACCAAAAGGGCATCATCCACCGCGACATCAAGCCGTCGAACATTCTCATCACGTTGCACGACGGTGTGCCGGTGCCGAAGGTGATCGATTTCGGCATCGCCAAGGCGACGGAAGGCCGGCTCACCGACGCGACCGTTTACACGCAGTTGCACCAATTTATTGGGACACCGGCTTACATGAGCCCGGAGCAGGCGGAGATGAGCGGGCTGGATATTGACACGCGCTCTGACATCTACAGTTTGGGCGTGCTGCTCTACGAGCTGTTGACCGGCAGCACGCCGTTCGACACGAAGGAACTGCTGGCCTCGGGCCTCGACGCGATGCGGAAAACAATCCGGGAGAGGGAGCCGGTGCGTCCGAGCACCAAGCTGAGTCAAACCCTCGTGGCCGCCGGCGTGAGCAAACCCCGATCGTCTGCCTCCAAAACACCGAGCTCCGAGGACGAAGTCAGGGCCTCCTCACGTCGACTGCTGCGCGTGAAGGAAACGATCTCGCTGCTCCGGGGCGACCTCGACTGGATCGTGATGAAGTGCCTGGAGAAGGATCGGAGGCGCCGTTACGAAACCGCCAATGGACTCGCCGCGGATCTCCAGCGACATCTCAACCATGAGCCGGTGGTCGCCCGTCCGCCCAGCGCGGCCTACCAGTTCCAGAAGGCGTTCCGGCGAAACAAGCTGGCCTTTGCCGCCGGCGGGGCCGTGGCCGGCGCATTATTGTTGGGCGTGGTCGTGAGCACATGGCAGGCCGTGCGCGCGACCCAGGCCAGGCAGGCCGAAAAAGTTCACGCCGAACTGGCCCGGGTGGACCGCGACCGCGCTTTGGAGGCTCAGCGCACCGCGGTCCAGCAGCGGGATCTCGCGCAACAGCGGCTCTATGACTCGTTGGTCCGGGAAGGGCAGTCCATTCGAACCATCCGGCCATTGGGATTTCGTCGGCAACTCATGGATCGGCTGCAAAAGGCGCTGGCCATTCCGACCGCGCAGAAAGACCTGGATGTGCTCCGCTCGGAGCTCGCGCAGTGTCTTGGGGATGCGATCGGCTTTGATCCAGTCACCCTGATCGATCCCCCATCGCTGTTTCTGGATGTCGCCGTGAACAACGACGGAACGCTCGTGGCCTACGGGACCGCTCAGGGTCAACTGGTCGTGCATGAGACCACCAGCGGCAAGGTCATCAGCCGTCTCGAAAGCAAAGGGCAACTGGCCCAGTTGGCGTTTGCGCCGGACGGACGCAGCCTTTTCGGTCGCGCTTATGAGCCTGGTGATAATGGCGCCGGAACAGCTCCTCGCATCAGTCTGCTGGAGTGGCAGCGCGGGGGCGACGGCTCCTGGTCGCCACGGTCGGAGCGCTCCATGCAGGAACTCCGCCGCCTGGTTGTGGCCACGCAGGGCGTCTTTGCGGTGAACGAGGAGTCTCCCAAACGGGAGATCCGCCTGGTCAATGCCGCGACGGATCGATCGGTTGGCTCAGTGCCCCTGGCCGCCGGCCAGCCTTTTCCTGCGGCCTTCGACGTGACCTCTGACCTCCGCCTGGCTGCCTATCCGGTTGATGACGGGACAAACCAGCCGGGCAGCCTCATCGAGGTCTGGGATTTGAAAGCCAACGAACTGCGTATTCGACTGTCGCCTGGGTTAGGACCGGTTCGCCATCTGCACTTCAGTCCGGACTCGCGTCTCCTGGCCTGCACGGCGGAGAATGGCGTTCTCGCCCTTGAGACCTCCCAATTCAAGCCGGTCAACACCTATCGCCAGTTGACGGCAGGGCGGGCTGTCTGGTGCGAAGATGGCAAGCGCCTGGCCATTCCGCTTTCCCAAGAGAACAGAGTTCGCCTCTGCTCGGTCCTCTCCGGCACAGAGGCGACGCGGTTGACCACCCAGCATCAAGTCAAAGACGTGCGGAGTTCCCTGGACGGTTCCATCCTGCTGCTGGTTCCCTACACGGGACCCACGCTCGTCGTGAGATTGACTGGCAGTCGCGAAAGACGGCACCTGACCCCACACGTGGGCGGGGTTCCAGGAGTCGAATACAGTCTGGACGGACGAATGATCGCTTCCACGGGCAAGGATGCCGTGATCCGCATCTACGAGAACCAAACCGGAAAAATCCTTCACACTTGGCCGATTCCGCGTGGTGAGCAGGGCCAGACCGTCGCCTTCAGTCCGGACGGCCGCTGGCTCGCCTCGGGCAACTATCAGAACAACCAGGTGCTGGTCTGGGCGCTCGACGATGGCCGGCCCGTGCTGGTGCTGGGTGACGGGCGTTCGCCTTCAAAAGGGACCTGGACTTGTAGTTTCAGCCCGGATGGCCGGGTTCTGGTTGCCGCGGGAGATGGCGTGCGCGGCTGGCAACTCGTGGCGCGAACGGGTGGCGCCACCGAGCCGCCGCTGGAGGCGCGTGCGCTTTTCCACGTCCGCGATCCAGACGACGCCCGAAATCTTCAATTCCATCCCACCGGCAAATGGATCGGATTTGAAGCGACCCTCCGCCGCGACGGAAAAACCTGGGCCGGTTCCTTCATCCGCGGGCTGGAGCCTGCAGATGAACCGAAACCGGTCGATCCCCACAATTTCGCGGTGCAATCACTGGGTGTGGATACCGCAGGGGGGACGCTGCTGCACATGACCCGGGATCGCATGCTTCATTTCCATGACCCGCAGTCCCATGCCTCCGTGCGCGCGTTTTCCTCCCTCTCAGCCGGCGAGACCTCTTCAACCTATGTCGCGAACCTCAGAGTCAGCCCGGATGGCTCGAAGGTGGCAGTGGCGAATCACAGCGGACGCGGAGTCAATATCCACGACCTGGCCAGCGGCCGACGCCTCTATACGTTGCCTGATGACCCGGGCTCCATCTGGTGGCTGGCCTGGCATCCAGATGGCCGCCATCTGGCCGTGGCGCGGGGCGATGGTGACATTTCGCTCTGGAGCCTGGCGGAGGTCGAGGCCGCGCTGGCCGAAGTTGGGCTTTAGACTAGCGGTAAGCGGCAGCCTGGATGCCGAATAGTTCCGAGTAGTGCCCACCCCTGGCCATCAGCTCCTCGTGGCTGCCGACTTCGACCAGTCGAGCGCCCTCGAGGACGACGATGAGGTCGGCCATTCGGACGGTCGAAAATCGATGTGACACGAGGATCGTGATCAGGCCGGCGGCGCGGTTGTCCCGCGCCGCAGTGGCGTAGCGTTCGAACAGCCCGTGTTCGGTTTCCGCGTCCAGCGCGGCCGTGGGTTCGTCGAGCACCAGCAGCAACGGGTGGTCACGCATAAAACCGCGCGCGAGCGCCAGTTTCTGCCACTGACCGAATGACACTTCGACGCCCCCGGGCCAGGTCCGGCCCAGTTGGGTCTCCAGCCCGGACGGCAGGCCGGAGACGACATCGCTGGCCCCGGCGCGTTCGACGGCCGTGACCACGGCCCGCTCGTCGTCCAATCGGAGCAGGTCTCCCAGGCCGACCGTGTGGCGGGCCCGGAACTCGAATCGGAAGAAGTCCTGAAACGCACCCGCAAGCCGGGCGCGCCACGCCTCGGCGGACATCCGCCCAAGGGCCAGCTCGTCCACCAGAATCGCGCCCGAGGTGGGCTCGTACATTTTGGCGAGCAGCTTGACGAGGGTCGTCTTGCCCGCGCCGTTTTCGCCGACGATGGCGACTACCGAACCCGCGGGTAACGACAATGAAATGTCGTCGAGCGCCAAACGGGACGTGCCAGGATAAGCGAACGAGACGTGTTCGAGTTGGATTTCGCGGCGCAGGACATCGGGCACCGGCAGATCGGTCGACGTCGCCAAAGAGGCCGCGTAGTCCTCGAGCCAGGCGAGGCGCCTCGAACCGTAAATCCAAAATCCCCGCAGGAACCCGATCTCGCCGACAGTGGCGCCGACATAGGCTGAGAGTCGCGCGCCGGCGGCGAGTAACAGCACAACGTCGCCGGGCGGCGCGCCGAGGCCGGACGACACAAACACCACCGCGCCGACGTAGGCCCCGCCGAACACCGCCCAGGCGAGGCTGTGCCACAAGGCGGATCTCCAGCGAGTTGCCGACACCGCCACGTGCCCGCGCTCCCACGTCTCGCGGCGCCGGGCTACGAGTCGAGCCGCGATGCCCGTGACCCGCACCTCTTTGCCCGGTGGCGCCGTCGTCGCGGTCATGAACAGGTGACGGGCCAGGCGGTTGGCCGGAGCCCCGCGCTCTTGCGCCGCGCGCTCGACCGCGGGCCGCCAGGCGGACGTGAGCACCGCGGGCAGCGCGAACACGGCCAGGAACACGAGGCCGACGTGGATCGAGGCCAACAACACCACCGTCACGCCCAGCCGCAGCAGCCATCCGCAGGTCGCGAACACCGACATGTACATGTGATCCAGCACAAATACCTGGTCGCGCAGCATGGCGAGCCGATCGAGATACTCGGGCCGCTCGTGATGGGCGATGGTGGCCAGCGATGCCTGAAGGCGGGCCACATGCGATTCAAGCGCAATGGTGACCTTGTCCCGGAAACGTCGTTGCACCCGGGTGCTGACCGTGCCCAGGAACCACGTTGCCGTCGCCGCCAGGCCGAGACCGATGGCCGCCGCGCGCACCAGGCCGGGTTGATTCCCCAGCACGCCCTGACCGAGCCACTTGAGCAACAGCGCCAGCAGCGCATCGGGCAGCACCGCCAACTGCGACAAGACAAACGCGGCCAACATCAAACCGGGCTCGTGGCGGTAGCCGAGTTTGCACAGGCGCCACATCGACGAGAGCGCCGGCGGCAGGTCGTCTCCGGCTTCGCGGGCGCGCCGCTGAGCGCCCGGCTCAGGTGAGGGCCTCATACACCGCTCCTTCCTCGTCTTCCGCCGCCGAAAAGCGTTTGGCCTGCAGGTTGAACATGGTGTGATAACGGCCGCCTATCGCCATCAGCTCCTCGTGCGTGCCAAGCTCGACGACGCGTCCGTGCTCGAGCACACAGATGCGATCGGCGTGTCGAACGGTGGAAAAGCGATGGGAAATGAGCACCGTCGTGCAGTGACGAGTGGCGGCAAGAATGCGATCAAATATCTCCGCTTCGCCGCGCACGTCGAGTTGTGCGGTCGGCTCATCGAGCAGCACCACGCCCGCCCCGAGCCGCACGGCGCAGAGGGCGCGGGCCAGGGCGACCCGCTGCCACTGCCCGCCGGAAAGGTCGGTGCCGCCTTCGTATCCGCGGGCCAGGACGGTCTCCAGCTCGGCCAGGTCTGCCGCGCCGGCAGACTCGAGCGCCCCGCGGATGATTTCGTCTGCTGCGCCCGCCAGTGCCACGTTCTCGCGCAGAGGCAACTCGAAACGAATAAAATCCTGGAACACGGCGGTGACACGAGCGCGCCACGCTTCGAGCGAGAGCTGGCGCAAGTCCACGCCGTCAACCTCAATCGCCCCGGACTGCGGATCGTACAAGCGGCAGAGCAGCTTGGCCAAAGTGGTCTTGCCGGCCCCGTTCAGCCCGACAATGGCCAGGGACGACCCCGCGGGAATTTCGAGATCGAAGCGGTCGAGCACCGTCGGACCACCCGGGTAGGCAAAGGTGAGATCGCGGAAGCGAATGTCGCGCGCCGGCATCCCTGCCACCGGTCGAGTGCCGGACGACAACGCGCCCGCGGATGCCATCGCCTGCTCGAGGCGGAGCACTGCGGCCACCGGCGCGGACGCTCCATCCAGCGCCCAGTTGAGCCCGCCGAAGGCGATCATCGAGGCGCCCAGCGCACTCTGGGCGAACATGACGGCATCTCCGAGATTCAGGCTGCCGTTCGCGGCGGCGGCGGCGAGCGACCAGAAGACCGCCACGTTGGCGCCGATAACGAGCAGGAGGCTCCAGGCCAGCGGCTTTTCACGGAGCCGGGTCGCTTGATATTGCAGCGCATGCAGGCGGGTGCGGCGCTCGACAAACCGGTCAATGATCCACCCCGCCAGGCCGAACAGGCGCAGTTCCTTGGCGGGCCCCGGATCGACGGCGAGCCGAAAGGCGTAGTCCGCATCGCGCTGGGCGCCGCGCACCTCGTCTGTATTGCGGTCACGCCAGACGGCGCTCTCACGCAACAGCCAGTGGGTGGCGAGCCAGGCGCCTCCGAGCAAAACAGGCGCCCACCACGCGTGGGCGAAGAGCACTGCGGCACACGCCAGGCCGCCGATCATCCCGACCAGCCCGCCGGCGATGAAATCCATGGAGAGCGCGAGCGGCGGGCCGGTCAGGCCAAGGTCGAAGTCCCGCGCGACGGTCAGGTCGGTCGCGAGCTTCGGATCCTCCAGGTGCCCCATGCCCGGAGGGCGGACGCAGGCCTCGGTCAGCCGGTCGTAGAGCCAGGCGGCGGTGCGGTCGCCCAGGTTGGCGCTGATGGCCTGGTGAATCGGAGCGAGCACCTGGAGCAGAACGAAGGCGACGCCCACCAGCGTCAGCGCCCCCGCCAGGCCGCTTCCGCGCTGGACGGCGCCGACCAGGGAACCCATCGCGATGGCCAACCCCGCGGGCAGCACGCCTCGCAGGACGAGCACAATCCACCACGCCCTACTGAGGCTGGGCGCAGCCTTTGGCAGAATTCCGAAAAACTTCCATTCGTTGCGCTGGCGGAGGCGTTGAAACACGGATGGTTCCTCCCTAACAAAGTGCGGCGAGCCAAACAAGAAAGATAAACGATCGATGCGAGCACGCGCCTTTGCCAGGGGGGTCAGTTCATCGGGCGGGTCGCCGTCTGGCCCGGGCCATAACCTGGCCCCCGGATCCGAACGCTAAGTCGCAAAGACGCCAAGCGAGGCAATCTCTTTTGGGGGCCTTGGGCTTTTGGGGCTGCGGGGGCTGCGGGCGTCTCAAGATGTGCAAGGAGATGGCAGACTCCAAGGAGTAAGCTGCGGAGCAGCGGTAGAAAGTAGCCCACGGCGTGAGCCGTGGGTGTCGGCGTTGGAGGACAAGAGGCGCGGAGCGGCGAAAGAACCGCTCAGCCAGCCATGGTTCTGTCGCCCCTCCCGGGGCTGCGCATCCATCGCGCCCTGTCCCACGGCTGACGCCGTGGGCTACTTTCTGACGCCACTCCGTGGCTCAAAGATTGCGTCTTTGACCTGGACGAGCCCTCCACTCGGGAGATGCGCGCCCATTCATTTCCCAGCCTTTTCATCGCGAGTTGCCGGTAAACCTGCCGCACCTGGAGCGACGCTTTTGTGAATCGCACCTGCTCCGCCAATAGCGGCCTAACCTGATCCATTAAAGTATTTTTCCAAAAATCCGAATTTCTCGAACGAGTACTGATCATGACCAATAAGCCAAGCGCGGCGCCGTGTGAGCAGACAGGAGATTCACTGGAACAATGACTGGTCAATATGATGATTGACGATCCGGTTGTCTGGCGCGCCGTGCGTGGCATCGTTCAAAGGCTCACCGCCGATGCCGCTTTGCACGAGGACTTGATGCAGGAAGCTTTAGCGCAGTTATGGCACCTGGAGGAGGAGCGGCCGGGTCAAAGGCAGTGCTGGTACCTGCAAGGCTGCCGGTTTTACTTGCAAAATCTCCTCCGCGCCGGACGGAGCATGGACGCGACGAAGCATCGTTGGGCGCAGATGTTTGCGGCGATATCAGAAGACAGCAGTGAGGCGGGCTCGCCTCAGGCAAATGAAGGCCTTTTGGAGGCTATCAGCGCAAGGGATTTAATCTCCGTTCTATCCGAATGGCTGACGCCAAAAGAGAAAGACGCCCTGCTCTGCCTGGCGGATGGCTTGAGTGCCCGCGAAATCGCCAAACGTCTGAATATTTCCCACACGCTGGTCAATCGGCATCGTCGCAGGATCGCGGCCGTGGCCCTCAAGCTAGGCATCGGCCTGCCGGAGAAGGATGGATCGAGGGTGACGGCAGATCCCGAACCAAAGCACCTCCCTTTTTAAGACTTGGATATCTTCTCCGGGATCAGGCCGTTGATTCTCCCCCGCAATCGTGACGGGGCCAATAAGGCTACCAATGAGGATAGGTCCAAGGATGAATTTCATATTCGGCGCTTGCGGAGACCCGAATTTCTGATGCCGGTCGATAGGCAAGCAGGTGAGCGCTGGAGTTCGACCGGCGCTCTCCTGCGACTGAGCATAGCTGATCAGCGGATCTTCAGACTCGCTGTGGTCGTCGCCGAGTTGTTCCCCAGATTCTGTTCCACTCCGGTCCCGGTGAACGTCACATAGGCCTGGAGCGGGATCGGATAAGTTCCCGCAGGCGTCGAGGGCGCGCAGGTAATGGTGAATTGGGCGCTGAACTGCGACTTGGAAAGTCGGCGCAGGGTGCCCGAAACGCTATTGCCGACCGACTTGGTTACCTCGCACCCGGCGGGCAAGGGTCCGAGGGAAACTTGTAGCGAGTATGGCTCCGGCCAATTCTCGAGATTCTGCAGACTGACGGTCGCGCTCAGGGTTCCAGAGAGAACAGCTTTCTTCTGAATCGTCACACCGCCAGAGCTCAAGCTCGTGATCGCAAGATCATGTGCTGGCGTCGCGTCGCAGACATCCCCAAGCCCATCACTATCACTGTCCTTTTGGCTTGGGTTGGCTGACGTGGGGCAATTGTCGCAGACATCGCCCACGCCATCCCCATCGGTGTCCGTTTGATCGGGGTTGTAAGCGTACGGGCAGTTGTCCCGACAATCAGGAATGCCGTCGGAATCAGAGTCGCGCTCGAACACATACACAAAGGTGGAGCAACTGACTGAGGAGGCCCCGTCGCTCACCGTCACCTGGACGGTGTGGTAACCCAACGAGTAGGTCCGGGTCAGGCTCACATCAGCGGAGGTCGGAGGTCCGCCCGGGGGCACTATATCCACCTGCACTTGGCTGCCATCAACGTTCCAAGTGACTGTCAGCCCATCCCCATCGCCATCGTCGACGTGCACAGTCAAGGTAACTTCCTCGGAGCCGCCGCAGGTCTCCCGGTACTCACCATTGGGACATTGGATCGACGGTGGACAGGACGGCGTCCCCCCGCAGGCCCAGTTGATCATATTGCGAATGAGCAAGCCGGTGCCGATGAGGTAGGGCTGGAACGTGTTGTGGTAGTCGGGATCTTGGCCGGTGATCGCGATCCGGCCCGCCCCATAGGAAGCCGCCAACATGATCGCCTCTGTGCCGGATGAGTCCGTGGCGAGGACCTCGTAGGTTGAGTCGTACGAGGTGAAATAGCTGTGACGTGCATTGAACCAATTGCTTAACAGGTAATCGGTCAAGCACCGCATCAGCTGATGGTCTGGCGAAACGATTTTGACGTCGTCAGCATCCTGCTCCGTCGCGGTGACCGGCAGGGGAAGATACCCGTACGGCGAGGCAGGCAGAAAGTTGGCAAAGGCGACGAGTCCTCCGCCAGCAGCCAACCAGGTCGCCAAATCTGCGCTACGACCAATTAGAGCGCTGTTCACTTCCTCGGGCAGGAAGCCCGCGGACCAGCCCACCACAATGACATCGTAGTCGGCTAGGTTCACCGCATTGAATGCAGTCGTGAACGAACCGGGTCCTCCGGCGGTGGCGATCAAGTCATGGGGGATCCCGAGGTTATTCAGTGCGGCATCAAGTGTAAACTCCGACTCCAGAGCCAGAACCCTGCAAGCGGCCTGCCCGACCGAGGTGGCTAACAAAAACGCCACCGTTGCGATTGTCAGAGCAGCAATAAGCTTTTTCATGTTGTGTCCTTTCTTGGCGATTTGGTTTTTCTACCTGTTCGTCTCGATTCTTCTTCCGCTCATCAACGGATCCGCGCTGTTATCGTTTTGGTGGCGGAGTTGTTCGCGAGATTCTGTTCATAGCCGTTGCCGGTGTAGCTGACGTTGGCGTAGAGCGTCAGGGGATAAGTGCCGGGAGGCGTCGAGGCGGCGCAGGTGATGGTGAATTGCGCATAGAACGTTGTCTTGGAGCTCCGCTTCAGCGTCCCCGAAACATTATTGCCCGTTGCCTTGGTTAACTGACAATCCTTTGGCAACACTCCCAGGAAAACTTGCAGCGAGAAGGATTCGGGCCACGGCTCGAGGTTCTGCACTGTGACCGCCGCCGTGATGGTGGCCGATCCCACCGGTGCCTTCTGAATCGACACACTGCCAGCAGCGAAGCTTACGATGGCCAAATCGTGCACCGGAGTCGGGTCACAGACGTCCCCAGTCCCATCACCGTCGGTGTCCTTTTGATCCGGGTTCTTTACCGTGGGGCAGTTGTCGCAGGCATCGCCAATGCCATCGCCATCCCTGTCCGCCTGGTCGGGGTTATATACGTATGGACAGTTATCCTGGCTGTCGACAATTCCGTCACCGTCGGTGTCGGCTTCGGCCAAGTTGAACTGAAGGTTCCCCGTAGAGCCATAGTACCCGCCAACCTGAAAATAGATGGTCGTCCCAGCCGGAACGCTCAGAGCCAACCGGGCTGCATACCCGCCGTAATAAAAGGCGTTACAGTCGACTAAAATGAGGTCGCTAAAGGAAGTCCCGGTGTATGCCTTCAGCACGGTGTAAAAGTCACTGTTGAGCGTGTCGGCGACGATGTTGAGATCGATTTCCGGCGTAAAACGGTACCATACTGTTGGATAAATCCCGTAACAGTCGTAAATACGTTCACGGACTTCGATACTGGCGAAACTGATGTTCTCCGAATCGCTGTAGGGCAGACCGCCTTCAGTTAGAGCAATAGCGGCGGCAAAATTGTCATTCGGCGGTGGTTGGCAGGCATCGCCGAAGCCATCCCCGTCGCTGTCCTCTTGGAGGGGGTTAAAGATGTATGGGCAATTGTCGCGAGTGTCCGGAAGACCGTCGCCGTCGGAATCCATCTCGACGACAAAGTCAAACGAGAAGGAACGCATAACCGGGGGACTCCCATTGTCCGCAAAATTGAAGCCGACCGTATGGGGCGAACCCAGATCGAATTCAGTCGATGGCTGATATTCAATCGTAGTTATATTATCCACTTTGGACAACGATGGGGTCACAGCAACGCCGTCCAAACTGAGCTGAACGGACATCGGGTCCAGTTGCGTCACCGTGCCATCTTGCACCTTGATGACAATCGCTGAATCCAGGGGGACTGCGTTGCCGCGAGGCTGGGCGAAGGTCACGAAGGGGTGGGTAGGATCGAACTCGTCGATGAGCAGCTCGTCCACCTGCGCGGGAGCAATATCGGCGAAGTTAATCCGCAGATGGAAACTGGCACCGCCATGAAAGGTGGGATCCGGATTACCTGAATGATTGTCGCCGTCGCTGGTCCAGTCCCCGTTGAAGTAGGTGATTTCAATCGGATAAAGGCCGGCCGCCGCGAAGTTCACATCGACATCGATCGTTTGATCCCCGTGGCTGCCGTCGTTTTGGATGACGTCGATGTCACCGATCTTGATCCGCGAGCCGTCATCGGATGTGGTGCCGATGTTGAGGATACCCGGTGCAACGATGTTGATAAAGCCACTGAAACGAAACGCACCATCATCAAGGTTTCCGGTCGCCCCAACATACGATGCCGCGTCGGCTCCCAGATAGGCCGAAACGGGACTGAGGTCGTTGCCCAGGTAATTGAAATGCGTGGCGCGAAATGTCCCGGTCGGCGGGCCAAAACCATTGATCTGAACGTCGATGCGATCGTCGGGGTTGGAGATGCCATCGATCAGAATGGAGTTAACCGGGCGCTGCCAGTACTCGCCCTTCAGGCCACCGATGGCAATGCTAATGGGATCGCCAACGGCACGGTCTGCCGGCACGTCAATCGGTTGCGCCAGCAAGGAACTCCCCGACAGACACAGGATCGCTAGAGACCGAATCAAACGCTTGGGCAGAGAGAATCGCAGGTAATGTGAGGCGCGTGCCGATCGCGCGGACGCTGGACTGCGCATTTGAGATTCAATTATATGCATGGCTCCTCCTCGTTGACCGCGATGCTTTGTTCTGAACATTGTCCGTAACTCAATCACCACTCGTTGTACTTCCGATGGCGTCTCCATCCTGTGTAATAGGTAAAGTAATTGAGCTGTGAAAATGGAAACAAGAATCGCCGCAACGATTCAGCGCGACGTCTGAAGCACGGAGGTGATTTCCACTGCGATCAGGGCGGAGATGTTTAACTGTTCAGTGTCGCGCAGGGCCCCGCAGCACTGCCGTTGAATTCGATGAAGGCGGTGTCCTTGAGCTTGGCCCGTGCCTGCGTCCAAGCGCCGGGGGTAACCGGTTCAAACAAAATTCCGCCGGCCAACTGATCCAAAACATCAGAAAATGAAACAAAATGCAGGGCCCTTCCTTAATTCAATGGCAGTGCACCCCGGCCCTCTCCCCCGGGGAGAGGGAGCTTCATTTGACGCGCTGGGACGAAGTGGCGTTGTTCGGCGGATGGAGCATCCGAGGCGCATTCTACTAACGCGGCAACAGCCAGAGCGGCGCCAGAGCTTTCAAGACGCACCGACACGATCTCCCTCTCCCCGGGGGAGAGGGCCGGGGTGAGGGCGAAAGCAAACTCAGACCTGAATAGCGTCAAGACCCGCTGCGCGGATGTTGCTCGTTCCAGAAACAGTTACGGAAGGAGTTTCTGGAGAGTCTCTACTGGCGCGGCAAAGCCGTGCCAGAGGGGCAGCTCATGGTTGAGCAGCCTGGTTGGTGAAGTTGAGGACCGCGCGGCGCGTGCGAACGACCTCGTCGTCGGCAGGCGCGAGCGCCAAGGCACGGCGGCTCAGCCAGTCCGCTTCGCCGGCCTGGCGCGGGTTCCGAGCGGGATCTTGTTTCAAGACCTGCAACGCCAGGCGCGCCAGGGCCAGGCCATTGGTCGGGTCTAACCGGACGGCATCGTCCAAGCTCTCAAAAGTGTTCTCGTCGATCCTGCGCTGCACATAGTCGGGCAGCGTCACCGGCGAGTTGGGCGAGATCGTGCGCGTGGAACGGTCGGCAAAGAACCATTTGGCCCAGCGCGTGTAGAAGTCCGAGCCAGGATCGCCGCCAAAGCGTTCCCGGAATGCCAATAGCCTCGCCCCGGCGACAGGCTCCGAGGCCCCACTGGCCACAAAGCGCTGTCCGGCGACCGCCTCCGCCAGATCGGCAAGCCAGCCGGGGATTGGCAAGCTTAAGCTGGCTGAATCCCACACATGCACCTCGGCATCCAGACCCGCGGAGACCAGCCACTGCCCATCGGGACTGAACCTTGTGGAAGTGATGCCTCGCGCACTTCTGTCCGGAGAAACATGCCAGAAGACTTCTCCCAGCTGCAGACCCGTGCGCGTATCCCAAACCCGCACGCCGCTGTCGTGGGCGCCGGTGACTATGCGCCGTCCGTCGCGACTGAATTCGCCACAATACACCGGCTGAAGATGCTCCATCGGCTCGAGCAGCGGCTGGCCCGACCGGGCGTTCCACAACCGCGCCGTGCCGTCCACCGAAGTGGTAAGCAGTCTGGCTCCGTCCGGGCTGAAGCAGGCGACCACCACTCGATCCTTATGCCGCAAGGGCGGAAACCGGCGCTGCCCCGTGCGCGCGTTCCAAACACCCGCCGTGCCGTCATAGGAGGCCGTGGCGATCCACTCGGCGTCCGGACTGAACACGGCGCGAACCACTTCGCCCTCGTGGCGCAGCAGAACAAGTTGTTGGCCCGACTGCGCGTCCCACACTCGCGCGGTCTTGTCGCTCGACGAGGTCAGCACGCAGCGTCCGTCCGGGCTGAACTCGGCCGAATTGACCAACGGGTCGTCGTGCCTTAAAGGTGGCGTCACGGGCAGGCCGGTGTTGACATTCCACACCCGGGCGAAGCTGTTGCGAGTTGCCACGACGAAGCGGGTGCCGTCCCCACTCAAGTGGACTCTCCAAGCAGGGCCCCCGACCTCAATGGGCGGCTGAGCCAGTGCGCCCGTGCGCCAATCCCAAAAACGCACATGCCCGTCCAGACTGGCCGTCACGAGTTGCTCGCGACTCGGGTGGAACACGGCACCGCGCACGGTGTCCTGGTGAAGCAGCGGTGGCAAGAGCGGGAGAGTGGTCTGGGCGTCCCACGCCAGCGCGCATTTTCCCGCTACATCCAAGGAAACGATGCTCCGTCCGTCCCGACTAAACTGGGCTGAAGTGACGACCTGTCCTTCTCCCATTGGGTAGCGCAAGACTGGCCCGCGAATTTGACTGGGGCCGATGTCCCACACCCGCGCGGTCATATCGTCCGAAACAGTCGCCAGGCGCTGGCCATCCGGACTGAAAGCGGCCGAGCGCACTTCGGCGTCGTGTCGGAAAGGCTCGGTCAAAGGCTGACCGGTCAGTGCATCCCAAACCCGGGCGGTCCGATCGCCGGAAGTCGTGACGACGCGGAAGCCATCCGGACTGAAACGGCAGTCTCTGACCCAGTGTTTGTGCCGCATCGCTTCGCCCACCGGTTGACCGGTAGCCGCATCCCAAATGCGGGCGGTGTGGTCCCCCGAGCAAGTGACTAAGCGCTGGCCATCGGGACTGAAGCTGGCCGCTAGAATGTTCCCGCTATGCCTCATTGGGCCGGCCAGTTCTTCGCCGGAGTTCGCATTCAAAATCCGACCAACCTCCGGCGCCGCCAACAAAAAGGCTTTTTGACTATCCGGACTGAACACCACCGAACTCATGCTCCAGCTATGGGGATTGCGATAGTGGTAGGACAAAGGCGGAGTCAGAGGCCGGCCAGTCGCGCCGTCCCAGATGCGCGCGGTCTGATTCGAGTGGGTCGTGGCCACCTTCTGACAGTCGGGAGCTAAAACAGTCCAAAATAAGTCCGGCGGAGCTGGGTCGAGGCCAACGGCCGGCGACAGTCTCACCCCCGTCTGCACATCCCAACGCTCGGTCGTGCCGCTCGTTGTCAGCGTGACAAAACTGGACTCTTCGGGAGTGAACTGCGCCGTCCTCACCTCCTCCTCAAACCTGATGGGCGGAAATAGCGCTTGCCCCGTGCTCGTCTCCAAGATCTGGACTGCATGCCTGGATACCGCCAGGATCCGCTTGCCGTCGTGGCTGAATACGAACCCTCTCGAGCGGGCCAAGATTTCGCTGGGGAAAGGCGTCGTTGCGGCGGCACCGGTGCGGGCATCCCAGACTCGCTCTATCCCATCCAGAGCCCAAGTCATCAACCACCGACCATCCGGACTGAACCCACAATAATAGACGGCGCTGGGATGCTGGATTGGTGCGGACAACGGGAGCGGCAGCGAACGCTGGTTGAGCGCCGACAGGATGCGCTGAGCCGCCACAAGATTGGTGGGTTGCTGGCGGAGGAGCCGCGCCAGATATGCCAGAGCCCTCGGCGTCTCTTCCGCCGCCAGCAAGTCTTCGGCTTTTTGGATTTCCAATCGTGCCAACGCCTCGGTGAGTTGGACGTTGGCCTGCTCGGCCACTTGGCGCTGGCGCAATTCTTCCTTGGCGATGCGATCGGCGCGCCGGGATTCTTGGAGCGAGCCAACGAACGCAGCCAAGGCCAGCAACGCAACAACGCCCGCCACTGCGCTCGCTCTCGTGGCGATGTTCAGGCGCCGTTCGATGACGCGCAGGCGCCGGACCGATTTGCCGGAATTCAACAAGGCCAGGTCCGCGTGCATTTCCCGAGCCGAATGATAACGCTGGCGCGCATCCTGGTGGCAGGCCTTGAGCACCACCGCGTTGAGTTCGAGTATCCCTTCCTGGTCTGCAAAGCCTTCCCAGTCCGTCGGCAGTTCGGGAAAATCCTGGCGGTCCCGGCCCGCGCTGATTTCGTAGAGCACTTTGCCCAGGCTATAGATGTCGGCCTGCGGCGAGCCCGGGCCTTCCGGCGGCAAATAACCCGGCGTGCCGACAAACGAGACGGTGGCATCGAGGGCGGTGACCAAGCCAATGTCGGCCAATTTGGGAATGCCATGGACGAAGATGATGTTCGAAGGTTTCACATCCCGATGGGCCAGGCCGTGCTTGTGCAAATGCTCCAGCGCCGTCGTCAGGGCCAGGCCAATGCGCACACACTGCTCCAGGGGAAGACGGTCATGCCTGGCCAATTCGCTCTTGAGCGTCCTTGGAACATAAGTGTCGGGTTTCAGGTTTCTGGCTTCAGACTGCCAGGCAGTGCCGTCGTGAGAACCTGAATGTTGAAACTTGGAATCATGAATCTCCGGCTCAGCCGTCGCATCGTCCGCCAATTCCATGACGTAATAAAAGTAACCGGCCTCGTCATTGCGCCCGACCTGAAGAATGTTCAACTGGCTTTCGTGCGTGCGGGAAATCGGCTCGAACTTCTGGATGCCTTCGAACTCGCGCACAAACGGCCGGTCCTGCTCGAAGCTTTCCCGATCGACAATCTTCACGGCCCGGTAGCTGCCCAAAGCCGTGCGCGCCAGCCAGACTTCGCCATAACTGCCCTGGCCAATGCGGCAAATCAGTTCGTGATCCGGGATGTGCGGCAGAGTCGAAGCCCGAGGAGCGGCGCTGCTTGGATGCGCTGGGGAAACTTGGCGGGACGGCGAGTCAAAAGGCGGATTTCTTCCCCTGCCCTGCGGAGGATTATCCGGTGCCGCTTTCATTTCTGGCGTGTCGGAATCCATACAGCCTGCTCTGAGCTTTCCTTGACGGGATACCTGCGCACTTTTGTAGGCGATTGCACCCATCCGGGCAATCACTTTCTGACGCCACTCCGTGGCTGAAATGGTTACGCCGCGACCTACGGCCCGCCAACCTTCACCGCATCGTCTTTTCCAACTTTCTCACTTCTCGCTTGAGCAACTCCGCCACCTTCCTCTGCGCGAAATAAACCTTCCAAAGCTTGAGCTCCAGTTTTCGGGCCACATGCCTGACCGGGTTCTGGCGCAGGACGCACAGATCGAAGATTTGATATTCCACCGGATCGACCTTTTGTTTCACTCGTTCGGTCGCCGCCGCCATGAGATTCCTCTGCCATTCCTCGTCCCAGAGCGCGTCCAGATTGCAAATGGCAGGATCAGGAATACGATCGGCGGTGGCCGTTCGGGTCTCGTCCGCCATGTGACCACCGGCTTGGCCGCGGAGCCGTCGTTTGCGAAACTGGTCGGCGATACGCCAGCGCGTGACATTGAGCAACCAGCCCTTAAACGAACCGCGAGCCGCGTCTGGCTTGATCTCCGGCACTTTTTTCGCCACCGCCAACAACACTTCCTGCACGACATCCTGCGCCTCCGCATCCCGGAGTCCCGACTTGATCGCCACGCCGTAAATCAACCGCCAATAGACATCAAAAAATTCCTGCCAACTGTCGTGATCCCCCCAGTCTTTGAGCCGGCTCAACAGAGTCCACCGGGTGGCGATTAATTTCTCTGGATCCATCTGGTTCCATTCTCGCGCATAAAGGCTTTTCTGATAACTCGTAAAATCTGGGCGGGTTTTCGGGTTTATTTTCAAAAATTGTTTCAAAATATCGGCTTTCTCGAACGAGTACTCCTTATGAGCACTATGCCTGGCGCATCGTCGTGCGTCGGAGAAACGACCAGGGGTGCAGAAATACGAACAAAAACCAACCCAGGCGAAAGACACCTGAAACAACAAGGAAAGAATATGAAACGACCAAAGAAACACAACTCGACAGCCCTCAATCGTTTGGTTTCCAGGCTCCTGAACGCTCCCTGGAAGCCAGAATGTTCAACTCGCTCACCAATCGCATGCAGCAGGCCTTCGCTGACCGTTATTGCCGCGGTCTTGCTTCTCGCCTCAGCCAGTCCGGCGAGCTTTGGCCAAAACGCAGGAATTGTTCCGCCAGGCTCCACTTCCTATGGCCACAGCTATGGCGAATGGACTGAAATTTGGTGGCAATGGGCGTTGAGCATTCCTGCCGCCAATAACCCCGTCCTGGACAGCACCGGAGAATTCGCCGGCGTCGGACAGAGCGGCCCCGTCTGGTTTCTGGGAAGCACCTTCGGAGGCTCAGAAAGACGGACGTTCACCATGCCGGCGAATAAAGCCGTTTTCCTGCCGGTTTATCAGTGGATCTTCGGGGCCTGCGTCGGGGATTGCAGGCCCTCGAATCCAGGGGTCAAGTGCGATGTGGCGGCACTCCAAGCATCCGCCGCCGCGGCCACAACCTCGGTCAAGGAGATGGAGGTTTCGATCGACGGGAAAACGGTCAATCAAATCCGTGACTACCGCGCGTTCTCACCCGGGAGCTTCAGCATAACTTTGCCCGATGGGAACGTGCCGGAACTCTTCGGGCTTCCGACACCGGCCGGAACATACAAACCTCAAGTAGCCGATGGTTATTGGCTCATGCTGACGCCGCTCGATGCCGGCAAGCACGTGATCAATGTCCACGTAAAACCTGACCCTAATTATGGATCGAGCTTTTCGGTCAGCTACCAAATCACGGTGCAGCCATAATGCGTCCTCAGGCAAGCAGCACGCCAGCGCCGATGGATTAACGCCCGGCCATCGCTCGGCTCCTGGCCGCCCAACTTAGACCCCCAGGGCACGGAGAACCCCACGCATCCCGCTCGCGGCAAGGAGCGCGAGCGGGACAGCCCTCCTGTAAATGTGCATAGGGCCAACTTCGGACAGCCGACGCTAGCCGCCCCGGCAAGCGCCGCTCGCGCGATGCCGCACGCTTTCCGAAGGGCGAGCCGCGATGCAGATGGGAGACTTGAATCGGATGGATAGCAGCATGAATATCGAATTGGCGGCGACAGCCGGCTGTCTCATACTGCGTCTATCATGGTCGGGCATTGGTTCCGTTTTGTTTGCGTCCTGCTTGTGGCCGGATCGGTTCCGAGCGCCGCATCGGCCGTTCCCGCCGCGCCGGTTCCCGGTCGTCTGTCGTTCAATCGCGATGTTCGTCCCATCCTGGCCGGCCAGTGCTTCGAGTGCCACGGGCCGGACAACGGCGCGCGCAAAGCCGCGCTGCGCCTCGACCAGCGCGAGGCGGCGCTCCTGGGCGGCAAGTCGAAAGCCCCGGCGATTGTTCCCGGCAACGCGGCGAAAAGCGAACTCGTGCGCCGCATCACCTCGTTGGATGCGGACGAGAGGATGCCGCCGCCGAAAAGCGGCAAGAAGCTGTCGCCCGCGCAAATCGCCACGTTGCGCCAGTGGATCCAGGATGGCGCCGATTGGGAGGGGCATTGGGCCTTCCAGAAGCCGCGCTTGCCGATCCTCCCGAAACTGCGCGGCGCCAAGGACGAAATTCGCAATCCCATCGACGCCTTCGTGCAGGCGCGGCTGAAGGCCGCCGGCCTCAAGCCCTCGCCGGAAGCCGACCGCCGCACCCTCATTCGCCGGCTCTCGCTCGACTTGCTGGGCCTGCCGCCGGCGCCCGAGGAAGTCGAGGCGTTTGCCAGCGACTCGCAGCCCAACGCCTACGAGCGGCTCGTGGATCGCCTGCTCGGATCACCCCACTTCGGCGAACGCTGGGGCAGGCACTGGCTGGACCTGGCCCGCTACGCGGACAGCGATGGCTATGAGACGGACAATCCGCGTCCGCACGCCTGGCTTTACCGTGACTGGGTCATCGGGGCGATCAACCGCGACCTGCCTTTCGACCAGTTCACCATCGAGCAACTGGCCGGAGACCTTTTACCCGAGGCGACCGAATCGCAGCGGGTGGCGTCGGGTTTCCACCGCCAGACCCTGATCAACAAGGAAGGCGGCGTGGACCAGGAGGAATTCCGTTGCAAGGCCACGGTGGATCGCGCGCACACCACCGGCGCAGTTTGGCTGGGGCTGACCCTCGGCTGCGCGGAGTGCCACACGCACAAGTTCGATCCCATCACCCAGCGCGAGTTCTACCAGTTCTATGCCTTCTTCAACAACGCCTCCGACCGCGAATTGCCGCTCCCGACGGCGGCGGAGATCCTCGCCCACGCGGCGGCGACAAACCAATGGCAGGGGCGGCTCAACGAACTCACGGCCAGGGTGGCCGCGCTTTCCTCCGAGACGGCGGGCAGCCCACCGCCTGGTGAGGTCCAGGCGAGCGATGACAAGCCGACCGAATCCAAAGTGCCCCAATCCACTCCACCCGCATCCAGCAACGCTCTCGCCGAACTCAAGGCCGACTTGGAAAAGCACCAGAAGGCCAAGCCAGTATTCCGGCCCACCGCCGCCCTCGTGCTGGCCGCCGAACCGCGCGAAACCTTCATCCACGTCCGCGGCGACTTCCTGCAGAAGGGCGAGCCGGTGCAACCTGGAACATTGGCGGCGTTGCATCCGTTCCAGCCGCGCGACGAAACGGCGGACCGGCTCGATCTGGCGCGCTGGCTGGTCTCGCCGGAGAATCCGCTGACGGGGCGCGTCACGGTGAACCACGTCTGGCGGCACCTCTTCGGACGCGGCCTGGTGGCGACCGAAAATGACTTCGGCACGCGCGGCGAACCACCGAGCCACCCGGAGTTGCTCGACTGGCTGGCCATCGCCTTTTCCACTCCCGCCGCCAGCCGACCTCAGGAGGCTGGTCCTTCCCAATCCGCAATCCGCAATCCGCAATCCGCAATCCGCAATGGCTTGGGGTGGAGCCGCAAGGCGCTGATCCGGCTGATCGTCACCAGCGCGACCTATCGTCAATCGAGCGCCTGGCGAGCGGAGGTGGCCGAACGCGACCCGCTCAACACCCTGCTTGCCCGCCAGGCGCGTTTCCGCGTCGAGGCCGAGGTCGTGCGCGACATCGCGCTGGCGACCAGCGGACTGCTCAATCGCAAGGTCGGGGGCCCCAGCTTCAAGCCACCGCTCCCCGCCGACCTCGCCCGGCTCAATTACGGCGGCGGTCTCAAGTGGGAACCGGCCGCCGGCGACGAACGATGCCGCCGCGGCCTCTACATTCACTTCCAGCGCACCGTGCCGTTCCCGATGCTGATGGCCTTCGACGCGCCGGAGTCGAACACGACTTGCACGCGGCGCGAGCGATCCAATTCTCCGCTCCAGGCCCTCACCCTCCTCAACAACGAGACGTTCGTCGAATGTGCGCTGGCCTTGGGACGCCGCATCGCCAACCAGGCCACCGATCCGGACGGGCGACTGCGCCACGGCTTTCAGCTGGCCACGGGACGACCGCCGAACCCGGCGGAACTGACCCGGCTCCGCGCCTTCTGGATCGGCCAGCAAAAGCGTTTCGGCACCGATGAAGCCGCGACTTGCACCGCCTATGCCCGCGTGCTGCTGAACCTCGACGAAACCATCACCCGCGAATGAGCATGTTCATCCCACGCAACGACGCACTCGATCAGGCCGTGCAAATCACGCGCCGCGATTTCCTGGCCACGTCGGCCAGCGGCCTGGGCACGCTGGCGCTGGCCTCCCTCCTGGCCAGGGACGGCCTGCTCGTCCGCGCGCACGCCGGCACCGGGCCGATGGCGCTGCGCGCCCCGCACTTCGCGCCCAGGGCGAAGGCCTGCATTTGCTTTTACATGGAAGGCGCGCCGTCGCAGATGGACTTGTTCGATCCGAAACCCAAGCTGCTCGAGCTCGACGGCCAGAAGCTGCCCGAGTCGATGACCAGGAACGTGCGCTTCGCCTTCATCCGCAAGGACACGGCGACGGTGCTGGCGTCGCATCGACAGTTCCACCGGCATGGCCGCGGCGGCATGGACTTCAGCGACTTGTTGCCGCACCTGGCGGGCTGCGCGGATGACTTGTGCATGATTCGCTCGATGCACACCGAGCAGTTCAATCATCACCCCGGCCAGATCATGATGAACGCCGGATCGCCGCTGATGGGCCGACCCAGCATGGGTTCCTGGCTGACTTACGGATTGGGCAGCGCGAGTGACAACCTTCCCGGCTACGTCGTGCTCACCGCCGGGCGGGGCACCAGCGCCGGCGCGCAAAACTGGTCGAGCGGCTTCCTGCCTTCCAGTTACGCCGGCGTGCTCTTCCGCGCCCAGGGCGATCCCGTCACCGATCTTTCCAATCCGCCCGGCGTCACGCGCGAGATGCAGCACTATGGCCTGGACACCATCCGCGACCTCAACGCGCTTCGCCAGAAGACGGTGGGCGATCCCGAAATTGCCAGCCGCATCGCCAGCTACGAACTGGCCTTCCGCATGCAGGCCAGCGCGCCGGAGTTGATGGAACTTTCCGGCGAAACCGAAGCGACGCGCGCCGCCTACGGAGTCGGCCGTGAGGATCCGCCGATCAAGGCCGACCGCGCCGGTGGCCCAGGCCAGTATCGCGCCTTCGCCCGCAACTGCCTGCTCGCCCGCCGCCTGGTCGAACGCGGCGTGCGGTTCATCAACGTCTTCCACGCGAGTTGGGATCATCACAGCAATCTCGACCAGGAATTGACCTTCAATGCCGGCATGGCCGACCAACCGATCGCCGCGCTCTTGCAGGACCTGAAGCAACGCGGCCTGCTCGAGACCACGCTGGTGCTCTGGCTCAGCGAATTTGGCCGCACCCCGCTGGGCGAAAACCGCGTGGGCTATAAGAAGGTGACCGGCCGCGATCATCATCCGTTCGCCTTCACGCTGTGGGCCGCGGGCGCCGGCGTGCGTGGCGGCACGGTGATTGGCGAGACCGACGAACTGGGCTGGTCCGTCACGCGCGATCCCGTTCACGTGCACGACCTCCACGCGAGCATCCTGCATCTGTTCGGCTTCGATCACGAGCGGCTCACCTACCGTTTCCAGGGCCGCGATTACCGGCTCACGGACGTTCACGGCCAGGTGGTCCGGGCGATGGTGGGATGAGCCGGGTTCCCGGGCGAAGGCGCGCCCTCCTTATCGAGCCAGGCGCAGTTCCGGAAGCAGAATGTCCTGGATGGCGTGGTGCGAAATCATGTGGCTCGGGGCGGCTTCGTCGATTTCCAGGCGGAAGGAGCCGCGTCCGAGTTTGTCGAGTGCCGCGCTCACGCGCTGGGCGTAGTCACGCATGGCGGCTTCATACGCCATCCCCGCCGCCGGCGCGTCGTGTTGTGCCTCACCGAAGCAGCAATCGTCCCGGCGATTGAGAATCTGCACCTGGCGACGGCCACGTCCGTGAGCGCCCAGCACGTAGAGGTCCGGATAACCGGCCAGACGATAGAACGAGGGCTCAACCTGTTCGCGGTCGCCAATCGAACCGCCTTTCCGCAGATACAGCGGAATGGTGCCGGCAACCGGAAAGCTGGTGCGAATGGTCGGATCAATCGCGGCGTAAACGGTCACGGTCCAGCCGCCACCGGAGAGGCCGACCATGTGGAACGAACGGTATTTCGGAAAGCGGTCGGACCGGCTGCGGGCTTTCAAGTAATTCAGGCTCACCGCCACCGGTTCGAGAAAGAACTTCATCGGGCTGCCGGTTGTCGGCAGATTGAAGAGCGCCTCGTGGGACCCGCCGCAATCGCCGGGACGCTGGCGTGGCATGAAGACACCCAGCACACCGTAGCCCTCGCGCAACAGTGCGTGGATCGTGCGTTGCAACCCGTAACCGACATCCGCGGCGGAAGCATCGTCATCGAGGGTGCAGCCGTGTCCGTGATGAACGATGACCAATTCGTGGTTCGGTTTTTCCGGCACAAAATGATAGGCCAACCCCTCCAGGCCGGGAGCCAGGTCGAACCGCAGATCGTCCACGCGAGCCAGCCGGGTAAGATGCTGCACTGGGCTGGGCACATTCGTCGTCACGCGGGTCGGCATCCTGGCGCCGGGCCAGCCTTCCGCGCCCCAAAGGTAGCGCACCAGGGTCTGGCGCCTCTCGGCCAGGTCGCGCGCCGACGCGATCGTGATGGCCTGGTCGTTCGGCAGCGACGCGGCCGCAAACAGGTTGGCACACGAAAGCAACAGAACAACCGGCCAGCGGCTGAACCATCGAGAACTTTGGCGTGTCATTGGATCTGGATTCCTCTAGGTCAGCGCGTCCCGGCAATACTTGATGGTGCGGGCCAGTTCGGTCAGGCGATCGGAGCCCGCCGGAATCTTGTACTCGAACTCGATCGTGGCCTGGATGTTCCAATGGTTGTCGCGGATCAGGCGCAGCACTTCCACAATCGGGGTGTCGCCTTCGCCAAACGGCGTGTTTGGCCCGTTGTGCATTTTCCGATCTTTGACATGCACATGGGTGATGCGCTCGTGATGCGCCTGGATGAAACCGGCCGGGGATACATTGTTTCCCGCCACGAAGTGCCCGAGATCCACATTGGCGCCGTTGTGTTTCCCGAGAGAAAACGCCTTCTCCCAATGTTCGGGCTTCGTGGTGGCGTGGCCGTGGTATCCGACCATGAGCTGGTGCTTGTCGGCGAACTGGCCGACCCGTTTGAGGTCCGCGTGGTTATTCGAGATCTCGGTGGAAAGAGCCCGCCCCCCCAGCGTTCGGGCCAGCGTGAAGACATAATCCAACTCGCCGTCCGTCAGCTTGAACAAGCCATCGACCTTGACGATCTCGATCCGCACGCCGGCGTCCTCGTACCTTTTCCGGAACTCCTGCACGCGCTCCATGGAAACGGATCCGCGCCATTTCGACAGTCGTTCGGCCTGGGTGGCGGACTCGCCGGCCTCCGCTGACTTTTTCGGATAAACCAGGTCGGCGGGCGCGCCGAGAAAGGCCTCCACGGGTTGGGTTCTTAATTCCACCGCGCTCAGACCGAGTTGAACGCAGTTCTTGAGGATCTCGTCGCCGCTCATGGAAGCGCTGGCAAAACTGTAGGGCACGTTGAGTCCCACCTGGACGCCGGCAAACTTCGAGTTTGGCTTGCCGAGCGATGTTTCCGCGGCCACCAGTCGACCGAGGGTCGAGCACAACCCAACCCCCGGCCAGGCCGCCAATGACCATTTCGCGAATTCACGACGGGTGCAGGGCGACTTTGCAGTAGAATCGAATTGGCCCGCGAGGGCATGCGCCGGGGAGGAGATTTGCTGTTGATCGTGGCTCATGGCGCGAATGTAGATCGTTGGGAGCGGGAGGAAAGCGCCTTCTTGAAGGATTCGGGCTGACCTGGGAATGCGCTCTGGCGCGGTGCCTGCTGCGCCAATGGGCCGAGCAAGGAGTCGATCACAGCGGAGTCATCCTGGTGAATGAACGAACACTTCCCCAAAATGACGTCGGCGGTCTGTTCGCGGCGCTGTGCGCGGTGTGGCGAGCCCACGGCGACTGGGACTGGACAAATCGCGTGATTTACTTGCGATCCGCTCCCTAAAGCACGCGTTCTGAAGTGCAGCTTCTCCCGCACTCTCCAACCCCGTGACACCAGCTAGCCAGCTGCAACCCCGGTCACCTGGCTCACTTGTCGCTGGCGGCTTGCCCCCGGGTTCGATATGCTCGGGCTATCACGAGAGTCCCGTTGAAAGCACCACTCTCCAGATGCTGTGCCCTGGTGTTCCTCACCGGCCGCCTGCTGGCGCGCGCCGATAGCGTGGTCGTGTTCAATGAAATCCATTACCACCCGCTGACCAACGAGGCTCAGCTCGAATGGGTCGAATTGCAGAATCAATTATCCGTCGATGTCGATATCTCCGGCTGGCGAATCGACGGCGGCATTCATTTCACCTTTGCCGAAGGCACCGTCATCCCTGCCGCCGGTTTTCTTGTGGTTGCCCTGTCGCCGGCCTCCCTTCTCGCCGTCGGTGTGAGCAATGTCGTCGGCCCGTTTGACGGCCGGCTGAGCAACAACGGCGATCGGCTGCAGCTGAAAAACAACAACCACCGGCTCCTGGACGAAGTCAGCTATGGAGTGGAACAGGACTGGCCCGTGGCGCCCGACGGAGCCGGCCCTTCGCTGGCCCGGCGCGCGCGCAACCTGGCCGGCTCCGACCCGGCCAATTGGTCCGCCAGTGCCCAAATCGGAGGCACGCCGGGCGCCGACAACTTTCCTGCCCGTCCACCTCCATTGCTGACCAACAGCGCGCTCTCCCTGGTGGCCAGTTGGAAGTTCCAGGACGCCGGTCTCGACCTCGGCGCGGCCTGGCACAACCCGGACTATGACGACTCGACCTGGGCGGCGGGCGCCGCGCCGTTTTATCTCAACGGCGGCCCGCTGCCCGGAACCGGGAACACCCCGGTGGCTCCGGGCCGGATTACTTATTACTTCCGCGCCCGATTCACCGTCACCAACGATCTCAGCCGAACCGAGCTGCGCCTGCGCCCGCTCCTCGACGACGGCGCGGTCGTTTACCTCAACGGTCTCGAGCTCGCGCGCGTGAACATGCCGGCCGGTCCGATCGCTTACTCGACTCCTGCCCTGAGCGCAGTCGGCCAGGCCGTCTTGGGCGATACCCTCATCTTCCCCGGCGCCAGGATGGTCCCGGGCACAAACCTGCTGGCGGTCGAAGTTCATCAAGGACCCGCCATCGCCACCTATCCGCAGGCCGTCCTCGATTCCGGGCCGGTCGCTTACTGGCGCCTGGGCGAGACAACCGGCCCGGCGCTGGATGCCGCCTCCGGTCCTGGCGCGCCGCAAAGCGGTGCGCAGAACGGCATCTACGCCGGCTTCGCCCCGTCCAGCCTAGGCCAAGCCGGTCCGCGCGCCACGGACCAGGTGAACGGCCAACCCCTCGCCGGGTTCGACGCCGACAACCTCGCAACCGCCTTCGCCGGGAACAGCGATCGCGGCAATGATGTGATCACCATCGCCGATCCCGGCGTGCTCAATTTCAGCACCACGGGCCGATTCACCCTCGAAGCCTGGGTAAGCGGCAGCCCGGCGCAAGAAGAAGGCGCGGCCATCATCGCCAAAGGCACCGGCGGCGGCGAGCAATACGCCATGGATGTCGTCGGCGGGCTTTACCGGTTCTTCGCCTGGGACGGCGGAACACCAAACACTCTTTTCAGCGCCAGCGCCGCGGTCGGGCCCGACGGCACCTGGCAACACGTCGTGGCTGTGCTCGACCAACCGGCGGCGCGCATGAAGATCTACGTGAACGGCCTCGAACGCGGTTCCGCCGTGCCCCGCTCCACCCTCATCGACTCGACCCATGAGGTCAGCATCGGCGCCCGCCAGAACACCGGGTCCGTCAATTACGATCTCAACTTCAACGGACGCATTGACGAAGTGGCCATTTACAACCGCGCCCTGTCGGCCGCCGAGATCCTCGCTCACTTCAACGCCGCCCTGAGCAACCACACCGCCGCCGGCGTCGACACCAACGACCTGGCCTTCGGCCTGGAAGTGGCCACGGCCGAGCTCGCACCCGAACCTCCTTCCCTGGCGATTGCTTTCAACGAACTCGCCTCGTCGACGAACGGGGATTTCTGGCTCGAGCTGATTAATTTCGGACCGCTCGCCGCCGAACTCGGTGGATGCGTCGTGGCTCGTTTCGGCGGCACGAATCGCCAGTACGCGCTGCCACCCCAAACTCTCGCGCCGGGGCAATTGCGCGTCGTGACCAAAGCGGAGCTGGGCTTCGGAGTGGACTCCGGCGATCGGTTGGCGCTCTTCCCGCCGGATCGCCAGCGCGTCCTCGACGCTGTGGTGGCCAAGAAGGATCCGCGAGGACGCAGCCCCGACGGCACCGGCCGCTGGCGGTTCCCGGTGGCCCCCACTCCCGGCGCTTCCAATGCCTTTATCGTCCACGACGAATTGGTGATCAATGAACTCATGTTCCACCACCGTGAATTGCCCCCGCTTCCGGCCACCTTCTCGCCGACCAACCAGTGGGTGACCATCAGCAATGTCTGGAAATATCACGCCGAAGGGCTCGCCCTTGGCACCGCCTGGCGGGACCCGGCCTACGACGATAGCGCGTGGCCGGCCAGCGCCGCGGTGTTTTATGCGCCGACCAATTTCTTCGTCCTGCCGGCTCCCAAGAACACCTTTCTCCCGCTGACCAACAGCGCCGGCGCGCGCATCCTGACTTTCTATTTTCGCACCCAGTTCTTCTTCGACGGCGAGACCAACGGCCTGCTCCTGGGCCTGCGCTTCATCGTGGATGACGGGGCGGCTTTTTATCTGAACGGGACCGAAGTCCTCCGCGTGAATCTGCCGGCGACGAATATCACCTACAACACTTTGGCCACAGTGAATGTGGGCACGCCGGGATTTACTGGACCGATCCTAATCCCGGCGGGCGGTCTCCGGCCCGGACTCAACACGCTGGCCGTGGAAGTGCACCAGGCTATCCCCAGCAGCAGCGACTTTGATTTCGGCTCGGAAGTTCTCACCTGGACCCAGCTCACCCCCGCCCTCCCCTTCCGCCCGTCGCCGGAATCGTGGGTCGAGATCCTCAATCGCAGCAGCAACACCGTGAACCTGGCCGGGTGGCGATTGGACGAAGGGATCGATTACCGGTTCCCCAGCAACCACACGCTGGCTCCGGGCGGTTTCCTGGTCGTGGCCAAGGACGTCGACGCCATGCGCTCCATTTATCCAGAGGTGGATGTCCTTGGCCCGTTCACCAACAAACTCTCCACCCACAGCGACCAGGTTGTGCTCAAGGATCCGAACAACAATCCCGCGTATGAAGTGCGTTACTTCGCCGGCCGGCCCTGGCCGGAAGAGGCCGATGGAGGCGGTTCGAGCCTAGAGCTGCGCGACCCCCGTAGCGACCCGGCGCAGCCCGGGAGCTGGGCCGCCAGTGACGAGAGCGTCCGCTCGTCCTGGCAGACTTACACCTGGCGGGGTGTGGCCGCGCCCGGCCAGGTCAACGAGCCGACGCTCTGGCACGAGCTGGCGCTCTGCCTGGTCGACGGCGCCGGAGAAGTGTTGCTGGATGACTTCAGCCTCATCGAAACACCGGCGACAACCCCCAGGCAACTCCTGGCCAATGGCGGATTCGACGACGGCTCGGCGGCGCATTGGCGTTTCCTGGGCAACCATCGCCACAGCCGCGTCGAGCCTGAACCGGGCCACCCGGCCAACTACGTCTTGCACCTCGTCGCGAGCGGTCCGGGCGAATACCAAGGCAACCAAATCGAGACGACTCTCACCAACAACGTCAGTGTCGTGGACGGACGCGAGTACGAGATTTCGTTCCGCGCCAGGTGGCTCGCCGGGAAAAACAAGTTGAACGCCCGGCTCTACTTCAACCGGCTCGCGCGCACCTTCGACCTGGCCGCGCCCGCGCGCAACGGCACCCCGGGCGCGCCCAATTCGCGACGGATCTCCAACCTCGGCCCCAGCGTGGGCAACTTGACGCACGCCCCGGTCGTTCCCCAAGCGGGCTGGCCGGTCGCGGTCACCGTCACGGTGTCTGATCCCGATGGGGTGAGCGGGGTCTCCTTGCACTACTCTGTCAACGGCCGCTCCTGGCAGCAGCGGCCGATGACGCGCCATCCCACGCCGGGATCGCCATCTGAATTTGCCGCCACGATCCCCGGTCAGGACGTCGCGAGTATCGTGCAATTCTACGTCGAGGCAGTGGACCAGCTTGGGACCGTCACGCTTTTTCCGGCCGGTGGCACCAACTCGCGCGCGCTATTCATGGTCCAGGATGGCCAGGCGATCGCCGGCCCGACTTTGCATAACTTCCGGCTGATCATGACGCCGGCGGACGCCATGTTCCTGCACACCGGCACGAACACGCTGAGCAACGAACTGCTGGGCTGCACCGTGATCGAAGATGAACGGGAGGTGTACTACGACTGCGGTGTGCGGCTGAAGGGAAGTTTTGTCGGCCGCAATTCGGCGCGGGCCGGCCTGCACGTGCAGTTTAACGACGACCATCCTTTCCGAGGCGTGCATCGCATCGTTTCGGTCGACCGCTCCACGCACGCCGGCATCGGCGGCACGGGCGAGATCCTCGTCAAGCACATCGCCGCCCATGCCGGCGGCATCCCGGATATGAATGACGACCTGGCGTATTACATTGCCCCGCTGCCGGGTTACACGACCATGGCCGAGCTCCGGTTGACCGGCTTCGACAACGATTATCTCGACGCCCAGTTCCAAAACGGCAGCGACGGTTCCCAGTATGAGATTGAAGTGCTGCGTTGGGAGACCGCCACGCTGGACGGCAACCCGGAAGGCACGAAGCAGGTTGGAAACGATACCGGCGGCACCGGCTACGCCAACCTCGAAGTGCAGGATTATGGGGATGTCCCGGAGAGTTACCGCTGGTTTTGGCTGCACGTGAACAACCGCGAGGCCGATGATTACACCCAGGCCATCGCGCTTTGCGAAACGTTCAGCCTGAACGGCGCGTCTTTCGACGCCCAGGCCAGCCGCATCCTCGACCTCGACGAATGGCTGCGCACCATGGCTTACCAGGAATTGGTCGGAATCGCCGACGCCTACTTCACCGGGATCAGCATCCATAACTTCCGGGTTTACATCCGCCCCGCCGATCAGCGCGCCCTCTATCTGCCCTGGGACTGGGACTCCGCTTTCCTGGCTTCAGCCTCCGCGCCGATCATCGGCACGGGCAACATCGCCAAGCTGCTGACCAATCCGAACAACCGTCGCGTCTATCTCAACCATCTCTACGACCTCATCAACACCACCTTCAACACCAGCTATCTGTCCCGCTGGACCACGCATTACGCCGAGGTGGGCCGGCAGAACTTCGCCAGCGTCCTCAGCTACGTCGGCGCCCGGGCCACGTTCGTGCTCGGCCAATTGCCCACCGCCACCGCGTTCGCCATTACCAACAACGCCGGCAACAATTTCGAAACCAACACTCCGACGGCCACTCTCTCCGGCACCGCGCCGATCGGCGTCAAGACGATCGAAGTCAACGGCATTCCTTACGCCGTCACCTGGTCCGGCAACAGCTCGTGGTCTCTGCGCGTGCCGCTGTTCAGCGGGTCGAACCCCCTGCTCGTCCAAGGCGTGGACAACCACGGCTTTCGCCTCCCCGATGCCATCGACGCCATCATCGTCACCAACACCGGTCCGCTCGCCCTTCGTCCGGTCGTGATCAACGAGTGGATGGCCGACAACCGCGGGCCCGGCGGTCTGCCCGACCCTGGCGATGGCCTCTTCCAGGATTGGTTCGAACTGTTCAACCCCAACGCCAGCCCCGTCTCGCTTGGAGGCTTTTACCTGACCGACGATCTGTCTCGCCCCACCAAGTGGCGCATCCCGACCAACACGGTCATCAGCGCAGGGGGCTTCCTGCTGGTGTGGGCCGACGGCGATACAACTCAAAACGCCGTCGCGGGCGGCACCGACGTCGATTTGCACGCGAGCTTCCAGTTGAGCAGCGGCGGCGAAGCCATCGGCCTGTATACCGGGGACGGCGTGACGCCGCTCTCCACCGTGACGTTCGGCCCGCAGTTGCAGAATGTGAGCCAGGGCCGCTTCCCCGACGGCGACACCAATGCTGTATTTTTCATGACCAACTACACCCCGCGCGCGGCGAACACACTCGGGGGATTAGGGGACCTGCGGATCCTTTCAGCCGTGCGGGAGGACGGCGCGCTGACGCTGACCTGGAACACCATCCCGGGGCGGGCCTACCAGGTGGAATACAAAACTGCCTTGGACGATCCAGTGTGGTCGCCCTTGGCGCCACCGCTTTATGCCGTCAGCACCTCGGCCCACGTGCTCGACGACAGTCTGCCCCGCACCCAGCGCTTCTATCGCGTGCTGCTCCTCCGCTAGGAACACAAAGAACGCACAGATCTTTTTCTCTTTTGTGTTTCTTTGCGTTCTTTTGTGGCGACGGTTTTGTTCGATTCGCTCTCGTGGGCTGCAATGATGGATTTCGGGGCGAGCCCTTTCTCTGCAGCCAACTCGATTCGGCTCCCAACCAGCCGAGTGCGCACAAGCATCATGGCACTGCTCTGACTCTGAAAAAACATGCCGTTCTGCTCTCCAGTTCCACGGTCAGATGGAGTTCGCCGGCACTCGTCGTGACAAGAGTGGAAGAGGGGATTGCCTGCCAGGATCTGAGATCCGTTGATGATTCGAGCACGCATCGGTGTTGACCTTCGCCGGTCACCACCAGTTCCAGTTGGGTTGCGGAGACACCTGCGGCGTGAACCCTCCAAGCCGGTTGCGTGGAGACTGAGGGCTGGAGCGGCGATTCGGCTGGTTCGATCGGACTGGGAGCCGCCTCCGCGTCCTGGGGCCAACGGCTGGCGCCAGTGGCCTGGAAAACGAGTTGGAAAGAGAAGAGTTCCACATGCGGATGCCAATGGTATGAGCATAAATACAGGACCTCGCCTTGTTGAACCTCGGTAGAGACGCCGAAGACCGAGGAGCCAGGCACGGGTTGGAGCGAGGCCAGAGTTTCCCCACGAAAGACGCCGACGTACTGGTTGCTGAAGGAAACCGTGAGTATGCCGTTGGCTGGAGCTCTCCAGGTCCACCACCGGGTGACAGCCGTCTCCAGTCCGGCCATCAAATCATCCGGCTCCGAACTGGCGCCGAGCGATCCACCAGAATACGACATCAGCCCGGCTGGGAGTTCAAACGCGTTGCTGAAGGAATCATTGGCAGGAGGTTCGGCAAACTGCCATTCCAACTGAAAGCGAGTGGCCGGGATGTCCCACACCGGATCGAAGGACAGGATATACCCGGGAAGCCTGACGACCTGAAGGTAATAGGTCTGTTCAGCCTGCACGCGGTAGTATCTCCAGGGTAGTGGAACCAGCACGACATACGCGTCCGGATCTCCTAGGTCCGTCTGGGGTTGGAGAGTGGAGAGGGTATTCCCGGCAAAGAGGTGAACGTCATAAATCACGGCGGGCCGTTTGAAGGCCACCATGCCGTCGGCGGGCGCCCGCCAGGCGAACCAGACGGATGCATCCTGTCCGATGCTCGGCTCTCCCGCTTCCAAACTGGCCAAGCGAAGCGTCGCGTCCAGGGTCGTGGTCCCGGCTGGGAGCATTTGGGCCGCGGCGAACGCATCGTTAGGCGGCGGTTCGCCTGGTATCATGGTGAGCTCAAACGGGGCCGGCCAGAGGACGGCGCGCTTGATGGCGATCTGATAGGTCGTGCCCGCTACTGCATCGAACCAATCCACGCCGAGACCTGGATTGCTCTGCAGCATGACCCGCCGCAAGCTCTTTAGCGAGGCCCCGATGTAAAGGAACCAAGACTCGCCGAAGCCGCTGAGCCTCGCGAAATATCGTCCTGACCTCGGAGCCGTCCAACGATACCAAACGGAATCTCCATAAGGCGGCCCTGTCTCCCTGGGTTCATGCGGTTCGCGGGTGGCATAGGCCACGTCATCCCGGATGTCTACCTCTTCGCCAGTCAGCACGATCGCCTCCGCAAAGCTGTCATTCCGAGTTCGGACGAATAATCCGATCGAGTCCGTCCAAAGGGTCGTGCCGTCCTTGAAAAACAGCTTGGCCTTGAGGTGGTGCGGACCTTTTGGGGCTTCTGACCATTCCCCGTTAAATGGGGCTTGCCCGGATGAGAGCACGAAGGTCGGTTGCCGATAATCTTCGAAGCTCTCGAAGTACTCCACGTGTTCGATGTCGGTCCACGGCAGATCTGAATCAATGGCCAGCGGAATGGAGGCGCCATGCACGAACGTCGCGCCCGCCAGTGCGTGACTGACGCGCGCGGCAGCAAGGCGCAGGGACAGTTCGGCTTCGCCGGCACAGTCCGAGAGATAGTAACCCGCCGGCATCTGGCCGGCGATAAAGTAGGTGGCCTGAGCGTCCGCGTGAAAACGCGTCCTGGTCGTGAATTTTTTCGGCTGACCGACCGCGATTCGAGAGAGGCCGCCTTTGCTGGAACGATAAACCGCGAGGGAGGGAGAAATGCCCGTCTGAGTGCTTGGCTCCAGGCCGTATTTTTGCCCGTAGACGGTCACGCCAAGATCGACCGGACCGGAAACCGGTGCGGTCCATTTCCACCAAATCGAGCCCAGTCCCTTGCCACCGCCATGGGAAGGTTCTCCTGGTTCTCGCGTGGATCCAGCGATCGAACTGCGGTGAGTCAACTGGTAGCCCTGCAAAGGTTCCGCATGGCTGAGATTGTCGTTCGCAGGGGGAATTCGGACCGTCACAGGGCTGACGATCACGGTATCCCCTGAGTTTTGGCTCACCGCTGCCGTGAGGAGGAAGCGGCCGGGCGGCGGGTTCGTCCAAAGCAAGGCTCCTGCCTCTCCATTCGAAGGGATCGTCAGGTTCGGACAAAACCGGTCCAACTGAACCAGGCTGAATTGGCCTCCCGTGATGTCGCTGTCCCCCTGAAACCCCGCCACAAACAGCGGAGAACCGTCGGACTCGGCAAACAACGACGCTTCGAGTCGCAGGGTGGTGAACGTGAACTGCATGTCGAAGGTGCTGGCCGGATTGACGGAATAACCTCCTCCTTCTTCGGCCGGCGTTCGCTGATTATCCACGACAAAGGCGTAGGTTTTCCCTGCGACCGCCTGGAATTCATAGAATTCAAACAGCCCTTCCGGGGAGACGATTTGGCTTTGATTCTTCACGGGCTTGAGGCGGGACAAGGAGGATCCTTCATAGACTTTTGTGGCGGGCGTACGGCCTGGAGTCTCGACGTGCCAAGTGGCCCACCCGGTGGCGGGGGCTGTCCAGCGATACCAGATGCTGCGGCCGGCGAAGCTGCGGCCATGTTTGGGTTCATGCGTCTCCAAACCAGCGCCGTAATTGTATTCCATCAAATGAACCGAACGGCCGTCAATGATCCGGGCATTGGCAAAAAAGTCGTTCGAGGGCAGTTCATAAAAACGGTAGGTCACAGGTGTGGCGGTAGGAGCAAAAACAGACATTTTGATCGACATGCCTTGGGTAACCGCGATGCCCGAACCAAGATCAGCGAGCGCCGCCAGACGAGCGGGATCCTCACCGAAGTAGGCGGCGGCGTTTCCCAAGACCAGCGTGCCGTCGCCGGGGGCGGTCCATTCGTACCATAATCGATGATCTGGAATAAGGTGCCCGTCGGCGATCAGGTCTCCAGCGGTTCCTGTCAGCGGCAGGCGCGTCTGAACGCTTCCATTAGCAGGAACAGGATCAAACCGGGCCGTCCAGAGCACGCCAGCAAACTCATCAAAAGCGCCCGCCAACTGCCGCCGGCCCATGGCGATTTGATAAGTCACCCCGGCATGAGCCTCGAACACGTATTCATAGTTTATGTAAGCGACGGGAACCGGAGTCAGAGACTCCAACGTCTCACCGCTGAACGCGTCAAAGGACACAAACGAATGCTCTGTTTTCAGATGCAGCCTGCCGTCGCTGGGTGCCGTCCAGTTGAACCAAATATTGAAGCTGGCGAGACTGGGCGATGGCGGTTCACCGGCTTCGTGGGTAGCCACAGCCAAATCCGAGGTGCCCTCGAACGGAAGTGCCGGCAGCGGCGCTCGCGCCGCAAAGGCGTCGTTGGGCGGAGTCACAAATAACCTTAATCTCAGTTGGAATCTTCGTTCGGTAGTGATATCCACCGCCCACTCATAAGTGTGGCCGGCTTCCACGTTCCACAATCCGTGCGCCGGGTCGAGAGATACCGGGAGCAACGCGTCTAAAGTGCTACCGGTATAAAGCGCAGCGACTACGGGGTCATAATAGCTGTCACCTTGAATTCGGAGTTCCCCGTTCGTCGGAGCGACCCAACGCCACCAGACGGAATGCATGGCGTTCGCGAGTCCGTGGGACGGTTCGCCAGGTTCCGCGGTGGCACCGACGTTGTCCGCCTCCAAAATCGCCGGCAACGCCGGCGGGAGGTCCAGGCGTTGGGCGAAGTTATCGTTGAGTGGCTGCGCGCTGACTCCGGCCAACCCGAGTATGCAAAGCGCCGACGCGATCTCAAATTTGAGCTTCAATCCAATGCGCATGCTCAGCTCCTGGGCACTGATATTCGATCGACGCGGATGCCCTTGAACGGTGATGGAGGATGCCCGCCGGTGACGCAGAAGCGGACATTCTCATTGGCCAGTGACCTGACATGAGGAATACGATCTTGCCTTGCGTAGTGGGAACCAATGTGAACGCAGTCTCACCGAAAACGGGCGTGTTGTCACGTCGATAATCAGGTCTTTCTATCCTCCAAACGTGGAAGCGCGAAACATCGGCGGCTCCGTCGGGCCGGCGCGTGTAAATGACGTAAAAACATCTCTTCTCACTGAAACTTGGTGGACATGCGATCCCGGGCGACTCTTATTCCGAGTTTACTACGACACGATCGATAAGGCTGAGGAAAGGCGTGGCCAGGAGGTTTCTGCCTTGCAAGACTCGAACCCCGCAGGGGAAGCGGTCGTGACTTCGACTGGATATTCGGCGACTGTTACCAGACATCCAACATGAGGGTTGTTTGCTTCATCGTTCTTCTGATCGTCGCCGCGCCGGCGCGGGCGGACGATTCGGCCACGGCGCGCTTCCGCGGGACCGTCCGCAATCCGGAAGGCCAGGCCGTCGCCGAAGCCAAAGTTGTCATCGGACAAGTCAGCGGGGCCAGGATTCTAACCGACCGGGCCGACTTGGGCCGCGGTGTCCTGACGGATCCCACTGGCGGCTTCGAGTTGTCCTTGCGCTTTACGCCGGGACCGAAACGGGTGCGTTGCAGGATTCTGGCGGAAAAGAAGGGTTACGTGAACACGGTCAAACCCGTTGAAATTGAGTCCAAGGATAGTCGCGTCGAACATCTCGACATCACGCTCAGGCCTGGATTGGTCTTGGCGGGTATCATTCGTTTCAATTTCTTTTCAAAGCGCGAGCTGCAGGCCGATCCGCGACTGAAAGACATGTCGTATCCATTCACCGTCACTGGAAAGGATTTCGAGGAAACTTTTTCCACGGAGGAAGGAGGCGCCTTTGAAATCTACGTGCCGCCGGGCGAGTACCGCATCGCGGCGCAGTTCATGAGCCAGTCCAACGAGCTGACCGGAGTTGAAGCCGGCACCACGAACCTGGTGCTGGAACCGCCGCCGTTCGCCTGGTCCGAGCCGTCAGTAGGCAGGGTCTTCGACGAGTTCTGGCAAGCCATGGACCGGCATTACAGCTATTTCTTCCTCAAGCCGGACGTGGATTGGAAGGCTTTAGGAGATCAATACCGGCCCAAGGCGCTCGGCGCGAAGAGTGCCGAAGAACTGGCCGACGTGTTGCAACAGATGCTGGCCCCGTTGCGCGACATTCATGTCTGGATTGAAACTCCCGACGGCGGCCGGTCGACGCATCGGAGCAGTTACCAATACAACGGCAATCGTGAAATTATTCTTCGCGGGCTGGAAGCCACCAACCGGTTCGGCGACTTCGCCCTCGTGGGTCGAACCCGGCCGGACGGATTCGGCTATTTCCTGATGCTGCGACAGAGCCGCGCCGATTCCGGGAATGTCAAACAGGCCGTCGCCGCGATTCAAGCGCTGCGCGAGGCGCCCGGATTCGTGGTCGATCTGCGCCTGGCCAATGGCGGCAGCGAACCATTGGCCGAAGAGATCGCGCGGCTCTTTTGCGCCAAAGCGACCGTCTATGCGAAATCAAAATATCGCAGCGGACCCGGGCACAACGATTTCACGCCGGAGCATGAGCGCATCCTCAAAGCCTCGGAGAATCCTTACACCAAACCGGTGGTGTGCCTGATCGGACCGGGCGCCGTCAGCAGCGGCGAGGCCTTCGTGAAAATGATGAAGTGCCTGCCGCAGGGGACGACGGTGGGCCGGCCGACGCGCGGGGCCAGCGGCAATCCGATGGCCTTCCGGTGGGAAGGCACCGGAGTGGCCGTGATGTTTTCACGCTGGGTCGATCTGCTGCCCGACGGCCAGACCTTCGAAGGCAAAGGGATTCCGCCCGACGTGCTGGTGGACGAACCGCCGTCGGCTTACACTGACCGGGACCCGACCCTGGACAAAGCCCTGGAGATCCTGCGGCAGAAGGTCCAAGCCTCCGCCGCCGGGCGGTAAGGCGTCACGAACAATGCAGGATCTCAAGTGATGGCATGAGCTTAAAGAAATTGTTGCTAATCCTCGCGGGGCTCGCTGGTGCGACGGCGTTGTTTCTCTGGCTCGGCTCCCGACCTGGTGACTACGTGAACCTTCCCCCAAGCGCCTCGGGGGCCTGGGTCGCTTTCGGCGACAGCCTCACGGAAGGCTACGGCTCCTCTCCCGGGCACGATTACCCCACGTTGCTCAGCCAACGACTCGGCATCGTCATCACGAATTTCGGGCGCAGTGGCGACACGACTTCCAATGGCCTCAAACGACTGGAGGAGGTGGCGCGACTTCAGCCCCGCGTGGTGCTGCTTTGTCTCGGCGGCAACGACTCGCTCAACGGCGAACCGCACCAACAAACCTTCGCCAACCTCGCCGCCATCATCGACCGCCTGCACCGCGCAGGCTCATTCGTCGTGCTGATCGGCGTTCATAGCGCCTCGCTCCGGGACAGGAACGAGGAACACTTCGCCCGGCTGGCGAAGGAGAAACGAGTCTTTTACGTGCCCAACCTCCTCAAAGGCGTCCTCTTTAAACCGGTCTATATGTCCGACGCCATCCATCCCAATGACGAGGGTTACAACCGCGTGGCCGAGCGCCTCGAGAAACTGCTCAGGCCCCTCCTCCCAAAACTCAACCCGCCGCCGGCCGGTGAAAGCAGGCCCTGAGCCTTTACAGTTAGGTCGCTCGGGGGAACTCACCGGGACCGATGCCGTCCGATGGAGCGCCACCCGTGGCGCTCCCCACATCTCGACACCCCTCCTCTATCGCAATGAACTCTACGCCGTCACCGACCTGGGAATCCTCACCTGCTTCGACGCGAAGACGGGCAAGTCGCTCTTCGAACCTGTGAGAATTCCAGGCATTTCATCAATCTTGGCGTCCCCCGTCGCCGCGGACGGAAGAGTCTATTTCCTGGGCGAAAACGGAACGATGGTAATTCTGAAATCATCTTTTCAGCATCAGCGATCATTGACCCAGGCGCCGCCAGCCGAAGCCAGGATAACCGGTCCGGCGGGGGAGACCACGGATTTCCGGATGACACCGATGGGAGAAGTCATTCGTTGGAAGGACCAACCTACCGGCCGGTCAGTGCTCAGGCCCCCTGCAACCTGCGCTTGCTCTTCCATCCGTGCTATCCGGACCACTATCGCGCAAAATTCCCGCGGGCCGCGAAGATTTCCGAGCCACGGATGGAACACGGATTAAACACGGAGGACCATCAGCAGTTGCGATCACCGGCGCCCATGTGCCGTTCCCAGCGAGCGTCGATCGCTCGCGGTCCACCCGAAGAATCCTGTCCTGCGCCGACGCCCCGCTCTCAACGTGGTGAATCCTTGACTGGGCCTCTCGAAGGCGTTTCAATACCGATCACTTCATAGGAACAGCAAACCCTGGCTCAAGTGGCCTTAAAACGGACAGCGTATGGGATGCTCGACTTCTCCGATTCGCGTTGCCCTGTTTGTTGTTTGGGTGGCCTGCCTTTCGGCGAAAGGTATTCCGCCTTCGATCCTCGTTCAGCCTGACGGCCAAATCGTCGGCAACGGCGAAACGGTTCGGTTTTCCGTCGTGGCCGAAGGCGACCCGCCACCGAGCTATCAATGGCGGTTCAACGGGAATCAAATAAGCAATGCCACCAATGCCAGCTTGATCCTCAGCCATGTCGAACCGTTCCAAGCCGGATACTATTCCGTGGTGGTTTTCAATCCCACCGGCACGAACGTGAGCAACGACGCGTTTCTTGAAGTCTGTTGGGAAATCCAACTCGTGTCCTTCGAGCAAGTCCCTTCTCTTACCAATGCGCCCTACGCCACGCGCCTCAAGTTCGATTCAGAGGGGAATCTCTATCTGGTCCCTTACCTGGAGGGACGCCCTGGGTTTTCTCTCCTCAAGTTGACACCCAGCCGGCAACAAGCCTGGGAAATACGACCTATCCCGGAGACGGGCATCGGGTATCTCGCGCTCAGTGATTTTACCATCGACTCGATGGGCAACGTTTACCTCGTCGGTGTGGCCGCCACGAATTATTACACCGACCGGGAGGAGATCATTGTTTGGAAATTCGATCGTGACGGCGCTGAACTTTGGCTCAATCGCCACCAAAGCGGAGGCTACGCCCACGGCATCGCCGTGGATTCCGCAGGGAACGTCCTGGTCGTCGGCACCACCTCGGAAGGGATCAATAGCCATGGCGTAAACAAGCCACCGGGAGAAATTGAACTGAATAAGTTCAGCCCCGCGGGACAACGACTGTGGACTGTCATTTACGACGGGCCGGGTGACGACACACCGGATCCAGGCCCTCTTGCCGTCGATGCCAGTGGCAACGCCTATTTTGCGCTGACGGCCTATCGAAGTGGTGATCCATCGTTTGCCCAGGACCTGGTGATAGCCAAGTATGACCAGGCAGGCACCAAACAATGGACTGCGCGGCGTCCCGTCAATCAGATGTATCCACCCGACTCCTTGCTTGTGGATCGCGACAGCAACCTCGTGGTCGGACTTTCCTTTTGGCACGGAGCTCCGCTGGACAGTCACGAAACGGTCAAGTTCGACACCAACGGCAATTTGCTCTGGGAAATCCGGCACACGGAGGACTCTGAAATCGAGGTAGCCGGCACGAGAGCGCTGGACGAATTCAATGATGTTTGCTTCGCCTTGATTCGGTTTTTCGACCACAAGCTGATCCTCTCCAAATACGATCCTGATGGAGAACTGCTCTGGTCCGTCGAGCATGATCCGCCGGAACAATGGTCGTTTTACCAGAATGGCGCATTGCGGGTTGGCCTCGACCAAAATGTATCCTTCGCGGGATACCTCGGAGAGTGGGCGCCAACGACTCTGAATGTCGTCACCTTCCGCCAAAACACGACGAAGGGCCGACCGACCATTCACGGAGAGCAACCTCGAACCCGGAGGATGGCCAGCGGGGCAACCGTCCATTTTGATGTGACCGCCACCGGTCTTGCCCCGCTCCATTATCAGTGGCGACGTGATGGGTTGAGTCTTCCCGGTGCTACCAATGCGAATCTGGGATTGACCAACGTCACCCCGTCAGATAGCGGAGGCTATTCCGTGCTGGTCACCAATGCCGCCGGATGCAGCATCTCTTCCGAAGGACGGTTGACCGTTGTCGATGTGCCACCTTTCCTCTTTGGCCAGTTTCGCGATACGAGCAATACCGTCACGTTCACCTTGACCGGTGAAGCGGACCGGCTGTACTGGATTGAGGCTTCGACCAACCTGGTGGATTGGTCTTCGCTGTTTGGCTACGGCGGCGGCAGCAGCATCATCTCGAAAGGCAATTACCCCTCGCGTTTCTTCCGGGCCCGGACCGATCCGTAAGCGTTCAGCAAAGCCCGGGATCACGGACATCCCAGCGCCTCGATCAGGTTTTCCGTGTAGAAGATGATGCGCTCGCGCTCAGCTGTGTCGGCAACCTTTTTGGCGAGCCGACTTTTGAACTGCTCCAACCACCGGATCGCGCCCTGGTTATCTCCCGCCTCCAGCCGGGCGGCGGCGGACAGGATGGCCCGTCGCAACGAGATGACGCCCGCCCCCTTACCCAACCCCTCCACGTCGCCGATCAACGCTTCCATCGCCGCCTGGGGTGTGATGAGAAAAATCGGAAAACCCACCGTCGCAATGCAGTTGCAATTCACGCTGATTTGGGCGGCGTGGTAGCCGAGGTTGGTCAAGCAGACGCGGATCACCCGATTGGTCGAATAAGGCTCCGGGATGTGGGACATCGCATCCAGGCTGAACCGCCACTCGTACGGCGGATCCCCGCATGGAGGGATATCCGACACCGCCTCGAAAGTGAGGCACACCTGCCTTCCGTCCGGCGCAATCACCGAGAAGAACCGATCCCCGGAGTTGTAGTAGAAAATGGCGCGGGATGGGTTGCAGGAGGAATAGCCAAAAAACCGCG